>Ga0058698_10000473_pt1 | contig 22381 bp, 27 predicted proteins | sample AgamicAsSfe_FD_67288 | JGI IMG/M metagenome (GOLD analysis project Ga0058698, IMG submission 67288) | Agave microbial communities from Guanajuato, Mexico - As.Sf.e | ecosystem: Host-associated > Plants > Phyllosphere > Phylloplane/Leaf | place: Guanajuato, Mexico | collected 2012-05-30
TAAACCCTCAAGCCGTCAATTTCTAAATCCTCATGCCGTTAGGGTTCATTAGGGTTAGCTCTAGCCTCACCAAAATTTAAATCCTCAAGCCGCAAGAGGGTCTTGGGATTGTGGATAGTTTCCTATGCCTATACCTAAACTTCGAAAAACCTCTTCCACTGTATGTACTCGAAAAATCGCTAATAACTTACGCCTTCTCTCTATAGTTTCTCTTCTTCTATCTGCTCTCTATCCCCTCTTCCCTGCCTACCCCTCTTCTGCGGGTTTATCTACTGGTATATAGTATAGCAATGTCTCTGAATATGCTTTAATCTCTAGTAAATATACTCACATCCTGCTTTGGTGTATTGGAAACCGTTTATATATACTGGTAATCCTTGAACCGGCGTACGCGTTGGATCTAGGTACTATATATCCTCCTTCGTATACGCTATATCTTGAACCTGTTGGAACCTATTGACTACCTTACCCTGACACTCTTTGGATACGGTTGGATGATAGTTACGTAAATAGCGCGGAACCTAGCTTGGAATAACTACGAACTGGCACTGCTTATAAACTACGACTCGATACTTACTTAAATAGGTGAATAATTAATCGAAATGCGATATCGTATGATAATACTTCGAATATCTCTAATCGTGATACTCTTCTTACTAATCTTAGTCCTTCTTGAAATGGGCGCGCGTGCTCTTCACGTCTTTTCGCGCTAAATGGTGCTCACGTGTTCTAAAATTGATACCCTGGCCCGTGCGGATGCGCGAATATTAAACCTATACCGCTACTTTGACTCTTTATTCTGGACCTTCCAACTGGGTTTTCTGACCGGGTTTTGTCAGCGGTTATTGTTAATATATTTCAACTTGATACTGTATCAATTTTGAAGCGATGTATGTAGTATGTCCTAAATCCCCTTACGGTTAAAGTCTAAATCCCCTTACGGTTAACCCTAATTCTGCTGTTACCCAAATTCAAATCCCCTCGCCGCAAGGGGGTCTTGGGATTGTGGATAGGCTATTACGTAACGGTTAACTATACCGTTTGTTAACGACTAACTACAAAGAGCCTTACTATTATCTACTTAAGATATATATAGTTTGCTACTAGCCGTTAATTAGTTAGATAATTAAACCCCTAACCCTAACGTTATATAACTATGTAGGTATTATAGGACGATATAGTCTAAATATAATACGCGCCTCCCGCACTAGAAAGCATATGTTAGGCTAAGAAAGAAACGTTAAACCGCAGGTTTAACCTTATCTATTACCGCCGCTATCAGTAACGTAGCTCTTCAAGCTACGTCCTCGTTATATAGCCTAACCTATACTGATAGATAAGACCTCTATAGCTAACTAAATCTAGACCGTTTTCCCGTATTTACGCTAACTACCTACCGCCGCGAGACCGACCGTAATACCGTAATAATAACTTTATTTTATACTAAATTTCAACGTGTTAAGGGCTATGCCCTAGAGGGGTAAGCACTGGCTGTATGCCTACGCTACCTATAGGATTCCCGCGCTACCCACTACCCTCTAGTTAGGTAGACCGATATCCGTGGCCTCTTTCGCGGAGGACTGAGACTCTGCTTTACTCTTTATCGAACTTGTTGAATACCACGCTGAACCCCTATATACACGCCGTTCTTCCGTGACATAACGGATCTACGTTTAAGTAACTCTTAATACCGTCGACTAACTATAGAAACTTAGTCCTGAAGCTACTTATCTAAACGGGTTAGTATACTACTAACCTATTTATTAATCTAAAGCTTTCTATATATATATATAAATATACGTTTAACTTTAAATCTACTAAAATTTACTATATTGATAAATTGTATTATATAACGCTAAGCTATTTATTTCCTAACTATATTATATATAATAGTAGAAATAGGCTATAATAAATCTGACTTATTACGCCGGCATAAAGGTCGCAAAAGAGTATGCCGTAATAGGAATTAAACTATAGACCTTAGGCTATATAAGTATCTTATTTAAGATGGCATATTAAGGTATTAAACTATAGACGTTAATTATAGATCATACATAGCCTAACTAAGTAATATACAATAGTTTAGGGTAAGATAGTATTTTTAAGCGTATAGTATGTACTATAGATAGTTCAATCAATTAATTATTGCAAATAATAGTATCTTAACTAATATATTGTTAATCCTATACTCTAATATATAGCATATACTATAGATAGTTCAATCAATTAATTATTGCGCATACAATAGTACCTTGACTGATATAAAGTCAATCCTATACTCCAATACTAACCCTACTCGGTATACTCATTACCGAGGCTTGATGTAACTGCCGGCCCTCGGAGCTTTCTTCATGTGAGATCCGCGGCCGACAGTGGCCATCGAATATCGAATTTCCATTGCCATAAGACAGCCAGCGCATGAATGCATGGCAGTATATATTGGTTTGTGCTACACTCCACAGACTCCAGTTCAGCTCATGTGCTGGCATTGCACAGTATGCTTTGGACTCACGAGGTCTTCATGCTTCGGAGCCCGAAAGCTTCTTTCGATGCCTTCTAGTACTTGAGCTTGACTCCGGGACGTGAACGTCTTCTCGCGCTAGTCTCCAGCCCAGGAACCCAAACTGGCAATCTTCATGCTACGATGAACAATCGAAACACGTTCATTCGCCCGTACGATATGCTTCACGCCAGACCCCGCTCTTCCAGCAACGACTCCCGTCGGCTATTTTCACACCGATGGCGACAGCGCTGGAGAGCTTGCTGCTGCCCCTCTTCCCACATCTAAACTCGCCCATAGTGCTGCGTGACTTTCGCATCTGGGCGTGATGAGAGCGATGGGCACAAGCTAGTAATGCTACGATGGGAACTCGACGGGATAGACCGGACTTGTGGAAGGAACGTGCGCATCAAGTCTCTGCTGCATTTGCCTTATAAGCTTGACTCCCCGCCGCTGTGTTCCTGAATCATACCTACATCTCATCCTGGTCCTGGTCATCTCATTCAATTAGACAACATGCTCTACTCCATCGCACTCCTCGCTGGCCTCGCTGCTGCATACCCTCAGCATGGGGCCCCTCCACAAGGATCGTCCGGCAGTCACGGCGGTCCTCCATCAGGTAGCCAGTTCGGCGGCCCTGGTGGTGCTCCCAACGGAGGTCTTTCGTGGTCTCCTCCTGGACCTGGTGATGGTAAGTCAAGGCCAGCCTTTTTTGTCGCAGCTGCATGCCTAACACAATACAGTCCGCTCCCCATGCCCTGCTCTGAACACCCTCGCCAACCACAACCTCCTCCCCCACTCCGGCAAGGGCCTTACCACCGACATCATCATCTCCGCCTTCGCTGCTGGTCAGAATTTCGCCGCCGACACAGTCACCGGCGCCGCCGCTGGCGCGCTTGCGCTCTGCTCGACTGAGACTGGCACGAACTGCACGAGCTGGGACTTGGACATGCTTGACAAGCCACACGCCATCGAGCATGATAACAGTTTGAGTCGCGAGGACTACAACTTCGGCAAGTTCAACAACACCGTCTTCAGTCCGCAGATCTGGGGACAGGTGCTCGGTATCTGGAAGGGCGCCGAGATCATCGACATTGACCTTGCGAACAAGGCACGCCTGGAGCGTGTGACTGTTTCGAATGCAACGGATGTGCCCGGCTGGTATGTCCCTGCTGTGCCGAACGGTGTGCACGAGACGGCGTTCTACCTGAGCTTGTTCAGTGTCGGCGACATGGCGGATGGAAATGCTAGACAGGATTGGATTGATGTGTGGTTCCAGCAGGAGAGGATGCCGTTTGAGCTCGGGTGGACTGTTGATCAGAGAAACACGACGACGGCGGCCAGCTTGACGGCGCTGGGTGACAAGTTAACGGCGGCTGCGTCGACCTAGGTATGGATTGGAATGCGGATAGCAGAGGTTTGCAGGATGGGAGTTGTGTCAATGCATTGGCAGCGATGGCGCGAGGAAGGTGGTGCTGACAATAGGGAGAAAGTCTTTATTGTTTGCAACAGCTGTTCTTGATCAGGTATGGCACTTGAGCTTTCCCACCCATGATCTTGCCGTGTTGCCATCGTTCCCCTTTGAATCCTCCACGTTCTTCTGGGCCTGTCCATGGTTTCATCTGTTTTTCCTTTGTCGCATTGCGCTCCTCGAAACCTCCTTTGTACCCCGATGAGTCCTTACGGGTTTTTTTGCAACTTCTTGACGGTGAACTGACGGACGGAGGCTGACGCACTCGACGTGCACTACATATGGGCTGCGGTCGAACGCGTTGATCTTGACCTGGCATGTAGACATTATGTTCAGTTTAGTCTTTTTGCGTCGGGCCGTGCTTTACTTTTGTGTCATCTTCCCAGTACGCTGTGCCGCAGTATGCCAAGTAGCTCGAGACAGTATCGCATCGCGCTTGGCCAGCAAGCGCGATGAGTAGACATTGGGGGCGCCTACACTGCAAAGGTGTTGCCAGTAATCCAGAGTGGATGAGAGAGGGAGCCGAGTACAAAGCTGAGATGCTTCTCACGCCTTTACAGCTGCTGAGGTGTCGCAAATTCCCCGGTGCCCTAATTGAAGATGAATGAAGATTGTGATGGATGATGTGCCGTCTTGAAGAGCGCGAGGCTTCGTGCTTTGGGGGCTGAATCCACACAGCCCTCGAGTCAAGATGCCAATGTTGCTTGGGTGATCATGACTTCATGACTTCATGTCCTTCGAGATCTTCGAGAATTCCTACCTAAATCTTCACTTCCATCAACACTCATCTATTGCGCAACACAATGATAAGCCTATGCAGCACTCTCCTTCTTGACCTTACCTGACCTGTATCGTTCTTGCAACCCAGTATGCTAATGGTCTCGTGCTGCACGCTTTCTTTTAGCACTGAAGCTTACTAGAATCACGTCTATCTTATCTACAACCTCCTTCGCTCCCTTGACAGTTTCAGACCGTCGCCAGCATATTTGATCGCTTAGATTAGGAAAGAGATGTTCATCATGTGGCTACCAATTCAGTCTGTGCAGAGTACAGCTGATAGAAATGAAAGGTCAAAACTCATACCTTCAGAGCAAATAGGCTGGCTGGGTTAGCTGAGCTGGGCTGCACACTTGGAAGATGCCGTACCATGCAGGCATGGGAATTTAAGTCTTAGGACACAATATACACAGTCAGTGTAGCCATCATACAGATACCAAATTCGGCTTGCGCGCCAGCGTGGTCAGAGGTAGTAGGGAGTACTTACTGGCGGCATCAATTTGCAAGGCAAATACATTCAAACCTGAATTCCGTCGCCACATGACTCGTACACACTCTTTCTTTCACTCGTCTCCTCGGCTTCATATCTTATGTTCACCACTTCCGTCATTCATCATTAGAGGTTTAAGAGTCTTTTGGGCTCAAAAGAAGTTCTCCGCCGCGGTAACATACTCAAAGGAGGCACTTGTCACCCAGATCGACCACGAAACTGACACAAGCAAGAATACAAGCTGTCTAATCTGACGCATCGCAATGGAAGCCGGTGCCAGGATCAACGACATGACCAATGTCGAAGTCGCCACCATGACCGACGTCGACAAAGCTAGGGCTGCTCTTGAGATCGACGTCGCGCTCGCAGAAGCCAATGTTAACAAAGCTAGGGCCTACCTTAAACGTAACCAGGCAGATGCGCTCCTCGCGCAGGCTGATGCAGAGATTGCGCATGCCGATGTTGTCTCTGCTGATCTCAGTGCGCGCAAAGCCAGGCTGAACGGCGACGATACCATGGACAAAGTCGTGGCTGTACTTGAGAAAGACGACAAGATGCTCGACGACGCTGTCGACGAAGAGCAGAGCCGGCCGCAAAATGGCAGTACCAAGGTCATCGCGCGCAGACATATCTGGTGCACTGTCGGCGTCGGGTGGATGGACGGCTTGCACGTCTCGAATCTGGATCGTACAACCTCTGTTTAGCACCACTCTGCGATCAAATTCGACCATGACGGCGGCTGCAATGTGGCGTTTACGTTCGGGCCATGCCGTAAACGTTTCTTTACCTGAGCTTTGGAGAATGTCAGAAACAGTTCCATTTGGTCATAGAGGAGGGTGACGTGATCCATGCGAAGCAGCGTGATCGCAGTATCGTCGAAGTCCTGATCGAAATGGGAGAAGATGGTCGTCAGCGGGTCAAGACTTTATGGAATGCCATGTCTCTGACAGCCGATGATCGTACTGGTGGGATGTGGCCGGCCGATACAAGCTGAGCTGGATCCAGATTGAGTAAGTCGTGCGGATTGCGTCCTGGTCTCGTTCTGACGATGGAGTCAGCTTGATACTTTGGGCATTTGGGTACGTGGAATAGGCAGACCACCAACTTTCATGAGCAGGAGATTGCAGGTCAAGCAGTCGTGAACCTTGCAATTGTAATACAGCATTTGGGTGTTGCGAACAAGAATGCAATATCACGCACAATTAACGAGGTACTAAAACTTTTCATAGGTGAAGCATGTTCAATCTCAGCTCATGCCCTTTCCCCTTCCCAATGTCATCCTTCATTGGTTCGCTCCGCATAGCATCATCTGTCCTGCACTATTTGCGCGACTGTGGTGTCTCGTCCGCGGCTGAAGTTACGAATTCAAGCTCTTTGGCACAGGAATACATTTTTCTCTACTTAAACTTCTTTTCGCTAGCCCTTCTCTTCAATCCAAGCATAAGATGTCAACAACAAGTCCGATCAGGTATAATATGATCGTGTCTCAGCTCAGCACAAAGCCAGAAGCGGCATAATACCAATGGAAGTAAAAAATTCCTTTTCGTTAACTATCCCTCTGCATTGACGCTGTACAAGACAATGACACCAAGAGTCCTCAGGGCAGGAAGCTTCTATGAAATCACTACACGCCGTATCGTACGGACTGGCAACTATGTGTCTTCTGCGTTTTCGTGCTCTCATTAGGATGCTCGTGTCTCATGCATACGAGAGTTGCAGCTTGCATTCTGAATATTCGATAGCAGACACTGCACTTTGCTCCATAACATTGCTTAAAAGCGTGAGACCCCGGTATCGCACAGATCAGACGATGAATACTGTAGCAGGATCAAGAAGCAAAACGATGAAACGAATAGACGATGCGAATACAAGAGCATGTATTCAGGCTATTCTGAGAGCGAGCGTGTTAAGCTGCCATGTCCAGCAGCCTCCAGACGAGGAACGTCTCCATCACTATGACTAGGAAGATGACGAAGTACTCCACAAGTCTTCTTCACTCCATTTCCATCAACTATGCATGTCCATCGCGTAAGACATCATCCGTCCCAACCTCATCCTCCACCACAACAACCCGATGTTCCGCCGCCTAGGAAACAGTAGCGCTAACGCTGCCCGAACCCGAGAAAGCCTCCGCAGCGATAACCTGGTAGTTGAAGTTGCTATTGCCAAAGCCGTACTTAGCCCAGTAATTGAAGTGGTTTGCCGTGGTGACTGTGCCGGACGTGCGCTTGTTCTGGCGGACAGACCAGTACTGCGTGAAGGTGGAAGTACCAGTGATGGACGGCTGGTTAGTGCGGGTGTCGGTGCAGACGGTGTAGACACTGCCGTCGCTGGTGACGGTGCCGACTTCGGTCACGCCGGATTGGCCGGTACCGCATGGGCTGGAGGGGAGGTGTTAGTACTGGGGAGCTGAGCTGAGATGTGGGGGCTGGCACGGGTGCTGAGATGCGTGATAGTGATGAGACATACTTGTACGAGCCATAGGATTCGACGATATAGTACTCAGCCTGGGGAGCCTTGATCCAGCCGTAAACAGAAAAGTAAGAGCCGCCGGTCGCCTGGTAGTTGCTCGAGTAGGTGATGCTGCGTGCAGCGCCGGTTTGCCAACCGATACCGACGACGAAGTCGGAGGTAACGCCCTCGGTCCAGTACATAGAGAAGGTGCCGGCGCTGACGTTGGAGCTGAACGTACCGAGGTTGCCGTTGTAGTTCTGGACGTAGTTGACACCGCCTGGCCCTGAGCGTTCGATCTGCGGGAGTGGTTGATTAGCTGGATGGATTTCGGAAGGGATAATTCGTGTGGGCTCGTACGAGGACTGGGCCGGCGGCTTCAGCTTCGAGCTTCGTGACTGGGGCAGCAACGGCAAGGGCAGCGATGGCTGCAATGGCGGCGAAGAACTTCATGATATCGACTATAGATGTAATAGACTCGTTCCTCATCATCATCGTCCAGACATCGAAGACAGCTACGATGGACGCACAAAGTGCGATCGAAGTGGTCGTCGGGGAAGCCGTTCTGCGTCCATTTGCCGTTGTCATTCGGCTGGGCACCAGCTGAGACACGTTCCATGGTAACATGACACCAAACACAGGTCATTCTCTCGAGTGGGACAGTAGCAGGTACCCTGCTCTCCAACTTTACAAGCATTAAGAAGTATTCGAAGATACCAGGCGATATTGTGGAACGATCTGGTACGAGATCCATGACCTCCTTATCATTCTGATTGAGCGTGATCCAATGCAGGGTCTTCGAAACGAGCTTGAACGCAAGCATCGCAGGAGGTTCGAGCATGACATAGACATTTCTTAGAAGCTCGTTCGGAAGCGTGTCGAGCGTGTTCCTCGAGCCGGCATTTTGTGTGGCCTCTTGAGGTCTGGAAATGGACTTGCGAGCTGCGCTCCTAGTGTGCGAATTCATGCTTTCTGCGTCTGCAGCCACATCGTCCGTCTCATGCTCGATCTCTCTGGCTGTAATCCTCGCTAGCTCCGAACATGAATGCCAGACATCAGTGCGCATAGTTCCAAATCTCAGATTGGATTCTCTGCACTCGGTATCGCTATCACGTCCCGCCCCGCTGGGTGTGGCACTGGCAAGTTGAAGGATAATATTTCGTGAGATTTGCTGGAAGCTGTCGCGTTGAAATGCGCTTCGAACAGCTGATTGCAGACACGCTGCGCAAAAGAGCGTGGAGAAGAGAAGGGCAAGTGAAACTTTCGGCGGCGGTGCTCAAGGAAGCTTAGAGAAGGACAGACTCTTCATTGAGGTGAGGTGGGCTGAGAAGAGAGAATAGAGCCACGAAGCAAAAGAGATGTTGAGGTTGATCATGGAGTCTGAAGACTCCGAAGAAGTGAAACAAGTTCAGAGTCATGGAATCTGAAACCTTTACCTGCGAAAGTGAAACGCGTCTAGATCACATGGTTAATACATCTCACATCCACAAGCGTCACATCATTCCACGCCATACCAAACGCTAGTTTACCTCAATAAGCTTCCTTCGTGACTCCCACACCCCCATCGCGTCCGCGGCTCATAGCCCATTCTTCTTGGAACTGCTTGCGATGACGTAGTAGTCACTTATCAATACTGTGTCTTCTGGCCGCAATTAGCACCATCATGGTCGCTGGCGGTGATGAGATCTAATCGGAAGCCGCGTCGATTTCGTTCTTGCTTTGCCACCCACGTGATGAGCTTGTGCAACGTCGGCTGATCTTGACACATGTGAATACCTTGCTGTCAAAGTGATAACAACAGCCATCTCGAGTTATTATTGACACTTTCCTTATCTCCATCGCTCTGATGTGCCCGGGACGATGGACACGCAGCTCGTGACTCCTCTGTTCAAAACAAGATATTCTCGGGTTGACCTCCCTTAGTTTGCCCTTCCTCCCAATAAATCTTGATACTGGCCGCGCGAAAGCGTCAGCACAACGCGAAGATGCTTAGAGGGCTCAAGACCATCAGCGCGACATGGCTACAGCTTGCGCAAGCTAGGCCCTCGAATAAGGCTCATCGCATTAGACTTTACCAGTATCGTGTTCATCAAGTTCATGGAATCTTCGAATAATCTGGACCATGATGACAAGAACGTGGTCATTTGGGAACTTAAGAATCGCCTGCATACTATGATGAGCAATGTCGCTTGACGGCAGTATCTGTGAGCAATCGTACAATCCAGCGCAGGACACCTTGGAAGCAGCAAATGTGGAGCAAACACTACGTGTTTCCTTGACATCAGTGTTCAGACCCAGTTGGTAAAATTCGCAGGCGGGCGACCTTTCAGACCAGTGGACGTCAAGTACTGGTGTCTTCAAGTGTTTTATTCTAAGAGGGCAGAATACTGTATTGCCTCCAGACTCTATTATGTCTGGCTCTAGTCTAATTAGGCATTCATCTTTACCTCGATCGTGGGTATACTTTCGTTCAATCTTAGAGGACCAGCCTCCTAGCATTATACAGGGCCAGCCTTTGCACTCTCAACTCTTCAGTCCCACGACGCAATCCACTGCGGCGCGCTGCCAATCTGCAACGGATGTACGTGCTCAAACTTGCTCGCCACAATGCCCTCCTTGATCAGCTGCTCGACATTCAGAATCTGCATATTCTCAACAACCGAGCGCTGTCTGTCCCTATCAGGTTCCGTCTCCTCCACGAAGACCCCTTTGTGCTTGCCAGAGTAGCTTTGACTAGGCATCGTGACAGATGACAGGCACCGAAAGTCAGGGCGGCAGGGACTGCTTGGAGGTGAGTCGTCGCCTGTCGAGCCGGAGACGGATAGCAGACGCTGCACGCTTCCGCGCTTGACGAACTGTGCTCTTTTCTCGTCCGGTACTGATGCTGAGTTGTCCTCGAGGTAGCGATTGAGGTAAAACTGTGCAGAATTAGCATTGAACAACGAACACGTTTTACATACACGTACCTTCAGTGCAGGCGCTGATGCGCATATGCAAGCCAGCAGAATCTCGGTAACGCAAGCAGCCCAGTAGATGTACACGGCCCAGACCGCGTCAGTTGGGCCCCAATACATGTTCCATATCGCCCAGACTCTCCATAGGCCAGCTGCACAGGTGAGGAGGCCGGCGCCGAGGGTGATGCATACAGCTACTTTCTGCCGTTTAGGCAAAGAAAGCTTCCATGCTAGTGTCATCGGAACTACTGCGATGCAGATGTCTGAAAGACACGGGTTTAGTGATGCGTTCGTGGTGCCAGAAATCTGAAGACCACGAACCTTGTACAACCGAAATGACAGCCATGGACATCAATACCGGACTCTCCGCATAGCATGAGAAAGTATGCGTCGCGGCCCAAGCTGGATCGAATTGCTCATAATATGCTTGCATTGGGTGACATGGGAAACATAGTGTGACGAGACATATGATCCAGTAGAGAGCCATTAAAGCGATCGACGCCTGTAGAAGGCGAGAGACGATGCGCGAAGTGGCAATGCTGAGCCGGGTGTAGAAAGTGAGGATGGAGATCTTGATGAAGCAGGTTGATGTGACGTAGCACATGCAGAGGACCATACTGAGCTGTTGAGTTGAGGATGATGTTTTAGCATTGGAGCATTCTTGATTGTGTCCCAGGCTAGCTGGGCGAGCGACTAACCTTTCTGATCTGGACTGTTTCCAGCTCGGTGAGGTCTTCCGTATGCCGGTTTGCTTTGTTTTTAGTCACCTCTAGGCTCGGTCAGTGACAGTCTTCCTTACGCATGCATGTGTTGGAGATGCTGCTCCACATACCCAATACCGTCGCGATGATCTCTCCAATGACAAACGGCACTGCCGCAGCGAACACTGCCTCTTCAACGCCAGCATTCTTCTGTGATATGAAGCGAGACCAGAACCTTGCAAGAACAATAAAGACAGTGAATGCGCCCAGGATACCGCAAAGTATCAATAGGCCTGGCCCTCGAGTGGTGATGCCTTCGTCCATCGGTGGTGGTGGGAGCGGCACAAAGGCAATACTGACGCCCAAGAACGAAAGGTACTGTAAGAAAAAGCTTGGTAAAGCGGGAACGCACGCGCAGAGTTCAAGCTAGCTGATGCACTTTTGGAGCCACAGCGGCAGGCGGCACATGAACCTGAGATATATAGATCGGCGATCTGAATCATGGCCACCACAGAACACAGGTCCAGACCGGCCACACCAGGACTGTACAGCCGACACGAAGTCGTCGGTGATTTTCAAGGGGTATAAGACAGCGCAAAGACTATGAGACAGCTCGAGTGACGTGCTAAAGTCGTATTTGTCAATAGGCAGGCAATTGCTTCGTAGCATCTCAAAGCGAGCGTTGACGAGGAGGAATGCCTCCGAACGCTCGTTCTGGAGACGGCGAACTGGTGGGGGCTTACTGGCTTGGAGGAAGAGCTAAGGCTACGAAGAGTTCGAGGTCATACAGGAGGCTCAAGAAGCATACGCTGGGTAGAGGCGTCACTGGGTCAGAAGAATAGTCTTACCTCAGTCTGTTCCACAGTAGGTATGGTGTTGTAAGGAAGACGAGTTGGGCTCTCACATCCAACTAAGGTCACCTCAGCATGCATGCCACAAGGCAAGGCTGGTGCTTTGTGCTTTATTGTTACCACGTGTGACGAGTACGAGGGCCTCGACGGCTACAGTAGGGCTCAGGTAGTGAGGAAGTGGAACCAATGTAAGGACTAGATCGCAACGTGCCCACGCACGTTGCGCACGAGGAGTCAAAGATGCAGCTATCCGCATCACGAACTACAGTCGACACGAGCTGCCTTGTCCTTCTCGAGGCACTCATAAAGTTCATGCGAGTACGAGGTTGGATGTAAATATATGGACCCGTGATACGGGGCTGAAGTCGCCGAACTTTTTGCCGATTTCATAATCGGATCTCCCAAGTCACGTGATCTCTTGTTCATCTCCTTCTCGCTTTCCCTTGGTCACTTCGCTAAGTTTCTAGCAGTGCTCACCAGGACATCAGTAACACCACTGTCGTTTACACTACTCGTCGTAAGTCTTCTAGAGTCAAATTGGACTGAGGTTAGGCCGGACTAGTCTAGGATATCGTTACACCTGGCTATGCTGACTGTGCAGCCTCGAGTGGGTGCGAGTAGTATTGTGGCGTACTTGCATGAAATCGGTCATATCTACTGACATGCCCATCTCTACCATTCCCAAAGCATCAATTGCACCCACAATCGCACCATCTTTGACTGCTCCTCTTCGTCCTGCGAATGGCACACTACAAGCCCGAGTTGAGCTTCAACGAAGAGTCTATCGAGTCCAGTAATACACCTGCCGGTCATATCTCCAGCACGAGACAAGATGCCCTCGACATGTCTCAGCATGGAAGACGGAAGCACTTTCATCGCAACTTCACCCTACTGCCCCTGATAGCAATCACTACCAGCTGTGGGACTTCCCACTCATCACGAACTTTTGTGCACCAATGCTGACATCTCACAATGATGTGCACCTGGTAAGCCGTCTTCTTCGCCAACAATACCGTCATGATCAGTAGAGGTCAACCGATCCTCATCTACGGCTTCGTGTTCTGCTTCCTGGGCGCGTTGGCAATTGCTGCTTCGCTTGCCGAGATGGCATCGTTCACACCGACTCTGCTGGTAATATCACTGGGTATCCATGCTGGGGCCGAAGGGCACGTCAGTCTTCATGTCGTAGCTTACAGGTTGACTCGCACCCATTGGCTGGTATGTGACTTCATTGCCTCCTTGTCACACTTTCTTACATACAAGCTGGTCACGCAAATATTGCCATTGGAGTGTTCATCTCCGGCACCATGTTCTAAGGTATCATTGTGCAAAACAACCCAGACTACAACTACTAACGCTGGCACGGTACACTACTTGCTTGGGCTGCTCTTCTTTGCTGCGTCCTTATCAACACGCTGCTGGGGAGGCTGCTTCCGAAGATCTCACGTGCGATGGACTTTGCAATAGACTTTGGGATCAACTCGCACTGCAATAAACCCGATGATATTTGAAGTGACAAACCCTGCAAGCTTCGGCATAACACTCGCCACCACCTCCTCACGCCTTCACACTCGCCCACTCGCCAAATGAGAACTGCGAATTACACATATTCGTCAGTTCCCATGTCTCTGCATACAATTTCCCAGGTACACCCTCATCCTGCGAATCCCCAGCTGCGCCACAACAGAACATGGCACTCATAAAGTGATCATCCGTAGCATGGGCGTCTCTGTACTGTGGATGTTTCATCAACCGCGTCATTCCCCTCCTCAGCGCAGGTCCACTGTTCTTCGTTATGACGTCCTCGACTGCCTGACGGAACTCGAGCATCGGCCGCTCGGGGGCCGTTTCCTGGGCGAAGTTGTCGCCGTAGCGAACCATAGGAAACCATTTGTTGCGGTAGAGGTTGTGGACAGCGCCGCCGGAGCCGACGATGAGGTAGTTCTCCAAGCGGAGGGGGCGCAGGGCGGCGCCGATCTTGAGGTGATTGTGGGGGTCGAAGCGGGCGTTCATGGAGATTATGGTGGTGGGTGGGCAGCCAGCGGGGAACATGCGTACTATGAAGGGAGGAGGTTAGATTGTTAGGTCTGGTGAGGACATGGAAGCATGATCAAGAAAGCGATAGGGACAAGACATGGTGGAGGAAATGACATACTCAGTACGAGGAAGGTGTCATGGATCCAATCAAACTTTGCATTCCCCTTGACATTGAAGCCCTCCTGCTTCAGCATCTCAATACACCGCTCCCCAGTCGCCAGATCTGGATTTAGCTTGTAGTCGACATATTTGCTGGGATGTACGTATGCAATTGGCGATTTCTGCGGGTCGGGATTCATGGCGACTTCAATCTCGTCGTCGAGACAGTCCCAGTGAGCGCCCATCATTATGACACCTTTGATGCCGTGTGCAAGAGCTTCGTCGCCGCACTTCTTCCAGTAGGTGGCTGAGGTTGACTCCTCGCCCAGCATCATGGTAGAGCCATGCGAGAAGAAGTGGACAGGAGTGAGGTCTGGTTTGGACATGATGCCACCGGGTGTGCTATCTGTCTTGTGTAGTCTTATGTTGCTGGAAATATGCACTGGCAGGGAAACGGCAAGTAGATTGTGAAAATCGAATTTGCGACTCAATTGTTCTGATGGGATGTTTGGCAAGGCAGCTGGATGTGTTACTGAGCAAAACACAGGATTCACAAGAGCAGCATATATTGAAGTAGGCAGCAGAAGCAATAGTCGTGGTGGCAAATACCTAGGATGCAGCCAAAGTATGTGGGGGGACTTCTCCGCCTGCAATGCATCAAGCAATGCCTCGGCTGTTTTGAGGCCAAGCCAAGGCACTATTGTTGTAAGATCACCGGACAATATTAATGTGGGATTCGTGGCTGTTCATTGTTGCGCACGTGACAGCGCCCACATCGACCTCGACTTCGGCCTCCGCATCCGCCTCCACCTCCACTCCACCCCCATCTTCGCCTTCTCTCTTTCTCCCCGCCAGTATCCCTACCACGCAAACCTCGGGACCAACTCGAGCTTCCGAATCACTGCCTGAACGAATCACACCTCGACTTGATCAACCACTATGAGCGCAGCCGGGAGCAATAGCGCTCCCCAGAATGTACGTCCCGATCACATCGGGGCTGTCGACGTCGACGGCGATGACAATGCGTCACTGGACACCGGCCTTGCTCCTTTCGTATGCGGAGTGTGCGAGAAACGCTATACCCGTGTTGACCATCTAGCACGACATCATCGCTCTCATACACGTGAAAAGCCCTTTCGGTGTGAGACGTGTGGCAAGAATTTTGCCAGACTGGACCTTTTGAAGCGCCATGCCACAAATCACAAGGATGGAGATGATGAGAGACCGCGCAAGCGGCAGAAGAACATGTCTCCGTCGACTTCCTTGCCTGTTCGAGTCTCGCAAGCCTGTCACTCCTGTGCCGCAGCCAAGCTAAAGTGTGAGGAAATGAAGCCTTGTCAGCGTTGTGTTCAGAAAAATATTGAATGTCTTCCTTTGCAACCTACAAACTCTATCTCACAAGCACAAGATACGAGATCGGTACTCGATCCGCGCTTGCAGGAGGGTTCCATGGACCTACCAGAACCGTCTAGCATAGAGATAGCACCAGTCGCGCAGCAGCGCCCAAATGTGCATTTCAGTCATGACCTCAATTTTCCTGAAGTCGGCGCTAGACAGCCTAATCAGATGGGTCCTCTACCTACTTTGTCTGAACCTGCTCCATCCCAGCAGACCCTGCACAAACCAGATCATGTTTCGCCACTTGCTACTCAGTTACATTCCCAAAGTCACGCACCAGGGAATCCCGGGAATCAACTCGACTTTGTCGAAGACATGAGTTTCATGCCCGATGATTCGTCTTTAGGCGACTTTCTTAACCATATTTTCATTCCAATGACACCAGGTGGAATGAACCCAGCTGTAGATCCATTTGCAATGTCTTTCATACAAAACCCTCCCGACATGTTGGACTTTAATCCGCGAGACATGATGGACTTCCGCAATGATCTGGGCCTTGATCTTACAGCAGTCGACATGGATATGATTGACACTTTTCAGCATGCTCGAATACCAATGGTGCCAAATACTGCATCAGCAGCGATAGAACCGCATGATAAGACAGGACCACCATCAAGAGACGAGCATACGGATATCAATGAGCTCGGCCACGAAGCTTTTGGACAGTCTCTATGGAGGTTTGCTCCTGGCGTGCAGGATCGGTCTTTTGCTGAGACTGAATACCTCGTCTTACCACCTAAAGATACCATGAACAACCTGGCGGGAACAGGTGCCTTGACGCCAGGCAATAATGAGGGCCGTTTCACACATCGCTGCAGAGATAGAGTTCTGGCAATGATAATGAATGCTTGGGACTCTTCCATATCTACCAAGATTGTTCTTTCCTTCCCACGCACAGAGTTTCTCGAAAATCTGATTCTTCGTTTCCTCGAGTTTCACGAATCAAAGCTGGATTCCTGGCTCCATCTTGGTACTTTCAGGCCAGAAAATACACGCGCCGAACTTCTTGCAGCGTTAATAGCTGCCGGTGCCATTCTACATCCTTTGCCCGTCATTCAGAGGCTTGGTTTGGCTATACAAGAGACTGCCCGTCTTTCGCTCGTTACACAGTTCGAGGCCGATAACAGCTCAACAAGAGATCTTCAGATGTGGCAGACCTATTCACTTATTCTTGACATAGGTCTTTGGAGTGGGGATAAAAGAAAGAGCGAGATTGCAGAGGCGCAGGTGCTTCCACTGTTCACAATGAGTAGAAGGGCAGGTCTCTACCGTCGTACTACTAACAGACCTTTGTTACCCACCCCGGAGGATGACTACAAACAGCTTCAAGATAAGTGGCATACATGGGTTCAAGCTGAGAGTCGGAAGAGGTAAAGTATTACCAGAGTCATTAGACTTCTTGGCCAGCTAACGACGGTTCTATAGGTTGGCTTTTCACTCACTGATCGCCGATGCACAAACGAGTATATCATTTCTAAGACCGCCACTCTTGTCATTCACAGAAGTGTCAGTCGACCTACCAGCATCAGCATCGCTGTGGCAAGCGCGAGATGCACAATCATGGAGGATAGCATGTCTAAGCCGGCCACCACAAGGAAATGCCAGCCAAGGACGCTTACCATCTCTCACACAATGCGTATACGATCTACAGCCTTTGATCGACACGCACGACTTTGTTGACTGGTCATACTCTACGATTGCCATACTCCACCGCACATGGAGTATGATTTGGGATTACCGCCAGCTTAGCTCAGCACAAAGACTGTATTCACACCAAGGGTCCATGCTCAACGGCTCCCTGATTTCCTCCTCATGGCACAAAGATCTCCTCCAACTGCTCACCAGCTTCCGCCTGACCCTCCCGGATCTGGAGCCTCTCCCCGTCCAAGCCGTCTTGGTGGAAGAACTCCTCCTACTCAATCTGTACATGTCATTCGAGGAGCTCCAGATCTTCGCCGGCAAAGACGGCATCGACGACGCTCGCCGCGTATATCCGATCCTCCGTCAATGGTACGACCGGCAGGATTCGCGGCAGGCAGTCGTCCACGCCGGGCAAGTGATCCGCGCCGCTCGCGCCATGCCCTTGGATCATCTCCGCGACTTCTACGCAATCGCCGTCTACCACGCCGGCCTGACATTCTGGGCCTACAGCATCCTCAGCGCGCGACGAGATCCTGCTAAGCCTCTCACCGGCGACATTGTCATCCTCGACGGCGGCAACAGCGCCGAGAAGTTCGTGCAGGTAGGCAGAGGCATTCCTGCCATTTGCCGCAATGGTGATGAGCAGGGCGGGCAGAGTGGACAGCCTCGGAGTAGCGTGCCATTGGGAGATCTGAAGACGGTGATGGAGATTATCACGGGGATCTTGCACGCGAACTGTGGGAATCAGTTGCCGGTGCCGCCGATTGTGGAGAATTTGAGCAGATTGATGAGGGAGTTGGGAAATGCGGTGGGGAAGTTGAAGGTGAGGCCGTGATTGTGGGGGATGGAGAGTGGATGAGTTTGTGGAGTGTTGGATTAGGCTTGATTCGATTTGGTGGTAGGGGAATGGGAATGTCGATCAGAGGTTGTGATCATGTCTACAGCACTTGACGCGTGGCTTCATGTCGATATCTACTTGTTGAAGCAGCTACAATAATGCTACACACCTGATGCCACACCCCGGAAGCAGGCCAAACAGCCGTCCACATCTCGTAGCATTCACAATCTCCAACCACAGTCAATGACTGTATTCGTGCCGGTCACAGATTTGCTCTGGGTCAGATATACGACAGCTTGTGCGACGTCCTATAAGTTGGTGAAGAAACGGGTAGTTGATCAGCACATCAGTCCATTGCACATCTGTATCTCCATCTTCGTTCGCAAGAAGGAGTAAGACGAAAGAGGAAGGAAGGAGGAAGGGAGTAAGCAAGTCGGAACGCAAAAATGAGAGAAATATCCACTCACATCAACATCAGCCAACCTCTTCAGCCGCGACTGCTCGATCGCCGCATCCAACTTGTGCTGCGGGAAGCGCAGGCCCCATTCCGTGAGGAGGATGCCGGGGGAGACTGAGTTTACGCGAATGTGCGGGGCGGCGATTGTGGCGAGGGCCTTGATGAGGTGGATTTGGGCTGCTTTTGTGACGGAGTAGGGCTGGTGGGAGTGTTAGTTGGGGTTCTTTGGGCGTTTGTGTTGGAAGGAGGGAGTGGCGAGAGTTATGGTGGAGTCAAGCATGCTGGGGGTATTGGTGAGGGTTAGAGATGATGAAGGTGGTTCTTTGTTGCGGTATGAGGAGTAGCATTCTGGTGTAGTCGGACATGTTGCGCTGAAGTATTACACACACTACATACTTACCACATCTCCATGCTCTTAGGTCAAGGAAGTGAAATGGAAAAATACCAACACCAACAGGAACAGGGAAAACATGCGCCCGAAGAAACAAGCAAAAGAAAAAAGGCAAAACAAACTCACCAAACTACTCCCACTCGGCACCACGCCCGCCAAACTCGCCGTACTCACAAACGCGCCGCTAGTCTTCTGGAGCTCCGCCTTGGCCGCATGCATCAGCCACAAATGCGCTTTAACATTGACGCGGAAGCAGCGGTCCCAGTCCTCGTCGATGACGCCGTCGTCGAGGTTGGAGAAGTCGCGGAGTTCTGTCCAGCCGACGTTGCTGATGACGATGTCGAGGCGGCCCATCTGGGAGATGGAGTCGTTGACGAGTGTGATGATGGAGGCGCGGTTGGTTGCGTCGGCGCGGATTGCTATTGCTGTGGGGTGGGATGGGGATGAGGATGGGGATGTGGTTGGTGGTGGTACTTGTGGTTGGCTTCGTGATTGTGAAGCTTCAGAAGCGGCAGAATAGAGCGAGGAGGAAGATGCGGTCGGAGCAGTGTCGATATTCTGCAGCTCCGCCACCAATGCTTCTGCTCGTTGACGGTTTCCTGCATAGTTTACGATCACACGCGTTCCTGTCCTGCGCAGGGCACGACAGATGGCCGCGCCTAGGCCAGCGCTGCCCGCGGTGACGAGGGCGACAGGTGTTGAAGGTATCATTGGGAGGTAGGGAAGGATGGCGATTTTGCCAATGGTGTTGGATGCTGGTGTGATCCGCTGGGGTATTGACTGCGATAATTGTCGTATACCTGTTGAGGTTGGTATATGCTGACTGTTTTGGCCACAAAGACTAATGCAAGGCGTCGTATGACGTTGTCTTGCTTGTTCACCTGAAGGTTGTGGAGAGGAGAAAGGAAAAGGGGTTTAGATTGGTGCCTGCCTGTGCCTGTACCGCTGATTTCCCACAGTTCAGGTGGGGGGGCAATTTCCCCTCCGGCTCGGCCCAGCAACAAATGAGACAACAACTTCAGCTTCAACTGGGCAGACCTGACTGTGCGGCTACGTACTACGCAGCATGCCAGTGTACAGTGTCGTAGGCTACAGGGCCGGATATCTCCACCATGCATCATCTTCATATACAGTCGCCACTTCACTTTCTCAGCCCTGATACCACACCCCAGATAGTAAACGCATCGACATAACTAATACCAGACACAATGACAGCCAACGGCACTCCTGGGACAAACTCCAACGTACAGTCCCTGCCACCACCCTTCCCGTTCACACTATTGGCCGCCATAGCTCACAACTCCCACAGACAAAGCTATACTTCAGACAACCGAGCGGCTTCGGCCCAGCCGCATCACCACGTCAAGACCTTGCGACTGGCAAGCCGTTTACAACATGGTCAGACGCACGCATGCACTTGGCCCGCATTGTGACGGCTAGTGAGCACGAGGCTCTCGATGCCATCTTGCCCAAGGGTTTCGAGACTGAAAAGGATAAACCGGCGACGATCATGTATGAAGTGATGCTTCTGAGGTAAGTGGCTGTCGAAGATTGAAAAGGGTGTGATTGCAATTTCATCCTCTTCCTCCTTGGCCAAAATAGCGGGCGCACTGACCCAATGCACAGGAATCTTCCCTGGCTCGCCGGACGCGGCTACAACACCTGTGGTGTCTACATTGGCAATGTGCGACACGCCGCAACCGGCGAGCGCGGGTCTTTCCTGAGCGTGCTGTTCGAGAGTCTCTGTGACCCCATCATTACTGGACGCGAGGAGCTCGGCTTTCCGAAAGTGTATGCCGATCTAAAGGTCGAGGGGGACTCGTACACATTGTCGTGGGACGGGCACGAGTTCATGAAGCTAGGTTTCGAGGGCGCTGTGGAAGCAGAGCCGCCGAAGGATCTGCTGAGGAAGAAAGAGTACTCGCATCCAATGACGGATGGGCTGTTGGCTTATCGGTGCATGCCCAAGGTTGGAGCGCCGGGACAGAGTGGTAAGTCTTGATTCAGAGGACAGACACTATCAGTGCAAAGATACCACTTCACATCACAGAATACCTGCGACTAATCATTTTGCCTATACTAGACGCCGAATACGTTGTGAAGCAGCCTGCGGCCAAAGTGGCGCAGAAGATCAACGCCTACAAGACGTGCGAGAAGCCGCGGCTGGAGATTGTAGAATCGACGTTTGAGCAGCTGCCGACGTTGTACAACATTGTGAACCAGCTTGCGAAATTGCCAAATCATGGTATCCTTGAGTCGGGCATATATGACCTTCAGGAGGTGTGTCTGCTTTCCTATTATCTCTCTGTTTTGCTTTGTGGAGAGTATCATTTCTGACATTACATCTCTCAGGCATCCGACTGCGGAAGGACGTCAAAGGTTGATGTGCAGGTGTTGTGATTGATCGTCGGCTCCATTGTTTGCGGCAGACCTGAGAGGCTGGTGCGTTTTGGAGGTAGTGAGAGGTCTTCTGAGATGTTTATTCGTAGATGCTCGGACTACGGACTATGCGATGGCTTTGGTCATGGGTCTGGAGTCGTGTATATGAGAGGGGTTGTTGGCTTCTGATGCATGGGATTTTTGAAAGCGGTGAAGACGGCTGACACGCTATTGGTTGATGACTTTCTCACTCACGTAAATGTCTATATGATAGCGCATAATGCCATGGACAAGAGCTCGCATTTAGACCCACAATCTCGTTGGACCTTGTTTCTAAGCTGTAGACGTTGCAGCATTGATCGAACGGTGAAGAGATTGTATTCGACAAGCATCGAGTTTCAAGAGTAAGTTTCAGGAGTAAGTTCAGAGAGGAGTAAATTCAAAGAGGAGTAAGTTCAAAGAGGAGCCACTGCAAAAGGAATAAACCCGAAGAGGAGTAAATTCGAAGAGGAGTAACTTCAAAGAGGAGTAAATTCGAAGAGGAATAAGTTCAAAGAAAAGCTACAAACTAATGACCATTCACCCCATTCCCATTCCCATTCACACTTCCCTCCACCCCCGCCTTCCCAGTCTCAATCCACTCATACCTCTCCCCCAAATACTGATACGCTCTCAAATCGCCACTCCTCGCATGTCCCTCAAAGTTCTCCGCCCTAGCCGCCCTGCCACACAGTCTGCCCAGCTGGCCCGACGCCTCGTCGCTCAGCACTTCCTGGTACGTGCACGTCTTCAGGTACTTGCCGACCCAGAGGCCGCCGGTGTTTTTGGCGTTTTTGCGCGTGGGCAGGACGTGGTTGGTGCCGATGCACTTGTCGCCGTAGGAGACGCAGGTGCGGGGGCCGAGGAAGAGGGCGCCGTAGTTCTGGGGGTGGGGAGTGAGGTTAGT
>Ga0058698_10000474_pt1 | contig 22340 bp, 14 predicted proteins | sample AgamicAsSfe_FD_67288 | JGI IMG/M metagenome (GOLD analysis project Ga0058698, IMG submission 67288) | Agave microbial communities from Guanajuato, Mexico - As.Sf.e | ecosystem: Host-associated > Plants > Phyllosphere > Phylloplane/Leaf | place: Guanajuato, Mexico | collected 2012-05-30
ACTGCATAATCTCCACAGCATCCGCTCCATCTCTACTGCCGCCGGAAGACAGACAGCGAAGGAGAGACACCATGGCGGAGACGAATCCGGAGCTGCGGGCCAAGCTGCAGGAGCTGGACCACGAACTCGAGGAGGGCGACATCACACAGAAGGGGTTGGTTGTCGCATTCGCATCCCTCCCCACGTGCGCTAACCCGTCGCAGGTATGAGAAGCGGAAGACGGTGCTGCTGTCACAGTACCTGGGCCCCGAATTTGCGGCGCAATTGCAGAACGACGTGCGCCATCAGAGCTTAGCCCAGAGCGATGGCTCAGGTTCCCGCAGCGCATCGCTCGCCGCCCTCTCTGCCCCAAACCCGAACCCAAGCCCAAACCCACTCCAACCGCCGCATATTGAACTCCCACGACCCGACTCGTACCATGACAGCTCCGCCACGGGCACCATGGGCTCCTCCATGGGCCACTATGCCAGCTCCTCGACGAGCACCGCCGGCAACTCCCAGTACATGGCATACCCACCGAGCCAGGTAGGCCGTTTCCAAGAGAAGCAGCTGGGCCTACGCACCACGTCACTGCAGCGCAACGCCTCTCAACTGTCCCAGGGGAGTGAGACCTTCATACCGCGCCCACAGACACCCGAATACAACTACTCGCGCGAGCCGACCATGATGGGCAACTATGCCTTCAACCCAGACACCCAGCAGGGCTTTGAGAACGGATATGGCTCACCGGGAGAGGCTAGCAGGAGGAGCACGATGCTGGATGTGAACCAGGGCTATTTCTCCGACTTCACAGGACAGCAGATGCAGGACCAGCGCGACTCGTATGGTGGACCGAACCGCTACTCAACAGGCGACGCCTTCTCTCCAACTGCTGCGATACCACCGCCCATGATGAACCCGAGCGACCTTCCCATCGGTGCTGCAGACACAATGCTACCACTAGAACCTCGAGACCTGCCCTTCGACGTCTACGACCCTCACAACCACAACATCAAAATGTCCAAGTTCGACAACATCGGCGCTGTATTGCGCTATCGCGCTCGCACACAGCCGAGGACCACTGCCTTCTGGGTCTTGGATGCAAAGGGCAAGGAAACGGCTTCCATCACTTGGGAGAAAGTGGCCAGTCGTGCTGAAAAGGTAGCCAAAGTCATTAGGGATAAGAGCAACCTGTATCGTGGCGATCGCGTAGCGCTCGTGTACAGAGACACGGAGATTATCGAATTCGTCGTGGCTTTGATGGGATGCTTCATCGCAGGCGTTGTAGCGGTACCCATCAATAGCGTCGATGATTATCAGAAACTCATCCTCCTCTTGACCACAACTCAGGCACATCTTGCACTGACCACAGACAACAACCTCAAGGCCTTCCATCGTGACATTAGTCAGAACCGTCTGAAGTGGCCGAGCGGAGTCGAGTGGTGGAAAACCAACGAGTTTGGAAGCTACCACCCCAAGAAGCATGACGACACCCCGGCCTTGCAAGTACCCGAAGTAGCATACATCGAGTTCTCGCGCGCGCCAACCGGCGACTTGCGCGGTGTCGTACTGAGTCACCGCACCATCATGCACCAGATGGCTTGTATCAGCGCCATGGTTAGCACAATACCTGCCAACCACCAAAGTCAGGACACTTTCAACGGCAACCTACGAGATTCATCCGGCAAATTCGTCGCGCCAGTACAGAGCAGAACGCCGACTGAAGTCATTCTTTCCTACCTCGATCCGCGCGAAAGCGCTGGTCTCATCCTTAGTGTCCTATTTGCCGTCTACGGCGGTCACACCACAGTTTGGTTGGAAACACCGACAATGGAGACGCCAGGTCTATACGCACATCTCATCACCAAGTACAAGTCGAACATCCTGATCGCCGACTATCCGGGCCTCAAACGCGCAGCGTACAACTATCAGCAGGATCCCATGGCTACGCGGAATTTCAAGAAGAACACCGAACCCAACTTTGGCTCAGTCAAGATCTGCCTGATCGACACACTCACTGTTGATTGCGAATTCCACGAGATTCTTGGAGATCGTTACTTTAGACCTCTGAGGAATCCCAGAGCACGAGAGCTCATTGCGCCTATGCTATGCTTGCCCGAGCACGGTGGTATGATAATCTCAGTACGCGACTGGTTGGGTGGTGAAGAGCGTATGGGATGTCCGTTAAGCATAGCACCGGAAGAGTCGGATGGTGAGGATGAGGCCGAGGACAAGGGCGCGGCAGCCAATGGTTATTCCAGTCTCATCGGAGGCGGCACCACGAACAACACCAAGGAGAAGAAAAAGAAGAGTCCAACCGAGTTGACCGAAATATTGCTAGATAAGGAAGCACTGAAGCTGAACGAAGTTGTTGTTTTGGCCATTGGAGAGGAAGTGAGCAAGCGTGTCAACGAACCCGGCACTATGAGAGTCGGTGCTTTTGGCTACCCGATACCAGACGCGACGCTGGCCGTCGTTGATCCGGAGACTAATCTTTTGTGTTCACCCTATTCCATAGGAGAGATCTGGGTAGACTCGCCATCATTGTCCGGAGGGTTTTGGCAGCTGCAGAAGCACACTGAGACTATTTTCCACGCTCGGCCATATCGTTTCGTAGAGGGCAGCCCAACCCCGCAACTACTCGAACTGGAGTTTCTACGCACTGGACTGCTCGGATGCGTGGTAGAAGGCAAAATCTTCGTATTAGGCCTGTACGAGGACCGGATTAGGCAGCGCGTTGAATGGGTAGAGCACGGTCAGCTAGAAGCCGAACATAGGTATTTCTTCGTGCAGCATCTTGTCACCAGCATTATGAAAGCTGTTCCAAAGATTTACGACTGGTAAGTGCTATCGAATCTCTGGGTAATCAACCTAACATTGCGCAGCTCGTCTTTCGATTCCTATGTCAACGGCGAATACTTACCAATCATCCTTATCGAGACACAAGCCGCATCAACTGCTCCCACAAATCCAGGCGGGCCACCACAACAACTTGACATTCCTTTCCTAGACTCTCTTTCTGAGCGATGTATGGAGGTACTGTATCAAGAACACCACCTTCGGGTGTATTGTGTGATGATCACTGCACCGAACACACTCCCGCGAGTCATCAAGAACGGTCGACGAGAAATTGGAAACATGCTTTGCCGGAGAGAGTTTGACAATGGCTCGCTACCCTGCGTTCACGTCAAGTTTGGCGTCGAGAGGTCGGTCCAGAATATTGCGCTAGGTGATGATCCTGCTGGCGGCATGTGGTCTTACGAGGCGTCGATGGCACGCCAGCAGTTCCTGATGCTTCAAGATAAGCAGTACTCCGGAGTGGATCACAGGGAAGTCGTTATTGACGACAGAACGTCGACGCCGCTCAACCAATTTTCCAACATTCATGACCTTATGCAATGGCGTGTACAACGACAAGCTGAAGAGCTCGCCTACTGCACTGTAGATGGTCGAGGTAAAGAGGGCAAAGGCGTCAACTGGAAGAAGTTCGACCAGAAGGTCGCAGGTGTCGCCATGTACCTGAAGAACAAGGTCAAGGTTCAGACTGGTGACCACCTGCTCTTGATGTACACCCACTCGGAAGACTTTGTCTATGCCGTACACGCGTGTTTCGTCCTTGGAGCCGTGTGTATACCCATGGCACCAATCGACCAGAACAGGCTAAATGAAGACGCGCCCGCACTACTACATATCATTGCCGACTTCAAGGTCAAGGCTATACTCGTCAATGCTGACGTAGACCACTTGATGAAGGTCAAGCAAGTATCGCAGCACATCAAACAGTCAGCCGTTATTCTCAAGATCAACGTACCGAATACCTATAACACCACAAAACCACCTAAGCAGTCTAGTGGTTGCCGCGATCTTAAGCTCACAATACGACCTGCTTGGATACAATCTGGTTTCCCTGTTCTAGTATGGACATACTGGACACCTGACCAGAGACGCATAGCTGTGCAGTTAGGTCACAGCCAAATCATGGCGTTGTGCAAAGTTCAGAAAGAAACGTGCCAGATGACGAGCACACGGCCCGTCCTTGGATGTGTTCGTAGCACGATCGGTCTTGGCTTCATACACACCTGTGTTATGGGTATCTTCCTCGCAGCGCCAACTTACCTTGTGTCACCTGTCGATTTTGCGCAAAACCCGAACATCCTCTTCCAGACCATGTCGAGATACAAGATCAAGGACGCGTATGCGACCAGCCAAATGCTGGACCACGCTATTGCACGAGGTGCTGGCAAGAACATGGCTCTGCACGAGCTCAAGAATCTCATGATCGCGACTGACGGTCGGCCACGCGTAGACGTTTGTAAGTGTTGCGATCCTGTATAAGCATCTGAAATCTAATTCTTGATAGACCAGCGTGTGCGAGTACACTTCTCGCCAGCAAGTCTGGACCGAACGGCAATCAATACCGTTTACTCACACGTACTGAATCCTATGGTCGCATCGCGGTCATACATGTGCATCGAACCCATAGAACTACATCTCGACGTCGGTGCCCTTCGAAGAGGTCTCATCATGCCTGTCGACCCAGACACGGAACCTGGTGCTCTCTTAGTCCAGGACTCGGGTATGGTACCAGTTAGTACACAAATCTCAATCGTGAACCCAGAGACCAACCAGCTTTGTCTGGTCGGCGAGTATGGCGAGATTTGGGTGCAGTCCGAAGCGAACGCGCATAGCTTCTACGGCTCGAAGGAACGGTTGGATGCAGAACGCTTCAATGGCAGGACTGTCGACGGAGACCCGAACGTGCGATACGTTCGCACTGGAGACCTAGGGTTTCTACACAATGTTACACGACCGATTGGCCCCAACGGTGCGCCAGTTGACATGCAAGTTCTGTTTGTTCTGGGCAGCATTGGCGATACGTTTGAAGTCAACGGTCTTAATCATTTCTCAATGGACATTGAGCAGTCTGTAGAGCGCTGCCACCGGAACATTGTTCCTGGAGGATGGTTCGTATTCTCCGCCTACTTTCCCTTGATCACACTTACTGACCATCTGCAGCGCCGTTTTCCAAGCAGGTGGCCTTGTCGTCATCGTTGTGGAGATTTTCCGTCGCAACTTCCTCGCAAGCATGGTCCCTGTCATCGTAAATGCCATCTTGAACGAACACCAACTCGTTATCGATATCGTGTCCTTCGTGCAGAAGGGTGACTTCCACAGGTCTCGTCTTGGCGAGAAGCAAAGAGGCAAAATCCTAGCGGGCTGGGTAACGAGGAAGATGCGTACAATTGCGCAATACAGTATTCGTGATCCAAATGGCTCGGACGCGCAAATGATCAGTGAAGAGCCTGGCGCAGGACGTGCCAGTATGAGCGGAAGCATGCTTGGTATGGGCAGAATGGGACCAGCAAGTCTAAAGGCAAGCTCGACTCGAGCACCAAGCTTGCTCGGCATGACAGCGACAATGAATAGTCTCTCGTTATCGCAACAGCAGCAGCAACAACAACAGCAACAATTACAACCAGGACAACAGTACTATCAAAGCATCCCCGAAAACCCACCACCCAGCCAGAATCAAGGCGTCGAACTTCACGACCCTAGCGATCGCACACCAACAGATAACCGCATGTCCTTCCTCCCCAATCTCCAGGCGCAACAAGGTGGTCCAATGGATTATTCGCCTGTTGATCGACTTGGTCCTTTCAATGATGAAGGGCACCAGCACCAACCTGGTAACTACCAAAACGCATACCATCCACAACAACAGCAGTATCAATCTAGCGGTAGCGGTCTAAGTGGTCAGGTACCTGATGTGCTCCGTCCCGGTCCTGCAGATGAGGCAAACCAGAGCGGGACGTGGAATGGAAGAGAGTTTTACAGTGATAGCACGCCGTATCACTCTTACGATAACACATCACCAGACCCGAATATGCAGCAGCAAAACCAACAAACATGGACGATGGACTCCCAACAACATAGCCAGGGATATGATCCCGGATATAGTGAAGAAGTAACGAGATATGTTAGTCACGGTTCGTACGATAGTAGAGCCGGTGGTGCAGGAGGTGGTGGCGGCGGATTGAGAGTAGCAAACCGCGACTCTACGGCGAGTGAGAGTGAGGATGATAGTTGGAAGAGGGATGTTCTAGCTCAAATGAATTTCGCTGGCGGGCCTGGTGGCCCACCTGGGGGGAACCATGCGCAATAGTTGGGATGAGAGATTTATCGCGTCGGCAGCAACTTGGGTAAACGAGTGGCATGTAGTTAGTGGTCTTGTCGTAGTTGTAGCTCATGTGAAATGATACTGGTTATGAGATAGCATACCTGATGTGGGGCAAGTACATCAAAATGTTCTGGCAACCGCCTGACGCGGATAAAGATAATGGTCTTCTTTTTTTCTTACACTAAATGGCTAAAGGTGAGGAAGCCAAATGGAAGCTCTTTTCAGCATTTTCCATATTCCTATCCTTTAAACGAACACCAAAGCACCATTCTGGTTGCTAATTCTCTCATCCAGGTTGATCTCCCTCCTATGCCACTGGCCATGATGTTCCAAATCACCCTCCAGCCTCTGTCCACCATCTCTCAACGTCATGTTGCGCGCAGAATTGCCAAAGCCGCCACCTCCACGACTGCTGTTTCCGCCTGGAATACGTAGGTTCTGGCCTGGCCAGATCTGGTCCGCGTTGGCGATGTTGTTGTGGCGAGCGAGCTCTTCGTAGGAACAGTGGGAGAAACGGGAGGCAATGGCACGGAGGGTGTCGCCTTGCTGGACGGTGTAAGTGTTCTCGCCACCGCCGCTGTTGTTGGAGCCTGACCAGCGGAAACTTCCGCCGTCGTTTTCCAGGATGCGGTTCAGGGAGATGGAAGAAGATTGGTAAGAGCCATCTGCTCGGCGGCATTGGGCGTGGAGTGTGTAGTCGCCATGGGCATCGAGCCTGATATCGCGAGATGAATCAGAAAAGTTTCCGCCAAAGTCTCCCGGGGTGCGCTGGTCGTTCGAGCGGTTGCCGGAACCTTGGTGGTGTTGGATTGGGGGAGGACCGCCATGTTGCTGTCCGTACTTTCGTCGGCGCTCCTCCTCCTCTTCATATCGCTTACGGTCTTCCTCTTCTTTCTTCTTCTCCTTGTGCTCGTCCCATTTGTCTTCTACCGCGTCTTGGCCTTTGTGTCCGGCGAATGCTCCCGCGAGCGCTCCGATGACGGTGCCTGCTACGCCGTGGCCAGCTTTTCCGCCTAGAGCATGACCACCATATCCTCCTGCTGCCGCACCAGCAATACCACCCATGATACCGCGGTCACCCTCAGGGTCACCTTCGCCGCCATATTGATTCTGACTGATTGTAGGTGTAACAAGTCAGCGTATGTCTCACATGTAATCCGTACAGATACACTTACTGGCCTTGGTTCAAGGAGTTGCGACCGGAGTTGGATGAGTGGGCTGCAGCAGAAGGAAGCTGCTGGTACTGAGGAGGTGCCGCATCGTAACCTCCTTGTTGACCGTAGCCTTGAGGGCCTCCTTGACCACCGTAGTATTGGCTGGCTAAGCCATGGTGAGATTGTTGTTGGTGAGGAGGAGGCTGCTGATATCCACCACTGCCATTATAGTCGTTTTGTCCATAACCACCCTGTTGTTGATAGCCTCCTTGCTGCCCGTATCCGCCGCCCTGGTTGTAGCCGGAGCCAGAGCCGTCGTAGCTACCGTAGCCTGACATGATGTTTCCGTGTGTGATAATGAACTTGGATTTCGTCGATTAGGTTACTCTAGGTAGAGTCGTATAGGTTGCACAGTCGAGTTGTAGATCAAGGTTCGATGGGAGAATATAAATAATAAAAGTTGTAGTCAAGGTTCTTACAGCCTTGTCATGTACTTCGGAGAGGCACGACCCCGTCGGCGCCGAAGTAGCACCTTCTTATTTATACACTCTGCCATGACACAAGCCATGTTGCGGTCGCACCTGTACAGCCACATGTCGTCACCGCCACTTTATGCCGTTGCGGCACCATTGTGGGGTTTTTGAGTTGGCCGACTCCACTTCACTACGCGTTTCGACCAATCGCCGACGCGACACGGGTAAGTCGGCGGTCTGACCTGGTCGACTAAGCCACGAACACAGGAAGGAAGACAGCGATTACGTGGACCCTCAAACGATCGAAGTGGGGGAAGTGACGACTGGGTGGGCTTAGAGATGATGTAGAGGTGTCTAGAACGATATCAGCTACCCTGATCTACGGGCTTGGACCCTGGTCCTAGAACATCTCTTTTGCAAGATCAATAAACGCACAGTAGAATTGCACACGCAGGGCGAAAACAACGAGTGAGAACGGTAGAAGATGATGATGAACTTTTTTGGTAGATGGCATACTGTACACAGAGCTACGCTAGAATGTCTAACAAAAACCCAGACAACGCTAACAAATGCATCGCTCATAAAACGCCGGATCAGAGTTTCAAAGAGAGACATGACAAGTATGAGACGAGGACATATGGACAAGAAGTAAATGATTATGAACAAATAGTTACAAGAAGTGAACAACGATGGAGGATAAGAAAGATAGTGTTTTAGTATAGATATATGGGTTGTCGGATGATGTACAATGAACCTGGGTGTGACATGCCCAGGGTGGTCGAGCGTAGCGTCGTGCACGAGGTGGTGCGATGGATGGCAGGTGGTTCTGAAGAAGCAAGAAATGAATATAGCGGAACGTTGCCAACAATATCGTACAAGACTGGACTTCTCGGCCAAGGCCCTCTTAGTATGTGAAGGCCTCCTCGATGAAATCCACGCTACCTTGCGTAAGGAACGGTCTGACCGCATGCCTTACTCCATCAGCCATACCGCCTGACGCGCAAACCGTGACGGCCATAGCACCAACACGGTTCTTGACCTCATCTTCGATCAAGCTCGACACTTGCGGACGACCACTGTACATCTTGACCGTCTCACTGCTGCTCTCGACACGACCCTTGGGTCTTGAGATGAAGAGCTTGATGCGGAGACATTGCTTACGACCCTTCATGCGGAGGACCTCGTCCATCCAGGGTCGTACCCACTCTAGACAGTCGGATGTGGGGACTGTCCAGATGAGGACTATTCTTTGTGTGGCAGTAGTGCCGTTGTTGTAGCCGTTGACAAGGTGCTTTAGGTACATGACCTGGTGGGTGATGCCTACACCACCGGCGAAGAGCACCGCAGTGCCGTAGGAGTCCAGGCTGTGGTGGCCGCCATACGGACCTTCGATGAAACCGAAGGTGGTGAATTGCTCGTTGGGGCTCTTGCAGGCCTTCTCGTACATATGGCGGGTAAGTCCTGTACGAGCACGGCAGACAAGACTGATTTGCTTGGACTTTTGAGGTCGGCCATGGAGGGCGAGGACATCGCCTTCAAGCATGGGCAGTGTCATTTCTTTTGATTCGGGGGTGAGAGTAGCAGCCCAGGCAACCGAAAAGGGATGCGAAGACCACAAGGATAGGGCTGGCATCCACATGTGCACGTGACATCCTGGGCGGGGAGTCCATTCGCGGACCATGTTGATGGTCAGACGAACAGCTTCTCCGGGCATGGCCTCAACGGTGATTGAAGATCGTTGCCTGACACCAAAGCCATAGTAGATGATCGAGGCCCATCGGCAGACCCACTCGGCACCCCAGAAGAAGAAGACCAGGTGCATCCATGGGACTTGGGGGAGGTGGTGCAGCTCCAAGTGCTTGTAGAGACCAAGAAGGGCGGCAATGACACAGAGACGGTGGATGTTGAGGAAGGTCTCGTAGAAGGCGTGACGGAACGGCGACCATGCTTGAATACCAAGGAAGGTAAATGCTACGGTTCCTACCATACCCCAGCCGTATGAGCCTTCAGTGTGGAGAGCGGCTGTAACGGCAGGCCATCCTGCTGCGAGCTTGGTGTTGTACAACCAGGCAGCCGTGTGGACAATGGCCTCAGCGATGGTGATGCGTGCAGCCCAGCGGTGGAAGAGGTTGAAGTCATCGTAAGAGACTTGGAGAAGAGTGATGAGCGGGTTGTTGCGGAGGGCGAAGAGGATAGTGGGGATGAGGTTGAGGGCGGCAAGTGTTCCAGAGCGTCCACGGAGCGCAGCGAGGGTCTCCTTGTGGTCGAGCACCTTGTAAGGGAGAGCGACACACCAAGCTACGTTGAGGGCAACATAGATGACCAACATTATGGTGTGCCATCTGCCAGGGAGAGTTCCGTTGTCGATGGCGCTGCTAATCTGGAATTGGGCGTTATGCTTCTTCTTCCATAGGGGTGCCATGAGGACATGTCTGTTGAGCCACGGCCACCAGCTTGTCCGGTTGACCTCCCAGTACTTTTGTTTTGAGTTTCCCATTGCGCTCAGATGACGGCTGTGTTTCCACCACATGTTTGATATGCGTAGAAGAAGGAGAAGTCCAGAGATACCTACAAGGAGGTACAGGAATGTGTCTACCCATAGGTAGTTGCCGACTTGGTCTACACCCTCAAGACCGTACGAGTATTTGAGATCATCGAATTCGGCAGCATCCCAATTTGACAGAAAGTGGCGCTTGGCGAGTGGTGTGGTTGGCTGGGCGCCACGGAGGCGGAGAAGCCGTGTGAGAGACATGTCTCGGTAATTGTATTTCGGTTGTAGAGAGAGAGGTACAGGTCGCTTGTGAGTCGGTGCTCACAAAGGGATGCTAGCTGCAGGTTCTCGAAGATGCGAGGCTACGTGATGCGATGCGATGCGAACAGTGAATTGTTGCGCACTACCAGGTGCTTTCAGTGACGGGATTCTTGAAGCAGGAGAAATAGCGCGACGTCGTTGTCAATGGACCTATATCCCACGGGCGCTTTGCGAAGCGGCTGGTGTTGACAGTGTGGGGTAGGAATAGGCCGTGGTCACGGTGAATACATCACAATGTGTCGTGAAGTAGCCGGTGTGTATGCACAAGGATTGAGGAGAACCGACAGTGCGCTGCACGTCGAAGAGGATGAATTGGTGGTAGTGGTAGTGGGAGTGTTGAAAACGAGGCGCGGTCCAGTCCGGTGGAATTAGCTGACAATAGTGCGTAGGCGGCGAATTGGCGATGTGCGGTATCGATAATAGCGACAGTGAAGGCGAGTAGGGCCGAGGGTCTTGAGCAGCGACGTCAATAGGCTTTCTCTTCACCGGGGGGACTAGGCGTGGAAATAGGGGACGTGGAAACGGGCTCGTGGGATGTATGAGAAGCGAAAGTGTATGTACTATGTTGCCGTAGCGAGTGAGCAACAAGTGGACAAGAAACGAAGGTATGGAATCGACACGACAAGGGACGGCGGAGCGTGAGGTCAGAGGGGGAGCGAGGGAAACAGTGGATATGAGGTTCGCAACATGGGAGGGTTGGTGAGGCCAATGCAGGGGTCGAGGAACGGAACAGGCGGCTGATTGGCTCCGCAGCGCCCGGCCGGCCTAGGCGCTGAAACGACACGAAGGAAGCTGTCCACTCACATTGCCGTGCCTGGATGCGCCATGAAACCAAGCCTCAGCTCACCGTCTGTCCACCGCCAACGGGAATGGCCGAGAGAGAGGTTGAGGCCATGAAGCATGTGACGAGTGCCGATTCCCGGGCTGCTCCACGCTGCATGATACGCTCTGGGATGTCGTGCGTACTGGCCCCGTCTCCCATCTCTTGCGCACCGAGTACAGTGCAGCTGCACCCTTCTCCTGCCATGATCCCGTCTCTCAGAGTCGACTCTTCCCATCATGACGCTCCGCCACACCCGCTCACACAATTCACAAACCAGCCGCCCAATCTATTCCTGCCAATACGGTTGCACGCGCAAGGTCCATCCCAAGACTTGTGCGGCTCCAGAACTCCGGCGCCTAAAAGTAGACCGCCCAAAACAGAACAACAAGCGAGTCAACCTCATCAGCAACCTGGGGAAGATCGCTCGCATCGGTATTGGTAAAACGGCTTTCGCGCGCCTCTCATGCATCTTGTCCAGTTTGTCAGGCCGCCGAGGCAAAACCCATTCCTTGGGCCCGCCACGCCCTGTCCTGATGAAATCTCCACCTGCACTATTGCGCGAACCGGAGGAGGATGAAGAACCCTGTGAGTCGAGTCGGTCTCTGTCGGCATCCCTGAATCTGGGAGTTGAGCATTCGATTCAACCGTCTTGTCATGTGTGCGTCGGGCGTTGGGTGAGTCTGGCAGGAAAAGCCATGTCAACTTCATGCGATGGCAGTAGCCGTGCCATGCCCTGGACTGCGCCACACACAAAGAAAACACGTGCACTGCCGCGGCTGCAGTAATGGCCGTCGTTGGACCAGACGGTCCGCTGTCGCGACCTCCTAACTCCTAATCATTGACAATGCCCACGTCTACTATCATCCCATCGCTCTGTCCCAGTCTTGCAAACTCATCAATTCGCATTGCCACGATTCACCAAGCCCGCAGGTTGCATTCGGAAATGACCTGCAACAATCCTCCCCCACGGCGACTCGCGACTCCCGTCCCTGTCGCGACTCAATCCTGACCCAAGGGAGACCCTACCGTCTTGAGAGATAAGATTGAAACTCCAAGACTCCAAGACATCGGTTACCCGGGTCTCGGTATCAGGCCCCCTTGACGGTGAACTTGAGTTTGCCCAGTATTTTCTAGGCAATAAAACAGAAAGATTGGCTAATCATCTACACAACCCACCTTACATTATGGTCATGCCACCCTCAGAACATCGCTCACCCTACTGCCAATCTGCCATGTGCATCTCCGACTTGGTGTTGCTTGCATGAGCCCCGCTTCTGTTGTTGCCCCTCCGTTCCTGTCGTGTTTCATACAAGCGATAGCTTCGGGAGAGAAACCTCCTTCCGTCATCGCTCACGGCAGCTCGCGATAACGTCGAAACAATGCTTTTACGCCGTGTAGCAATGCGCCGCCCCGCCGGCTGTCAAACAATAGCGCCTGGTAAACGGCGTAACGCCCATCCGTCCAATCCTTCGCTTGCGCATAAACACCATACTATACCCACAACACACGAGAGGAAAATCCAGTCGCAGGTTATAGGAAGTGAGGAAATTTCTTCACAATCTGATCGAGACCATCCACAGTAATTTGCAATTACCCAAAACGCCGAAATTTCCATCTGCATCGATAGCTGCGCGCCTCCGCCTTGGTGCGTATAGCGTCGCGCTTCGCCTTCGCACCTGCAGTGCCCAAAGTCCGGTTCCACGCCGTCATGACTCCAAGAAAGCTGAAAAGTAAAAGTGTAAACTAGTGCCTAGATCCATCTACTGCCTGCCCGAGAATATTACTCGAGCCGCTGCACGGTCGTTCTCATCTCGTACCCATATGATACCAAGCATTCTTCACGACCCGACCGACACTACAGCGGCACGCATTGTGTTGCAACGCAAGTATACCTATGGCCTGTCTACATTTTCTATACTCAGATCTCTCCGATCACGCGAGGCCGTTGCCACGTTACTTTTCCAAAACCGCCGTTCCCACAAGCGTACCAATCTATCGTATTCCTCCACCCCACCACATGCATGAAGACCGAAAAACCGAAGCATCGATCGATGGACACCGGGTTTTCGTGCGACCCGAATACGAACCCACCTTTTCATCCTCACACAATTGACGCTCCTCAAAAGGACCGATAACACCTACCAACACATCACAACATCACCATCGACGCTTCCAGAACGCATAAACGTGTACCCTGCTACCTGTTTCTTGTCAGTTCCCGTGTCAGAAAAGCTTGTGTTTGAAACGCTTTGATACTTTTCAGACATTATGTCATTTCGCTAAATGATGTACCTTGGGTTAGGACGCCACAGGCCACAACCATGGATTGGGTTGGAGCGTCTTAACATGAAACACGATAGCGACAAGACTCATCACATAAATGCGGTGAAGGGCTTGTTGGCTGTTGGTAGAACAGCCCAGGCTATAGAACAACCGTCTTGACTTTTCTCCCGGTAATATCTTCTTAAGTTCTCGCTCGTGTCATGATGGTTCGATTGTAATTTGATGGTAAGAAGGATTCGAGGAGATTTTGCATCGACGTAGATTATCCATAGAGACATTATTAGATTACCAAGTCTCTCTCTCTTACGGCCGTATAGTATATTCCAAGTCAAATCGTTCTTACCCGTCCACACAGTTCCCATACTGTTTGAGAAAACTATGCAGCTCTATCAGCGAGTCCGTAGGGCTAACTTCCATGTAGCGACTCTGCGAGTCACCAGCATGTGCCAACTCAAGAACTTTACATGTAACCCACCACATCTCCAGACCATGTTTGACGAAGCCCAACGACTTCTTACGCTCTGCCTCATGTTTTGTATGCAAAGTGTCCCAAAGCTCTTTCCAGCGCTTCGTTGCGCGAAGTAAGTCGCGATATGACGACGGCGTCAGAAGCGCAGCTCGCGATACGAAGATGATGGAATGCAGTGCTACAATTTGCATTAGCCCATATTCATGGTGCAGACAAGCGAACAGACGACATGACTTACCGAATACGCAGATCATAAGGTGCCTGAGCTCGAGTATGCTGAGAAGCGGATTCTTCTGCTCGTCCGACCAGTTCTCGCTCATCAGCAAAGCTACCAGCTGCTTGATACTAGGTATCTGCTTCGTTGGGCGCAATGATTCTACGCATAACCGCTCGTACTCTTTTTGTGTCCAAGCATCGTAAAGCGCGTCATTGCACGGAAGTCGTTGGTAAATTTCTCCTATAGCCAGATTCGGAAGCAGATTGAAGAAGAAGGTATTCATGTAATCCATGACGCACATGAAGTGTACGATCCTGGGGTGGTTAGTGCTGCAATTCATTTCCGGGTTCTGCGAATACACTGGCGGCTGATTTACCTTACTCTAGACTCTTCTGCGATGAATGCATCCCAGTCGGGCACCTTGTTTTGATGACTTGAATGGATCATCGGATCGAGCAACCTAAGGGACCGTATGGCAACGGTCAGCTCTGGGTGCCTTGAGACCCGAACCCTTCTGCGAACTGCCTCGCTATTGAAGCTACTTTGTAAAGCCACAATAAGTAAACCGGCTTGTACGCTTTCCATTGCATGAGGATCGCTATGTAGATCAGGTTTCGCTGCTACTATATGGCGCAGTTGCTCGAATATGAACTCTTCACCAAAATCAAAGAAGGCACGACAGGACAATGCGCCATCCGTTGGAGAACAGTGAACCGATCCGCCAAAAACGACGGCAAGCAAAAGTGGCAGCGAGACACTATGCATATCGAACGTGGGCCAATGAAGAAGCGGTTGTTGTGGGTGAAAGACCGTAAAGTAAGCCCACACACATTCCTCGAAGTTTTCAGCAGTGAAAACCGCTTTCGCAGCGTTCACTGGAAATATGTCGCCGCAATCAAGGTCAGCTGTTCGACGCGTCTTGCTGAACGAGAAGAGTTGAGAACAAAGCTCGTCAACCCTAGACTGAAGAATGGCAATCGGTTGAGACCTTCCTGATGCTGTTGGCGTCGAAGCACAAACATCCGCGCCAGTATCCATAAAGAGATCTGAGAAGATGCCAAAGAGTGCCATGTCCCCTTCGAATAGTTGGTTGCTTGCATTAGAAGCTATGTGGCTACCGAAAAGTTGTGCAGGTGTTCGTTCATCAGCGAAAGCATTGAGGATCGATTCGCGGCGAGGGTCCGAATAACGATACAGGAATATGATTGGGTAGGGAAGGAGCCTCTGGGCGTCTTCTACCCGTATCGTTGTGTGACCATTCACGTCACTGGCGTTGATGCCACTGGCGAACAGGCCTGACATCTGCGCCTGATTATCACTTTTTCCAGGTCGAGGTGGTCGTCCTGGTCTTGCTGAGGCTATCGCGTCATTTTCTCCTCTTTGTTGACATGACTTTGAATGCCTTCTCAGGACATCACTGCGCAGGAGTTGACGTCAGTCTGCTTGAGGCTAACAAAGCTACACGAGACACGTACTGACGGATGAAGGTGCGATTGCAAAAGGCACAAGCGTTTAAGCGATTGCGTGTATCTCACTGGTGTTAGGCATCAGATGGCTGATTCCAAGATAGTGAACATACGACTGGCTTCATGCCTCCGCAAGTGACTATTACTCGAGAAGAATTTTCTGCATGTAAGACATTGATGGGATGTGCCTCCAGCTCTTGGCTCGCTACGATCTGACATTGGTTCGTTATTGGTGCCGCTCGTAGTGTGGGCTTTTCGGGGCTGGATGTGGGTTTTTGGTAACAAGGGAATGTGGGCTTTCCTCTCATGTGGGCTTTAATTGCGCCCGCCTTACCCTAAAGAGTAAGACACGTGATACACCATCAATCCTCTGCCCATATCATCTTGTACCAGGGAGTATGCTGCAGAAGCGAAACTACTTCCCTCCAATACTCTTGGTAGTCATGTCGAAGCTTCGAGAGTTCACAAGCTGCAAAATCCACTATGCGTTCTGTACTTTCTCACTTTGTGAATCTCGAGTATACTGTACTGACATTCCCTAGCATACATCATAAGACCTCGTATTTCAAATTACGTATCCGGAGTCACAGAACATCGCAGACCCTCTAGCTGTTCTTCTCTTTCCGGAGACCTAAAAACTAACCGACAGCGCAAAGAAACTCTCCTTCCATCCACCAGTGTCAAACCCAGAGGCGTTGTCGAACATGTCCTGTAAGCAAAGCTCTCCAAACAGATGAAGTATACTCGCTGACAATCTCAGGACAACTGCGGATCAGATACTCAATTGGGCGCGACAGAGCTCACTCCACCCATTAAGCTTCGGTCTCGCCTGCTGCGCCCTCGAAATGATGCACTGCTCGATGCCTCGCTACGACCAGGACCGACTAGGGATTATCTTTCGAGCGTCTCCTCGTCAGGCAGATGTAATGATTGTTGCCGGCACAGTCACCAACAAGATGGCTCCCGCTCTTCGGCAGTGTTATGATCAAATGCCCGAGCCACGATGGGTGATCAGCATGGGAAGCTGCGCGAATGGTGGTGGCTACTACCACTATAGCTATAGTGTGGTGAGGGGCGTAGACAGAATTGTTCCCGTGGACATATATGTTCCAGGTTGTCCGCCAACAGCTGAAGCGTTATTATATGGTATCTTCCAGTTGCAGAAAAAGATTCGGCATACTAAGGTGACGAGAATGTGGTACCGGAGATAGCCGACTTGCTGTAGGGTAGGAAACGGTGGACATCTGAAATCCACAAAGATCATTGTGCTCAGCATTGCTCTCACTTCGGTGTGCGGCACACACTATCGCTTCTTCCTAGTTGTTTGTTGCCCCTTCTCTATACATCTGCATTGCGATCGTAGCCTCACCACTCACCACTCACGACCCTTTTGAGATACATTTCCACTTTCAGGCAGTTCTATTTAACAATTGTATCGTCAACCGCGCCACTTTTATTTTATAGTAATTGTGGCATCTCGAAAACGCATACAGCACGAACATCAGGCATATTGAAGAGCAACGTTAAAAATAAGCGCAAACTCTCTTAAAGATGCACATTTCCAAGCCCATAGAGCCCGAAATTTCTGACCATTACTTCGACCTGGGTGTGAATCGGCGTGCTACAGCAGCAGATGTGAAGAAGGCTTTCCACATGCTAGCGCTACGACACCACCCAGACAAGAAAGCGCAGGGTAAGACGATAGATGCCGTCGAGTTCAGACAGGTACGTGTACTTACCGGCAAAGCTTTATGAAGTTGAATTGACGAATGGTAGGTACGAGAAGCGTTCGAAGTACTGAGAAACTCCACGACACGAAGCGAGTATGATACACGGTACAATGAAGTACAAGAAGAGTGGAATGAGTACCGCAGCAATCTTGCTGAGTATGTGCTTCAAGAAGAGCGAGAACGTCTTGAGGCAAATAATGAGCGAGTGCGTATACTAGAGGAAGAACGACGACTTGCAGAAGCGAGACAGCGCGAAGCAAAAGAGGAAGCTCGTGCCAAAGTGGAGCGTACTGCTCGACAAGAGAAAGAACGACTCGCGGAAGAGCGATCACGTCAAGCAGCAGAACGAGCACAAAAAGAACTAGAAAAGGTGGCCGAAGAACGCCTCCGCCAATGGGAAGAAGATCAGGGGGCCAAACTAAAGCAGCATTGCGAACAGCTCCAGAGGCAGGCGGAGAAGAAGAATATGATGGAGGAGATGATGATGATGGAGGAGGACATGATGATGAATAAGAAGATGATGATGAATGAGAAGAGGAAGATGATGGAGAAGAAGAAAATGATAGAGAAGAAGAAGATGGAGAGGAAGAAGAAGGCGGAGAAGAGGGGCAGGGGCCAGGGGAAGAGAAGAGCGAATTAATAAGTGTTGCAAGGCGCAGAGGATAACCAAGGCTGTCCGCATGCAGACATCACGCACGATTACAAAACGCGCAGTCGAAGATAATAGTCACAGAATTTAGTAATGATATAGAATGTCCGACGAGGGCCCTACACTTACAATAATAGCAAGTCAACAAGCCACCTAGTCATGCCAGTCAAAAAACCCTAGTGTGCCGTGACTGTCGTAAACAAGATATAAAGTCCCATCCCAACACCGGGGGTATCTTTGAAGAATGAACTTTTCCCCATGCCCCAAAACACCTTTTTATCCCGTCTCGCCGTCCAGAGGTCCCTAATAAAACACATCCAAAGAAGAGAGAAAGGATAAAGTAAAAGAGGTTGGTAGAGTGGACTTTAACCAGTCCATCCCATGTCCCCACCTTGTTGTCCACCTTGTTGTCCCATCCTCTGGGCCTGCTGCTGCGCTTGCCGCATCATCATCATCTGGTTCATCTGCTGCGGGTTCATGCCCTGCATTCCTTGCATACCCTGCATGCCACCATTCATCTGTCCACCCTGCATACCTCCCATGCCTCCATTCATCTGTCCCATTTGCGCCATGTTCATGCCCTGACCCATGTTGCCCATGTTACCCATGTTCATGCCCTGCATACCACCGCCTTGCATGCCGTTCATGGCATTCATATTGCCCATCATGCCCTGAGGCAGTTGACCGCCGCTCGCCATGGCTTGCTGACGCATCTGCAGGAGTCGCGACTGATTGGCGGCTTGTTGACGTTGTTGTTGGAGCATCTGCTGGTACTGTTGCATTTGCATTGGGTTGGTCGGATTGCCGTTCTGCATACCGTTCTGCATGCCGTTCATCTGTCCACCATTCATCTGATTGCCCATACCGTTCTGCATGTTTTGTGCCATGGCAATTTGCTGCTGTTCACGCGCTTCTCGTTGCTTGATCTGTATTTCCATCTGATGGATCTGTTGCATAACTTGCTGAGGGATGTTCTGGCCGTAATTCTGCATAACCGACTGCTTGTGTTGCTGATACCGTTGCCGCATCTGCTGCAGGTTCATGTTAGCAAAGGCCATGCCTTGTGGAGGCATACCATTTTGCTGCATGCCTCCCTGAGGTGACATGTTTTGCAAGGCCAATTGCTGTTGATTCTGCTGCTGCTGTTTCAGTTGGTTGAAATATTGCTGCGCAAGGTGATTGCGGTATGCTTGTGGATTTTGACCTGGAGGCACTCCTTGCGTCTGAATATGCTGGGCGGCCTTTTGGAATGCAATTTGTTGCATTTGTTGTTGTGGATTACCTGGTGATCCTCCTTGTTGCTGCATTTGCTGCATACGAAGTTGCTGCTGTAGGCGCTGCTGTTGCATCTGCTGCATCTGTTCGGGGGTCATATTCTGGCCAGGTTGAGGAGTTTGCATCATCATTGGTGTCTGCCCTTGCATTGCCATAGATGGGCTGCCCTGGTTCATGCGACTAGGAGTAGGCGTCATGTTGCGATTCGGCATCGAGGCGTTCATTACGGGCGTGCCCTGTACGATGTGCGGCGTGCCGGTGCGACTCAGGTTCTGCTGCTGACTGACGGAGCGAATCATATTTTGATGGTTAGAGACAGCAGACGGCGGTCGAGCAGGGCTGTTGATAGCTTGATTCGATGCTGTTGGAACCATTGGAGTGCCGCCCAAGTGTTGCGCAGACTGCCCTCCAACCAACGGCGAAGCTGCAGAGACAGCCATGGGCGTCTGCTGGCGTATGGTTGGTGAGAATTGAGATTGCGTAGCCGATTGGGGTGTCTGTGTAACCTGTATCGCTGCCGCATTGGACATCTGGTGCTGTGCTGCCGCAGCGGCTCGCGCGGCCTCGTTCTGTTGCTGGTTTTGCTGTAGTTGCGCCTGATGCGCTTGCTGACGAAGGGCTTGTTGCTGCTGTTGACGCTCCGCAAGCTCGGCTTGCTGCCTGTTCTCCATCTCCCTTTTTCTCTGGATCTCGGCCTCCATCTGCGCCGCACGCTTGGCCTGAGCAATTCGAGCATCTTCTTCCTTCTTCCTCCGGTCGGCTTCCTCGTGATTTGCGCGGATGTTAGCAATAGTCTTGAAGCGGGCGAAGGTCTGGGAATTCGCAGCAGCGCGCACGGCGTTGTCGTCGTTGCCTGTAGCGGTGGCCGTCATGATGCTCTGGTACTCGTCGCCTGCCAACATGAAGCGCTGCATGTTCTGCGCTTCGGCCTCGTCGGCAGCCAATTCGGCGGTAGTCCTCTTACGAGTCTTGCGTGGAGGCGCGGGGTTCTTATTGTTCGGATGTGTGATGGCATCCATGAGAGCGAGGGATTGGCCGAAGCTCTTGGTTGGTTCCAGGTAGAGGGGCGGGCATGTAGCGTTCAAAAACTCAGCCTCGAACTCGTGCACGTTGCTGTCGTCAAGGACCATTTTCTGGCGCTTCGGACTGGGCCCATTAGGAAAGGTGGGCGTTGAGGGTACTGCAGTCATTGGAGTCGGTGGCATGCCCCCAGCCCTGCCCTGGGCCTGCATTCTTTTGAGGGTGGCCATGTCAGGGACGGGCGTGGTGGCCAGAAGCTGCATGTCGGCCAGTTGCGACTGCGGAGTCGGAAACAGCACCACTGTCCTGACCTTGCCAATCCCAGGCTGCTTCGACAGGGCGCCGTTCTGACCCGGAGCGGGCATGTTCTCCTTGTCCTCCTTGGTCTCGTCGTCTTTGCTCTGTGCGTTAGGCTGGCCAGGCTTCGCATCGGGCTTGTTGACTGGGAATGGAGCGAAGGGGGAGGGCGTTATGAAGTTGTTGTAGTTGTGGATAGAGAAGGCGCTGGTGCCGGCCTCGCCCGTGCTGTTGGTATCATCTTTGGGCTTGACGCCGGCGGAGCGGTAGTCGTGAACTTCGACGATGAGGCAGTTGTCGTACCAGGGCGTGTTGAACTCGTAGAGCTCCTCGACCATGTTGTGGGGCACCTCCTTGTCCTTGATGGCCTGCAGCAGCTCGCGCATAGGAGAGGCATAGGACAGCGTCTCCTGGGAGTCGTTCAAGCGGAAGTGCTTGGGGTGCAGGTAGACACGGAGCGACGGCGGCTTGCCCTTGTGCCTGGCCAGGATGTCTTGCTGCGTATAGACTGCGCCGTGTGTTAGCAACTGTGCCCTTTTTTGCCGTGGCCCAGGCGACGTACCATATTTGCGGGCATCCTCCTGCTTCACGCCCTCGTCCTCCATGTTGGACTGGCGGGTCATGGTGCGCGCGACGCCAGGGCGCTGTGACTCCCGGCGCAAACGGGGAGGCTGCGACGGGCGGGCAACAGCGACTGAGCCTGACATGCTGGTGGTGACGGAGCTCAAGCTCGTGAATCGACAGTGGGGCGGGCGTGGGACGGGCTCTCGGCCTGGGCAACTACAGCCGACAGTCGTGTGGCCTGCAGTTGCTGGAGAGAGGGACAGAGGGCAGGCGCAAGTGTGCGCACGATGCCCGAGGTGCTGCTGGCAGTACGCGACGGGGAGTAGACTCGGGAGCGGTCGGGCGTCTGATTGGGGATGTCTCGACGCGTGAAGATGGGCGACGTGATGTTTGCTGATCCGAGCTGATGCGCCGCTGCCTCCCCGTACATGCGCCAAGGAACCCTGTCCTGTTTCATCATCGACCACGTGACCATCGCTTCCCCACGACTTTCCACTTCATGTCATGTGAGCGACATCATGGAAGCGATATAGGCGGGCAGGGAGATTCGTCGAGATAGTTTGCTGACTAGCTCTCGAGTCATCAGCTTCCGCATGTCCAACCATCTCATAGTACACTGTACAATGCTCCGTGTGTCGGGTCTCTCTTCACTGTCTATACTGACACCCATCGAGCGTTGATGATATGTTACCGTGTGTACACATACGAGCAAAACCTGTGATATGACCATATGGCGTTCTTTTCGATTATTCTGTACTTCTACCTTCAGTCTACTCCACGACGCAAGAAATAATCACTCCGTCTATACCACTAACCTCAACATCTCAACATGGGTTGGTACTGCTGCACTTGCGGGAACGGAAACGCCGGGGATGGCGCATGCCCGGGCAACCCTCTATGCTCCAGCTGCACCCATCACTATTGCTACAGTTGCGGTCTGGGCGCGTGTGC
>Ga0058698_10000475_pt1 | contig 22246 bp, 16 predicted proteins | sample AgamicAsSfe_FD_67288 | JGI IMG/M metagenome (GOLD analysis project Ga0058698, IMG submission 67288) | Agave microbial communities from Guanajuato, Mexico - As.Sf.e | ecosystem: Host-associated > Plants > Phyllosphere > Phylloplane/Leaf | place: Guanajuato, Mexico | collected 2012-05-30
TTACCAAGTGGACCCCGATCTGACAGGGCATAGTGTTCTCCATCGTCGTGACACACGCAAGAGCAGGGTTGTCCAGCTATTACTCAGGAAAGCGTTTTCGAGCATTTTCTCATACCTGCGTACGACAATTTCTACTCTCCCACAGCTTCCTACATGCAAATACTAGGTATAAAAGACAGCTGCCTACCGCCATGTCGCTACGAAAGCACCTCCACCCTTGCAGAATCTTCCCATCGACAGGGATTGTCTCAATACAGATTCCAGAGTGAGTTGGATTATCATGAAAGCGTTATATCCATCCAGTCGCATGATGCGAGACGTTCTGCATCTCCGTCCATCCACTCTTGTACGTAACAATCACCAATGATCTCATATCTTGGACCTGGATCCGTTTCCCCTTGATCCTCGTGCCGTCGTAACACAAATGGTGTCTTTCCACCACTTAGGAGAAACACTTCATCACCAACACATGTCCCCGCTGGTCCCAGTGCAGCATAATCTCCACCGATGATCAGGCGCCGTGAGAGCGTCCCAACGCTAATCGAGTTATCGATGTCTGAGATAAGGTGCTTCCTCGCTTCGACACCTACGTCGATGTCTGGACCATAAACATGTTCGAGCCGTGCTCGCACTTCAAAGTACATATTTTTCCACGGTACATCTTCAAAGGAAATGCGTCGGTGTCGGTAATCAAGAAGGGCGTTGCAGGCAACATCATTTGCCGTAAATATGGGCAGAAATTGATACACCCATTTCTTTCTTTCCAGATCCCGACTGTTGAGTCCAGATGGATAATACGTCGTGTTACCATCTCCCGTATCACGCGTGTATGACACCGGGTCTTGTGGCCACAACCACATGAATTGCTTCCACAGGCGTACATAGCGTTCTTGATTCTGGATTTCATCGTTATCGGAAGCCTCTTCGGTGTCCCATCCATGGTATGGCGATAATCTCGAGTATTTTGCCCAACTTTCGAAAGTCCTAATGTCATAACTTTGTACTCTGCGTACACCAGCATCTGTGGAGTGAATGATACCTGCGCATATAGTAATTCCAAATCTTTCTGGTAGGGTTTCCCCTGGGGATCTTCCTCCTGCTGATGAAGCAACGTGCCAAAGGGAAAGCCATTGAATGAGTGTTGTGCGACTGAAAGCTACGTCATCGCCCAACATGACCTCGCCCAATGCATCCACAGTCATTAGTCTCGTAGCTTTCAACCTCAAGGCGGAGTCTTTCGCTAGTACAACTGTGGTAGGTGTAGCCTTGTCGAGACTCGCATTATATAAACCAATGGCTGCTGCACGTGCAGTATACGTGTGCCCTCCGGGTGCTCCCCAATCTGGAACCCAAGATGGCAGGTCGCTTCTGAATTTCCTCCCCAGCTCTGTGCTAAAGACCGAAAGAGATTTGGTTGTATAAATCGACTCTAACGTCGCGTGGAGAAACACTTTCTTCTCACTTAGTGAATAATCTGGTGTTAATGGAGCCCTGCCTTCTGGGGTATGAGTCATACTAAGAAGAGCGTACACCTTGTCTCTGGGATCGGATGCCTTGCGGTCTCGAAACTGGGTCAAGAGATCCAACAAGCCTATAGAGTTGGCATCGGCATTGTGATTTCGCTGGCTATAGCGGAGACGATCAATACTACTGATCTTGTTGAAGCTGTCATTAATGACCTTCTGCTGATCCGGCGGTAGTCTCTGAATAGCTCCCTTGCAGCATCTGTTGCTGTGATAGTGATATGACTTTGCGGCAACAGCAAACGTTCTCCACGGTGTGGAGATTGTACCGTAGGCAACAACGACATAGCGTGGCACTGTTACCTCCTGTACAACCCAAATACGAGTCCACCAAGGCGTGAAAGGAGCATGCATAAACCTCCTCAACGCTTCGAATAGATGTGACCGAAACTGGACTTGGTCATGCTCTGAACCTGACTTGAGGGTTTGTAGGCTACTCTCAAAAGCCGATTGATCGTTTAGGCAATCCATAATACCTAGTTCGTGAAAGAAAGAGAACACTTCATATACGCCGGGCTTGTAGTTGTCCTTTTTCTGGTAGTCGTGAGAAGGTCTTTCGTAGGGTTCAAAACGCAAGACTGGTGGTGGTTCAGTCAAAGACGGAGCCGAACCATCTAGGTTGTCCCCAAGATATACAATGCATTCTCGGCATCTCTTATAGATAAGATTCATAAGTTGGACCTGATGAGTTCTTTCTTCGCTATCCTTCTGGTTGATACATCTAATCGCTAGAAGATTAGACGCGAAAACTCAAAAGGGTTGAAGTCGATACGTACAATGCATCAATCCAGAAGTACAACCCATCTTTGTACACTTCCCGCAGATGTCTTAGTGCACGTTCGAGATTCGTAGTGACACGGTAAATCCGGTCGTCAAGCTGAATTTTTCGTGTGACTCTTTGCGAGCCCCACACATAAGACAACGCTCGATAATGAACTATGTTTATATCGGCGTTCGATAGTTCGCAACGAATTGGGTCAGCCCATTCGCCTGGCCGTAGCTTCACGACTCGAATCTCGCCCTGCTGCAGTGGATGGCCGGGATATGTCGGTTTAGGCGTCTTTTGTGTATTACCGGAACAGAGCGACATACTCGACCAAATCGCTCCGACATTCATGAACGAACGCACATGTTGGGACGAAGGATGATTGAAGATGTGCGCAACGTGCGCGTCTTGTAGATGCAGCCGCAAGCTGACCGGTCGAGGTACACAGCCACCACTGCGCATACTGCCCCGCACCGCCTCAGAGACGCCTGAGTCTTATCAGTATCTGTTGACTTTCCTGGTTGCACAAAGTTGTTGGCTGGTATATATCAAGAGGATATACCAAGACATGACATCATCACCTAGCTTGATGAACACTAGAAGCTGTAGGTGCCCATCGATGGAATCGTCGCTTGTAAGGCGAACATATAGATACAATGTGAAGAACATAGAAATTCTGTGGATAGTAATAGAGCAATGGTGACACTACGCAAGGAAAGGATCAAGTTCTTAGTTGATTAGTTTCCTCGGTCTGGTACAGAACTTGCAATACTGACTCGCCGGTTGAAGTCCGTAGTTGTGTACCACGCGGTAATTCTGCTGTCTTAGGAATAACTGGAAGAGCATTACTGCGTACTGCGCATGTTCTTCCGTACTGCGAAAGCGCGTGTCCTCCAATAATCTTGCCAAATACAGTTTAGCTTCACGGAAGTGACATCTGGCTCCAACCAAGATTACAAGAACTCCGCAATCAGCTCCACGTCGCAAGCCTCCAAGTCGCTCTGCAAATCGTAGCGCATTTTGTCAACGATGAGGGGAATATGGGCACTCCCAGCGGTGCTGCGCATAGCGCTGGCGAACCAGCACGCATTTAGCGTCTTCGACGACTTGCTCGCGTTCCCGCAGGTACGATGCGCTGCACATACCCACACCTAGGTGGCGTCATCACTCGCTGACCGAACACCTAGTATGAGGTTTTATGGCCGGACACTTTTGTGACCGAGAATGATGCGACTTTCCTGCTCTCCCACGCATCACCCAGCTCGAGCTCTGCCACACCGGGTTCGCAAGAGACGCAGGAACTATCCAAGCGTGATAAGCCAGCCGCGAACATAGCACACGAGGACGAACCGCTCGAGCAGACATACGAGGCAGTAGTACTGCACGGACAGCGGTACCTTTGCAGCATACCTGTGATACCCGAAGAGATACCTCAGAATGACACAACATCGGCCGAGGAAGCAAAGGCCGAGGAGGAGAAGGAGCTCCTACGCGCAGCAGACCGTGGATGGGAGTTGCTCGAAGGCATGAAGGGCAACTGCATATACTATGTGAGCGGCTGGTGGAGTTATAGTTTCTGCTACAAGGATGAGGTCAAGCAGTTCCACCAACTGCCCCAGAGCCGAGGGGTCCCCCACTATCCGCCCGTCGAGGATACGAGCGTACACAGCTTTGTACTAGGCAAATATCCAAAGGAGGAGAAGAACAAGAAAGCGGATGCCCAGAAAACGCTTGGAAGTGAACAAGGCAGCAAGGAGGCTTTCGACGACGAGGGCGATGCGGGTGAAGAGGAGGAGAGGGGCCTAGAGATATCAAGACTAGAGACCAAGGGGTCGAGCAGGTACATGGTGCAGCGCCTGTCCGACGGTACCGAATGCGACTTGACGGGCAAGCCGCGCAAGATTGATGTACAGGTATGTACTTGCACGCTTGCTGTTCTATGTCGTGCCATCCTGACATCCTCTTCAGTTCCATTGCAATCCGCAGTCTGCCGATAGAATCGCTATGATCAAGGAAACAAGCACCTGCTCCTACCTCATGATTGTCGATACACCTCGCCTCTGCCACGATGTCGCCTTCACCCCACCACAAGAGAACCTCGCGCACCCTATAACTTGTGAACCTGTTATACCAGAGTCTGAAGTCGACGCTTGGACGGAAGCACAAGTCTCTGCCAAGATGGCCGCAGCCGAACGTCTCATCGCTGCTCACAACACAGCCGACGACGCAAATACAAACCCACTTCGCGAGCTCGCCGACGGCCTCGAGGGCTCTTCTAAGCGCATCGTCATCGGTGGCATTGAAGTCGGTGCGAAGAGGTTTGTTGGAAGCGAAGGCAAGGTGATCGAGAAGTCAGTCGTTGTTGGAGGAGGCAAGGAGACGTTTGTCGGTACAGTAGCGAGCAGTGACGGCAAGCAAATGTCTAAAGAAGAAATGAAGAAGCTCAACATTGCCGACCCCAAGGATGTTGAGACCTTGAAAGGAAATCTAAAGAAGCTAGCAGGCAAGAAAGGGTGGAAATTAGACCTTGTAGATACACCTAGAGGCAGGGAGTTCAGAGGTATCATCGACACCGAAGATCAAGACACTGAGAAGACGAAGAAAAAGACGACCAAGAACAAGGATAAGGATAGCGCAGGCATGGGCAAGGAAAAGGAACGTGAGCCTGAGCCTGAGCCTGAGCCTGAGCCTGAGCAGGGTGATGAGGATGAGATGCACGAGGGAAGTGAGGAGGTGTACAAGGATGAGCTTTGAGTTGCTTCTGTACAGTAATGACTCTTTGTCCCTATGCTTATAGTGAGGGTGGTGGGCAACCCCGAGCGCGGTCCTGTGCTTTACCAGCACATGCACGGTTGATGTAGTTGGCTGTGATCATACCTTGGTCGAGACTTGCGCCCTTATGGATAGGAACGCTTCCGCATCCTAAGAATCATCAGCTTCAAGTTACCAGCGTCGAGAAGATTAGTCTGACTTACGTCCGCAGGGGTGATTCCTAAGCCGCTGAACGATCTCTCGGACGTCCTTGGCGTTGATATCCATATGAAGGTTTCGGGCGAAAATGCACATGCCCTGAAAGTATTCATGATTGCATACTTGGCACGCAATCTTCTCGCCGTTCTTGAATGTGACATGATCGGCTATGAACAATGGCTTCAGTAAGAGCACCCATGACTAGAATACGAATGAGAGGATGTAGAATGTACTTACGAATCTCGTGGAGAGTTTCGAGGATTTGGTCAAGGCTCGCCCTGCAATATTTACACTGAGAACTACCCTTGCAGTTGGCGCCGTCTCCTCCGAAGGCGTGAACGTCGGTGGAGTTTCCAGAAGCTGGAAAGCTCTCGTATGGAATATCCGCGTCGCTAGTCTGATCAGGTGAGACTCGCGGAATGACCTGGTTGCGGTTGTTGCCATGAGCTGAATCGAGATCTGAAGAGTGTTAACTTGAGGTATTCACACGCGCTGTAATCGGGAACATACCAAGAGCTACCAGTGGCTGTCTGTCATCGTCAACGGCGGCCAGAGCAAAGACAGCCGTTGCCCAAATAAGGACAATGGCGAAAACATTCAGAACTGTAGTCTTCATGTTGGTTGTTGCTGGAGATTGACTGGACCTTGTGTACTTCGCTAGTTGTATCAAAAGAGCGCGGTGGAGGTAGTATAGAAGAGAGAGCCGTCAAGTGAGAAAGGCAAAAGATTTAATACCCTGTAGGCAACGGTGATCCAGGTGAAGGAGAAGGCGCACGTTTTCAGGGTCCATTAAATGCTTGTGAGAAAGTACAAACAGTTTAGCGGTGGAGTACCAGGTCATGATCTCTGCGAAGAATGAACGTCTACTATCTGAGCTGCTGTACTAGAAATGAAACTCACTGCCTCGAACTTCCTTATAGCAAACGCGAACTCATACACATTTCGACAGCTGTTGGCAACATGTCTAGAGATTCTGATACGGAGCGTCACACATAGGAAAAGCCCACTCGACTCGAGAACCATCGCAGTTACCCATCGAGACCCACACTTTGACGGGTGGGAAACACTCATTTCTCCCTTTCTTGGGCAACCCTAATCTCGGTTTTTTGTGTTAAAGACTTAATCAACTCACTCAATACCCACCAGTCACGCCACAAAAATTCCATAACGAACAATTTTCGCAAGGAGGTTCTAGGAGTGTAGGTTAGATGAGATAGGAAGAGAACACATTCAAATCCTTGAAAGCTAGCTTTGAGCAGTTCTTGCAAGGAAATCAGAGCAATGTACATAATTCGGCCTCGTAAACTTTGATCAATTTGACGGTCAGACAGACAGCAGAACGCGCATCGTAAACTAGATACGTATCGTATCGCCCGCGTGAAGGCGCGAAGAAGGCTTGCCGATTCTCGAGCGACCACGAAAGAGCACCACAAACGCAAAGACGCAAGAAGCGTAAATCAGACCTCGGGAATGGACTGAGAAGCACAGTGAAAGCAAGCTCGTTGGCCTTTCCTCTCCTCTCGTGACATCATTCCAGGGACACTAGTCCTAATACGCTTGACTCATCTCTACAGAGCCTCAGTCGCCCCCGTCTCTTCCCCCCAAATCTCATCTGATTCTGATCTCCCTAACTTTCACAGGATCACCTTCGAAGGATTCACCATCGCGCACCCCGAGCCCAAGTCTTGGATCTGGGATTCTCGCACGTGGATCATCCCAGCGAATATGCATCGAAACCGGCCCATGGGCGCTATCTAAGAGCATCCTTCCGTCCTAAAGGCGAGACAATCGAACGCACTTATCGTTGAGACAAAGCATTAGTGCGATAGCGCACCAAGAGCTCTGGGTCAGAGCAATCGGATTAGTGAACGAAACGCGCGCAGAAACCCGTAATTGGAAGGCAGATAGTTGCCCTATCCACACCGGATACCGGACCATTCCACAACCGAGCGCAACGTAAATCTTGGATCTACAAGACATGTCTGCATCTCTGATCCTTCATCTTTAGATGCATTCGTCATAGGATGTCAGATGAGCCCGATAGCCGGTTCTCGGTAAGCGAGCGTAGTGCTTCGAGAAGAGAAGCGGGGGCGCAGCATGAAGGACCTCGACAAACCTCGTATCTGCATGTAGGTCTAGAGGGGAACGTACATGTCTCAGCCTCACTTTGTGCTGCCTCAGGCAGCAGATTGAAGAAAAGGCAGAAATTAAGGTTGACACGTCGAAGTCTTTTGCCTGCTTTTGCCTTGTTTCTTTCTTTGGAGGTTACGACTCGATGGTCTTGAGATGTCCTATTGCGAAACGGATGGATGTAACACTAATGCAAAGTGCAGCGTCTCGAACCACGCTCGCATTAGCCCACCACCACGTTCCCAAATGATGACCGAAACAGGCATCGAGGCCGATGACGTTCATCGTTACTTACGATGTAAAATTGCTATCCTACTGTACAATCCCGAAGCCTCCTTCACTGCCCAGGCTTACCGATCGTTTCCCTGCTCATCTTTCCATCTTCCTGCTCTCTGGTCCAACCCACCAGTCATCCACCCCCACGTGAGAAAACAAGGTTCTCACTGCATGTCATATGCACAGTCCGGTGAACACGCCATATTCACCGAAGCACTTTGCGCTTCATTCCCGATCAAGTAAACGTTGGCAACGTCGTTTCTGCCTATGGCTATGTTATAGATTTGGTCTCGGGAAGAGGGGGCCGGGACCGTTGGTTTGGGTGTACCATGCAGTCTAAATATGCTTAGCTAGTGTGAGGCTGTGGCCGTGTGGAAAGGGAAGGGGAGAGAAGTCGTGAATGGGGGCTATTTGGACGTTGTAGCGGGCTTTGGGGCGTGAGATGGGAAGTGGACGGAGATGCACCGGAAGGCTGCTATATGGTTTCACGATGACAAGACGTTGGTGTAGTGAGAAGGAATGCAGTTTAACATATGTATAACGACCGCGCTTTTGGTATCCTACTACGAAAACGTGATCGGCCGTAAGACGTCGCTATCTGCATAAAATATCCCCAAACGCCTAAACGGGTATAAAGCTATAGTGACAGTCGTAAATGTCATGAATCTTGGAGTCCGAAATGTAGGCCTCTCCGTCTATGTATCCCAAACTCTTTATACACAGTTCACAGTTGCTTAGTCCTCTTCGGAGTCTGCGTCGCTATCTGATAGTACGCTTTTGCGTGGCTTGCCATCACCAATCTTCCATGCTGCGCCATCTCTCACGATGAGACCTTCATCGATAAGATATCGCTCTAGTTTCTCGTCCACATTCCATGTAGCCGGGTCGAGCATTTCTAAGCGGCTTCCGTCCTTCTCAAGATGACGCCCAACGTGCTCCATGCGCTCATCCCAAGATGTAGCACCAACGAATATTCGCTCGCAGAATAGGCAAGTCGAGTGCTGCGGTGGATCTCGTAATTGTAAGTTACAGCGAGCCTGGTGTTTGGGAAGATTCTCTTCGGAGACAGGGTAGTCTTTCTGAGTACGACTGGATTTGTCTTTCGGAGCAGCGTGCATACGGCGGAGATGTTGTGTGAAAAGGTCTTTACGGTTGAAGTCGTTGTAGTATAAAGTGTGCGCGTCGTTGGAATCAGTCGATGGCGGGCATAGATCGCAACGCCAGTAGCCGAGCTTGATGTGTTGGGTGCTGACGTGCCTCTTCCACTCGTTCTTTGAGGAGAAATTAGACGTACAGCCATACGCAGCGAGCGGACAAGGGAATGCGCGGCGGTCCTCAGCCTGGATGCTTGATTCAGTGCTAGCCTTCGAAGTCTTAGAGGCTCGACGAGGTTTCCTCTCCAACTTGACGGATTCTGTAGGGCTTGGGACAACAGAGTCTTTACGGATGGGTTTGCGTCGCTTCAGTGTTCTACTTGAGCTACTGTTCGATGTGGTAGACCGTCTACGTTTGCGGCTGGAAGACGGACTGTAGTCAGAGTCAGAGGCGGGCTCTTCAGGAAAGTCAACGGGCTCCACTGATTGTGCATCCCGCACCGAGTGGCCGATACCCGAGTCTGCGTACGTCCTGTAATCCGGAGCAGCCTCTTCCTTGACGGCAGTATGATGGTGGTCGCAGGTAGTCTCTTGTTTCATAGTAACGTCCTCAACATCTTCGGCCACTGCCTCAGGCACTGCAGGGTCATACTCAAGCTCACGAAGGCTGATATTGCCGCGCTCCACGACATGAGACTCGCATGGGTATACACCTCCCTGAAGATACTCGGCTTGTGGGTATGACAACGATAGCTGCGAGTATTCCATCGGGCTTCCATACGGGATGCTATGGCGCATGTGTGGTGACCGGAGCTCGTCTTGGGTGTTTTGGCTAGTATTTCCAGAAGAAGAACGATCCGGTGACGCATGACGAAAGAAGTCTGCCGAAGGCCAATGCTGCTCGTAGGGTCTCTCGTATTGGCTGTCTAGAAATGGTATCTTTGCGTAAAGCATGCCTGGCGTAAGTGGGTTCTGATCAATCATGAACCGCTGCATAGGTTGCATGCTGACAACGCCATTGTCGTAGTCATCCAGATAGGAGTCGTCTTCAGTACAGAAATGCACTATACGCTCTTTGCATGGCTGTATATAGTTCATATGCTCTATCGCCCACATAGGATAACGAGCATCGTCCATAGCTTCTATCTGCGGCAAATCCCTGAATTGGTGACCGTCCATTGCTGATATTGGATCGTTACACAAGGTAGCGGAAGTAACGGTAGAAACTATGCGATGCGTGGCGTCGGAAAGACAACGAGGATGGAAAACGGAAGTGCTGGCAAAGGTTAGAGAAATTCAGAAAGTTTCAGTTTGTGCCATCTTACTTGACTGGCGAGAAACTCCCACGACAAGTCGCGATGGAAGTGTCCTGCTATGGCAGCAATGGTGGATAGAATTGGTTCAAGTACCGCGATTAGAGTGAGAAAATAAGGCAAAAGAGGCGGAGCGTATGTCAAGAAGTATGGTGCGTAAAGGCAGTAGATTAGGAAACCTAAGGCTAGGTTGCAATGCTGTAACCTTTAGTGCCGTCTGACCATCCCCCCGATTGTCATACTGTCTACTGTTTTATGGTGAATAGTCCGCAGAGCCTCATCGTCAGCGACCAATGAGAATACCTTGTCCCTTGGCAATGTAGTCCCCTGTTCCTAAGGTTCACCGGTGGGGACAGCTGTGCACATTTGTCCAGCCACCACTGGAATTGACGTGGACAATCGGCACCTACCACCAAAGCGGATGGAGTCAGCCCCAGGAGCAGCCCTCTAATCAAAAGCAATCACGCTCGCTAGTGGTGAGCGGATCGCTACCGTATCGCGATACAGCCAAGTCTACATTTGTGCCTGAGCTGCGTCCGCGGAATGTACATTCGCTTGAAGTTGCTGGGGCCATGTGAACGTTACGAATGTTAATCGCTGGCCCACCAGTTTGACCGTTGGGGGCCGAAACAAGCAAGGAGATTGAATGGCGGACGCAAGATTCCAAGCACCAAAGTACTCACTGTCAAGAATTGTCGTCTCTACTCGGAGGCCGCACGTAAAAGTCTGTCGTTAGTCGCTGCCGTGCTACCGCACCTGCGTCAGGGACGTGATGGTTCCGAAAGCTGCCGCGCAAAAACAACGCTGATGAGAAGCCCAGTTCCCGATCAAGACGAGAAGCCGTCGTCGGTCAGAGTGTGGAGGAATAGACTTTCATTGGGAGTCGTTGCATTGTGGCTCGCCGGCTGGGGCGCATTTGGTCCAGCGAGACTCGATCCAGGCATCAAGATAGGGTGAAGCATGGCTTTGCCAGTGCAGTTGTAGTACATTGCTGGGAGGCAGTGGCAGAGCACTAGTGACGATGCTATCATCTCATGAATGGTAGAAAAGATAGCAGAGACACGCCTGGGCTGTTTCGACGGCTGTCTGCACCCTCCCCTCCGTCGTCGCCTCACGGCTAAGGCTCCAGACTAAACTTGCAAGGGACGCTGGTCGGTAAGAGCTTCGAATGTCTTGGGCTCTCGGGGCGCATTTGGGGGCGGTGCGTCCCGTGTGTTTGGAGATGGAGACTGACGAGTGGCGGGCGGGGAACAGTGAACTTGGAGGACTCGGAGCTTGTGCGCCGTCTCAAGTCGAGAACAGCCCACTCAGATGACATTGCGCTACCCCTGCGTCGGCGCGTGGGTAAGATGGACATGACTATCTTCACAGAATATTTGCTGTCAACTGTCAGAACACAGTCCGGCGGCTCTGCACAGGGGTGGAAAGATGTTCGAGGTCTAGAAATAGCGACGCGCAGAAAACGCGCTACCTTTGTCTGCTTGGCTTGAAGTCCCCGCAGATGGCTTGAAGCCACAGCTACCACTGCCACGAGAACCGTACGACTGGGACATGATGACAGTCATAGAAATTAGCTATCTCGCGCCGGTGGCCTGTATCTGGGGTCTTTGCGCAATGGAAACGCGGGATGATAGCTTTTTGGGCCTTTTCTAGATGTGTATGTACGCCATGGCGGTGCTATGGCCAGCAACTGATGCCCTGTGCCGACATTACGCTCCGAGTTTGGCAACGAGGCGGTCTTCAATGCCCTCCAATATCCATCGATGCTCCAGCACCTCCAGATTCTCGGCTTCACTGAGAAACAGCTTATCCGGATCCTGCTCAGGACCCATCATGCCACCCCCGCCTCCGTTGGCCATGGCCATCTGTTGGGTAACTTGGTTGGCAGCTTAAAATAACATTGTCAGTCGTATTCGATTAAGGAAATGATGTCATCAACGTACCATTGTTGCTCCCCAAGATGAAATTGTAGACGGGCTGAAGTCCGAACAACGTCAGGAAATACCAAGACAAGCTGGACACCCATCTGACGTCCAGGTCACGAGTTCCCACTCCAGATTGCAGCATTGACTTGAACTGTGGCGTCAATGGGAAGGGCAGTTTCACTGCACACATAAATTAGCCACTGCTAAGTTTTGCTTTTACGGCTCGGGAGCAGCCGAATCTCAGAGTATCCCGACAACGCGTGCCGACGAGTCGCGAGGATGGTTCCGATGCAGACAACACATCAGCCGCTCGCTTCGCCCTAGCAGGTAGCGCATACGTGAAGGAGCTGCTCCACTACAAAGCCAGGCAAAGCGAGAGGTCACGCAATGTCTGGAGATGCGACGCCCAAATACTGGGATGTCCATGGACGCTCAGTTTCCAAGGACACCTAGTCTTGCATTCTCAATCTCTTTGGGAAACAATCGCGAGCCGTTTTCGCTTCGCCCACCAGGACAAGCGCGAAGAAGATGGACTTACTGATAACGAATCCCGAGAAGAAGGCATTGATCCACCCCATAATCAGCGTCTGTGGGATCATCATAGTCATCTGCCCCTTCATCATGCCCATCATACCCTCCATAGCCGCCGGGTCACTCATGGGGTTTGGTCTCGGTTTCCCTCTCAGCTCAGGCTCCGCCAGGAACTTTCCCTCGTGGTACGCCTGCACCATGTAGGCTTTGCGAGCAGCGAAGGAGGGCGGCGAGAGAACCTGGGCGTTGGTGCGTAGGTTGACGCCGCGTACGAGGGAGCGCTGCTGTCGGATCTTGGCCAGGTCGTGTTTCTTGGGCGTGGACTGGAGCAGTGTCATTGCGTAGTGGCGGAGGATGCCTGTCAAGACCTAGAAGCTAGTTAGATTCTTCTTTTGGTGCCTAAAGGACTTGGATGGCATGTACCATGACGACTGTAATGGGGAGTAGAATCCACCAACTGTAGAATTATCAGCCATGCTTGTCTCGTCCACGGCAAACACCAGACCTACAACAGCGCGGGGTCCCGATGGATCGTCTGGACTACAGGCTGTCCCATGGTGCCGGTAGTAGACATTGATGCGGACGAGGGAGTGGAAGGGTGGAGGTCGGTGGTTGTTGGTTGCTTGACGACGATAGCTCGCCGCTGAGGCTCCGGCGGGATGTTGCAACCAGGGTCCGCGCTTTGCGCTTATGGAAAGGTGTCCCATCCACGAAACTACATCACCAACTGCGCGACGACTCTGGCCAAGGCACAATCACAACCTCAACATGTCTGCAACCCAGAAAATCGCAGTCCACTCCCTTGCCGGTATGTGTTGCATACCCGTCGCTACTGCCCATCCAGCGGCGCGCCTGTACGACTTAGATCTAACATGCACCCTCAGACCTCAAGAACACGACCGATGACGCGCTCCCCAACTACCTCAACAGCCTCAAATTCAAGCAAATCCACACGCAGACCGATGTGCGGTTAGTCCTCGGCTACACAGCCGTCACCATCGCCGGCGCCCTTTTCTACTACGACTGGAAATTTGGCTGGGAAGCCAGCAAGCCCTATACCCTACCCGCCGTAGTCGCATATTTCCTGTTAAACGGAGCCTTCAGTTATTGGCTATGGTTCGTGGAGAAGGGAGTTGTATATGAGGGGGAGGGCAAGACAGGGAAGGTACGTCTACAGGCTCCATTCGCATACATATTCCCGTGTGGACCATTCTGACAACACCAAGGTGAGGATATCCTCGTCGACAAAGAAGCACATCCCCATCTACGAATGCGACGTTGTCTTTACACCCGCCCCCTACAACTCCAATCCCAAGCAAACGATCCACATCCGCGCGCCTATGACCCGGTGGTTCACCTCGGATGGCTACTTTGTCGCAAAGCCCTTCCAGCAATGGCTCGCTTCTGAAGTGCCTGTTGTTGGTGCTGCGGACCCTAATAATGTGGTTGAGGAAATTGGTCGGGGAAGTGCGGGCATGGACCAGACCATGAACCTGAACAGCTCCAATGCCGTGGATATCCTGCAACAGCTCAAGGCGAGCGGTGCCAAGTTTGCGAGCGGGGATGCGCAGAGGAGGAGATAGAGCGTCATACACTTGTGGGATACAAGGTCAGCATGAGATCCAGACCGAGGCGTTCAGGTGTCTACGGCTTGACATTGGCCATATTGCACTCGCGGGATAGCAAAAGCATCACAATGGTTTAGTGAGGGGGGGACACCAAAGATCTTTACTTGATACGATTGCTGTTTCCACTATTTAGGAATACTATGCGATGGCTAGGTTGTACTAAACGCCAACAAATGCTGAAGAAACGACCTCTGGATCATCATCCTCATATCCAATCTGGTCCTGCTACATGATCCAATTTAAGACATCTCCTGCTCAAGCATGGGCAATACCTCCAATTCTCTCTGAATAATCCTCTCAAACTCTTCCCTGTCTATGCCCGATGCCCTCGCTAATCGGAATAGGCTCTTGATGTCAGTGCTGATGTGTTGTTTGATCGCAAGCTCCGCTTGACTGTAGTGCTCGGCCTTTCGCTCCAGCCTCTCAATTGAATTGGTCGACGCCGACGACGAGGGTCGTGGGTGGTTCATTGCATTCGCAGCGGCGCTGGGGTCCTGCTCGATGGACTCAAGATGTACCGCGCTATCATTACCGTGAACGCCACTACCATTCATAAGACTATTCGTATATGCTGGCGGCATGGACGAGTCGTAGCCATTCGGCCCCAGATTCGTCGTGTCGAGAGGTTCCATCTGCGGCTCGCGGGTATAGTCGAGAGCGTTGCCATTGAGAGTCGACTCGCCAGCTGCGGGGTTCTCTTCATCCGGGTCGTGCGCGTCAAGAGCTGGCTGCACTTCAGAAGCATAGCGTTCAAAGTATTCGAGCTCTGACTGTGTTGGTCCAATTTGCGTTCGGCTGCTGGTAATCGGGGCTGGAGAGCGCCTGGGCTGTGGTGTTCGTCCGGGCGTCTGATCATATGCAGCCCAGTATGAGCCGTCGTCCTCTTCTTCTACTGCCTCCTCTGCAGCAGGTTCAGCCTGAGCGACTGCTGTCTGGACTGTGATGCCGTTGCTCTTGACTGGGACAGACTTTCGCCTGAAGCCAGCCTCGTCGGCAGCGGGCATGTTCTCGAACCATTCCGTGCCATCTTCAGCGTCGTCTGTTCCTCTCAGTTCGGCTAACAGCCAGCGGCTTCCACCCTCGCCGCCGGTGCACCAGAGGTACGTTGGTATGATTCCATATTCGCCAAGCACCAATTTTGAGTGTAGCGTCTCAGGGTCTGATCGCCGGTATAGTATTTGATCTGGTTCCTCCACTTCGATCTCTCCAGAGGCGGGATGGGGCTCGACGTTTATCTTTTCGACAATCTGCGGCAGTCGTGAGGCGACTTCTCGGTCCCAGCACAACAGCGACAACCACTCGTTCGAAGACAAGAGCTGTACACGTTGGCGAAGAATAGGCGACAGGAGGGGCAGAAGCCCTGGGGGAACCTCTTTAGAAGCATTCGCTGTTGAGAGGCAAGCGAGTAGCGGTGGGAGGAGCTCCCTCGAATCGGGCCGTGGGATGACTTGGTTGAGTCCAGGCATGGCTGCAGTGCGGGGAAGGTATCTAGGAGTATGGTGTGGAAGACTGAGAGCGGTGTCGGTATTCACTTAAGAATACGACGAGTGTACTGGTTTTTGGCAGATTCGTAAAGTCGACTAGGGAAGACGCCGTAATCGATAGGCCTAGGATGTTTCGAAGGCTTTTGTGCTTTTCTGGTGCTTTTGTCTCTTTACAAGAGCCTATGCTTTGTAGACGGTTGTAACAGAGTATTGTGCAACTCGCCAATGGTCTGCAGTCTTGCCTGTGCTGCTTGAGTGGTGCTGTATCAGTCTGGTGATGCTGTCACATGCGAATGCGACCAGTGACGCGCAGAAGTTCGCAGACGCTGAAGCGGGGAAGGTAGGAAGCGACAATGGGGAGGTAAATCGCAAGATGCAAGTGGAAAAGAAAGAGGGAGAGAAGCACTTTGAAGCACTTCTCGTTCCATTTTCGCGAACAGCGGTACTGCAGAAACAGTGGATGCTTAGCTGTTGTTAGTCTCCGCTCCACCGAAGGGTCACTGCCGTTCCAAGACGCGCACCGGTTACGATTGCCCGCACGGCTAGATCGTGGTATGGAAATGGTTAGCCTCATCGAGAGCCTCATCAATCAGACACGCTCTATATCCAACTCAACAACGCGTCCAGAGCTCGTGGACTTGCTTCGGAAAAATTCTTAAGGCTCGCGGGACATTGTCCCCTTGGTTTCAGAGTGTCTTGCTACCACCCCAGGCCCAGCGCTTCCACCACGAGCATCTGAGCTGGACATGTATGCACCCACCAGGCGTGGTACATATACCCTGCGACAGTACGCCCAACCTCACGATGGTATTGAACGGGTGTAGGAGACCTGCAGTGACGTCAACTTTTGCGATCGCCAGCCCTGGATCGGCACAACACCTGCACAAGACCCTTCGTCACGGGTACCTTGCATACTCTGGTAGTAGTTGATGAAGCCGTGATACCAACATCTTGGTTCGAGTCTCCCACCTCGGCTACATCGCATCGCACTCTTGGTGCTCCATTTGACCGCATTTCGATAAACCCCATTGATGGTGAGTTTGTTAGGCGAGGCCTTGCATATCCAACACCAGCAGCACGTTTCACGGCCAGTACAATCAGACCATTACCGTGTCGCTTGTGGCTACAGCGTACATCACGGTATGCAGCACCCGAAGCTATATATCACAACCTATGGGCGCAACATTGCACCTTATATCTCACCGAAGCGAAGCGATCCTGCTATTTCCGTCATAGTACTCGCCCGCGGCGATGTGACAGCATATATCCTCAAATCTAGACTAGGTTAAGGTAGTGTGCGCTGAAGACAGCAGGTCGATGTGCTCCTTCGCCATATTTCCGTGAGCCCCACAACCGTCCGGGAGACTATCCGGCTTTGCTCTATGAAACTGGGGCCAGCCACTACCTTATCCGCTTGCGACGTGGCTAGAAAAGCTTCATCCCTAGACGTGGCTGATCATGCAAGGCATTCCATGCTATGTCGTCACATCGCGACGGTCATAAATGGGCAGAAAAGAACAGCTGCATAAGGCGGCCTGTGATTTCCATGACGAGGGCCCGATTACTAGCATGCTGCTGTTTAACTGGCACGCATGACAGATGAAGAGCAATTGCAGGCTTGGCCTATCTTTATATAGCATCAGCATTCGGCTGCTAAACTGCTAAGCGCCAGCCTACGCGGGTGCGCAACAAAGGCTGGGTACATGTTTCGAGCGTTGAGCGCGTTCTGACATGACAGCCTCGATCGGATTAGATGGCAGGAGTTACTACAAGCATCATAAACAGCAGATCGAGTTCGCCATGAGGATATGCCCTCGAAGCATAGCCACCCGCTCGCCCCGTGTTCAGCCCCCTGCTCCCGCTTCTGTATAGCAACTGAGGCTGTGCCGTTTGTATCAAGCCTGCCAAGAACGTGTCACGCATCTGCAAATCTGCCTCGAGACGCCAGTCAAGCTCACAGCTGCCATCGCGCCGTCGCGCTTGTTTTCTGTCGATCTGCTCTTTCTCACAACCTCCTGGACATCTGCGCAGCCTGCGCCCACATTGTTTCGAAAACGTGAACAGCATCTGCTTGGCGTGCATCCCTCTACCCCGGCCTTACCATTCTGGAGATCTTGGGGGAAATCAGCCTTGACCGGTGCCTCGACTTTCGCTCTTTGCTGCGGCTGGCTCCACCGTCGACATTGAATTCCACGCTGTTTCTACCAACCAACCGAGAACTTCACGCTGTTTTTCTGTTGCTCGCGCACGCCGTCACCCGATTTCGCTCGCGACCCACTCTGAAGCTGTCAACATTGTAGAGGGCCGGCATTGCCTCTAGCCTCAACGGCTCCAAACTTCCGTCTTGTGCGAGGCAGATCGCTATCCAACTTCAAGCTACAGCGGCCTGTCGTCTTTCGCTTTCAGCCGCACCGCGATATTTCTCTTTCGTTTCGTCTCTCCGCCAATCTTGCTGCGTGTGTCGACGCGCTGCGATACTTTTGCCCCTCCCTTTGGCCTTCTGACTTTCGCATAAACAACATCAGTAACCTTCAGGCAGCACTATGCCGCCCTAAGCAGTGTGGGTCACAGTCACGTTACCATTCCACACTCGCTGCTTGTCGCAACCATCTATCAATCGGCGCGATCTGATCTACCGTCGACTCAGCCACAAGGCCGTTCGGTATAATCGGAACAACCATGCAAGCAGTTGATACGCAAACACAGCCCTACCAGGACCCTCGGCGTCAGCCGCGCCACCCTCACGATGTGCAGGCTAGCGGTTATCAACTTGCGCCTTCTACCGGCAATTTCCTAATGCCAGATGCGCAAGGCACATTTACGTACTCTGCAGAACCGGCATCCATGGTTTACGATGGGTCCATGGTATCGCATCCCTCGTCCAGCACCCCTGGGCAAGACTCCATCTTCACTCCAAACGTTGGATCCTCTCTCGACTCTTCCTTAAATCCGGATATGTCATATCCCCCACCGAATGTCTACAGCCAATCTCAAAACTACGGTTTCTCTCCAGGATCCTACTACGGAAACGGCCAGAATATCTCACCCTCGCATTCGATCGATCACATCAGTCCAGAAGCTGGCTATATGAGCGATCCAAATTATCACGATCCAAGCACCTACGCTACCCCGAACTTTAACGGACACGTTCTTGACGAATTCTCCGGCCTAACGTTTGCTGAGAACGGTTCAACCAGCAATTTTCCGGCGTTCCAGGAGCATGTCGACATGTCAGCCCTGACCTCAGGGTCTCTCAATACATACAACGCCCAGCCGAGCGTTCCCCTCAGTAATACTTCACTAAACCCACACCATCAACTGCTGTCCCCAAGTGCGACAAGCAATTCTAGTCCAGCACTTGGCGATGAGAGCTCAGCGTTCCCCTCCATGCAGTACAATGGGAATATGTCGACGCCACCAAATCACGGCACTCATCTACCTCAAGCAACTCCAATCAAGCAAACACATAGCCCAGCCCTGACAAACAGTTCCGGAGATCTATCAATGGCAAACCCTCGGCCTCTCACACGACATCTGACAAGCCCCATTGTGCGTGTAGAGAATTACAGTAGAGAAGACTCACCTTCACGTTCCGACAACAGCATGCCTGCCAGCAGGCAGAGCTTTAGCAGCCGCCGTTCTGGCAACCACTTATCACCTTACGCCCATAACGAAACCTCTGATGAGGAAGGGGACTCGCAGGAGCACGTACACGTGCGACCAGTCGTCCGCGGACCTGAACGCAATGATGACGGTTCATGGTTGCTAACAGGGGATTCTGGGCAGAGCGGCATTAATCCCGACGATCGACGTCGGATGGGCGACGCGTGGATTCCCAGCATAGAGGAGATTGCAGAACAACGATCGAAGAACGAGAAGAAGCTGGAAGTACAAGAGTGGCTCACAAAGAGCGAAGTTGGCAGCGAAGCAGGCGATGTGGGACCATCAAACAATCTGCTCAAGCCAATCACGGGTAGACGTCGAGCAAAGAGTCACAACGACGTTCAACGGCGGGCCCTCCCAAATAGCTTCGGACTGGGTGTTCGTACCGACTTCGATCGTATAGACGACTCGGGTATACCTGGGCCTGGCGTGTATATTGACGAACGAAGCGATTACGGCGACTACGACTACGATGACGATGAATCGGCAGAACCCGAATCTCCACCCGCTGCGATCGACGTCAATGCGAGCCACGTCGAGAATTCGTACTTTCCCCTCACGCAAGAATCTATACCAAAGGATGGTGCTGTTATAAAACCATGGGTAGATGGACCCTCGCAACCCCATCCTCCAAACACTTCGGCTCGATACCAGCCGCCCACATCGAATGCTGCAATGATGCGCTTCTTGGTGCGATCGAAGGACGTCGAACAAGCTTCACTTGCAGCTACGGTTGGTTCACGGCGTCTCAGCGAATCTGACATTGGTAGTATCCGTGCAGCTCCAGGTGTCATCAAGGTTATTGAACCTGAGCCGAGGAAGAGCAAAGAGCGACAACGTCGCCCCAGTTTCTTAGAGAATATCCTGCCCAAGCGTACACCAAGCAATCTGCTACTTAAACGTAAAGGTAGCATACCTGTACAACAGTCCGACACGGCCTCGGACAAGTCCAAAGAACCGATCATCGAGAAGCCAAAGCGCATAGGTAGCTGGGGTCGTCCGAAGTCGCCTCGAGTTGATACGAACCTGAGCAATCACAGCAAAGAAGCAGAGCCGCGTAGTTCTATGGGTTTATCTGCGGCTGCTGGACCATGGTACAAAGGTCCCAGGAACGTTATCAAACGCAGCCGGAGTAGGAGTGATATCGGTCGGTCGCCAGGACTGGCTGAGCTGATGACACAGCATGGAGGCCCACCTATGCCCATGCTAGCCTCACCGCTTGCAGATACAGAGGCGACGAAGCCATCTGCACAGCCAAGCCCAGCGGGAGATGACGACGACGACGATCAAGACCCCGTCAGTATGGATCTCACGGTCCGCACGGATCCTATTATTCCGACGTACGACGGCTTCAGGGCTCATGCTAGACAACTCAACCCTCGTCTAGCTGACTTTATGGTTGAGCGCATCACCCAAGAACAGATGCGCAGATACAAAAGGCTATTAGAATTCAAGGTCAAGCATCTCAACGCCGTGCAGCACAAGAACTGTGCGTCAAGAGGGTTTTGCACCGATCTTGGTGGCGAAGCAAAGCAGCTTCCTCCGAAAGCAGGGGCTAAGGATGCCGATACCCCCTTCATCGGTTTTCAGGTTACCTTGCCTGGTTCTTCTGACGATGATGGTGAGCCTCCTATGGAAGGAAATGTCGCTCCTGCTGCATTCCCTTCTGGTGTACCACTTCCTCCTGTCAAACGTTTACCAGCTGAGTTCGAATGCCCCCTGTGCTTCAAGGTCAAGAAGTTCTACAAGCCATCCGACTGGACCAAGCATGTACATGAAGACGTGCAACCTTTTACATGCACCTTTCCCAATTGCGGTGAACCCAAGTCATTCAAGCGTAAGGCAGACTGGGTTCGACACGAGAACGAGCGACATCGCCAGCTAGAGAATTGGACATGCCAGATCGCTGATTGCAACCACACATGCTACCGCAAGGACAACTTTGTGCAACATCTTGTTCGTGAGCATAAGATAGCTGAGCCACGACAACGTACCCGAGCCGCTAACAAAGATGCACCAACTACCGGCGATCAAGGTGAGATGGATGATGTTAGTTACTTTGCAGATCGCTAACGTGATTCAGATGATATTTGGGCCATTGTTGAACGATGTCGTCGTGACACCACTAAACAGCCGAAGGATGAGCCTTGTCGGTTCTGTGGTAACATCTGCAACAGCTGGAAGAAACTGACCGTTCACTTGGCAAAACACATGGAGCAGATCAGCATGCCCATTCTCACCCTTGTGGATCAGAAGCAGCTCAATGCAGACAGCATCATCAGCCCAGTGGTTGAGTTGCCCGAGAGCCGCAAGTTATCCATCACTCCAAGCCGCTCGCCAGTGGACAACCCATCGAGGTACAACCCTAATGCAACGTATGCGCCTGGTATCGACCCCCAGAGTCTCTACCCTCAAGAATCGAAATCTCAAACAGGATCCACGGGAATGCAAACGTACCCGCCACCACAAATGGCACCACCATCGACTCAAACTAGCAGTTATGCTAACTATGCGGCAAGCAATGCTGCGTACCACACAAATCAGACCTATCCAGGCCTACAGGTTCCTCGGAAGCCACTCAATGGCTATGCGAACGGACTCCAAATTCCAAATCAGCCATATCATAATGGAAACATGCAAAGCGGAGTACAGCAATATGGCATGAATCCTGTTAGTACCGTCCAACAGCAGCAGTCGATGTACACAGACTCTCCGGTCGACACCACGATTACACCTTTTCCTTCCTACTACACACAAGAGCCACAGGGCTTGACGACTGAGATGTCTAACATGGGGTTTGACACCAACAACACCATGCATTATCAGCAGGGCAGCACCTACCCCGCCATGTCGTACTTGACCGCGCAACACAATTATCAATACCAGCATCAGCAGTAGGGGGCGACAAGCGAGGGAGGGAAGTTTCCGTCGAACGCCCACGAT
>Ga0058698_10000476_pt1 | contig 22223 bp, 30 predicted proteins | sample AgamicAsSfe_FD_67288 | JGI IMG/M metagenome (GOLD analysis project Ga0058698, IMG submission 67288) | Agave microbial communities from Guanajuato, Mexico - As.Sf.e | ecosystem: Host-associated > Plants > Phyllosphere > Phylloplane/Leaf | place: Guanajuato, Mexico | collected 2012-05-30
ACCGTAGGGATAGCAGTAAGGAGAGCCTTCTTATTCTAAATCTTAAGTTCGATGATTTTTTAAGTCTATTCTTCTTCCTTCTCCTTATAGAGTTTCTTCTGAAATTCGATAACCCCGTTTGTAGCGGTAACTGGGTTCTGGATCTGTTCAATCTTTTCCTATTAAAGTATAAGTTTCTCTTCAACTTCAGCGGTGTATCCAGTTAGGTTACGAAGGTAGACGAGCCAGTCGTCGCGGAACTAAGTAACGTGTTCGGCGAGTTCATTAGGAGAGTTAGTCCTAAGGGGAGGGTCCGGGCGGATAACTATTTCGACGTAGTCACACTAAAGGTAAGAAGCTACGTAATGTCACGGTCGGTCTCGCGGCGGCAGGTAGTTGGCGTAAATACGGGGAAACGGTTCAGATTCAGTCAGCTACGGAGGTCTTATCTATCAGTATAGGTCAGGCTATATGACGAGGACGTAGCTTGAAGAGCTACGTTGCTGACAGCGGCGGTAAGAGATGAGGTTGAACCCGCGGTTCAACCTTCCTTTCCTAGCCTATCATGTGCTTCCTAATACGGGAGGCGCGTATCATAATTAGACCATGTCGTCCTGTGACAGAGGTATAGTAGTAATAACCGGAGTCTTTCTCTCTATAATATCTACAGGGTGCTTAGTAGGGCGTCTGGGTTTAGGTATTATTTTAGGAGTAATAACCATAGGAATAGTAGTAAGAAGGGCTTTCTCGTTCTAAATCTTAAGATTAAGGATCGTCTAATCCTTACTCTTAAGAATCTCTTTATACTAGTTCTTCTAGAATTCGATAACTCCCTTCGCGGAGGTAACCTAATTCTAGATCTATTCGATCTTTTCTTATTAAAGAATAAGTTTCTCTTTAACTTTAGCGGTATATCCAGTCAGGTTACGAAGGTAGACGAGCTAGTCGTCGCGGAACTAAGTAACGTATTTAGTAAGTTTATTAGGGGAGTTAGTCCTAAGGAGAGAGTCTAGGCGGATAACTATTTTAACGTAGTTATACTAAAGGTAAGAAACTACGTAATATTACGGTCGGTCTCGCGGCGGTAGGTAGTTAGCGTAAATATAGGGAAACGGTTTAGATTCAGTCAGCTATAGAGGTCTTATCTATCGGTATAGGTTAGGCTATATAACAAGGACGTAGCTTGAAAAGCTATATTACTAATAGCGGCGGTAATAGATAAGGTCAAACCCGCAGTTTAACCTTCCTTTCCTAGCCTATCATATGCTTCTTAATGCGGGAGGCGCGTATTATATTTAGACTATATCGTCCTGTGACAGTAAGAAGCTATATGATATTATAGTTAGTCTCGCGGCAGTAGGTAGTTAGCGTAAATACGGGGAAACGGTTCAGATTTAGTTAGCTATAGAGGTCTTATCTATTAGTATAGGTTAGGCTATATGACGAGGACGTAGCTTGAAGAGCTACGTTACTAATAGCGGCGGCAACAGATAAGGTTGAACCCGCGGTTCAACCTTCCTTTCCTAGCCTATTATGTGCTTCCTGATACGGGAGGCGCGTATCATGATCAGACCATGTCGTCCTGTGACAGTTCTACGCGTCACTACTCTGTCCTGTCGAACAGTGCGGGGTCACTGGAGCAACGTTCCGGAGTGCCCCCGACCAACTGGGCAATCGACGACGTACGCAACTCGTGATCTACACGTCGCTTTTCCTCTTTGTACATCTTCCCTTCTCGACCATCCTGTATATAGTCGCGTTTCACGTTTACAATCTAGCGCGCTCGTCTTTCTTGCTTTTGCAGTCGCCGTGGCTCTTCACATTCTATCATCATGGACGCAATAAAGGATGCCTTGCCATCGCATCCGTTCTATCCGCTCGACTTGGTTTTTGACAACTATGTGGCCAATACTTGGACAATCACCGGCATCTTGGGCGTCTTCTTCGTCGCATGCGCTGCTGTTATGTTCACCACTCATCAACTGATACGCGCATTCAGCCCGGACATGCGCAAAAGCGACCACGCTTGCATGCTGTGGTTTGTTGTTTGTACGTCGCACGCCACATCACGCGCATTTCGCGTCGTCTTTCTGTGAGCATATCTGACCTTTATGCGGAATAGCCGGCGCAATCCATCTCATCGTTGAAGGCTATTTTGTCTACTTCAACCGCACCATGCCTGCGATGGAAGATTGGCTTGGGCAAGCTTGGAAGGAATACGCATTGTCCGACTCACGCTATATGTTCTCCGACCCAACTGTCCTTGCCGTTGAGGGTCTTGCTGCTGTGAGTACCAAGATGCACCTTGACTGCTCTTAATGTTTCATCTTGCTGAATAGTAGACAGTGCCTGCTAGGTCCTGGCTGCCTCTTCACCGCATACCTGATCTACACCAACTCGGCATGGCGCCACCCAATTCAGGTCCTGACTTCTTGGGGCCAGCTTTACGGTGTAGTCATCTACTACGCCACGAACCTGCTCGACTTCCAGTACAAAGGGATCGAGTATTCCATCCCAAGCTGGGCGTATTTCTGGTTATTCTATTTTGGACTCAACGCTATCTGGCTTGTCATCCCTGCCTGTGAGCTGAGCATCAATCCTCCCTGTCCATTCGAGATACCACTAACGCGTATGCAGTGTGTATTTATCGCAGCTCGGTCCACACGGCACATGCCTTCAGGTTTCTCAAGCAGACGCAGGGAAGCCAGTACGGAAACGGTCCGGCTGACACCACCGGCAATGAAGTTGAGGGTGTCAAGCGAAGATCTGTAAGGAAGGCACAATGATCAACCTCGCGGCATCGTCACAGGCCTTGTCGGAGCACGATTTCAGCGAACAAGCCTCATGGACAGTGTACACGTTTTCCGTCTGTGGCACAATCTCTCTCCACGGCACTCTCCCAGAGACCTTTTCAGAGGTCTTCAAGGATTCGATACTGTGGCGTGCCGCTCTGACAGAGTCGGGTTCCATGTACACCTTGATCTGTGCTCACGAGGGAAGGAAAACAAGCATGTACCAACTCAGAGGATGCTTGTGGTCGGATTGGAATCAGGAGCAGGAAGACAGGACTAATGCTATGGTGATCTTGATCTGTTTGGTTCTTCATGGCTTGCTATGTACCATGGCATTCTCACGCCTTTGGTTATCATATGATGCCAAATCCTGTATGCACAGTATGTGTCCATACCAGATATATAAAACCAAGAAACATTATCACACGACTCCGTGCCTCGCCTATCTTTCATGAGGCTTCGATATTAGTATTATGTCTTTGTGTCGTCATGTACATTCCGTCCAAGTTATCGAGGTCAAAATCCCTCTTCTAATCTACCTCTTTCGCTTGATATTCCACTCTTCGTCTCACGGTTTCGAGATCATACGACTTTCGCCGCGGTGGTGTCGGCGGCGGAGTCTCATCATCATCCACATCCTCAAGTAACTTCATCTTTCCCTTCGCGTCGCCATCCCTGTCAAGACTGTCACCATCAACATCTCCAACCACAACATCCCTCTCCTCGCCCTCTGCATCTTTGACTCTGCCCACAATCACACCCTTCGCGAGACTCCGGATGACAGCTTTGCGCGGGATACCCGTGATATCCACATACACCAATCCCACGTTCCTGAGCCCACCTCCCAGCGACGCGGCCATTTGTCCAGCTTCTTCCCCGTACCTGTGGCTCAACGCCGTGGTCGCCGCGTCTCCGGTGTCAGAAAACACCGTCTTCGTTCCAGTAGCAAGGCCTTCCATGACAGTCGAGAGCGCCGCAACACCTTCACCTACCCAGGCAGGCATGGGCAGCACGGACTTGGCAGGCTTTTTCTGTGCTTGTCCTTGGTCACCCATTCGTACCAGGGTTCCTGCTGTTTTGTCGCGCTGCTCATCCTCGTCATCTTCATCATCAGACAGTTCGAGCAGACTCGCAACCATATTCTGTGTGAACCCTGCCAGTTGATCCACTGTTCTCGTTGTGAATTGCGCCCCCATCTTTGTCATGGCATGCACCTGCCTTGCCGTTTCTTGCGCCGCTGGACTGAAAGTCACTGGCTTGTTCGCTGGCTTGGTGGTTTGCGTGTACTTCTCAGCGCCGGATGTGATGAAGTTGCCGAATTTGGAGGAGGAGGCGACGATGAGGCGGGAGGCTTTTGCTGCATTCTGAACGAGGGCGGAGTCTGCGTAGCGCGGGTCTTGGGAGGCGCGGAGGTAATCTTCTGATGCATTGCGGACGTCGACGCGGGTGCCATCGGCGGAGATTGAGATTTCGACGGGTGTGTCTGGCGTGGTGGTTAGTGATGAGCGATGCGTGGGATACAATGGCGCTTACCATTGTTATGGGAGAGCTTAGGGTCTTCGACGACTTCTGCGCCGGCGCCAAGCTCTCCCATGACGGATCCGTCGTCTTCGTTGACTAGAACAAGCTGGCCTGTCGTCTTTCTGTCCATCCCTGGTCTGGAAGTGGGAGGCGCCAAGCTTGAGGACTTCTGCATTGGTGTGGTTGATGCTCTTGCTGGCGGACCGAATGTGGATGTGGGTTTCGTCATAGCTTGCGTCGGTGAACTTCGCAAACGTGTACCTTGTGACGGCGTCAAGCCAGAGGGCTGCTGAGTCGGCGGAGTCATTGCTCTCGAGGGCGGTCCGAACGTTGATGTCGATTTCGTCGGCGTATCTTGTGTTGGCGATCTTCTCAGGGGCATGTCTTGTGCTGGCATCAAGCTGGAGGATCGCTGGATTGGCGTGGTTGCTGCTCTCGCTGGAGGTACGAATGCGGAGGTCGATCTTGTCGGCGTATCTTGTATCGGTGATCTTCTCAAAGGCGTGCCTTGTGCCGGCGTACCCCGTGGCGTTCCTCTTGGTGTGCTTCGAGGCGTCCCTCTTGGTGTGCCAGCAAGCGCCGAGAAGCCCGTACATTGTGTCAGTATCGTTTCGAGAGTCTCGACATCATCCTCGCCCACGGTCTCTGGCAGCTCGATTCTTGTGAATGCGGCGACATTGTCTTGAAAGCTCGCCGGCGGGATCATGTAACTTCGTGGCGGTCGTCGGAAGACCTTTGTAGTGGCGAGGAGAGGGATGTCGACTTCGGAACCTAGGCATAATCGTAATGAGGGACTGCTCTGATCATTGGCGCTCTTGGAAAAGCTGTGCGACGTTGATGATGAGGTTGAGGTTGTAAGGTTTAGTGTTTGCGGGCCAGATGGTGTGAGTGATTCTTGCTGGCCGTGGCGCAGCTGGTAGGCATGGACACCGTCGATGGAGAAGAGGACGGTCGCCTCGTCTGGGTTCAACATCAGTATCGCTGCACAAGGATGCGCAAAGTTTGCGCCATAACAGATCCTCTCAATGCGATGGGCAAGTCAATAAAGGTGTTCGATGATGCAATGATCGGACGATCATTATAAAGGTGGATACCCTGTCGGATCGTTTTCCGATCACGAACAACGGCTATAATTGTGCTTGATATGATGAGTTGAAATGATGTGTCGTCAGGATCTTGTGGACGGACGGCAGCAGTGCAAGCTGACGGCAAGACAGATACGAAGCATGTATGGGGCACTGCACCAGGACACAAGAGTCTGAGGAGGGGTCTACAATATACTCCTAGGCAGATTCCTGGTCATGATTGTGTGGACCATCGTGTTCCCTTGAGCTGAGTCGTTGCTTTGACCTGAAGATCTGGAAAACAGAGCAGAAGTGTGATTTCTTTTAGATTCGCCGAGCTCGCTACATCTATGTATATGAGCTGGAGTCACACGTAAATGGTGATCTCACTGATCCGCTTGCGTAATTGTCCTTGATGTCCTGCAGTGGCTTCGTCAGTCTCGTCCAAAAGTCCTTGCTTCACGCTTATACATACCTGAACACTAGAGTACGTGCCTGCGACGAGAGTGATCATACCCTTTGAGTTCTGTCAGCATTATCTCGTGCATTTGATTTCTGGGGGTCAACTCACCACCAAAAAGCACAACCCATTGAGCAAAGACAATGAAATGTTGTGCAACCCCTTATACCACGGTCCTTCCTTGATTAACTGGAACCAGAATAGTGCCGGGAAGTAGAACGAAAACCCACTACTGAACAAACTCGAGATGATGCCCAATAGATCGCTGAAGAACGGAATGGCCTCGGCGATGACCCAGGCGACAATAGTCTGCGCAGCCAGTACTCCGATCCAAACTGCCCACCCTGCCTTTGTATTTGTGTAACGGATTGGGGAATTGCGGAATGCGCGGCTGATAATATAGCGTGCAGAAACAGTCGAGTTGATGCTTCCCGAGATGAAGATGACTGGGAGCGCAATACCGAACGCAATACGCGACACCTTGAAACCAGCGGAAAGCAGGGCCGGGCTACTCACATCGTCACCCACGAAGCGGTATACGATCGCGCCCGTGACTGTGTAGATGAAGATCTCGATCATGCCCAAAGATACAATTGCCTTCGGATAGTCCTTTGGAGTGTGTAGCTCGGCCATGAAGCTGTACTGACACACCGCGAAAGAGTAAGCGAAGACAATGTTGGTGACTGCGAGGAAGGCAGAAGAGAAAGAGATACCAGGGGGTGGTCCCACTGTCCAATTTACTGCATCGAGTCCCCCCGGGGCATGTGAAGCTGTGACACCAGTGGCGATGATGGTGATGCCAATGGCGATGATGATGGAGGCAAAGTCGATGTAGCCTAGAATGGCGAATTCGGTGAAGGTTGGTGGGATTGCGAGGGCAAACAGGAGTATGGCCGAAATGCCAGACCAGACAAGAGCGCAAATGGTCGGGTCGTTGACGATGCGGATCCAGGCGATGGCGCCAGTCAGGGTGTGAGAGCCCACGACCAACACGAGGAAGAGGATGAACATGGCTCCTGTAACTTCGTAGCCCACGCGTCCCCAGATGAGCGCCACTGCATCCGCATAGTCCTTGACGTGAGGATATTTGAGCGCGACTTGGCCCACAACGTAGCTGGTATACATCGCCAGCATGCCCAAGCCCACGGAGCATATAACTCCTGCGACCATGCCCAGCGACGCAAATGCGCTCGGCAGACTGAGTGAGCCCAGTGCGATAGCCTCGACAATCAGACAGATGGTCAACCGTTTCCAGCCGAGTTTGTGGAATTTTGCTTCGCCCTCATGGACGCTGCCCTCCTGGTCCTGTGCGTTCTGCTGGTTTTCGAGGCCATAGTCCGTACGGTTGGCTTTGCCTTTCTCGAAAGAGGGCTGGGAGCTCTCTTCGCTTGGACCTGCAGCCGCTTTGTCGACGGAATGATTGAGTGCGACATCTCGTGACCTTGACATGTTCGGCTTGAAAAGGATCACTAGCGTTACAGTATAGCTGTGAGGTTGAGACAATGTTTGGGAGTATCAATCAGAACTCACGGCACAACAGAAGAAAGGGACGAGCAGCCGTCCGCGAAACATGATCACGATACTGTAGTTCCACCAGGCGTGCGTTCTGCCGATCACAGTGGAGATTTCGCAGTAACAGCAACAGAGACATCAAGCCCGCCAAGACGAACACGCCGTCATCAGGCCGGGAAAATTGCGTAAACCGAAGAAGAGACTTTCCGGTCTCTACCGAAGCCGAAGTATATCGTGTCTCACTACCTTGGGGAGCATATATCGCAATAATGCCGAGTACTAGTCCCTCTAGCATCACGGGCTGTCGCTTGTCGCCGAGCAGCCATGGGGGCTGTAGGTTCGCGACAAGAGTTGGAAGCCGATGAAAAAAATGAAAGGACAAATCAGGAAGGACAATATCCAATGACTTCATGATGCTCAGAGCCTCTGCACAACCACAAGACCCTCGTACTGTGGCAGATGCATCACTTCGTAGGACGAGATAGGATGATAAGGCTAACGTGAAGTTACAAGACAAGATCGGAAACATTTTAGGATGCACAAAGCTGGAGGCCCTCCATGCACAGCTGATTTACCGTCAAAGCACTTTCCAAATGTTTGAAAGCGTTACATGGTCACCTAAACCAAAAACCTGAAACCTCTCCTTCCGACGGCATCATTCACGCCCTCACCCTCGCCAATAACCGCACCCTCGACATGGTCTCCCCGATCGAGTTTCTTGTTCAGGCGCTGCAGTATGAAACGCAGGATCGTGGCGGCAATGATGGCCATGATGGCCGTGCCGATGTTGAAGCACATTGCGAAGATGTATTGAGGCTGGATTCCATGATTTAGTAGGGAGGGGGAAGGTGGGATGTGGGAGTGCGGATGGGCATGGGAGCATACATACCTTCCACTTTGTCTGGTAGAGGTAGGAGACGTAGATGGATGTGGCGTTACTGATGGCGTTGACGAAGGCGAGGGCAGCGGCTCTCTTCGCTGGCGGACGAGGCAAGCTGTTGGATATCCAAGCATACGTAACGACGAACGAGGCTGTTCCACCGTGTTAGCTGTTGCTCCGACACAAGTTTGCCAACATTACCGACCATAAAAGCTACCCGGCATGATCATCATAGCAAAGTATCTCGGTCCCGTCGTCTTCGTCGCAGCCGCGAGGATGAAACTCAAGATGCTGACCAGCAGCGGTCCCGTGATGTGCCAGTACCTTTCACCAGTACGGTCGGCATGCCACGCATTCAGCGAGACAGTGCAGACAGCGAGGAGATATGGCGGTGCTGTGAGCAATAGGGTATCGAGGCTGTTGAACCCGAGTGTTGCGACGACAGAGGGAAAGAAGTTCGTGACACCACCGGATGAGACAATGCCCGTAGCGCAGATCATCAAGAGCCAGGTCTTTGTGTCCTTGAGTGCGAGCCAGAAACCGTGGAAGAAAGTTTGCTGAGCACTTCCGGTCCAGTCGTCGAGGCCGACGTCTTCCTTGAGGCGGATCACGGCCTGGCGTCCGTCGTTAGCCCTGACAGGGAAAGGATGGCTTTCGTGGCACTTACCAGATCGCGCTCGAAATCGCTTAGCCACGGGGTTGTGCGTGGCAAGTTTGGCAGCACAAAGTATGCTATACTCGCAATCACGACCGTAACAGATCCCTCGATGATGAATAGCCATCTTGAAGAAGCATATTAACAGGAATTCCCTCACGCTGGAACACAGACCGCTCACCTCCAAGCTCCCAGGCCTTTCGCACCGTCCAGCCCATACGTGATTCCAGCAGCGATTAGTCCCGATATCGTGCCTGAAATCAAACTACCTGCATATAGCAGCGCAGTCCGCAAAGCCAGCTCTTTGCGCGTGTACCAGCAAGAGAGGAAGAACAGGCATCCTGGGAAATATGCGGCCTCCACAAAACCGAGACAGAATCGAATGGCGATCATGCCGCCGAAGGAGGTCGCTGCTGCTGTGCAGGCGGAGATGACACCCCAGATGACCATTGCTGTGGGGAGGTACACGGCTGGCTTGCCGATTTTGTTGAGAAGAAGGTTTGAAGGGACCTCTGTGTGGTGAAAGTCAGTACAACGCGCTTGGTGAGGTATACGGCACGGTTCACTTACGCATGAGGAGATATCCCACGAATAGAATACTGACACACGTCTAGCCACTGTTAGCACCATCTTCGCCCAATGTGTGACCAATTCAACTTACCTGGTACTGCGTATCGGTCATATTCAGATCCTTCTGCAATCCCTTCTTTCCCGTCAATCTCGCCGCCGCGATGTTATTTCTGTCCAGATAGTTCATGATATACATCATGACCAGCATGGGTAAGAGCCTGAAATCAATCCTCCTCACCAGCTTCTTCTCGGCGACGCGGCGCTCTTCTGGAGACAGGCTGGCGATGCTGTCGGGAATGTCGGAGCGGCCAGTGACGAAGCGGTCGAGTTTGGTGTCTGCGAGCTCTTGCGGTGGGGTCACATTGTCGATATAGCGGACCTCGTTGGCTCCAACCTTTTCCGCCATTTTGGGTGTCAGAGAAAGGTTGTTGTGGTAAGGGAGAGGGGGTGATGAGGAAGTGAGAGGAGGTGATGCAGGCAGAGGGGCATGCTCGACGTTTTGTATCTCAGCTGTCCTGCGACTAGGCACATTATGGCTGGAGCGCTGCGGCGCTGCAGGTGACAGGGATGTCAGGCCAATGAGGACCTGAAACCTAGGTGGTACTGACGCCGGAGCGAGATACACCGGCATAAACAGGTCACTTGACGAAGCGTTTCTCGAAGTGCGGGGTTTCTGGAAGTGTGGGGTATGTGGGGAGATACGGAGATGCGGAGATGCCAAGAGATTCAGCCTGAACAGGTCTAGCTAGGAGTAGCCTCAGTCTTGTTTCATGAATGACATACGCTACTCAGACTACCAGACCAGTCTCATCATCAGACATCAGCCACTCTTGACTCAATGTACTGTCCCCCTCGACCTCGGACGCGGTGAAGCGACTCGAGTATCGTTTCTGCCAATCCCTCAACTCCTTGACAGCCTCATCCTCATCATCCACCTTACCGACAATATACTCATGATCCACTGTGCTCGCAGATTGACTCCGCGTACTCTCATCTTTGGGGGCAGCGTCCTGAGCATCCAACATCCCGTCCAGAAGCCTAATCAATTGTATGTCTGCTGCCGGTGACTGCGTTGGCGTCACGATCTGCACTCTGTCTCTCATCGTCCTGAGGTCATCATCCACGCATTTCAGGCAGTGCTGAACAAACTCAGCTTCAATCTCATCTTGAGCCTGGCCAAAGATACTGCGCGCCCGAGCCTGCGTGCTTCTTGATGTGTCGAGTCGAAGTTGTCCCAAGTCCAGTTGGATCTGCTTCAAGTCTTCGGAGAAACCCATTCCCATGCTACCTTTTCTCATCGTCACACTGCGTAGCTCCTCAAACTTCGTCGCGAAGCACTCAATGGATGCGCTTACCAAATTCATGACGAAAGTTTGTCGCGGTTTGCTATGTCGCACGACTGTGGACGTCGGATCTCGCACAGAACTTCCAAGATTGTAGCCACTGTCCTTCCTGATTTCATCCTCCACGATGTCGCATTGCAGATTCATACTGTTCGACACCGAGAAGCGTTTGTAGCGGTCCGAACCCAGCACACTTCGGACAGTGTCAGACCGTGGACGAGTGGTTGCTGATGTCCCATCTAACCCTTCCGGCCCAGGCGCGTCCCGATAAATGCTACAAATAGTGTCAACTGACGGACGTGCCCTTTCTGATGACCCGTCGAAGTCGGAAGGACCAGCGAAGAAAGCGCTCTTGATGTCTTGGTAGAATTCGCTAGGTGTTTCTGTGCTGTCACCCTCGGCACGAGCAGGCTTTAGCATAGCTGCCATGCTGCCAACGGGCAAGCGTACATCCTGCGTTAGAGGGCTGGGCGGGTTGGAAGGGCCTTTAGGCCGCCCAGGGTCCTCCTCGGGAGTAAGTGTGTGTTCAGATGATTCTTCTTCTACCAATGTACGAGGTGCTGAAAGATGTTTAGCAGATTCCAGGTGATCTTGCTGCATCAGTTGATGACCTAGACTTGTGGATGCTCTAGTCGATGGCTCTTCGGATATGACCTGACGCTGTTCTCGAAGTCTTTTGTACTCGATATAATCGTCAACTTCCTCGGCAGTCGGATGGAGCTGGCATTCGCGAATGGAGATCTGGTCCATCTCCCGATGCAGTGTAATGTCATATACCAGCCGGCCTCTGACCATGTGCATGGAGTATCCCATAACTTTGTACCTTGAAACCTGTCAGCATCGTGTTGAAGTACACAAGATCATTTTGCAACTCACAATCCGTCGTAACGTACGCCAGCTGTTGGTCCGTGCGGGCTGTGTAGGGTGTGGCTTCTCAAGATCCTGATGCTAGGTTTGGAAGGCACAATCGCATTCATCAATCGAAAGCGTCCCGTGTCATCGGGATGGCAGCGATACTGGAAATTCTCGGCGCTATCGAAGGCGGTTTCGTCATGACCAGTGAGGAGTATTGAATAAGCACCGTCATCATCCGCACTAATACCACCATTTGGATCCGGAGAGTCGATGATGCCAGAGTAGAAAGCGTACACAGGATGAACCCACCAGCTAAAGTCGCCTCTGATCAGCAAGCATCCTGTAACTTGTTGACCCTCAATATCACTTACTGGCCTGGCTTGAAGCCAAGATGACCCGTCTCGTGAGCATTGAATGGAGATACTAGGCTGGCAGGGTCACTCAACCACTTCATGATAAGCCCCTGCAATAGTTGTCAGCCTTATATCCGGCAGCATAATGATATGTTGAACTAACATGTCTGCCAAGCTGTTTTTCATCTTGGAAGCCTTCCAATCGGCCACCTTTCTCATACAACCTTGACCTGATCATATCGAGCTTTCCAAACCGTGCTGTCAATTCGTTGATCAGTAGATCACACAACACAATCAGCTTGCTAGGCCATCGAGTGCCACGTCCAGAGATGAGAATGAGTGCGCGATGGAGGCGCGAAGCCTGGAGATGTTCGATGGTAATGCGAGGTATGAGTCCATGGAGTGTTGTGAAAAATGTGTTGAGCTCTAGAACAGTGTCAGGACCGAGAAAGCGTGGGCCGAGCCGAGCGACACTGATAGTTTAAGGTTAGCCAGCGATCAATATCGAAGATCGATGTACCACGATGAGCAAACAAGGTTTGATAAGAGTGTGATTGATCGACATGATTGTTGTTGTTTGTTCTGCTGTGTTTATTGTCGGCTTGACTGGACGCGACTCACTGTGGTTCAAGCTCATCGCGAATCCAGACGGTCTTCGCTCTGAGGTCTTTGGTGCTCAATGCCGCTTCGCTAACTCTGACAGTTCCATCGAGTGTTGCAATGATGGTGAGAACCGCTTCATTCGAGGCAAGAGTCTCCATCTTCGAGGTTGGTTTGAGTTCGTACCGTACTGGATGGATGTGCGGATATGAAGGATGAGCAGCGGGATGCATCAAATCCCAAAATGCTCTACTCTGGTAGTGCTCTCAATCATGGCAGGCGCGACCGTCATCGTCCATATTCGTCAACATCGAATTTCACGCGTCCGGCTACAGACGCGTGATATGTAGCGGAAGAATGATGAAAATGAGAAGTAGTGCGTGAATCCAAGGTGCATGTTGCTAATGTTATCTGATCGGATTTCTATTCGCGAACTCTGTCTTTTGGACTTGGTGTCGTTGTTGTGGCGATCATAATTTCCAATTCTGAATGTCTTCTGGAGAAGATTGGAAGCGATCGACACCAGATTGTCCTCGAAGAAGCACCGCTACCAGTAAGCTATCTGGCAGCACTCTCGGTGAGACAGTAACTTGATTGCGAGCGGATTGCGAAGACACTCTGCTGATGTGCAATAGCCATCGAGAAACACTCAGCTGGATGGCTTTTCAGTCCCGGCGGTATCGTGCCATCTTCGATACGTGTCGACTGTATCGCAGAGTGCATACGAGCTTGTCCAAGCTGTGGTGTCTTCCAAGCTTTTTGGCTGGCACCTAGTCACTATTCCACTCTTGCTTTGTGCTCGTAAACTGTCCTCTGCCGCTCTGAGAAGACCTCTAAACTCATCATCGGCTGACATTCCTCCAGCTAAACACCTTTTCAGTATCCATTTCCTCTCCCTCTACCTCTGCCGTATGACGGACCACTGTTGTAAGGGACCTGCTCGCCGCGACGCCACTCACCCATTGGTACTGAGGACGGTCCTCCACCACCTCCTCCACCACGCCCACCTCTTCCACCGTATCCTCCTCCGCCGAAGTCATTACGCTGCTGCCCACCGTCGCGTCCATTCCTGTAATCATCCCTTGAACCTCCACCACCAAAACCACCACGTTGTAGCCCACCATTACCTGCTCCATGTCCACCTCTTGTCGGACCGCCCATTCCCGAGCCTGGCGGCGGCGCTATAGCACCACTCGCCAGCGGCGGTATTATTGCACAAGACACGTAATCGCCAATGATGAAGCGCGCATCTTGCAATGTCTTCTCAGCTTCTCCTTCAAGTGTGCTTGTGCCATTCATTACAGTGTCGCCGTTGGTATCTGCTTCCGAGCCAGTTGAGCCTACGACAACGCTTCCCAGATCTTTCGTCATGTATCGGCCTGGCTCGCCGGGTCGTGAATTTGTAGTCATTCGCGTATCTGGATAGACCAGACGAAATGCGACGCGCGTGCCAGCTGCTGGCGAAGGAAGTAGATTCGGAAGTGCAGATGTGAGTAGGGCCGTCATTTCTCGTAACGAGCAACTAGGCCATGTGTAGATTTGTAGATGTGGAGGAGGAGGACCATTCGGCGAGAATTCGTCCAGGCGATGATAGCTGCCAAACTTGTAGAAGAGCTTGAGGAGGAATGGCGTCGTTGTTTGGCGGTCAATCTTGGCTGTTGAAGTCATTGTTGTCATGCTTGCGGAAGGCCTTACAGCAGACAGGTGTGAGCTCGATGTAGTGAGTGAAATGCTGACGATTGTGATGATTGTCGTGATTGTTGTTGGTGGGATCGGCGAATGTGTTTGGAATTGACGAAGCACTCCTCCAGGGCAGGGCTCGAACTTTATTACATGTAATCTTCGTCATCGACAAACCTATTCACCAAACAGAGCACACCTGCCTCACCCTCCATCGAGATGGACTTCTCCAAGCTTATGGCGGCGCAGATTGCCAAGAACTCTACCAAGTCAACACCTTCTCCTTCCTCGGTATCGACCAAGACCGCGCCTAAATATCTGAAGCGATCAGAGGTCGAGGCAGCGAGGGAAGCAGCATATCTAGCAGAGCAAGCCGCGATCGAGTCACAGAAGATTGCAAAGGCCGAGAAGAAACGTAAGGCAGACGAAGAAGAGGCTGAGCGAACGTTGCAGAGGGATGTGAAGCGCGCGAGATTGGCAGAAGAGTCACAACGATTGCGAGCTGAAGAAGATGAGCGTGTTGAAATGGCGAGGCGGAAGAGACTTGGACTCCCAGATTTGCCACCTAAGTCGGCAGAGGTAGACGCTGATGCGTCACTAGCGGAGGAAGAGGAGGACATACCAGATGCGGAGCTGGTTTTGAAGCTGCGAGAAATGGGAGAGCCCAGTCGTTTATTCGGGGAGTCACACGCACAGCAACTACGACGATACTATCGTTTAAAGAACCCAAAAGCGACATCGACAGTAACAGCAGCGCTCGAAGACGGCATCACCGCACCTACTCCATCCGACCCAATTCCGACAATCTTAGCAGCAGTACCTGAAGTCGATATGCTACTAGCCAGCACCGTTCCGCCCGAGACTGACCGTGCTGGTCGTCTTTTCCTTACTCGACAGCTTACATCGTGGTTTACACTAGTCCTTCGTGCTTGGGGAGCTGCTCTAGCCTCAAGAGACTCTGCCGTCAAGTCCAGCATGAGCGGTCAGCAAGCCACTGCTAGTTACGCACAAGCTCTTGCACATTTGAAGCCAATGTTCCGGAAGTTCGAGAAGCTGCATCAGTCACCAGAAGAGCTACCGAACGATCTGCTGGAACCAATTTGCAAACTTGTGCGCCTAGCTCAGACACGACGATATGTTGATGCGAATGATGAGTATCTGCAGTTGTCCATCGGTAAGGCGGCATGGCCTATCGGAGTGACCATGGTGGGTATTCACGAGCGAAGTGCACGAGAGAAGCTGCACGAGACTGGAGCCAAAGCGCATATTCTCAGTGATGAGAGTACAAGAAAGATGCTTCAGAGTATCAAGAGATGTCTGAGCTATGCGCAGACACGTTGGCCTCCAGAAGATATTGCCCAACTGATGGGATGAGGCTTTCACTTATCTTCTCAGCCATAACACTATTTGGCAAATTACTCTTCAGCAGCGCAGACCTTGTCGACGCCTACATAGGGTGTAGGTGCGAATCTGGGGTTTGCTAACCATACTAACCAGGAATGGACGAAGCACATCAAAGCTGAGTTTGTGCTTACATTGGCGACCAACATCGCTCCACTGGCGCTGACTATATAAGACCTCGTCTGTCGCCGGCCTGGATTGGAATACAATCTCAAGAGAAGACAAGACAACGTTCAACCAGATCCTCGTTCCCTCGTTCCCACGCTCCTGGCCTTCTTCAGCCATATCTGCATCACAACGTCCATACTCTACGACCACATCACCATGTCCATCTCGGCCATCGGTCTCGCGCCCAGCGCTGAGTCCACCACCAAGCCCTGTACAGTCATAGCCTCCAGGATATCTGCCCGCTCGAACGACACACTTCCCGCTTTTGACGGATCTGTTAAGCCCATTGCCGCAGATATCTTTCCCTCCTCGACAGCTCTTTCATCTTCGAGTTCCTGCAAGCGCCCAACGGCGCAGCGCCTCCGTCCATGCGGGGCACCTACGAGATGGACCATTCTTTGTGGAGGGACCACCCTTACCGTCATCCGCAGCTTTCACCTCTTCACCTTGTGCGTCCTCATCACTCATCTTGATCCGCTCCTCAGCTCCACTAACTCACCCTAGCACCTCGAACAAGCCGAAACCATTCAAGTCCTCCAAGGTATTCTCTCCTGTATCCTCGACTGCAGCCAACGCACCGTGCACGTCTGCTCCAGCGCTCGCACCGTCATCGAGCCACTGACGCCGCACATCGTTGGCTCGCCTGTCGCCGACCCAGCAGAACCCGACTCTGAAGTCGTGATCTTGTTGTGGGCGCACCCGGACGACCGGGCCGATATGCGCTTTTTCCGGAATTTGTCCATGCATGTTAGCGATGCGCTGAAGAGCAATTTAAATCTGGCGAGGGTTATGTTGACGCAGTAAGTATGTCCTGCTAATGACCTAGCGAATGGAGGGGGTGCCGTTGGGAATGCTCTGACTTGTTTGAAGTACTGTGATGCCAGTGCTGACACTCCGATCAGGCAAGAATTCGACGCCGCGCTCGTCATGTGCCCATCTGCATGGTGGCTGGGGTCACTACGGTGGCGGATACCGAACGCGATTCAAGCTGTTGTGACGGCGGTGGCAAGGGCGATGGGGAAGACGGCGTTAACGGAGAATTATGTCAAGATGGCTTGAAAACAGGTTGGCCTGGATCTGGAGGTGCTTGATGGTCGAAGAGGGGGAGAGAGGGAGGATCATGAGGTAAGGTCGATTTGGCTGGTGTGTGTGCGGTGAAGTGGGTTAGATGAATGCTGATGCAAAAAGTTATGGCATTGCGCCTTGCGGGGTTTTCGAAATTGTGCTGGAAGCGTATGGAAGTCCTCACCTAAGCTGGCGGTTGATCTTGATGTCGGTGCAACACGGAGAGTGTCGAGGTGAGTGCGCTAGATATACTGCTCTGACTCGTTCCTTTATCAAATGTACAGCGGCATACGTTCAGTAACATGAGTTCAGCAACATGACGACATCGTAGCGAGCAGCATATTGGCATACTCCAATCATTTAGCTACACTCTCAGCAACTACCAGCAGCTCCCTCCGCTTCCATCTTCATTCCTCGTCAGTATCCGTATCCGTATCGCTATCATCATCATCATCCTCCTCCTCATCCGTATCACTCTCATCATCCTCCTCCTGCACAACCTCCTGCCTCAACCTCTTCTGCTTCGGCTTCGTGTCCCCACCAGCACCGCCCACACCCCTCAACGCATTCATCTGCCCCGCCAACGAGTCCTCCTCCGGCTCGCTGATCTCGCCCTCATCCTCAATCTCCTCCGCTTTACTCACATCCTCCACTTTCATGATGATGTCCCTTGCCTCGTCGAAGCCTAGATAGCTGTCGCTGATGAAGTGCATGCGGAAGGGGTATTCTGCCGCTTGTGGCGGTGCTTGAAATTGTGCTTTTAGCGTGACGACGTTGAATGTGGGCGTGATACCATCGGCTTCAAAGATGGGCTTATCGAAGGTTTGAAACTTGAAGGGAGGTACTGCGATCTTGCCGGAACGGGGCTCTGAGAGGAAGACGCGCCATGATGGCGGATGGTCGCGGGGGAAGTACGGTGCGTGCGCAAGTGGTGGCTGGATGGAGGTATCTGCGTCTTTGCGTCCATGTAATGCATCGAGGTCGCCTTCGCGAGGGTCGATATCTTTGAGGTCGGCGTCATTGATGGGCGGGATGTTGGATGTGCCGGGAGGGATGACGCGCAGCTTGACGACGAGTTGGATGAGACTGCCAGGGGTGACGTGTTTTTCGCCGACCACTTTGAAGAAAGCGGTTTCGATCTTGGCGTAGGGAAGTTTGGTCGCGGTGGAAATTGCCATCTTGTACTGGTCGTCTTGAAGCAGCCCCGGACCGACAACGAGTCGTCGTCGCTCGGCGTCAGGAATATCCATGAATGCTTGTATGGTGAGGTTCTTCTTGGATTGAGCTTCCTCGATCGTGCGTACAATTGTTGAAGTGAAATAGGGCAATTGCAGAAGTGGTGAGCCACCTGGAATTACGGCTTGGATGAGACCTTTTGTTGTGTCGTAGGCTGAAAGAAGAGGTTTGGCATTTCCCCACGTAGGTAGCATGGTCAGATATGCTTCATTCAGAGCTTGTGCAATTGCAGCAGTCTCAAATTTTTCTGCCTCGAGTTAGCACAAGACGACCTTCCCAGGGTTGTCGACCGAACACACCTGCATTCAACGTGGCATCACCAAGGTCAAGACGACCCAAGTGTGCCCACAACAAAGCCAATGTTTTCCGTCTTGTCTCGTCGTCGAGATCTTGCAGCTTTTTCCGGTCCTCGTGTGACAGCTTCAGCGTCACATCATCCGCGAGAACATTCTTTTCAACCGTCGATAAGCCTGATGTTGCATTACTTCCACCACGTGCCTCAGCAAATTCATCACCACTGCTGAGAGCACTAACAACAGATGTAGCACTGAAATCCTCCTTGTATTCCTTGAACAGCTTGCCCGCGCTCGAAAGTAATATGTTCTCCTTGGTCATGCGTTGTGTTCCATACCACCAGCTACCGAGGAGATATGGTAGTAGAACACCAAGTAGAGCGCCGTAGAAGAGTAAGACGAACTTTCCATTCCCATCGGTGACCAAAAAGTGAGGTAATGCAATTCCAATGCTGAAGCTCTGCTTTCCGTCAGGGTGACCATATAGTTCGTAATTTTTCCGAATGTCCTCGTCTGTCAAGGTCTTGAATGCTTTCGTAAGCTCTACCCATTGATCGTTTATCTCTTGTGCTGTTTCATTCTTGATTGGATCCGGTCGTCGCTTGTCTGGATGTTGTGTGATGGAAAGTTTGCGGTAATGCGACTTGATCTGCTTTTCATCTGCTGACTGCTCCCATGTTAGCTGCAGACCTCCAGCTAGACAAGCGGTGAACTTACGTGACTCAACCCGAGGACCTCATATGGATCCCACACTTTTGCTGCTGTTCTTGATGTAGTGAGCATTAGGTATACCATCCAAGCTATCATAGCCCATCCTAATGCAGCTGCGATCATCCTCTTGAGCTTGCGCTCCGATCTCTTCTGCTTTCGCCTTTGCTTTTCGATGATGTCTGCTTCATCGGGTCGAAAGTCGGACTGTATTCTTGGTGCTGTATCTGAGGCTTCTGTATGATCATGAGCGACTGCGATTCATCGTGGGCGCCATGCGACTAACCCTTGCTAGGTCTGAGCGCGGAATATGTCAAAGGAATGGTGATTATGCCAGCGAGTGTTGCAACAAAGAAGGGAAAGAATTGTCCCTAGGGAAGTATGTCAGTTTCGTGCGGCACTTATCGAGGTAGATACACTGCATACCTGCTCATCGTAGTTGTAGTCTGTAGACATTGTGGAGTGTTGTACAAGGCAGTCTTATGGCAAGGCGTGAGTCTTTTTGATCTTGCTAATGCCGTCGTCGCAGCTGAAGACAGTACTGATGTCTCAGATGCGCGCAATGTGAATGAATGTGCTCTCAGTGTTGTCGCGATCCAGCAGAAGTTTGGTGTTTCAGGATCGAGATGAAATGTGTCAAAACGTGGTTGAGCCCTCCTGATCTTACGGAGTACGTCCCGTCAATGTGACGCGCCTGCCCAGCTTGACATATAAGGTATACAACCTCATCCTCCTCATAGCAGTATCACTCTTGGGAGCGTCCGGCGTTCCCGAAAGATGACTAGCTGCTGTAGCTATCCGATGGCTATGAACTCTGCTGAATTGACCTACATTGTCACCTCCATCGGCCACTCCATCCATGACAAGTAGTCCCCGTGACATGCCTGACCCTCGAGCTGAGCCTGACAAGACTCGACAATTGCTCTTCCCAGCCCCTCATAGTGCCAGAGATCTTTGACTCCATGCAACATCACACCATAGTAGGCCAACAACAACAACGCTTTCGGATTGCCCGCATCTGGCTAGTCCAGAAACTCATCTGAAATATGAAATAGCCAGGTCGTGCAAAATGAGGCAGGACGGGCTTTGACTTTGTGTTCCAACCACTCTTCCATGACAGCCGAGTCAGCTGGGGAGAGCATCATATGGGACTCGGATTGCAGAAAGACTAGTGCAATGGCCATACGACCCAGAGTCATGCGGAGGTCGTCCAATGGAGCCATATAGATACCATTGGACAAGTCTTGAGGAATGTTGTACGTGCTTTGAGTATCCGACCGCGATGCCAGCCTGTCCTTTAAGCCATCCAGCCGCTGGCAAATCCACTTGGCCCATTCATTGCTCTCCGGTACAGGTGGTGTGAAGTGACCTTCGTACGGGATAAGTATCCTCAGCGGACTTGCATTGAGCCACGGTGAAATACTTTTGCCGTCACCAAGAAGACCGTTTGTGCCTCGCAAAGTACGGATTCAGCCACTTTGTGTCAGCAACTCATGCCCGTAGTGCTGACGTAATCTGGGGTGTTGCTTGCACCATATGGAAATCGACACGAGGCCAGTGTAGACAAAGACAGCTTCGACGTTCTCGGCGACCCCAGCCTGGACAGTATCATAGAACAAAATACGGAAAGAGTTTGATGTTCAGCCGCCACGTCGAGTAATGAGGCTATAGCCAGGGTGTCCACAGCTAGGCACGTAGCTGCACGGTGGAGTGCCGTGAGGCATAGCATTGCGTGGAGGACGAATTGCTGCTTCATAGCGATGTCGACTACGTCGCCGGAGAAAACATCTCCAATTGCAGCATCCTCGCTGATCGTGAAGGCCGACGTTTTGACAAACGCGTGGAGGAGGTCCATATCCTGCAATGTGAAGTGCCTATCGCACAGTCAGTGAATGATGTCGAATGTCTGCAGCACCTGTGACGCTCACCCTCCGCGAAAGAGTGCCGTACAGATCCTGCTCATACTCCAGTCCGAGTTGAACAACTTCACTTACTCTGGGTTATGTTCAGGCGACCAAGGACGTGCGGTTAGTCAGCAGTGTTCGACGTCGACGATGTCGACCTCGCTACAGATGGCCCTGGTCCCGCATACTGGCACTCGACGTCCTTCTCGACACAACGCGCGCAATGTGGCTTGCTTTCGTCGCACTATAGTGGATCTAGCTATATGTACTGGAGGGCGTCGTGAGGTAGATGGTAATGCGGCACCTTCGCCAGGTCACGTAGCTATTTCTCAGATGGCACTTGCACCGTCGTTGCTTCGAACGGATGCCGTGCCAGCAGAAAGGTGCTAAAGGGTGCCATAGGAATAGATATTCGACAAGACATACCTTGTCTCTGTAGTGCTAACACGGTAGGCATCCCTTCCTGGACTTCGTATGCGTCTTACGCTTGCGCACAGCCATGGGCTCGGCAGGAGGCTCCCGCGTCAGACATTGCCTGGTCAGCCATAGTATCGCTAGGGCCAACAATGACCGATTTGAGGCCATGCCAACCTCGACTCGGTGTCTGGGGAGTGCCGCTCATGGCCGGAGGTTAGCCGTACGGTTGCATACGGACGGTGTGAGTGCTCGAGAAAGAAATGGTGCGACGCGCAGCATCGAGGCTTTCGGTGCCTGTCGAGGAAAGCGGTACTGGTAATGGTGGTGAGAGGATGAGCGCTTGACAGAGAGAAAGGCAGGGAACGTCGTTGATTGGAAGAAAGAAGAAAGAGGAAAGAGGAGAAGGAAAGAAAAGGAGGAAGGAAAGAGAGGGCAGGCGTATAGCGTACTGCGTATCACGCATTGTTCGTCGACGTCGCAAGTTCCCTACGGTAGCTGCGCCGGCATCGTTATGTTGAAAACACATAGAAGACAATGGACATAAATGCAGTGATGCCCCGATGCTTTCCTCGTCCTTGCCACCTTCTCTTCCATTACCTCATCAAAACAGTCAAAACACGACCTTGTTCTCTGCTCACTCATTGACTGTCCTTCTCGCACATCTCGCCCTCGATAACCCCATCCCGAGCCCTTGACCTTTTTGTCCCACAACCGACAAGGCACTCAAAATTTCCTCCCTCTCGTCCACAACCCTCAACTCCCTCCCC
>Ga0058698_10000477_pt1 | contig 22200 bp, 18 predicted proteins | sample AgamicAsSfe_FD_67288 | JGI IMG/M metagenome (GOLD analysis project Ga0058698, IMG submission 67288) | Agave microbial communities from Guanajuato, Mexico - As.Sf.e | ecosystem: Host-associated > Plants > Phyllosphere > Phylloplane/Leaf | place: Guanajuato, Mexico | collected 2012-05-30
CTCGGTGAAGACGTCTAGGGTGATGTATTCGAGACCGGAAGTGCTCATGCTTGAGGTTTACACTGCTGTACAGTGCTAGGACACAGGTCTGAATAGAATTCTACGGCACTCTCCCCGAAAGACTTTTAGACTTCTGTCCTGTAACTGTATTTGCCTGGGCTGTTGCTGATGTACTGGCAGCAGTGTACTCATATAATTATACCGCAGACTCTATCTTATGTTCTGGAAAACCACCTTTTCACATCTGGGTGAGTAACAGGATTACACACGAAGATTCACCATGGCATACTGGTCACATGGATGAGTGATTGAAACACGTCAGGGTAGCCTTGCGGTGGAAGCTTCGAGCGTCGCTCGTAGCAACATGATCTTCACACTGTTGACAAACAATATCAACAGCAGCAGGATCTCGAAACAGTACTAACAGCCTCTCCGGCACAACAGCAGCAAGACCATGCAGAGCAGCGTCCGCGTCGTCGCCCGCATCCGGCCCCTCCTCCCCTCCGAGCACCAAAAAGACACAATCGTCACCAGCGCAACCTCAGCCTCCTCTCCCAGCCAAACCGCAAAGATAATACGGATCCCACATCCTCGAAACGCCGCCGAAGCATATTCGTTCCACTTCAACGCCGTCTACGATGAGCAATCGACGCAGCAGAAGCTCTTTGAAGATGAAGTTGCGCCATTGGTGAAGCATCTTTATGGAGGTCTGGATATATGTCTATTCGCGTATGGCGTGACGGGGACGGGGAAGACATTCACGATGCGTGGGGGAAAGTCATTAGCGGACCGTGGTGTCATACCGAGACTACTTTCTGCGATATACAGACGAGGGCGGAAAGTGGAAAAAGAGAGTGCTGGCGCGAAGAAGATAGCGGTGACCTTGTCGTACTACGAGATCTATTGCGATAAAGTATTTGATCTGTTCGAGCCGCTGGAGAAGCGGACGCCTGCTGGGCTGCCGATTCGAGATCATAATGGGAAGACTGTGGTGTGTGGGTTGACTGAAGAACCGTGCAGCACTTTGAGCGAATTCGAAACGATATATGACCAGGCGAACAAGAATCGGAGTACTGGAGCCACGAAGCTCAATGCACATTCATCAAGATCGCACGCTATACTCCGCGTGAAGGTCTCGCAGATTGAGGGCGACAAGGTCATCACGAGTACTGCGTCAGCAATCGATCTTGCGGGGTCCGAGGACAATCGGCGCACAGAAAATGGCAAGGAGCGCCTTGTCGAGTCATCAGCAATTAATAAAAGTCTCTTCACTCTAGCTCAATGCGTCGAAGCAATAAGCAAGAAAAGCCCGCGGATACCTTATAGAGAGTCCAAGATGACACGAATATTAGCATTAGGACAGAACAGCGGCATGACACTCATGATCCTGAACCTAGCACCAGTGCGATCATACCACCTGGACACGCTCTCCTCCCTGACCTTCGCCAACCGCACCAAGAAAATCGAGATTCGAGAAGTAGAAAACGAGCCCGTCTTCATGGGAAAGCAGCAAGAAAAACCACGAGCTCGTGCCGGGCCCCTAGCCCATCGACAACCACTACGCCCAATCACATCCGCCATCAACACCGACATCAAAGCCGCAAACACCACGTCCACAGTCAGAGACCGCCCTGTCAAGGCTTTCTCTGTCTACAGCGAAAAGACCACGGCGCCAAGTCGGCCATCGTATGGCCAAAAGCGGCCGTCCGAAGAGAACTTACCTCTCACAAGTCGACATACGAAGCAAATCAGCACGAGCGGACGCTACAGCGGCGCTGCACCACCCACCAAGCCCGCCGACAACGAAAAAATCTCCCGCGCCGACCTCGAGTCCATCGTAAACCGCCTCGTCACCGAAAAACTCGCAGAACGCACCCTCGACACCGCGCCTCCTCCCCCAGCACCCGTCAGCGCCGATGTTCAACGTCGGCTTGAAGCGCTCGAGCAGCGGGTGCAGGAGCAGACGAATGAGCAGGATGACGACGAGAGGTCAGAGGGGCTGCAATATCTGCTTATGGGAAAGCAGCATCAGGTTAGAGGGGAGTGGGCAAGTGCGTTGAGGATGTTTGAGCATGCAAAGCCGTTTTTTGAGGGGAATGAGAAGTTGATGGCGAGGTGCGAGTGGTTGAGGGAGAAGTTGGGAGGGGCAAGTGGGAGGAGGGAGGGTGTGGAGGGTGCTGTGATCCCGAGACCGATGGCGCAGAGAATGGGCACAGCACCTGCTGTGTTGACCCAGAGAGGTGGAGGAGTGCAGCCACGACGGCTGGATCGAGTGACGGGCCAGGAGGCCAGACAGGACAAGCAAGGCCGCCGCACTCTGGCAGAAGCCCCGCAGCAAGAAGACGCCGATTCCGAAGACGACGACAGCGAACTGGCCAACCATGACTCCGCCAACGACGACGAAGACTATCATGACCTATCAACCATGCCCTCCGACAACGAAGACGACGCCCACGATTCCGACGCCCATCACGACTCCGACTCCAGCTTCCGCTTCAAGCCCAAGAAGCCGAAATCGTCAGTCGCTGAGAATAAAGCCAGACCCGGCAGGAAACAGAAACCGCCGAAAGCGTCCTTTTCGATGTACACCAGCACTGCACAGGAAGGTGACGGTGCTTCGACTTTGCTCGCTCCGCTCGCGTCGCACTCCCCACGCACCGCAACGCTCCTGCGCATCGTCAATTCCCGCGACATTGAGCGCATAAAATCGCTCAAGGGCGTGGGGGCGAAGAAGGCCGAGGGGATCGTGGGGTGGTTGGCGGATACGGAGGACGGCGTTATTGATAGTCTGGATATGCTGGCGGCGCTGAAGGGAGTGGGGGTGAAGGGCGTGGAGAGGATGAGGGAGGGTGTTAGTGTGGTTGGTGTGGAGGCGAGGGAGGAAGGAGGGGATTTTGGGCGAGATGGGAATGGGTGTGCGGGATATGGTGGTGGGAAGGTTATGGCTGGGAGGATGGGAGTGTTGGCTTGATCGACCACAAGGCGGGAAACTTGACATGCAAATGAGCTTTTGGACATTACATGTGCTGCCTGGCTTGGCCGCTACTGCATCCCGGGGGAGGAGTAAGCGGCGCTCGTGACTATCTTACGGCCGTTCAATCCATTCGTTCATCATTCTGCACCGCTCGATCTCTCTGCTGTTCCATATACCGCGTACCATATACCGAGGCGGTGCACGGTACGCGCGCATATGCTTCCTCGTGGTTCCGTCGTAAATCTGCTACTCCAGCGTGGTGTGATCAGTGCAACCGCGACTTGAAACACCGAACAGGTAATCCAGTTCAAGCTACATCCTACAGGCGTGCTACTCCGCACTCTCATTCAAAATACAACCCTAATGCCTCGCTCCGCTCCGTATTGCGCCTTGACGTATCGAGTGGTGCCTTTTTCGGCCTCGGCAGTTGGTGGAGTTCCCGATAATGCTGGTTTGGTATCTATCGGCAAGATGTTCGGATGTTATGTCTTGTGTCGGCGTCAAACAGACGACCTTCAGGTCGCCTCTGAGCTGTGTGTGGCAAGCGGTCTCGGTGGGACTGCGCATCTTTTCGCAACCGGTAGAGCGGAAGATTACATGGGAGGTCGATTAGTCTTGTGCGTTTTTCCAAAAGCACCTCGGCGGCTGGTCGTGGGCTGCACACGTCGGTCATGATGCTCTAGGCCGGAACGGGTCGAGATGACTTCAATGCGAAGCGAACAGAGGCTTGTTGCATGCCAACGTATCTTCCCCGTGCCATGTCCTGGCTCTCTCGCTGACCCTCTGGTTTCATTCTCATCCGCAACTCCATAGACCCCGCTCACAAGAGATCGAAATCATCCAGCTTGTCCCTGTACTTGAGCACATTCCGCTTGATCTTGCTGCTGTCCACCCACGTCACAAAGTCCTCCATGCTCCTCGTCACCATGTACGCCGGATCCGTCACCACCTCCGTGCCCACGCGCACATGGCCCTGCTCCACAAACCCTATCGCCGCCTGTACCGTGTCCGCCATGCCCAGCCTCGTCATCACCACACCCAGTCTTCTCCTCGCAAACGCCGACACCGTGACTTTATGCTCGACATCGCTCAGTTTCCCCGTCCCCGTAGCGCCGCCTGTGCCGATAATGCCCATGTCGAAGAGCTTTGCGAGGAGGAGGGTTTCATGGCGGCGGCGGATCGGGTCGGAGGGTTCAAGAGCGGTGAGTTTGTGCGCGAGTTGGCGGAGGGAGCCGCAGAGCCGGTTGTAGGAGGTGTAGTCGGAGGGGTTTTGGATGGCGTAGCGACGGATTATGGCGGCGTCGCGGTGGGAGTTGTCGGAGGCGTAGGTTGTGAAGTCGACTTTGCGGAGGAGGCGCTGCTCGTGGTGTTTGAGTTTGCGGACCATGGTGAGGGATGTGGTTGTGTGAGGACGTGAAGATTGGAGAGGGAGAGAAGGGGAGGAAAATAGATACAGGAGGATCTGAGCACGTGATGCTGTTTATGGCTATGACTTTTTTGTACCTTAGTCACAATCAGCGATATCAATATATCAATACAGCCATATACCCTGCATTTAGTTTGATTCATTGTATAGTCGCAGGAAGAACAGATTGATATCCTGCCGAGTCTCGTGACGTTGTTGAGGAATATCGGATCCAGAGTGAAAAGTAGTTGCACGCACTGCTTCATACCATCATCATGCCTACCGTACACTTGCTCGACTATGTGGCAGGCAACATTCGGTCCCTGGTGAATGCCATTGAAAAGCTAGGCTACACTGTCGAGATGATCAAGTCTCCCGAAGACATCCCAAAGGCAGAGGTGAGCTATTTTCTGATACCTATCCCTTACTGCTGAGCTCTCCTTATCAATATCAACCACCAAAATAAATGCTGAGCTGATGTATAGATGTGAAGAAAATCATTCTCCCTGGTGTCGGCCATTTCGGACACTGCCTCACACAGTTCAAAAGCGCCGGCTATGTCGAACCAATAACGAAGCACATCAAGTCCGGGAAACCCTTCATGGGAATCTGCGTAGGTCTACAAGCTCTCTTCGAAAGCTCAGAAGAAAGCTCGACCACGCCCGGCCTCGGCCTGATCAAAGGTCATCTCAAGCGCTTCGACGACTCTAGCAAAGCCGTTCCACACATCGGCTGGAATTCTGCAAACACAGTCGGTCAGACCAGCAGTAATGTCAGCTTCTACTGCCTGCGGCCCTCCAGCAAATACTACTACGTCCATTCCTACGCCGTCCCCTATACGCCCGGCGAGCTCGAAGCAGACGGTTGGAAAGTGGCAACTGCCCAGTACGGTGATGAAGAGTTCATCGGTGCCGTCTGCCGCGACAACGTTCTCGTTACGCAATTCCATCCCGAAAAGAGTGGCGCTGCTGGTCTGCGCGTCCTGCAAGCGTTTCTCGAAGGCAACAGCGAGCAACAGATCCCCGATGCGCGCAATGCTACTGAGATAGGTCAAGGACTAACCCGCCGTGTGATCGCCTGCCTCGACGTCCGCGCCAACGATGCCGGCGACTTGGTCGTAACGAAAGGAGATCAATACGACGTCCGCGAAGCTGATGCTGCAGGCGGTGCAGTCCGAAACCTGGGCAAGCCCGTCGATATGGCACGGCGATACTACGAGCAGGGCGCGGATGAAATCACCTTCCTCAACATCACGTCCTTCCGCAACAGCCCCGTCGCCGACACGCCCATGCTCGAAGTCCTACGCCGCACCTCCGCGTCCGTCTTCGTGCCCCTGACCATCGGTGGCGGCATCCGCGACACGGTCGACACGGACGGCACGAAAGTCTCCGCCCTATCAATCGCATCGCTCTACTTTGCATCCGGTGCAGACAAAGTCTCCATCGGCTCCGACGCCGTCTACGCAGCAGAAGAATACTTCGCCGCGGACCGAAGTCTTACTGGCAGAACAGCAATCGAGACCATCTCCGCCGCCTACGGCAAGCAAGCAGTCGTCGTCAGCATTGACCCTCGCCGCGTCTACGTCGCCTCCGCCTCTGCCACGTCGCACGCCACAATCGAGACATCCATCTCCGGCCCCTCCGGCGAGCGCTTATGCTGGTATCAATGCACCGTGCGCGGTGGGCGCGAAGGCCGCGACATCGATGCCGTGCAGCTCGCCACTGCCGTCGAAGCCATGGGCTGTGGCGAGCTGCTACTGAACTGCATCGATCGCGACGGTAGCAACAGCGGATTCGATCTCGAGCTGGTGGAGATGGTGAAGAGGGCGGTCAAGATCCCGGTGATTGCGAGTAGTGGTGCGGGTAAGCCGGAGCACTTTGTCGAGGTCTTTGAGAAGACATCGACGGATGCTGCATTGGGGGCAGGCATGTTCCACAGGGGGGAGTGGACGGTGGCGCAGGTGAAGGCGGAGCTGATGGGACGGGGGTTGCTGGTTAGATTGCCAGAAGAGGAGGTTGAGGTTCAAGTGGAGGGGTAGTGGAATAGTGGGTTGTGGTCTGCGAGATAGGGTTGAGGGACAAAGGCGAGGATCATTAGATCCAGAGACGAGAACATCAGTGTGCACATCTAACCCTTCACACCTTTCGAGCCACAACACTCTTTCCAATCCCTCACACTTAATACCTCTACACTCTTTGCATCTCTAACCCACGTCGTCTGGTACGTCGCTGCTTTTGCCCTCCAGCATATCTGTATCTGTATCTGTATCTGTATCTCTCCCGCTCCCACTCCCTCTCTTATTCACCACCTTGGGTTCCACGGCAGGATGAAATCAATACATCGCCCAAGCCCGCCTCACCAGCGCCAGCGCAACCACAGAACACCTCCAACCCATAATATCCACAAAGCACGTCCAGGCTATAGAAGACCAATTCTCCAAAATGATGTTACAAAAAAAAAGCAAAAAGAAACAAAACATGCAACAGCCTGAAATTCGCTGGTGGTCACGCCCACCCAACTACTACGCAGCCGGTAGAATGCTTGAGTACGCCTTAGCGGACAGGATGGCCTGTTTTTCATTCGCCTGTGGTCGTATGTGATAGAGTCGCTTTTAGAAGCAAATCTATCCTATCGAGTGATCTGTAAAGTGTGACGAGTTATTGCTGTTTCAGGTTCAGTCGCGCCTCCCGTCGACTTGCTCGGCGTAGTTCGTGTGACACTCACTCGGATTGTGCTCTGCCATAATGTATGCAACATAATCTTTCCATGTCTGCAGGACGAAGACGCGGGGAGGGTGTAGCAAGGCGCAAGGGAGGATGTCACAGATTCATCGGGCAGCGAAGCAGAACCATTATTACGAATGTAAACTTCGAAACCACGTCTTTCATCAACAGCTACTTAGCTAATGCCTTGACCCATCGCACGCATCGGAGATCGGTGAAGACATTGTGACCAAAGCCGACGCAAGCAATGAAGTATAAACGCCGTCGATGAATGTGCATCCACACCTGGCATCAACCTTCCCCAGTCCAGCGCACCACCAAAGCAATGAATGTAGTCGTGTCCCGCTCGTTAGGATCCTCCTCTCTATTCATCTGCATCCCCTTCTGAACGGCACTTGCAGCCACAGCTGTACGTCCAAATAAGCAATAATACTCATGTTCTGAAGTCTTTCTTCCAGCCAAGATTGCAATAGCAAGTTCCAAAAAAAAGCAACAGCAAGGTGAATACAGCTTCATCTCACCATCCGCAGCAAAGTTCTTCCGCACATAACTTCTGCCAGTCTATCATGTTTCATTACCCATTTCCAATCCCATGCCGCGTCGTCCGTTCAATTTCCAGTCTCGGACGTTGATTCATATCCTACACATTTTTCATCCTCGTCTCCTCATTCATTCTCTGTCGTTGTCAATTTGCAAAGCTACACATCAAGCATCTCATGGTCCGGTGTTTCGCCGGGAGTCATTGCGATATTCGAAGGACCCCAGGGACCTTCGAAGATGGTAGCGCCAGATCGTCGACGTTGACGCACCCACTTGATACCAAAAACGAGTAGAAGTTGGTCGACTGTTGGTCGATGTGACGGGTCTGGTGACATCATCCAGTGAACAAGGTTGTCGATACTCTCATCATCATCGGCTTCGCGCATGAACGATGGTGCTTGAGTCGCTTCATCGGCGTTCTCGATGGACATGGACGGGACGTTGAGAGGGTTGTACAACGACTCGTGTGACAAATGGGGTCCATCCGTCGGTGGTGTGAGGTCCTCGTTCTGCCCATCAGATCCAATGCTTGATGCTGAAGTCAAGCTTGGCAGTCTGCTCCAGTCACCAGATCGCAACATTTGCCAAGAGGTACCATTATCCGGAGGCACTACATTGCAGGCGATCTCGAAGATCATCATACCCATGGCGAAGATGTCGGCTGGCTTGTCGAAGTGACCTTGAAGTAGATCTGGCCCAATGTATCTGCGGTCTCCTTCTCCTTCTACGTCATCTCGGATAGGCCACTTTGCAGCCATACCAAAGTCACCAATCTTGAGGTTGCCGCCAAAATCAATAAAGACATTGGCAGGTTTCAGATCGAGATGAATGTAATTTGCATCGTGAATGTGCTTGATACCCTAACATGATCATGTCAGTATTGCTCGAGAGAAAGTAAGAGAAGATTACTCACATCGCAAAGGTCGACAAGTACCTTCCAGATCCTGAAATCGTCCAGGCGACCGCGTAGACCGGCTTTGGCAAGAAAGTCCTCGAGACTGCCTTCTTCGCAAAATTCAAGCTGAATGTAGAGATGATGATTTGCATTCCAGTGATTGATCAATTGGACAATTTGCTCTGATCTACCAATCTCTTGCATGGCATGCACCTCACGGAGCTTTTTCTGCATGGCTTTCGTACTTGTGAAAGGTGTTCTTGTCTTTTTCACAATCCAAACCTTCTCCGGCAATGACATCTGCGAAGATCTTGACCCGAGTGAGGAGCTAAAATATCCTTGCTTGTCGGCAAGTTCAGATACTTTATAGACCTCTGAAAATTCTCCTCTTCCATACCACTCGACCTTGCGGAAACGGGCAACCAGATCAGGGTCAACATCATGTCCAGCTGCATGATTGCTCGGGGTTAAGCTCATCAGTTGAGCATTGACTTCAGAGTCTCGGTGTGTAGGTGTTTCGGGATGTTGTGAACCATGATGTTGTCCGGGTGCGAGGAATGGGGTACTAGGATTTGGGGGACGTGGGGAGATGGAAAGACTGCTTGGGTCTGGGAAGTTGAAAGTTCCTTCGGCGGGAGTCTTTGGAGACATCCCGCCACCAGAATTGGGGAATGTGGTGAAGACTGGTAGAGGGTAAGGGGTTTTAGCAATGTACAACGGATTGGGGTTGAGGCAGGATGATCCTTGTATTCTCCTCATTGAAGAAGACTGCAGCGTGGCCACGAGTGGCTTAAGCTGCATTCGCCTTCGAGCCGAACACATTGCAGAGATCCTGCCGCCAGGGGATAGGAAGCTCGGCGACTCAGCAATTTCCGGTGTTGACGGAGCACTGCTGAATACGCCCTGAGCGGGAATTGACTTACGTGATGGGTTAGATGCTTGCTGCTCAATTGCAGATGGCGGTAGAAATGTGTTGGTGCTGACTGTCGGACGTCGTCCTTCTCGTCCAAAGAGCTTACTCCTCAGACTGCTTGGTTTCGATTCCGTGCGTGAAGCTCCTTTCGTCGGCGTTGGCGGTAGCTCGTCAGCACTGGACTGACTGTCTACTTGGGTAAGTGTAAGTGGACTATGGTAAGCCTCCTCTCCATCAATGCTGTGGATGCTGGCAAAGCTTGCCCGCCTCTGGAGATCCGAGTTCTTCGGTGTGAAGCTGCTCCCAAACACACTACCAGTTTTGCCAAATGGTGTACCCTTGTTAGAATGAATGCTATACGGCTTCGATGGTGTGCCGAACGATGGCTGTGGAAAGTGGAGTTTCGATGAAGGCCTCGTTGCTACAGGAGACGTTTCGAAGCTGAAGCCTGGTGGTAATTTCTTGCAAGGCGTGTCAGGCATGCCCGGGCGACCAGGTGGTGCGGGCATGTCGTCCGGATTTCGATGTCGCTTCGAGATCAAGCCAGTAGACATGAAGGGAACAGGATTAGGCTTCACGTTCTTGAAAGCTTCCGGTGTTGCAACGCCACGTTCCTCGGTCACCAAATTCTGTATGCCTCTGAAACTGCGTGGCTTCGGTCGAATTGCGCCAATTGGCAACGATTTCGTGAAGTCTATTCTTGGCAAGGCAGGCCTCTGGAAAAGTGCATCATCGTTCTTCTTTGTCTGAGCATCATGTATCGGGCTGGGCGCAATTGGGCTTAGCGCTGAATTTGTGGTCGTTGTTGAGTTATGGACTGGGCTGAATGTGTCGTCGGTCTTGAACGGATCTTTGTGTCCGAACATGGCAATGGGCAATCCACTGTCCAGTGACGCCCTCGCTCGTGTTCTACCATGCGTTCGAGGGCTTCTGCTGTCCACATTTGCGTCAACACTATACCTCGAACGGATATGTGGTCGAGATTCAGCAATGCGTGAGGACCTTCTGAGGTTGAAAGATCGCATTGCCGGTGGTGGAGTCCCAACAACATCATTACTTGCGGCTTCATCGTCACTGTCATTGCCAGCGCGATCTGCGCCTGCATCGAGCATCATTCTGTCAGAGTTGGAGCTAATATCGAACGGGGAACTAGAGTCGAATCCTCCAGTGATGGCCTTGCGCTTCCCAGCAGGACTCCCAAGATGGCTGCGATCTAAAAGTACGTTACCATCCCCTCGTTTCATGGGACTTGATTTGCTGAAACGTGCAGGTCTCGCTATGTTATCCCTTGAAGGAGTCAGGGACAAGTTGAATGGTGATCGTGATTGGTCAATCTTCACGAAGGGTGTTCCAGCAGGCCCTGCAGGGCTGCCATCGGGAGAGGATGAGTTTTCTTGTCCATGACCCCGATATCCCATAACGTTGACAATGGATGGACAGTTTCCCTGATCATTCGCATCACTCAGAGCGCGTCGTAGTGGTGTCTTGGACGGTGTCTTCGAAGGAGTATGAGACATCATGCGAAGCGGTGTAGCCCTCGTATATCTTGGGCGATGTATCTTCTTCACCGTGGAAGGGGGAAAGAGATCCAAGGTGATATCTTGGTCGGCCATATTACTGAGCTGTGATGAAGCTGGAGTTCTGTTGACTGATATGGCAGGGCCTAAGCTGGACGACAGTGCGGTGGGTCGGGCAGACGTGAATTGAGGGTGTAATCTCGAAGTCGAGGGAGACCTAGACAAGCCTCGGCGGATGTGGTAATTCGAAACAGAGTCCATAGTGTGTATGTGCGATGGTGAGAGGTGCAGAGTACCGCCAGGGTTTTGTTTGAAGTCCATTTTAAGTGTTGCCTTGGCAAAGAGCGCTCAGATTGTGTATCTCATGTGGTACAGATGCCTCGTAAGGTGTACGCCGATCACTTGGTGTTAGTCGCGGAGATGAGTCGTCTTATGGTCGGAGTAATCTGCCGCCTCGTTGGAATGTTATCGGCAGTATCGCCAGACAGGAAGCGCACGGGATGAGTCTGAAGCTCTGAAGCTGGTATGTGGTCGGCTCACTTGCGGTGTATGCAGTCAAAAGCCTTCTGAACGATCAGGTCCTTTCTACGTGGATGTTGTAATGTAGCTGGTTTGTGAAGGGTTGGAAAGAGGAGTCCTCAGAAAGAATTGGTGGGAAACTGTGCTATTGATATCGATGTTGGCCAGGCGGCAGCCGAAGGTTTGAATTGGTCGAATTGAAGTCGTCCTCAGTGGTTGAGGCCGGCGGGGAATGTGTTCCGAGTTGTTTTGACAGGCTACGCGTCACTGCTCATCAGGACCAGTCATCATACACAAGCCTTTCGAACAGCAAGTTCCAATACTGCAGTAGGCAAGAGGGTGCAGCACCTTCAGAGACTCCGGCAAAGGCTGTGTGTAACCTGGGCGAGCTATGGGGGAGGTCGAGCTGATACCTTTAGTGCAACGCGTTCAGGAATCAGTAAACAGAAATCACGTGGCGCCCCTGGTCTTTCGTCATCTACCAATCCCGTTGATCCGATGTGCTTGTGCTCTCTCCTGCCCGGCTCTGCCTTGCTTTTATCTTGTGACACCCCTTGGCCCTTCGCCTTTCGCAACCAGATAGTCTAGTAGTACAAAGGAAGACGTATATCCCAGGCAGGATTCGCTGTGACTACCTTACACATTGTCGACAAAAGATAAAACTCTCCGAAGACACGCCCTGTCCCGGTCATCCAGTGCACGGCATTTCACAATTCGGCGGCTAACTCCTGTATTCTGTATCCTGTATCTGCACTACACCTGCACAACCACCTCTCGGCTCCCCCACTCATATTGCAACTGGGGTCTCTTCCATGCAACGACAGCAGAGACAGTGTACGAGTCTGTGAGCAAGCATATAGCAGACTCCGCAAAAGCATGACGCAGTTCACACCATGGCTTCTCAATCAGGAGCAAACATGAACAGCGCCTCCCAGCCACCATCCGATTCGCAATCCTCAGAGTCTCGACACAAGCACACAAGATCAAACAGTTCAAACAAATCCACAGCCACCACGACAACAACAAACCCTTCCTCGCCCAACTTCTCCCTAAAACCTGCTTCGAGATCTACCGGCGTAAAATCACCCCTATCCCAAGCCTCACCACAAAATTCCCGAGAGACATCCCCTGTACGGCAGTGGCTCACTCCTCAGAGTACGCTCCAGTCTCGAGATGTCACTCCGCGCCAGCGAGACGCGGTGAGTCCGAGTCGATCATCGAGTTTCACGCCCGCCAGTGAAGCACAAACACCACATTCAAGTTCAAGATCGACGTCGACCAACTTGACTGGCGTACCTCGGCCAGGTGCTATCAATGAAGCTGTTACTCGGCTGTGGAACTTGCAAAAACAAGAGGTTCGAGAGCCATTACCATTGGCTTCTTCAAGAATAGCATCTCCCACTCCGCCCGTAAAATCACGCCACAACTCTGGTGGAACGTCCACTCGGCCCCCAGTAGAGACGATTGACCATGGTCGGAGCCCGGAGCGCCTGGTGCAAGAGTCAGGGGAGTCAGTTAGTAGAGCGACGCCTATTTCGTCTAGCGCGAGTAATTCTGGCATCAAGGTGCCCCGTGGCTATAGTGGTCGGATGCTCGAAACAGTCGAAGAAGGTGATCAACCTGTATCGCCGCAGCCAGAATTATCCTGCAGTCATGCGTCTGTCCAGGACGCCGCACCTATGACGCCGCTCGAACAGGTCGTAACAGATTCGAGCAATATCGACACGAGTGATGCTATATCGCTCACTAGCATTGAAGGTGGTGATCAAACGCAAAGGTCGGACTCCGCCGAGCGAGCAGCTGCTGCAAAAAAGACGGATTCCCGCAGGGACAGTTCCTCGACAGTGAGAAAGACTTACACGTCACTGATGCCGTCAAAAGTCCGAACGAATAACGACGCATCTGCCAAGAACATGACAGTAGAGACAGAGACTGTTGCATCGATACCGTCGACCATCATTCCGAGTGCTGCGGAACGAACCGTGGGACGAGACAACAGTGGCACACTGAGAAAGATGGCTAGTGTGGAAACGATCAAGCCTAGAAAGAAGAAATTCGTGAAGAAGCCGCCCTCAATAATTTCTGGCACAACTTCCTCGAAGGCGGATATCTTTGAAGCCAAGGTTGCAAGTGCTGTCGATGAGGACGAATCCGACTCGGACGAGACCTTTGTCTATGAGTCGAACCCTCCGGAACCTCGACACCGACAGAACCGCCACCACTCACGTACGCCAAGTGCCACTTCGATGCAGAGCTTCCGTGATCGTCGAACAAGTGCTAGACCTGCGGGTAACCTCCTCGACAACCAACGGAAAGTGCGAGGCAAGCGAAGCATGAAGTTTGTATCGAACTCATACGCTGGTAGTCAAGAAGGAGAGTCTGGCGATAATGATCATGGGACTGTCCGTGCTTCCAACAATCGCCGAAGTGGAGGTGGGAGTGCGTTTCTGGCTTCCGAACTCTATGGTCCCAACGTGGACAACGAGGCACTGCGATACGAAGAGTCACTGTTCTCTCAGCCGACACGAGCGCGTAATGCACAGAACAACAACTCGAGACATTCGTCTAAGGCAGAACTGGTGCCTTCACCGATATATTACAGAAGTCCGTCGAGAAAAGGGCCATCCTCTCCATATGAGTTTGGTGGAGAAGGTGAACGTACGCCACTTATGGGATCAGTAAGAGGTCAACGTCTTCGGGGATCTCGTCGTCAGCACCAGACCAGCGGAATGCGTCACCTCGACTACTACCCGGAGGACCACTCTGATCGTGGCATAGCCGCTCGTTTGGCTAGCTTCGTGCTGATGCCCCTCGTCGTCCTGTTGGCCATCATGGGCGCCGCTACGTTCCTCTTCGCTACGTCTAAAGCTCTAAGCGGTGTCAAGGTCTTTCAGATTCAGAACGTCCTTGCCAGTGAACAGGAGATCATGCTCGATCTCCTCGTCGAAGCTTTCAACCCCAATATCGTTGGCATCACCGTCGCCGAGATGGATGTCAATGTCTTCGCTAGAAGTCGTTACCTCAACGATGAGATACTCGATAATGGTACGACAGAATTACACGCCCGCCGTGTGCGGTATTCAGGAACGCATGATCACGGTACTGACCCAATGCCTGACCCGACATTCGATCCGCAAACGATGTTGCTCGGACGTGTCTTTGACTTCGACTCTAGCCTGTATTTCGAGGGCTCGCCTCTGCGTCGGCTGGCACATAACAGCACAGGCGAGTTCCGCTTGCCCTGGCCTGGCAACGGTACCGAGCTTGGCGGCCACGACAAATGGGAGAAGGTGCTCAGGCACAGATTTGAGCTCATTGTGCGCGGAATACTGAAGTATCAACTTCCGCTGAGTAGTAAGACAATGACCGTTGGGATCAATGCCAATGTCACCGTCAACGGCAGCAGTGGAGGAATTGATATCGAAGGGGAGGCTGACATCACTTCTGTGAAGACGACGAAATGATATGATTGATTGATAGTATGAAACGACGTTCTTAACGAGATGGACAAATCGAACACGCGATCGTTGGCGCAGGCACTGGGCTGGAACCATGAGACCTGATGTATAACCCAGTCAGAGGGACTATCGGCGCATGATGATGCACATTATAATAGTTTGGGATGTTGCATTTGGCACAAGAAGGACTTTGAATTCCATGCTTGTTTTCCGTACCATACTAGAGCATCAGTATGAACACGTACAGCATCTCTACGACACTCTCCACAGCATGCCCCCAGTCTTCTCTTCTGTGAGTTTCTACCCATGACCCGTTCAGAAAGTGCTCAAGTCCGAGCGGATCAGAATGACTTGCTATTTGACCTCCACCAACGCCACGCTAGAAATCAATGGTTTACAACAAACTCGACACCCGTACCTTTTCCCTCAACATCATGCGAAATGTATTCCCTCCTTGTTGAATTCATACAGCAACCTCAGAAAGTCGCCCTCATCGCACATCCGCGCCCGCTTATCAGCCAGGTCTGTAGCATCCTCCAAAACCCGCCTCACCTTCTCCCTAACCGTCATCGCCGCCTTGCCGCGTCGTTTCCGTGGATTCTGTGTCGGCTGCTTCTTCGCAGCGGCTCTTCGGTCGCGCTCCTCCTTGAAGAAGTCAGGAAGATCGGTATCGTCGTCCATGTCCACATCCATGATACCATCCCACTCATCTTCTCCCGCTGCACCATCAGCATCATCATCCCCATCCACATCCCCATCCACATCCGCCATGCCCTCGTCCTTGACACCCTCGCCCTCCTCCATCGGACCGTCGTCCACTGGTATGCCATTCTGACTACACCACGTCTTCCAATTCCCCTCCAGCATCTCCAACACACTACTCGTCCCCATGAATCCCGCCCTCAGCGTCTTATTCTTCCTCACAAAGCACACCCTCAGCAGCCCATCCCACTCCTCATAGCTAATCGCCGGCCTCGGCACCTTCGGCACAATCCTCACCACATTACTCTCGACCGCCGGTGGAGGCTTGAAGTTATTCCGCCCCACCTTCATAACATGCGTGATATTCGCCCACATCTGCGCATTCACACTGAGCCTACTATACAGTTTATCTCCCGGGCGCGCGAACAGACGCATGGCGAATTCGCGCTGGAACATCAGCACGGCGCAGCGCGGCGGCGGGGACATGGCGAGGAGTTTGAAGACGAGCGGGGAGGAGATTTGGTAGGGCGTGTTGGAGATGCAGACGTCGAAGTGGGGGAAGGGCGCTTTTATGGCGTCGCCGACGAGCACGGTGAGTTTCTTTTGGAGGGGTGTGCCCATGACGCGTTTGGTGGTTTCGGCGGCCATGCGGGGGTCCATTTCGATGGCGGTGCAGTGGGCGGAGCGGGAGAGGATCAGGACGGTGAGGTTGCCGGTTCCGGGACCGATTTCGAGGACGGTCTGGTTGTGGGAGGTTATTAGTCATAAGACTGAGACAAACGCAGTAGGGTCAGTCTTGGACGCAACCGAAACGTACGTCGCTCTGCTTGAGGTCGGCTTTCTCGACGATTGCTTGCGCTACACCAGGGTTCTTCAGGACGTGCTGGCCGAGGTCTGTGTTCATCTTGAATACATTGTTTCCAGCTCCTGCAGGCTTCGCACCATACGGCGCATTGCCGCCTGGTGTGCTACGCTTTTTCTGTGTCTTTGGCATTGTGGTAAGTGCTTGGGAACAGTGTAAGATGTCTGAGACTTTTGAGTCCCCGAGAAATTATGTGGGTCGACGGAGATCAGGTTAAGTCCGTGAGGAGACATGAAACATGAAACACCTTTGCGACAATCTTATTTTTCCATCATCTATGTTCCACTAAAGTCGTGCTATCATTACTTAGGAATACTCTCCGCGACCATGCCACCTGGCAAGTACGACTTCCTCAGTCAGGCAGCTCCAGAAAACTACGTCGCTGGTCTTGGTCGTGGTGCGACAGGCTTCACAACACGATCTGATCTCGGTCCTGCACGATCTGGGCCAAGTGAAGACCAGATCAAGGAAGCACTAGCGAAAAGAGCTGCTCAACTAGGGACATCCACAGCCTTTGGCGGCGATGCCAAGCCGCCCCCAGATGAAGAGGAGAAAGATGAAGGTCCCGACCAGGATCCAGACAATGAAGTAGGGCTGTTTTCTGGTGGCGCATACGATAGGGACGATGACGAAGCAGATCGGATATATCAAGAGGTGGACGAAAAGATGGACAAGCGACGGCGAATACGGAGGTCAGTTATTTCCCCTCACCTACACTCTTTTCTTTGCGCCCCCTCCACACATCCCTGCTACAATCAATGTCTCAAAGACCCATCTTGTCAAACAGAACACCACCCTGAGACTTCTCTCGCACCAATCTAGGGAAGCACGCGAAAAGATCGAACGCGATGAGTTTGAGCGGAACAACCCCAAAATCTCGCAACAATTTGTGGACTTAAAGCGAGCCCTGGGCACCATCACCGATGAAGAATGGGCAAGCATACCCGAGGTCGGAGACTTGACTGGACGAAATAAACGACAAAAGCAAGAAACACAAAAGAGATTCTATGCTGTGCCGGATAGTGTCATGATGGGCGCAAATAGCTCAGGGCAGTTCGAGACGAGTATAGATGCTGACGGCGCGAATGGGTCGAATGGAGACAGTGTGGACGGCACCATGACAAACTTCGCCGATATTGGAGCTGCCAGGAACAAGGTGCTACAAGTGCGTCTGGATCAAGCAAATCAGGACTCTGGAGCAGATGCCTCATCAGGCACATCCACTAACATAGACCCGAAAGGCTATCTCACAAGCTTGACCAAATCCGAGTTCTCAGCAGGATTTGCTAATGTCGGTGACATCAATCGTGCACGCGTGTTACTCGAATCAGTCATCAAGACGAATCCTAAACATGCGCCTGGCTGGATTGCTGCCGCTCTATTGGAAGAACTTGCAGGAAAAGTTGTAGCAGCACGGAATGTCATTGCTAGGGGCTGTCAGAACTGTCCTAAGAGTGAGGATGCGTGGATTCAGAACATACGACTGAACGAGAATCACAATGCCAAGATTATCGCCGCTAGTGCAATAAAGCAGAACGACCGGTCTGTGCGGCTTTGGATTGAAGCAATGAATCTGGAGAAGGATGTTGAGAAGAAGAAGAGAGTTCTACGCCAAGCTCTCGATCACATTCCACAATCCGTTGCCATCTGGAAAGAAGCTGTCAATCTAGAAGAAGATGCTGCGAACGCCAAATTACTACTGCACAAAGCTACCGAAATTGTACCTCTATCTGTCGAGCTATGGCTCGCGCTTGCCCGCCTTGAGACGCCTGACCAGGCTCAAATCGTGATGAACAGAGCTAGAAAGGCTGTGCCGACGAGTCACGAAATCTGGATAGCGGCTTGTCGATTACAAGAACAAATCTCAGAACCCACAAAGGTAGACATGCTCATGAAACGTGGTGTACAAGCTCTTGCACGAGAGACAGCTATGCTCAAGCGCGAAGAGTGGATCACTGAAGCTGAGAAGTGCGAAGAAGAAGGTGCTGTACTGACGTGTGGTGCTATCATCCGGGAGACATTAGGTTACAGTCTAGATGAAGACGATGACCGCAAGGACATATGGATGGAAGACGCAAAGTCCAGTGTCACGAGGGACAAATTTGCCACGGCTCGTGCCGTGTATGCTTATGCATTACGAGTGTTTCCTACCAGTAAGACAATCTGGCTCGCCGCAGCAGAGCTTGAGCGCGAGCACGGCGTGAAGGAAGACCTCATGCAGCTGCTCGAGAAGGCGGTTGAGGCATGTCCACAAAGTGAGGTCTTGTGGATGCAGCTGGCGAGGGAGAAGTGGAATAGTGGCGATATAGACGACGCAAGACGTGTTCTTGGCAAGGCTTTCAACCAGAACCCAGATAACGAGGATATCTGGCTTGCGGCTGTGAAGCTCGAGTCTGACGCTGGACAAGTAGAGCAGGCACGAGAACTTCTAGCGACTGCACGAAGGGAAGCAGGTACGGACAGAGTATGGATCAAGTCCATTGCCTTTGAGCGTGAACAAGGCAACACAACCGCGGCACTGGACTTGGTAAGTGATGCCCTGGCGCGCTATCCAAAAGCCGCCAGACTTTATATGATGAAAGGGCAACTATACGAGCTGGACGATACACCAAAGCTACCACAAGCAAGGGAAGCGTATACTGCCGGCACTCGCGCGTGTCCTTCTTCTGTGCCTCTGTGGATCTTAGCTGCACGACTTGAGGAGAAGACTGGTATTACGGTGAAAGCTCGGTCCATACTCGACCGCGCCCGTCTGGCAGTACCAAAGGAACCCCGACTATGGACTGAAAGCGTGAGGGTGGAAAGAAGAGCTGGAAATGAGGCAGCAGCTAAGAATCTCATGGCACGTGCTTTTCAGGAGGTCCCTCAAGCACAGTCTGGATTACTCTGGGCAGAACGTATATGGCATCTGGAAGCAAGAAATCAGCGAAAAGCATTGGCTCTGGAGGCTATCAAGCAGGTTCAGGAAGACCCCGTCCTGTTCGTCAGCGTGGCGCGTATCTTCTGGGGCGAGCGCAGGTTGGAGAAAGCTGCGACATGGTTCGAAAAAGCTGTCGTGCTGGACCCGGATGTGGGAGATACGTGGGCATGGTACATGAAGTTCTTGAGGCAGCATGGCACGGCGGAAAAGAGAGAGGATGTCGTTGCGAAATGTACGACCAGAGAGCCGAAGCATGGCGAGGTGTGGCAGCAGTTCAGGAAGGACCCGAAGAATGCTGGGAAGAGTACAGAGGAGATACTGAATATGGTGATAGATAAGTTGGAGTGAGTGAGGTGATCAAGGATATTTCCCGGCGTGGTTGATGGAAATGATTTGCCTTACAGTAGACGGCGTCTGCGCCTTCTCTAGCATAGATGTAGACAACTCACGAGAATGCCATTTCAGTGGACATCAATTGATTGATGGTACACTATCACAGCGAAGTTTAGGACAGCATATCATTCACAGCGATTGTATAAGCTTTAGCAACATTTCACAGTACCATTGCTTTTGTGTTGCTCCTCAACCACACGTCGAAGTCGAGTACGACGTACAGCACACGAAACTCAAACCATCATCACGACCCATCACCAACCATCTTCTGTCATCTCTGATGAGTGCTCGGCAACCACTTCGATACTGTCGCGACGATTGAGTACTTTAAACGAGTTTGAGGCTCCTAGCGAGCCCTAGCTGAATGCTGGTTCCCCGCGTGCCCTCCTCCATCGTCTCTCCTCCACAACGACAACTAGTACATGCCCGACGCGAGCGTGCCTGCTCTCGGCCGCGCCGACAGCACACTCAATGGCACGCCGACCTCCGCACATCCCTCCAAGGGCATGTCAGTCACATCGTCAAATAATGCACAGAAGAGTGGAAAGATGGCACCCCGAGTCGACATCGAGACAATATATACCGAGCTGAAAAGACTTGTCGGAGATCATTGGAACGCGTACAAAGATGCAGTGGCACGGTATATGCTGGGTAAGTACGACTAGTTGGGTAAATTGTTTGTTCCGCTCAATGGACAGCTTCCGGCGCATCACAAGCATTCACGCATAGTATGCGCGTGCTAGAAAAGAAGAGTGAGGCTGACTTGTTCCTTATGTCTCAGGTTCCCTCAGCCATGAAGAGCTTTGTCGAATTACCGACCCTTTCATTCTCCTCGATCACGCCCGAGAGTCCCTTCACAACCAACTTCTATGCGCACTACAAGCCAATGTCCTTCGAGATGTACCTGAAGCTGGTGTGGCCATTTGGGTCAGCAGCAATGACAAACCCACAACAGTGGTCAAGCACGTCAGTGGAGATGTGGCGGAGCAAAGATTAAGAACAGAAGTAATGCAGTTACCACCTAAAGTGAGGGCAAGGTTAAAAGGAATCAATGATGTACGTCCTATTCTTGACATGGTCACCACTAGGAGTGAGACTCGCGTGGATATTGACCTCTTGATTAGGACTCTCCAACACCTGTCATTCAAACTCTTATGGTTGCTCGACACACTTCTCGCATCCAATCGGCTTCAACTACTCCATCCCTTCTTCCCTCCACATCCAGCAGTGTCGCACCCACTGCCAATCTCAACAAAGACCTCGACATTCGTCGACGATATTTACTGCCGCTAGCCTCTGAAGCCCATGATATACCATCACCGACCAGCCTCGCAGAGCGCATTACTCCAATATGCTATGAAGAAGGACTTCCTTCTGGTCCTGCCAATTCCGAATCACATATTGACCTACTCAGCGTTGGCCTCGAAACTTTTGTTAAAGAAGTACTTGTAAGCATCCTTGATAGGACTACGACAAATGCTCCTGTATCGAGGCCACTACCGACTACGCCTTCCGGCCCTACTGCGGAAGTCGTCACAGCCACTGTGTCGTCAACCAATCCGCCAGTACAGGCTATTCCTCAGACTGGCGGCACTGGCGGTACTGGCGGCATTGGTTCCGGCCCGCGACTGGGCATCCTTACAGCATCTTACAAGCGGCGTCTTGCTCGTGAAGAAGCTGCTTACGCACGTGGTGAAATCAAGCGTACCGAAATGGGCTACCTTCCCTGTGAAGTCGCTTCTATGACTGAGCAACGTGCACTCGATGCAGCAAGTCTGGGTCTGGATGGTCTCGACGAAGAGGAGCAAGCAGACGAGACGCTGGTCGGCGTGCCACAGGACCTGCGATTAGCGTGGGAAATGGGTGAGCAGTGGCTGACTGGAACTGTGCCCTGGTTGGGAGAACGACTCATGGCAACGGAAGCTGGCACTGGGTATCCTGGAGGTGGTTTGGGAATCGCGAACGAAGCGGCAACGCATAGGCCGACGGATCAGGACGTGGACATGGACGCCGACGGCGAAGCAGACGAACAGGACGCAGAGGGACTTCAGGACTGGGAATGGCAGGGTGCTGGTCAAGGCGATAGAGCAGCCCTTGGAGCGTTGTTGGATGACTGTTTGACGGTTGGGCAGTGAACATGCAGGATCACAATTTGTGGCGCAAATGCGGCAGGGCTGGATGGTGAGCAACTGACGAGATTGTAGGATTATCATTGAGATGTACAAGTATGCTTGGAAAAGCGCTATAGCAGGACAGTATGCTAAAGCATACTGAAGGCCAAAAGTCATAGGGGGATATGATACCCAGCGGAGCAGGATTATTGGAGTTATACGGCATTGCATCGGACTAGGATACATTCATGAGCTAGCTCGCGGGGGG
>Ga0058698_10000478_pt1 | contig 22177 bp, 16 predicted proteins | sample AgamicAsSfe_FD_67288 | JGI IMG/M metagenome (GOLD analysis project Ga0058698, IMG submission 67288) | Agave microbial communities from Guanajuato, Mexico - As.Sf.e | ecosystem: Host-associated > Plants > Phyllosphere > Phylloplane/Leaf | place: Guanajuato, Mexico | collected 2012-05-30
ATCATCCATTCCTACCAGAGACGCCTCAGAACAACCAACATAAGAAGACTCGTGGTATTCGTTGACAGATATTCTCCAACACTACGCCACAATTGCATCAAAAGATCCACTGAAAGCTCTCCTTAACCTCGAAGTTTAGTTTCGATCTGCAGCATGTGTTAGTGAATTCCCATCTGTATTTATCGAGCGAGTGGCAATGTTACCTGATATCAGCACTGCTGGCACCAATCAACACTTCAAACTCTCCTTCCTCTGCAATCCAAGCACCTGTCTGCCCGAGACTTGTGTCGAAGTATCCGACGGAGTACTTGTTGAGCGTCAAGATTACGTCTTTCGTTTCGCCAGGCTGCAAGAATACCTTGCCGAAAGCCTGGAGTTCTTTCTCGGGACGTGGGAGTGTCGACTTGACGTCTTTTACGTATGCTTGAACAATCTCATGCGCCGCTACTGAGCCGCTGTTTGTGACTGGTACTGTGATAATGATCTCTCCGTCCTCTTGAAGCACAGTATCGCTAGCTCTTGGTGTTTTGTATTCGAAAGTGGTGTATGTAAGACCGTGTCCAAAGGCAAAGAGTGGTGCGATCTTGGAACGCTCGTAATGCCTGTAGCCCACGTAAATCCCCTCGCCATAGACGGTCTTTAAATTCTCGCCAGGCCAGTTGTGGTACGCAGGATTGTCTTCGATCCGAACAGGGAAAGTCGTTGGCAGTTTCCCACTAGGGCTACTGTTGCCCAGTAGTACATCCGCAAGAGCATTTCCGGCTTCCTGTCCTTGGTACCATGCCTGGAGAATGGCTGGTGCCTTCTGTACCCATGGCATGGTAATAGGTGTTCCGGATTGATTGACGACGACGGTGCGTGGGTTGGCAGCTAGAACAGCTTCTATCAGGCGATCTTGCGAACCGTTCTTCGGAAGGTCCATCGTTTGTCTGTCGTAACCCTCTGATTCCCACTCGGCGTCGAGCCCCACAACAACTACAGCGACATCTGCGTCGCGCGCTGCGTCGGCAGCTTCTTGCAAACGATCTATCTTGTCCTCCTCTTGGTAGCCAATCCGGCAGCCGCCATAGTCGTGGCGACGACCGATGACCGAGACTTTCGATGCAGGCCGTACTTCGTTGGTGCTCTCAATCAGAATTTCCACTGACTTGCCTGCCTCCAGGTGGATTGACTTAAGTACATCCTCTGAAGCAGAGAACATAGCCTCACCTTCTTGAGTCCAATCCCAGTTGTCAATGAAAATGTCGCCATTGATGAACATGCGCCCTGGTCCAACTGAAGCAAAGCTAAAACTGTGGTTACCGGTCGACTTGGGAGTGAGTGTAGTCTTGACTTTGAAGGAGAAGTCTGGAAGAAGTTCCATTGGCGCAGAGTCCCACAGCCACAGATCTGTGCTGACTTTGTGCTGAATGACCGCTGGCTCACCGCTGAATCTGTCGCCCTTGTAGTACTCTAGTTGCACACCGGTTTCACCATTGGATTGGCAGTACGGGGAGGCGAGCGGTAGCCATTTGGAACTGTCGCAGCCTTGGGCAAACGTAATGTCGCCGTCGAATCGATTTTGAAGGCCTTGCCAAGGAGTAACGTTGTAGTAGGGATTGAGGCCTGCACTTCCCCCTCCACTGGCGATAGCTCGCTTGACATTCGGCCCAATCATCGCAATCTTCTTCGCATTCTTGATGGGAAGCACATTGTTCTCGTTCTTCAGAAGCGTCAGTCCTTCAATACCAGCTTGAAGAATAAGGTTCCGTGTCTCAACGTTGTCGATAGACTGCTCTGGCTCTTCGGGTGTCATATTGTTTAGCCCCTTGACACGATCCACGAGATATAAAACTCTGGCGGCCGATTCTTCAATATCACCACGAGTTAGCTCGCCATTCTCTAAACACTCCTTAACTTGCTCGACTTTGCGCCACTTTGATGGTCCCGGCATCTCAATGTCAACACCAGCTCTTATCGAAGGTGCAGTCGCATATGTGCCTGTCCAATCAGAAATAATCGCACCATTCCACTTCCACTCTCCTCGAAGGACTTCCTTGATCGAATGTTCATACTCGTCAGCGTGAACACCATTGATCATGTTGTAAGCACTCATAAGCGCCCATGGTGATGCGTCTCGAACAGCTATCTCGAAGGGTTTCAGGTAGATTTCACGCAAAGGCCTCTCAGCAATGATGGCATCGTACGCCTGTCGCTCAGTTTCTTGCTCGTTGCCAAGGAAATGTTTAATCGTAGCAGCGACACCCTTGCTCTGGAGACCGCGAACATACGATGCAGCAAGCTTTCCGGTAAGGAAAGGATCTTCAGAATACGACTCGAAGTTGCGGCCACCCAGAGGGGATCGGTGCATGCACACCGTGGGTGCAAGCAATACGTGGGCGCCACGTGCCTTCGATTCTTCTCCCAGATGACGGCCGATCTCCTCGATCATATCCACGTTCCACGTGGAAGCCATGGATATGCCGCAAGGAAACAGAGCAGCCTAGCTTTGTCAGCGTGAAACAAGCAGTGCCAAGCCGGAGTGCGTACAGGTGTGCCGTTAGTGAAGAACTCTCCTCGAGCGCCATTGGGCCCGTCAGATGTCTTGATTGACGGTATGCCCTTCTCGGGTATGGCTACTGTCCGCCAGAAGTCCGCTCCTGCAAGTAGTGAGATCTGGAATGGTCAGCTCGACTCAATCCCGAGGCTGCTTCGGCTTTTGAAATAGATTAACGAGGTCAGGTGGGGTCTTAAGCGAATAGAAAAAGCCATTGATTCTGAAAGTCAATCTTCGGAAGCCAATCTCGCTAGGCTTTCTGCCGCAGACATAATCCAAATCGGAGTGTTGCTGCTGGCGAATGATTTGACTCCTAGAAAGACACCCAAAACAAGACCTTGAAGGAAGCTTGCATGAATTCTCATTGTGCTTGGCCATGTAGAACGCTAAAGTCTCAAGGATCTCTTTCATCAGAGTGAGGGGGAACGTACCTGTTCTTCTAAAGTCAGCTTCGCCGCAAGTTGTCTTGCCCTGTCGTCCGGTCGCTCCATCGAGTATATCTTCTTGCCCGCCATTGTTTCTTCTGCCGGTGAAGCGTCCTCTGGTGTTGCGGCAGGTGTCAATGTTGGCGTATCGAGAGTCACCGGTTGGATGTGGATAGCCGCGTGCTTTATGTCGTACTGTCTGATATCTTCTGTCGGGCTAGCGTTTCCTATGTTGATGGTAGCCATTGCAGATCAACCAGAATTAATCATCCAATACGCGGAGTAGTAGAGCGAATTGCCGCGCTTCTTGCCACTGCAACCGACCCGGTAACGAAAGATGGGTTGAAAGAAGACGTAAGCGAGAGAAGGATGACAAGCTCGAGATGCAGCAGACTCAGAGGAAGTCAGTTGAAGTAGATTGTCATCCTTTAGTACTTGCGCAGCGCTGGTAACGATTGTCTCTCTTGACGCATGGACCCAGACAAAGCGCTGGAGTACCGGATCTATTGGAAACAAGCCTTATCCTAGCCACGGCTCGCAGGCACGTCGTCTCAGATCTACAAGGTAAGTGTTATTGGTCGGCGGGGGGCAATCAACCGAAGTTAACGCGCCCGTCTCGATCTGTCGCCAGGAAGGAGGCTCATGTGTGATTTCAATCTAGATCCGTCATGACGGCTCCTTGTGGCGAATTCCGAGAGTAACGCGAAGAGTATGATAGCAACGCCTGCTTCTCCACCATGCTGCAGACTATGAGCAGGTAAGAGCCAGACACATCGTGCAAGTACAATGACAAAACAGGTGACACGTAGACCAGGCATGCAAGTTGATGCCGCTCAGCGAGACATCCTTTTCTTGGGGTAAGCAGCGTGGGGCCTGATTCGTCGCCTTCTTTGTTGGACAGTAGACACGGCGGACCTGAACTTCCGAGGCTAGTCTAAGTGGCAGTTGAGCAGATTCCGAAGGGCAAATTAGGCAGTCAAAGGATGATACAGAGCAGTTGCATACCAATCAGTGGTGGGAAATTTCGTAGTGAGGTTGTAGCGGCCCGAGAGGCGGGTATGTTAGCGGGAACCCGGGCCAGTGAACCGTCTGCATCCTGGCGTGCATATCACGCTGACCAAGTGTCCTCCGGGGGCCAAGCGACCGTTGATTGTGGTTGATCGAAGGAATCGGACGTTGAGAGCGACTACCAGACCAGAGAGTCGGAATGGAAACGTCTGGATGTTGATGGTTCTTACCCCACCAACGCAGCACGTGCGCAAGATGCTGTGATTGAACTCCAAGCGACCATGATCGTCGCGAAGCCTGGATATCTTGACCGCGCTTTCATATGCGAGTTCGTATTCCGTTAAGGCTTCGAATCTATTCAGAAACCACTGTCAAAGTCGGCTATCGACTCACGCACCGCCTGATAGCCTTCTACCATCGCGATATCTGGCACACGACACATGAACGAATTAGTCGGGACATCGTTGGAGGGCCAGCAAATGAAAAGGCACTATAGTAATTTATTGTAATCACTTCACATTTTTACAAGTACCAAAAGCTGGTACTAGCAAGTACTTCGTTGAGATGCAAAGCGCTGTATTCTGTTGGTGTTGAAAAGACCATCTGTGGCAGGTGACTCCGGAAGCGTGATCCGCATCACCTTCCGACTCCTCAGTCGCAGTAATATTGAGCTTCCCTAGATCCGAAATCACATGTAATTTTGCCCTGCGACACGATGAAGGTATCATGGTGTACCAATATAATGGGGCAATGATTTTAGAGCATATTGGCCAGTATACGCGTTATTAGTGAGATCCTAGAGGTTACTGGGCCGAGTGTTGAAGCGCATCGATGTATGCAACAAGACTCGTGTAGTGCACTTTGAAGTCTCTTGTATGAGACAGTAGTGCATAACCAAAACTATCACTTTGATGCTCATGCCGCAATTACAGCATGAACACAAGTAAACAATGACTATACACCGTTGTTCTACATGATTGCTCACCCATCGATCAAAGGGTTTTTCAACGTAGTCCTCTATTCTCCACATTAGCATCTCTGGTGATGCATTGAGTTTGAATCTACCAATCCTCCTGTTTCCTTCCATGCATAGCGGCTTGTCGCTGTCTAAGTGCCTCTGCTAGTCCACCAGCGATGCTACCACTGCTATCTCTCGCGCTCTCCATGGTGCTACCTCCACTACCACTGTACCCACTATCCCGCCCAGAGTCACCGTTGATAGCCTTTCTAGCAGCAGGACGTTTGGCAGGCGGAGCCGGAGGCTTGGGCTTGCCGTTCGCTGGGCGGGCAGGTGGCGCTGGAGGTGGAGGCGGAGCGGCAGCACGTTGGACAACTTCCTCAAGGTACGCAGAAGGTGCCCAACCGGAAGCGGACTTGTCAAGACGGGATGCTAGCCACCAACCTGTCACATGTTCGTTAGTATGTCAATTCATCCGTAGATCAGGGTGTACGCACCATTGCCCTCCTTCTGTGTGACCAGGATGATCTCGTCTTTCCCGAGACTCAGCTCTCCAGCACTCTGACCTGCAAAGTCATACAGCGCCTTGTACCGAGGCTCTTTTGGTTGAGCTGGCGCCGGCGGCGGCGGAGGAGGCGGAGGGGGCGTGCGCGATGAACCGGCTGACGCGGTACGCGCGTGAGCGCCCATGCCATTTGACAAGGCAGCGACCGGTGCGGGAACGGGTCTGGCTTGCGACACTTCTGGCTGAGGTACAGCTCTCGGTTGCGCAGCGGCAGGCGTGGGCACAGCTCTCGGTTGTGCTGGACGAGAGGCAAGCTTTGAGGGACCTCCACCAGGGCCACCGGGCCGCAACAGCTTACCCTTTGTGATGGGCTTTGCAGCGATCTGCTTGCCTTTTGGTGTGGGTTTAGAGACAGAGTTGGGTGGCTCTCCTGGTCCAGTGTGGATGGTGCCACTTTTGTACAGGTCGTCTCTCGGCACTGCGGGATCTTTGACGACCTTGACTTGGGCCGGCTTGCCAGGCTTCTTATTGTACTGAATCCTACTTTGTGTCAGCAGCTTCCAGATGCAAATGAACTGTTTTACTTACGTCTCGCCTATCTGAAGTGTCAGTGAACCCCGCAATACGTTCGTCAGCTGAGTGAAGAACTCGGTCTTAAAAACGCAGTTCACGAGTGGATCAGGCTCGGTGGGTGACCCAGCACCGATCGAGAACCAGTCGTCTTTGAGTGTAGAACAACTAATCATCTTAATCGCGCCCACAGGTATTGTCCTCTCGGCCTGGATCTGAACTTGGCGATTCACCATGACCTGCTTGACGAGGTAGACGTTCTTCTTCGTGAGGATCAGCGAGCGAGCTTCTGGTTTACTCGATCGACCAAGTTTGGAGACAAGCACCTCCGCTCTACATGAGAATGGTACTTCCTCATTCGAGGATATACCAATGGCACCAGCAATGACCTCACCAGGGCCACCTTTGTTGCCAATACCGAGATAGTCGCCCATAAATCTTCGGGAACCAATCAAACTATACCTCCTGCGCTCTTTACGGCCTTGGAGGATCTTGTGCCCTTGGTCTCGCCATTCGATGAATTCTTTGCCTCCGTTGAGCTTTCGCCAGAACCGCTGGATCCGTACTGCACACTCTGTTCGGTATCGCAGGTAGTTTCTCCATGCACGTTGAATGCGAATAGCCATATTATGCCAGTATTTGTCGCGCATTGTCTCCAAGGCGAACAGCGTCTCAGGAGTCTTGATGAACACCTTTGTTGTACCGATCTGGAATTCCTCCGCTGGAATATTGGTATCTTTCAAGATCTGTTTCGCTCCGGTCTCGTAATCCCCAGTCCAAGTGTATTCTCCGGCATACGAACACTTGGGTGACAACAAGAAGAATCGTTCCACAAACTTATCGAAGGTTTGACGTGATGCGAATCCGGCTCTTCGAATGCGCACGTTCTCTTGAAGACCCAAGTATTTGACCTGATGAAGTACGTTGGCATCGGTGAATTCCTTGGGCGACTTGTTTTCGTTGGGCTTGATAGTACGGATGTAGGACGGACGAGCTTGCATCAGAGTCGTTACCAGGTCGTTCGCAGAGGCCTTGATCTTATCTCCAGCCGTTGGGGGTCGCCGCCTGTTGTCCTGGTCTACCTGATTCGGGAAGAGCGTATGTACAAAAGTGTTGCTACTTTGTCCGAGCAGGTTTAGCAGGTCCTTTAGTAACTGGTCTTTGTTCTTGTCGGTCATGCCATCAATCGCGTACGAGACTTCACCAGCATAGTGCTTGATGACGAACTGACCCTGACGAGGCGTGAAGTTGGGGTTCGACGATAGAGCGTTTAGTCTCTGGACGAAAGTTTGATCCGCGGCGGTTGGGTCGGCATGGGCTGTTGCACAGGCGTCGTTCAGGGCAGCAAAGACACCCGGTGGCCGCTTCTCCTCGATCAAATCGCACACAATCTTGTTGTCGAAATACTTGATGGGCGTCCACTTGATCTGCTCGCGCTCGTACTCTTCTTGCTCCGCCTTGAGCGTCAATTGGATGAAGATCTGTTGTAGTTTCTCGTTGACGTAGTTGATGCACAATTGCTCGAAGCTGTTCTTTTCGAAGATCTCGAAACCGTAAATGTCCAAAATACCAATGGACTGGGCGGTCGCGCCTCGGGCCTTCAAGGAAACATTGACGCGTTCCACGATCCAGTCGAAAAGGTTGAAGTAGATTCCCTTTGATAGCGCGTCTCGGACTGCGCCCGCTTGCGCGCAGTTCAGAGGTACGTCATATACGGAACCTCGTCGTCCTCCTCGACTCGTCTCCATAACACGAATGGTAAGGGCTTTGTTGACATGCGCCGAGTCTACTTCGAGGAGATAAGCCACAAAATCCACGACTGACTGGTCCACAATGGCTGCGTTGCCAGAATCATCCTCACGGAACGTTACGTTTCCTAGCCACAGAATTGCTGCAAGCATTCGGAAGATGTTGTCCTGCTCAGCTTGTGGTAGTCCAATGACCTTCATGGCATTCAGCGTGTCGTCGAACTCGGCATGATCGTCGATTCCTGGGACGTCGAAGCATTTAGATTTACTCGTGTATAGGTAGGCTTGCGGTTGTTGTAGGCCGAAGATTTCTGTTCGTGTCAGCACAGGTTAAGGGTCTACGGAGGTGTAGTATACCTCTGTATTGCGAGGATGCGGCTTTTGTGAACTGGTAGAAGATATGGAAGTTGCGCTCGTTTGTGATCTGACCAGTCACCCGCGTCTTCTCAAGTAGGTAGTTGTTGATGTTTGCTCCCACTGGCTCTCCTTGCGCATTGAAGTGGATCTCGAGGTACTTTCCGAACCGCGACGAGTTGTTGTTTCTCAGCGTCTTTGCGTTTCCGAAGGATTCGAGTAAAGGGTTGGTGGCCAGCACCATGTCCTTGATCTCCTGGATAGACGAGTTGCTGCCTCCTGAGACGTTGGCGATGTACTGCATAAGTCGCTTCGCTGCTTCTGTCTTTCCTGCTCCTGATTCGCCAGAAATGATGACACATTGATTCTCCTTGTATGCGTTCATATTGTAGTAGGCGGACTCGGCGATTGCGAAGACGTGAGGGGGCACCTGTCTCTCGTTAGCTCTGCGTGCCGGTGGAGGGATAAACACCGCACCTCCAGCCTGTTCTTGCCCTTGTAGCTCTCCAGCACTTGGTCGGTGTATATGCCCACTGCCACTTGTCAGCATCCCTCTCGCAAGCGCAAATCCTCGTACGTACAGTCGCGGAACGGGTTGACCGAGACCAACACATGTCCAATGTATGTCTGCGCCCATAGTCAGTCGTTGTCCTTGTCTATCGCTGCACATGTGTGCGACGCGGGGCTGGCGCAAGCGGGTCGACGCACGTATATCTCGCCATTTTCGAAGCGCTTCTTCAGGTTCTCATTGATGGCCTCATTGGAGACCTTGCTAATCAAGGTGAGATCCGACACACCGACTTCCTTCTTCTTGGTGGTCTCGAAGACGGCCTTGGTTGCGAACTGGGCCTTTGGCTGGGCGCCTCCTCCGGCTTTGCGCGCGGCGCGGTTGGTTTTCCCCTACACCAGGAATGTGTGAGCAGATATTCCTCCATCCACGTCCTTGTGCCTCTTACCATGATTGGTGCCCGACGTCGAGCTGGGACCTGTAGCTTAAGCCGGCCAGTGGGGTAGTAAGTGTGCTGCTGAGTCCAGGGTGCAGCAAATATTCAAACAATAGACGGCAAAGCCAGGTAGGGTCGCTATGGAAAGAGCAGCCGCTCCAAGGTGTGGGTGTCTAAGGATGGCTGCAATGCGGTTGTTGAAGACAGGCCAACGTCAGAGCCCTGGACGTGGAATCGGGCGCTTCGGAATGGGTACTCGCCCCATTCCGCACAGCCACAGTTATTCCAGTACGAAGTACGCGTACGCTGCCGCGGCGGCTGGAATATCTTCGTAATCTTGCCTCACCTCCATTGCCTGCCGTCCTGCACAGGTGAGACTGTTATTCATCATGGTTGCATTGCTTCCACCATCACCGCCGACGCTCACGTTGTTGCACCATTCAATCACCGTCGCTGTGACCCATCCAGGCTCGGCCCAGCTTCCGCATCAATCACTGTCGCAGCAGAGGCGCAACACAAGGACAGCCCGAGTCTGCCGCGTACGCTTAATTTCTCGTGACGTGTCACAGTTTTAGGCATTAGGCACCAATATCTTGGTGTTCGTGACCAGATGCGTGTTCAGTCGTATTCAAGGTTATCGCTACGAGGAAACGCCCCAACATGCAATCCGTCATGAATGAGTGTTCGAACGAAAGCGAACAGCACTGCTCAATAGCACAGACGCCATGGAAATGCCCAGTGCCTAATAAAAATATCCCAAATCCCACAAACGCCATCGCTTTAGCCTTGAAGCTGGTCATTCAATCATCATGAGAAAACATCACCACCAAAACGCCCTACACTCGCCCAGTCCAAACGCTTTGACTCTTCCAGCTGGGGACCCCCCCAAGAGTACACTTTGGGATCCACGAGGCAGCCTAATCCTCCCTCTTGACACCACTCCGAGACCACAGCGTAGATGAATTCGATCTTTGCGCGGAGGAGATTGCCCTCTGTAAGCTCTTTGTAACTGTCCTCCTTGTCGGCTGAGCCGTATAGAAGCTGTTGCAATGAGCCTCGCAGATGTGCTCGAGCTTTAACGTGCTTCCATGGCACATTTCCCGTCTCTTCGAGGAGAGACGTTGCATCAAGTGGTAGGCAAAGGAAATGTCCATAGCCTGCGTCCGACGATAGAACGAGCTTCGTATGATCAGGAAAGTTGAACTGGGGAACTGTTAGATGAGCTTTGGTGTACGTATCAGAAGCACTTACTTGGAAGGAGCCATCGTCGAAACCCCAGATCCCGACGTTACCCAGGCGTTGATAAAATCGAACAAAGTTTACGCGGGGATCTTTCCTGAGCGGCTTTTCTTCGTCACCAAACGTCGCACACATGTACTTTCCAAACTTGTGCCAAACAGTCCGAATCTCCTCAACTCGTCGCGATTCTAGTACCTCAATCTGCGACAGTCCTCGATCCTTCTTGACGGTCGTGTAGTAATTCAGTGCAACGCTTTTGGCGAGCTCTCGGTTGCCGCCGGCCTTCCGTAGATGGTTGTATCCGTCTGTCGCAAAAGCGATGGTAACGGGGTACTGCTCCTCTGCTGAGAGGAGAGTTCCAATACTACCATCATTGAGGACGTATCCAACCCCATACCTGCGGCTGTAGTCTACCCATTTTGCAACAAATGGCAACTGCGGTGGTTGGTCTCTTCTCGACTTCGTAGGCTTCTTATCGAGAGCTCGTTCAAGATTGTCTCGGAACGTCATCAAGCGCGCCAAAACAGTCACCGGATCGGTGGCAGGCATGTCATTGCTGACGGTTCGATAACGAGCGGCACTTTTAGTCGACGTTGCTTGAGCCGCTGATTCCGGCTTGTCGCTCTCTTCAACGCTCGTCTTGGTGACTCGTAAAGGTGGGAGATCAGGCAGTCCGTTTGATGTCGTCTTTGGTGCCTCTTTTGCGCTCTCCTTCGCTGTCCGTGCTCGCGTGGAAGTTCTTGCCTCTCGAGGGACGCGTAGGGGAGCTGGCGCGGAAGCCGTATTCGCAGTGACACGGCCAGGGTTCGAGATCTTGCGCGCTGCCCTTAATCGGGTCGGCTGTTTGTCCAGTATTCTGTGCGCAGGCTCAGGCTCCTGTACCGGCTCCACGTTTTCTTTTAATGTCTGCATCGCCTGTTGCTCTCGTCTCGGAGCCCTAGCCACACGACTCTTTGTCCGCTCGTTTCCGGTAGTTTCTGAGAGAGCTTGACTTTCTAGTGACGATTCTTTCTCTTCCGATATTTCACTGAGTCCTCCTGTTGGCAGATGCGGCCATTGCACGCGGGCGGGGAAAGGTACATATACGACGTCTTTGGAGAAGGGTATGTTTGGCTGTTTGCCAGCTTCGATCTCCTTTTGGCAGTCCCTCGCGACAGTCTTGTTCGTCCTGCGACCGTAGGTTCCAAATGCTTTTCCTTGTTCGTACTCGCCGACGGACGAGGACTTGCAAAGCTGCCACCATTCCTCGGTATATCCACGTCTGATTGTCGATGCTGTCGGTGGACGGTTCTTCGGCCACTTCGGTACGCGGGAGGTGCATCCACTGTCTAGTTCCAACGGAATGTAGCCCAGTTTGAAGAATGGGTGCGCTACGATCTGGTCGGGAGTCGGTCGCTCGTCTTCGTGCACCAACAATAACGAAACGATGTCGCGGAGGTCGTCGGTGATTTCATTGGCAAACCTGGCCAGGTCTGGCCAAGTGTATTCGCGAGCCTTCAACTTCCGGTAAATGTCCTCGCGCTTGGCGGCATGGAATGGCGCTCTTCCGACCGCCAGTGTGTACATCATGATTCCAATAGCCCATAGGTCAACCTTCTCGTCATGACCCTTTCCTGTCTTCTCCAAGACCTCTGGGGCAAGGTAGTTGGGTGTGCCGCACATGGTTGTCCGACGGATCGCCCCATAGTCGCTCTGTGACACCAATAGTGCTGCAAGACCAAAGTCGCCGACTTTGACGTTCATGTCGCGGTCGAGGAAGAGGTTGCCTGTCTTGAGATCGCGGTGTACGATGTTCCGTTGGTGTAGGTATTTGATTGCGCCGCATGTCTGGATCATGAATCGCCTAATCTCAGGCATGGTGAAATATTTGCGCTTCTTGATCGCATCGGCAAGGGAACCGTTTTCGCATAGCTCCAAGACAACATAGGTGCTTGATTCGAAAGAAAAGGCGCGGAAGAACTCGACGATGTTGGGATGGGATAGCTTCGAGTGGATCTGTAATTCAGTAACAAACTGAGGCGCGTCAGCAAACATGCGTCCACCGTGTCCAGGCTCTCTGTACCTTTTGCGCCAGCTTGGGAGGCTCCATTTTGGATTTGACAATCTTCAGAGCGACTGTAGAGCTGCCGAGATGCTCATGGCCCAGCAGCTTCGCGCGATGGCAGATAGCGAAGCCGCCTTTGCCGAGCTGTGCTCCCGTTTCATATTGGAGTCCCTCTGGATCCTGGACCACGGCCGGCGGGGCATCTGCGTGTATCGACGAGGCAGACATTGGCGTGGTGGTGGTAGTTGGAGAGATGATGGAATCGAGAACAAGGTCGCAGAGTGTTGATGGCATGTAAACAAGGGCCCGCTTAGCGTCGTTGCTAGGGCTGTCGGCCAATCGGTGCCCGGCACTGTCCGCTCGATGCACGCGGCCTTGCACAAACTTGCACTTGAGATGGTGCAGGACAAACCAAGACTGTTTTGAATTAGTACTGTGAGCTGTCCATGCATCTCGTCATGCGTCCCGCGTCGTCGCTGAGATGCTAGTCCCACTCTCAAAAGCCATTGCCGTCGGTGGATCTCCGGCCAGCCCAAGGCAGCATCGATTTGAACATCGAACCTGCAGCTATGTTCAACACCACCGTTGATTTAACCACGAACCGCTGTCCAGCTCTCTACATGTGTCTGTTCGTATGAGGCTTGAAATGAAAAACCGCTCGCCGGTCAATTACCTCCATACCTCCCCACAGCCTTCCGAAACGCTCTCGTAACCGATTATGTCTCTCACGCTCAAAGTTACGTCGCTGTTCGTCCGGACTCTCGCAAAGCCCGTAGCAGTACGTTCGTTAGCTTCTGACATGTATAGCCCTAGCTGATGTCGTCCAGAACGCCATCAAACGCAATGCCCACGAACACGACCGATTTCGTCGAATATGCGTCAAATTCGCCCAAGGCCTGCATCGCGTGGATATGCGCATGCGCCTCGGCCTGCTGCAGGACCCCGCTGTCATAGACAGGCAAATCAAGAAAGAAGTCGCCCTAGCAGAGGCTGCGCGCAAAAAAGCAGCGGCACCCACGGTCCTCACCGAAGAGGAAATGAAGGCAGAGGAAGCTCTCACAGAGAAGGAACGAGATGCGATCAAGAAAAAGGCTGAGGAGAGGATCAAGCCACGCATACGACCTCTGTCCGAACAAAAGGCCATCGAGATGGGTGCCAACTTCGCTGCTGAAACCTTCATATTCGCCGTCGGTATTGCTGTGATTCTTGTTGAGCAATGGCGGCAAAGAAGAAAGGCCAAGAATGCCAGAGACGATATAAGGGAAGATTTGGAGGAGGTGCAGGCTGAGCTCAAGGCGGTCAAGGCAGAGTTTGAGGAGTTCAAAGCGAAACATCCAGAGCCAGTGTCGTCAAAGCTACTGGGGTTTTGGAAGGGTACTGGGAAGAAGGAAGACGACAAGATTGAAGCTGTGAGCACCGAGGCGAAGCCGGCGCCCGTCGAGACTCAAGGCGATGCTGCGCAAACTGCGAATGGGACGCCTACAACGCAACCAACCCAGCATAAGGATTTAGGAATGTATACCCGGGAAGCGTAAATACTCGCAGGCTGGCGATCCTGTACCTCTCAGGTCGAGCTTAGAGGCCCGTCTTGTTGTGGTTTATCAAAAACTTCGTTACGATCATCTCCTCTCATGATACCCTTTCGGCATAATAGACGCATTTGGTTCACAGTCTCCTCCCCGGTTTGTGATTCATGACGCATATTGTGGATGTATCCAGTTGCTTCTAGGATATTGTTGTCTACATCGATGTATCAAGCATGTATCAGATCCAAAAGAGACACCTCAAATAGTCTTCTTTCTTTGATAAGCTGTCTCTATTATGGCCCGTTCATGCCCCCTTAGTCGCTCTATCTGTCTCTGTCTACGTGCCTTCCACAACAACATGCTCAGCTCCACAGCATCAGGGACGATTACATATACAACGAGCGCACATATCTCTCATCTCTCACCTCTGACGACCACGCGAACTGATTTGTTTTAACGTCACGTTTATAGCGATCGATACCGGAACCATTTCACGCCTGCGCTCATCATGAACGTTTCACACTATACCAACAAGACCAAACCTATCTTAAATGAGAAGGAGCGCTCCGCAGTTCCAAACATGTATCCACCAGACATTACTACCCATCCTGTCAACGTTGTCGTCTCCGCCCAATTAGACGGTGCAAACGACCACTATTCCCGTATGACCAACAGCGCAATAGGCTACATTCAGCACAGTACCCAGCTCTACTTTCAGCAACAACACCAGGCCCGGATCCCGCTTCCATCTCACAACGTAGCTTCTGTGCTGCCACCTCGCCAACCAGCGCGTGTCGTCGTCAATGCAGTCAACGTTCTACTCCCCTACTGCACGACTGAGCCGCCACTGGATGAAGCACAGGTCATTGCTCTAAGTGACGTTGTGGGTAGTCTGAAGGAGCTTGCGATACTAGCTCTGGGTGCTGCATCTGGTGCGGCCGGCTGTATGAAGAAACTGGAAGGCGCAGTGGGTCCGCGGGCAGCAGGAAACATTGCAGAGTTCTTTGCCGACGAATGGGAAATTGAAGGTTAAGAGAATTCATAGCTCCGGACTGGGGAGTGAGACGGTGGTTGGCTCCTGCATCATGGAATTGACAGTTAGGGGGTGGTCGGGTGGAGTAATGAAAGCAGTCACTGGGAATCAGGAGGAAGATGTGAGCTGCTGGCGATGAGTTGTCTCATTCGTTGTCAAGGACAACCTTTGCGCTCGCTACCAAATCATTTATCAGGTTTACAGAGTATACAAAAGCCTCGCTCCCGCCTATCTCTTCCATGTCTCTCACCTTCAAGTCAACTCACCGATGGTATTCAAATAACATATCTGACCAGTAATGACAAGAGATCAGTATACTTTTGACATCGAAATTCCGGACACTGTTGTGCGTGAAGTTCAAAGGAGAACCGGAGGACGAGCGTGGAGTGGTAGCCTATCCCTCACAGCCGCGTTAGCCAAAGCTAAGCGCGTTGATCTCTTTTCTCCCGAATGCCTCCTACCAGTGCGCCACATCACGAACATCATGTGGTAGCGACATTGGAAAAGTTCCGAAGTGTTCCCGTGAGTAAAGAAGTAGCAGCTGGCTGGTATGAGCATTCTGAGAGAGGGTTCTTAACGGATGCGGCAGATTCAGTGCAAGAGCTACGTGAATCTGCGGAACACCTACCTTGACTACGACTGGGTTCTATCAAGGGTGAATCATGCCAATCTCAATGACCTGACTAGGAGAAATGTGCGAAAGTAACATGTTAGACCAACCAGTCGCTCGTTTTTACTCATACACCGTAACACTACAGTATAAATATCAGTAGTTCTTCAATTCGTTTCTCTAAGCTTTGATATGTGCCTTCATCTGCTAATGATCGAGGCATTGTATCGCTAACTCAAATCATCGATGGAAGAGACAGCATACTTCGTTACCCGAAGGTACTAAGGAATCTTTTTGCATAACTTGACCAATATTATCTACTGCAACGACAAGGTATCATACATTATCCACTACATCGTCCACGGACACAGACTTTTCTAGCTCTGCTGTTAGACCAGCCGCTCCCCCCAACATTTCCTCAACTTATCCCGGATGACATTGGGAAGCGAGGTCCCAAAGATATTGCGAAGACCTTAAGTAATCTACGAAGAACCAAAGCTGGTGATGTTGATTCCAATACCAGCCAACGCCGGCCCGGCATCCAGATCCAGGTTGATCGTGTTACTCTTGATCGCGTCTTCGTAGTACGTAAGATGCTGGTCACCCTTCACGCTCGAGTTGCCCACGATCTGAAGCGGTAAGATACCGTTCTTGTATTTGCCCTGGATTAAGCCCAGAAGAGTGAGCTGTTCGACGTGGCTTTGTAGAGGGAATTTGTTCTCCCCAGGCGTGAGGAAGACGTTCGGAATGAGAGCATAGCCAATCGGAGTGCCATCGACGGCGAGGTTCATGGTGACGTTGCCCAGATCGAGTGTCATGACAGACGGGTTGGGAATGGTGACGTTGGCAATAAGGTTGGAGCCATCTGACAAAATCTCGTCTTTACCGGAGAGAAGGCGAACGTCGATTATGTTAAGCCCGGAAAGTTTATTTAGTCCTGTAAACATGTTAAGACTATGGTCCAACATAGGTCCAAGGGGCGCATACCTTTCATCGTAACGACCTTGTTATAATCGACATCCATAGATGGTAGACCAGAGAGGTGAATAGTCGTCTTGCCATCAAGGTGGATTTCAAATGTCTCGGCATCCAGAACAGCTCGAGTGTAGTTTGAAAATGCATCTGCGTTCGCGAACTTGACGTCTTGATCAACAGTAATACGCGTTTCTGCTTCAGATTTGGCCTCCGGTATCTCAACGTAAAGGAAAGGCTCCTGGCCTTCGAGCGACAAACCGGCACGGAAGGCATCGATCTTAGGGTGGTAACTACTATCACTCCTGATGACAGTATCGATCTTTAAATGTATCCCATCTGCTTGCGGATCCGTCACCTCTTGGGAAGTAACTTCGATTGTCGAGGAATTGATCTCATGCTGTGCCTTCTTTGGCACACCGACGAATATGATTGGCAAAACAATGACCAAAACAATGATCACGAGTACCAGACAATCTGAAGTAGTGTAAACAGAAAGTAAGTTGATGGTACTAGAACACACTTACCACACCACCAAAATTTTCTGCAGTGGTTCTTCATGCGTCCTTTTGCGCCTGGCGTTGGCCCTGGTGGATACAGCTTGTTGATGACGCCGCCTTTCTTCTGGGGCGTAGTATACACATCGTCTGCCCGTGCCTGTCCGGCGGTCTTGTCGTCCATACTGAAGGCCTTCTGTTAGGTGTAAAGATGATGTAGAGTAAAGTTCGACAAATCTGGAATCCACCGGTTGATGGCGATTCAGGCCACCTGTGGACTCTCCAGGGGACCCGCAGGGCTTAACACGCGAAATAAGTAGAAGGATGAAGAGATACCAAGAATAACCCAAACAAGGTATAAAGGCGGAGGACGCGGGGAAAGCACACGTTGAAGTCGTCAAAAGCTGGGGAATGCTCAGAAGATTTGGCACATGCACACAAAAACACCGAGACCCCTCTTGCGCCAGATTATCATTGGTGATGGGCCGACAGCACGACGGGTGTCAAAAGGGTGCGATCAGTGACAGGCGTCTTAGCGATGGTCATCAAGGCGACGGGTTGCCCGAGACCGTAGCCTGTTATGGAGATTGCCCGAAATACTCACCACCTATCTGGTAAGGATACGAAGCCGAGGCAATCCAACCAACGAAGGATCAACTTGCACATGCGCGACGAATCTTTGGAGCAGTGGCCAAGTTGTGTAACCTATGGCGCCGAAAAAGCCGTGAGTGGTCAGTTCAGCAAGCAAAGCCAAGCTACTTAGCCATGTCGAACTATTTAGATTGGCTGTGTCGACCACAGCCAAAGGCGAAAAGGCGTTAAGTGGAATGACACGCGATCATATCGAATAACCCTGGCTAGTCCGGATAGCGACAGATCATTGCTTACCCCAGACGGTAGCGCGGGCCCTGTACCTTTTGGGGTTAGAAGTGGACAAAACCCCCTGAAGCGGCGACCAATGCAAGCGATTGCTTGTCGGTCGTCGATCTGTATTCGGGATCCGCGCCTCGTTGTTGCAGACGAAGAAACAGTCCAAAGGAGCAGGTGGACAGCGGTATATTGCATCAAGTAACGGAATCACCAGCCCCGCCCCTTCACATGAAAAACGAGATCCGAGACGAATTGCACAAGGCCGAACCGACCCAGGACCTAACAAGCGGCTGCTTCTCCACGACTCGACATACATGGAACGACAAGGGGTGCCAGTGAATGATTTTCTCGCCCACGATCGTGCGTTGCCGTAGGATCCGACGCTTCAGCGATACGCGGTTCATGCCGTCTACAAATCCTTGGGTGTCTGTCACGCAGGGCCAGACCAGCCCAGCCCACATTCCCGAGTGCCGTAAGTGGCGTTAACCGTTGTTAGAGCCTCTTGGGTCTATGGCGGGAGATTCAACCGTTTGGGCGGCCTAAGATATGCCTGGACCAGATGTGCTCGATGCGTGACTATAGCGCTGGTTGAGAAATGTTAGTAGTGGTAGATTGGGCGAGGAGATGCAGTCGAAAGAAGAGTCCGGGGGATCGCCTGCCCTGGCATATGCCAAGGGAACGCCATGTAGTGGGTCGCTGCCGCTGCGGGCAGCCTGCGAGTCGTGGCTGGCGAGGTGAGCGACAACACATTTTTTTTTTACCAGCGCAAGGCTCAACAGCACAAGATGGCGCAATCAGACGAGGAAGATGACTACATGAATATGGTATTCGACGATGCGCCAAAAGGACCAAAGTTTGAGACTTCCCTACAGCGCGCAGCGCGCAAGCGCAAAGAGGTGCGTCTGGTGGCATTGCTGGATTTTGCTACACTAACACGTTGACAGGGTGAAGCTAGAGCGCGACAGAAGACCAAGGCCGAAAAACAAGAAGAAGCCGAAGCTGCACGAGAAGCTGCCCTCGCTACTGCCCTGCCCGAGACCAATAAGGGATTCAAGATGATGGCCAAATTCGGTTTCAAGCAAGGCGATGCTTTGGGCAAGTCCGAAGACGCACGCAAAGAGCCTATCCGAGTCAATCCTAAAGACGACAGAGGAGGCATCGGTCTGGAGTCGGAGAAGAAGCGCAAGTTCAGGGAGCAGTTCGAGGAAGCAGACCGACTAGCAAAGCGCGCAAAAGAAGAGGAGGGTGACTATCTCGAGATATTGCGCCAAGAACAGAAGGAGAAGAAGGCAGAACGGGACCTGGATAACGCGCAGAGGACAGCTGAGCGCTTGTCCGACAAGAACGCTGAAGCGGAAGGCGCGACAGATCCAAGTGAGAAACCACTGAAGGACATCAATGTCCTCTGGCGTGTTCGTGCGCGTCGCAGGATGGAGGGCAAGCGCGACAAGCAACAACGCCGAGAACTGAACAACAGTATTTCGTCACGATTACCCACATTAGCCGCCGAAGACGATGACGACGATTCAAAGATAGCGCAAGGTCGAGACCTTGCGCCATTCTACACTACTCTTGAGAACGAGCTTGAAGATGAGGACCCACAGTTGGCAGAATTTGAGGCCTTGCCTGTAGCGGAGCGCTTGCAAAAGGTTCTGGTGTTTCTGCGTGAAGAATACCGATACTGTCTCTACTGTGGCTACGAATACCCAGACGCAGAAATGGAAGGATGCCCTGGAGTTACTGAAGAGGACCATGACTGAAAGATGAAAGCCTTCATTATGCGAAGAAATCTTAGTAAAGGAAGCTACAAACACGACTACTACTCGCCCTAGGGCCCAGAGTAGGCGGGAACGCGTATTGGTACGTCTGGAAATCGCGCAATCTTGTGACTGTTATACTCGGAGTCGCTTTTACAGTATGACAATGACTTCCGGAAGATGCAACTGTCAAGGACCTCTAGTCCAAGCAAGGAACCTAATTTCTTCACGTCCACAATATGTAGTCTAATATTAGACAAAGGTGAGGCGCCTTATAGGTGCATTCTGGGCCTCAGCCGCAATAGCTCTCAGTCAATGAATTGCTGAGCATGCGAAGATGAATGAGGATTCTTGAGAATACTCAAGTAGAGATAACGTGCAAGCAAAATACAAACAAGCTATGGTATTCCAATTTCCAGAACATCGGCATTCGTGCGACAGTGGTGCGCTGGTATTCAGTTTCTCAAGAGAGAGCAGGCTGTGAGCTTTGACCAAATCACCAAGTCCCGTGCTCACGCGATTCGCGATTCGTCGCGCCTTCCCCTAGCCCTTGCACATCAACAACATCGAACAGATAGAGTAGTCATCACGCCAGACAACAAACGAAGATGGAGCATCAGAAATGTTATATATATGAACCGCCAGAGTCAGAAGAGCGATCGCCAAAGCGACAGCGAACCGGCAAATTCGATCCACAAGCGCAGCTACCAGAACGGCTAGCCACGTATCGGGAGTTGTGGGCACAACAAGAAGAGCGCATTCAAGTGAGCCGCATTTCCGCATATCTAAAACAGCTGCTAATTTTGTTAGAGTACTTTGGAGGGCGCAGATAGTGCCACCCAAGAAAAGATTGTCAACTTCGTCTCGGCTTCCAGTGCATCACCAGATGAGCCCAAATTTGCCATACCGACAGCGCTCATCGTGGCTGGTCCCAGTATTGCATCCCATGGCCCCTTTTTCCAACGCTTGGGACGCGGTATCAGAGACGTCAACTGCGCCTATGTCGTGTTAACGTCTGGTGAATGTCCGAATTTGAAGACGTTCCTCAAAACGCTCATTAAGAAGGTCACTTCACGCGTGGAAGATGATGATGAGGATGACCTAGGTCGGCCCGCCGCATCTTCAAAGCATGGGCCTAAGTTGCTCAACTACGATCTCGGTCATGTTCAAGAATGGAATAGACAGAATCGCGCTTCTAGCATTGTTGTTGCTCTACAAGATAGCGAAGCTTTCGATGTTGGACTACTTGTCGATGTAGTTGACCTGCTTCAGTAAGTTTGTTGTGTTTGGCGATGGTATACGCTGACTTCTATAGCTCATGGCTCGACCGTCTGCCTTTTGTCCTACTCTTTGGCATTGCGACTTCAGCAGAGAGCTTCGAGGAGCGCCTAGCAGGGAACTCACTCCGCTACCTTGATGGCCAGAAGTTCGACGTTACCCAATCTGATGAAATCATTGAAAAGTTATTCCGCGCAACTATCGCTGGCACAGATGCTCGACTTCACGTTGGCGCCAATCTCTGCCGCCGTATGCTGGATCGGCAAAAGGATCATGTTCAGAACACACAGGATTTCTGCGATGGGCTGAAGTACGCCTACATGTCGCACTTCTATGCTAGTGTGCCTAGTGTCTTTCTCAAGCATGATGTTGCTTTCGAACAAGTATCAGCGGACGCGTTTGAGGCTGTCCGTACTTTGCCCTCGTTCCGTCATTGGGTCGAAAACATGCTAGAGGGTGGTCAAGTGCAAGATGTACGAGGGATACTTGAAGAGAACAAACTTCTATTCGCTCAGATCACAAAACATCTGCAATCTGGACTACACTCCATGACTACACTGAGTCATGCTGCAAAAGTATTGGCAAACATCCGGGAGTCTCTTCAGATGTCACCCAGCGTCCGTCTGTCCTCTATTTGGACTCGAGCAGCTGCTGGTGAACTCATTGGATCTCCTCTAATCCGCGAAACGATGCTGTCTATCAAGAAGATTCCATCCGATAAATTGGTACTTCTACTATCATCACTACGAAATCTCGAGGGGGACTACTTCGCCCTGGATACCGCTTCCGCTCAGGACAAGCTCGAGAGTTTGATACAGAATGCCGATGCGCCTCTCCGAACACAACACGATGTTCGCAATGATAGTGTACGAACCACTGTCGTAGCACAAAAAGTACTTCTCAGTAAGCACAAAGCTGCACTGTCGGAACAAGACAAGGCGTATTCGGAATTAGTTACACAATTCCACGACCAGCTCGAAACGTACTTTACCTCTTCGTTAATCGACCCAAAAATATTGGTTCTTTCAGAGATCTTCGTGTTTGACCTAAAGTCACCACACACAGAAGTCTTCCAACCCAGGCCTCGCTTTGCTGTTGAGCGCGCACTTGCTTCTCCTCATGACTATCTGAGCTGCGACTGCTGTAGTGGAGTGGACGGAAACCCTGCAGCTCTTTCTGCCACCCAACCTGCGACAGCGATTGTATATCAGATGTACCTTGAGTCCGGTACGTTGATCAACGTCACAGATCTGTGGTCGGCGTTCAATGCCATTGCAGGAGATGGAACGGAGGAGAATGAGCC
>Ga0058698_10000479_pt1 | contig 22140 bp, 22 predicted proteins | sample AgamicAsSfe_FD_67288 | JGI IMG/M metagenome (GOLD analysis project Ga0058698, IMG submission 67288) | Agave microbial communities from Guanajuato, Mexico - As.Sf.e | ecosystem: Host-associated > Plants > Phyllosphere > Phylloplane/Leaf | place: Guanajuato, Mexico | collected 2012-05-30
TGGAAATTCAGCAGGTGCTCGTACTGTACCATATGATTCATGGCCGAAGCACGGGAAGGCTACCTTTGGCTGAACTCCGGTCTAGTTTACACATATGACCCCGGAAAGTGCCGTGGTGAGTACGATGGCCTTGTTGATTGTTCCTGCTTGATTTCATTTGATGTGAGCAGAGGAGGTAGTATGGGAGTAGTAGCGAGGATCGAGTCATCGTGGCGACTATCGTATTTTGTTGAGCGCGAAGTTTGAGCGCTGCTCATATCACTCTTATGATTGATCCTGGAATTGTTTCAAGCAGTGACCTGCTACTGGGTGAAGCTGGAGCACTCACGGCATTCTCCCGGGAGAGTTCAATGTCAAAAGGTAGGCCATGTGCACACAGCAGTATGATCAACGACGAGCATCAAAATGCAAGGCACAACAATCAACAGATTTACATCCCCAGGCAAAAGACACAAGGCGCACTGCAAAGTCGGATTAAGGTGCTTCATTCTCTATTTCTGAAGCTACATTCTCATGGTATACTTTTCAATTCACATCATGACCTTTTCATAACCTGTGCCATCCATTTTGTGACAGCCTCCCGAACGCCATGCTCAACATGCTGAAATGCCTTTTCACGGGCGTAATTGTTTGGGCGAATGGAATCAGTCGACCTCCTCGACTGTGGGGCCGTCATCGCCACCTGCACCAGGGAAGCCCCCGGGAGCTCCACCGGCACCGCCCATGTCGGGCATGCCTCCTGGAGCACCACCTTCAGCACCATCTGGAAAGGCACGTTAGTACTTACATCACCAGCATGCAGGTTAATGTTTTGACTTACAGAACTTCATCATGATAGGGTTGGCAACACCCTCGAGCTCCTTCTGCATGCTCTCGTACTCGTCCTTTGTGGCCGTCTGGTTCTCGTCAAGCCATGCAACAGTCTTATCAATCTCAGCCTTGAGCTTCTCCTTGTCACCGGCGTCGAGCTTCTCGTCAACCTTGGAGTCGCCGAGGGTGTTCTTGAGCGAGTATGCGTATGACTCAAGAGCGTTCTTGGCACCAATGCGGGAAGCCTCAGCCTCATCCTCGGCCTTGTACTTCTCGGCCTCGGACAACATGCGCTCAATGTCCTCCTTGGAAAGACGACCCTTGTCGTTGGTGATGACAATCTTGTTGGACTTGCCGGTACCCTTCTCGAGGGCGGAGACGTTCATGATACCGTTGGCATCCATGTCGAAGGTAACCTCGATTTGAGGAACACCACGGGGCGCAGGTGGGATGCCGGTGAGTTCGAACTTTCCGAGCAAGTTGTTGTCCTTGGTGCGAGTACGCTCACCCTCGAAGACCTGAATAAGCACACCGGGCTGGTTGTCGGCGAATGTGGAGAAGGTCTCGGACTTCTTGGTGGGGATGGTGGTGTTGCGCTTGATGAGGGCAGTCATGACACCACCAGCAGTCTCGATACCAACGGACAATGGGGTGACGTCGAGCAAGAGAATCTCGTTGGTGGACTTGGAAGAGGTGTCCCCAGAGAGAATGGCAGCCTGGACGGCGGCACCGTAGGCGACGGCCTCGTCGGGGTTGATGGACTTGTTGGGCTCCTTGCCGTTGAAGAAGTCGGAAACCAACTTCTGGACCTTGGGAATACGGGTGGAACCACCGACAAGGACGATCTCGTGGACGGAGGACTTGTCAATCTTGGCGTCACGGAGGACACGCTCGACGGGGTCCATGGTGGAGCGGAAGAGGTCCTGGCAGAGCTCCTCGAAACGAGCACGGGTGATGGAGGTGTAGAAGTCGATACCCTCGAAGAGAGAGTCAATTTCGATGGAGGTCTGGGCGGAAGAAGAGAGAGTGCGCTTGGCACGCTCGCAAGCGGTGCGGAGACGGCGCTGAGCACGGGCGTTTCCAGCGAGATCTGTAATATCATGTTAGCAGAAGTCCAAGTAAGAACATGACAAACGTGATATGCTGATTGGGCGGTGGAGAGTGCCGTCTCGGTACGAAGACCAGGACTGCGACTAGAAGACCATGGAGAACAGGTGATCAAGAGTGCTGGCGGAATGGATAATGCTTGTGGAGAGTGCCTTCTTACCCTTCTTGTGCTTCCTTTTGAACTCAGCTAGGAAGTGGTTGACGAGACGGTTGTCGAAGTCCTCACCACCCAAGTGAGTGTCACCGGCAGTGGACTTGACCTCGAAAATACCCTCCTCGATGGTGAGCAGGGAAACATCGAAGGTACCACCACCCAAGTCGAAGATGAGAACGTTGCGCTCACCCTCGGTCTTCTTGTCGAGACCGTAAGCGATGGCAGCGGCTGTGGGTTCGTTGATAATACGGAGGACGTTCAATCCAGCAATGAGACCAGCGTCCTTGGTTGCCTGACGTTGCGAGTCGTTGAAGTAGGCGGGAACAGTGACGACGGCGTTGTTGACGGTGCCGCCGAGGTATGCCTCAGCAGTCTCGCGCATCTTGACCAAAATCATGGCTGAGATCTCCTCAGGTGTGAATGTCTTCTCCTCGCCCTTGAACTCGACCTGAACGACGGGCTTGCCAGCCTTCTCGATACACTTGAAGGGGAAGTGCTTCATGTCGGCCTGGACCTCTGCATCGGCGAACTTGCGACCGATGAGGCGCTTTGCGTCGAAGACAGTGTTGTGAGGGTTCATGGCGACTTGGTTCTTTGCGGCATCCCCGATGAGACGCTCGCTGTCTGTGAATGCGACAAAGGACGGTGTTGTGCGGTTGCCCTGGTCGTTGGCAACTATCGGAGTGTTAGCGTGTGTGAAGCGAAGCGTGGTGGCGGTGGAGCTTACTGATTTCGATTCTGTCATCTCTAAAGATACCGACACATGAGTATGTGGTTCCGAGATCGATACCGACTATAAAGATGTTAGCAGATGGAAAAATGAGGTCAATGGAGGGATCAGGACCCGCTGGACCGCTGGAAGCCATGTTGTGTGATTTGTTAGATTATTAGTTGTATTCGTAAGTAGGATTGTCGAAGTGAAGAGAGGCGGGTGTGATGTTGTGGTGTTGTAAATTTGATGCAGATGAGTGTAGCAGCAACGGCAGAGGCCACTATATGCTGAATGCTGGATTCGAATTTCGACTGGAACCTTCCAGAAACGTCATAGTTTTTCACAGCTTTTACAGCTTTCACCCCACATCCAGGTTGAGCTGGCAATTAGGAGACGGTTCGCGAAGCATGTAGCACATGCCCCTTTATCGGGGCGGTCGTCGAACCTCAGCTGTTGCCGCTGCTGAGATTCCTCTATGGGATTCCCTTACGTCGAAGTCAATTGATCGTTCACGAATCCATATGTCTCCGTCGTGTCACTAGGAAGTGCGGCAGAGTCTGATTAGCCTCCAAGCTTATCAATCAGTCATGTCGTTCATCGAAGCCGTAGCATCATGTCCGTTGCGAACAAATCATTGTCACCAACTACCAGACCGCCCCTCAACCTACACATTTCATGCCGTATACCATAGCGCATCCCAAACCACTCTTCACTCTTCCCTGTCAGCCACCATCCAATGCCCCCACTACCTACTCGCTGAAACCATATCCTCTGCTCTATCTCAGCCATCAACCTCAAAAGCCTGCTAGCCTCTTCTTTTTTCCCTCTGCCATCTAGCACCCTAACATAAGGACAATGTCAATTGATCACCGCCAATGCCCGCGCGCACACGTACAAAATTGGATGTGATTTGTTAAGCGGATATACTCCCGACCACATGGTCCTTCGCCTTGAAGATTATCGCTAAGCGAAGAAGAGGTGAAGGCATCTGGGATGTGTTGCACGCTTCCATCTCAACGACGGAAGCAAGCTTGCCGATGTGTAGGCCTTGGCCTTTAGACTGCATCAACTCCACGACTGGATATTGATTTCTGTTCCCTTGAGCTATGCCGGACGGTACTTTGCAGGTCGAGAAACTCATCTCTGAAAGGCACGCCCTTCCCGCAGAGAATCGCTTCCCCTTCTTCTCTCTTGCCACATCGAGTAGTCTTTGGGGACTCTCGCTGCATCCAGCCAAATGTGGGAGTCACGCTACTGGAGCTCGGCACGCAAGTCACAATCGTGCTTGATTGGAGTGTCGGTGGTGCCGTTGTGTTGTTGGCCCTTGACCATTGTGTTTTTCCGTTGAAGACGAGTACCTAGATGTGAATGGGTTCTGTTCGTACAGCGTCGGCGGCTGCCACTGAGACGGGACCCTGTGAACGTGATCTTAACTCTGTCTGTGAAGCGTCTGTTTCCGTCCGTTGTGGCCATACGCAGAGCTTATGCCTAATCTGCGCTTGGGCTAGATCAACGCTACTGAAGTCACTCTAGCAAAGCTCTAACAAGTGTCAGACGAGCTTCTAGCTTCGCCTGGTGTCGGTCTGCCCTGTAGCATGATGTGCGCTGTGGCATCGGTCTGCTGAAGACATTGGTCTGCCTTGTGGCATGATATGCTCTTCGGCATGATGATGCTCTCCGGCATACTGATGCTTTTCGGCACCTGCGGCACTAGTCACGACCGGGCGGCAATTGGTCCACAGACCAACCCGGGCTCAAGCAATTTCGCAAGGATGCGGACACATCCAAACAAAGCTCCTACTTCGCCCTCTATCAGGCTTGCGAACAGCAATCTGAGTCGCACCTCTCTAACGAGAGCAGGTGGCTTCGACCACGGTCGATAGTGGAGTTTCGCAAAGCAGGAGGACCTGCTCGACGACTCTCAAGAATTGTGGCTGACAGAAATTCGTGAGGCAGCAGTTGCTGCTCAGACGAAAACCCAACTCGCCATTGTCCCAGACTGTCACCGCAGTGTTCGTCTGGGTCTTCTCCCAAGCCGCGCCCGTAGGGTTAGCATGGGGATGCCGGACGGAGCTCAAGCTTAGCGCTCAGCTTCGCTGGGACGTCGCCTGCTTTTCGCTGGTCGACCACGTGAGTGCGTAAATTTAGCATTTTGTGCTGCTCAAACGAAACTCTGGGGGTCGTGAAAGAAGCAGTTTGCTGCTACTCAAACGAACTCCCAAGTGTCACAAAAGAAGCAGTTTTCTGCTACTTCAACAATATTCATGTTGTTGATCATGTCGGCTGCGGTAACTGTAGCAGTCCTGCGTACCGACATGTTCAGGTTGTGGAGGGTGCCGATCAGCCCGGCACAGCTTCAAAGTGAAGGAAAAGATAAAAGAAGGAGAAAATTTAAAGTCAAAAGAAGTTGGCAAGAAGAGAGGAAGAAAGAGGTTCGCAGGAGTGGGCGGTGGGCGGTGGACAGGTTATAGGGAAATTTCGAGTCGATGACGGAATGAGGGGCACTTGCACTCGAGTCGTCGCAAGGCAGCAGCTTCCCGATTGGCCAACATGAAACACACCTGAGAGGTTGGAAACGTTCCTGAAACGTTCAAGATCACGATTTACTAGATCGTTCGTAGTCGAGCCACTCGTGCTGGGCAGAGCACCGTAGCTGTAGTACGCCTAACGCACCGTCTTACATACTGAATGTTCGCCTTGATATTCCTAGTATCCTCCTTCTCCCTCTTCCTTCTCTACTGTCCTTGCTTGTGCTAGGAGGAGTACCGTAGTTATCATGATTATACTTAGTACGACGATCATCAGGAAGAAGTGCAGGAGAAGACGCGAGTAAAGATAGAGAAAAGCAACAATCGACGTGCTCAGGCCCATATGTGAAGAGTGCCGCAGGTTCTATACCTCGACATGCCCAGTCAATCAAGTATTACCGTGAATTGCAACCAACCGAAGACGGTACAAAGCATCACGAACGTAGACATAGCCTGAAGTCAGTTGGGAAAGTCCCTTGGTCTAGTAGGTGTAATGGAGCAGGTAGAGTAATCAATCAGACTTTTCCCAAACACCATACAATACTATACAAAAGCCGCATGATTTATTGGCAGCTTCTTTTCGTGGTCATACACCCACCCTTACAGTAAAACCTCACTCCCGTCATGCCATGCTATCCTGTGACCTCCCATGCCCATCCAATCCGAAGTACTTTCCCATTCCTCCCAAACTCCGGTAACATGCATATCCAAAAACCTCTGATCCTTTTATCATGCCATCGGCGTCGTGGGCGCGCTCCTCGTCTGCATCAATTCCTTGCCATCATTATCATCGACATTCAGAAGTCCGAAAGGGAAGCGGTCGTTTTCATTACAATTGGATCCTGTGTCAAGTATGGGCGTTCGCAAATCGCCCTCTTCTGCCGTGGAATTCTCCGTAGACAGAACGTCTGAAGCGGTACTACTTCCACGACTTGCCGATATGCTTCTATCACGCACATCGTCCACATCGTCGACATCGACATCGCTCACACCGTCTGTGCCATCCACCACTGATGCAGTTGCGGGACTATTGGGACTGACAAGAGTGCTATCCTGTGCTGGGGAATCGTCGTCATTGTCGTCAACCTCCTGCACGCTCATCGCTGAAATTCGTGCATCCAGCAGCGTTCGGTCATTCTCGGATCTGACTCGTCTCTCGAAAGGCAGTGGTTTGCGTGGTTTCGCAGCAGATGATACTGCAGACGAAGCGCCTCCAGATCTGAACGGGCTATCCCATCGCCATCGCTGCCGCCAATGTCGGGACGGCTTACCAGCGCTACCAATTGCAGAGGCACTCCCTGCACTTTCGCTACCAGGATCAGCGGGTGAGTTCGGTCGACTGGTACTCGCATAGTCCTGTTGTCGGTCGAGTCCATTGATGCTCCCACGCTTACTGTAAGTCGGGGAGAACGCAAGATCCGCCAAAGAGAGCGCTCATACCAAATTGTCCAAGGAGTACGACACCAAGAGATACCAGCATGAGTCCTGCTTGGACAGCAACAATACGTTTTTGATTCACGACTTCCTCCGCGAGCATTCGCACGTGTTCCGCGAGTACTTCACGCTCTCGACGTCCTTCCTCTCGCTGGGCTGCAAGCTCAAGTACTGTGCTCTGCCACAACTGATCGTATTCTCCCCTGAACTTTAGCAGCTCGATCGTGATGGTCGAGTTCAGCGTGTCGAGGAATGTCGTAGTTTTAGCGAGCTGCCGTTTGGAGGCTGAGGCGAAAGCATCGCGAAGGAGTGCCGATTGAGATTCGATATACTGAAGAGATAGCGTGGCGTTTGACTCTAAAGAGCCGAGGCGTTTGTGGATAGATTTGAAGAACGACTCCTGTGTCGCAGGAGGGGCCGAGGCCACAGGGACTGTGCTACTTGTTGTCGAAGTTGATGAGGCAGAATGATGGGTTGCTGACGACACATTGGCACCTGCAGCTGATTGGCTGACGGTGTCGGAAGAAGTAGAATTGGCAGCGTTGTCGCTGGCTTGCGCAGATGTAGTCGCGCTCTTCGCAGATACAGTGGCTTCTGAGGGCGTCGCGTTGGAGGTGAGACTCGAGGTAGCAGACTCCGTGGAACGAGTAGTCTTGTAATACAATGTAGTCGTGGTTTTCTCGGTGACAGTCACGATCTCTGGCTCTACCAGGTCGTCTGGCACCATAGTCTGGTCAGATGTCGATGAGTTCGTGGAGGGGTTCGCCTGATCCGTCGTTGCTGTTCCTGAGACTGGAGCTGTGATATTGAGTAGAGCGGCTGTATGAGAGGAGCTCGCAATCTCGATTGTGATACTGGACTGGTCTGAGGTCGATACAGGCTCATCGGAGTGTATCGCACCAGGCACAACGACCTGCACGGGTGAGGTCTCCCTGGTCGTCACTTCCACCTCCTCTACGTCTTCTTCGTCATCATCATCAAGTTCACCCCGAGCCAGCTGTTCCTGATGTCTGAACTCTTCCATCATCGTCGTTCCATGAATTCTGATCAAGCTGACCGGGCAATAGTACTCGCTGCCGTAGTGTGACAAAAACTCCACTCTGAGATATCTAGCCCAAATAAGTGGATTCTCGACAAGGAACGCCTGGATACTCCTGCTATTCTTGGCCTCGAATATCCCCAGATCTTTCCACTTCTCTGCCTTGACGGGATATCTATCAGACACACTGATCTTGAATGTGCGGAACATGGAGCTGAAGAATTCGAAGTTGGCAAGGACGATAGTATCAACGAGAATATCATCGCAGAGCTCGACAATGAGGAATTTATTGCTAATAGAGCATTCATTGAGCATATAGCTGTCCTTATTCTCGACCAGAATGGAATTGGCGGACTTTGATCGGGTATTGGTCTTGATGATATTCGCAGCGCAGTCGAAAGATGCGTAATTGAACCGCTCCTTGCACGTCCTTCCGGCATCTCTGCTGCGGACAAGTGGTGAGGATACCTTGCTCCCGCTTGGGGTGGCACTTGCGCCAGGTCCGTGCTCATCCGTCGATACTGGAATAGCAGTAGAAGGGCTGCCACCAAATCCGAAATCTATCTCAATCTCCGCCTCTTCACCGAAGCTTTCGAGCCCATTGCCATTCTCTGGTCGACGACGCTCTGCACCTGGTGCAGCATTCGCTCTGGCACCTAGATGCTCCGCAGATTGACCTGCTTGTGCCAAGTTCTGATTCTTCCAGTCCTCGAATGATAGAAACTTTGCAGTATCGAGCGCGGAGTCATTGTCGTTGTCAGCTTGATTTGTCTCAAGGATAGGCTCAAGTGTCGTCGTAGTCAAGACCTCGATAGTTGTCGATGAAGGACTCTCACTGGATGTAGGCTTTTGAGATATAGTGTCTGTATTGTAATTCGTGGTGGTTGTTGCACCGAGTAAAACTGGAGTGGAAGTGGTATGCGAGGAGACGGGAGTAGCAGGAACGGATGTATCAGGCCTGCCTGGCGTTGCTGTGCTCGTTACATCTGGCCGATCAGTTGGCGCTGTGTAACCGGTCTTGAGACACTGTTGCGCAAGCGTATGAGTGATGTAATTGATGGATGCTGAAGAACATGTTGGTGCAGAGGAAGTCGTGGGAAGGCCAGGCCGTCTGGTTGTAGTTTCACTCTGCGATGCTGCCAGTATTCCTAAGATCCAGCAGGCAGACCATAGTCGCCATACTAGATATACATCGCCCATCGCTGGGACACATCATTGGCAAGTGTAGTAGATGTGTGGAGCGCGTTCAACATACGACGAGATGAGGCGATAAGGTGTGAAAGTGCGGAGAGGATAGGAGGCGTTTTGGAGCAGGGCATGACCATGTAGACATCTAGACTATCGCATCATGGCTACAGGATAATCACAAGAAAGTGAAATCTGCCCGCTCAGGCTTACGTCTAGTAACGAGCGAAAGAATGATATTGCCCGAAGAATAGCGCTCCTCTACGTGATGGCCCAAATGCCTTGTGCACCATGTCCAATCTTTCCGTTCATACCAGGTATCGAATAGTCCTCCATCCAATCAGTCCAGCGCTTCATTATAGCACACCCAATCACCAACGCCTCGCTATGCATTCCCAAAGACAAAGATACTCTCGAACCCGGCGGCTGATCACACCGCGACTTCACATCACCACACATTCCCGATCCGGCGCCTTGCCCTTCTCCCCAGAGCCTCGCCGCGACTTTGACATGAATTTTCGCTTCTTCTCTTTCGTGAGCTTTGGGCTATGCTGGGCGCCATCTTTGGTAGAGGCACCCTTGGACGTGGCATTTGTCGAGATTGAACCAGCAAGGCTGGGCGCAGATGGTTCGTTTGTACTTGGCCGTGGCGGAGGTTGAGCCACCACATCATCTTGAACCTCGTTGATTACAATGTCGGGATTGGTCTTCTGGCTGAACACAGAAGTCAAGCGTGACATGGACATGCTGAATCGTTTCTCAGGATTGCCACTGTTGGGACTTGTGCTATCATGACTTGTTGGCCGACCGTTTGTGGTCTCTCTCGAGATGGCTGTAGAGGCACTCAGAGAGGACGCACTGACAGACTCGGACTTGTTTACGTCTAGAGGTGTGCCCGGCTCTGTGACAATGTGATCCAAGGTTCGAATACTTGCATTCGTACTGCCACCATTGACCGACTCTGTATTTCCTGGTTGCAATGATGTGCGTCGGGTTTCCGTGAAGCTGACTCGACCTCTTGACTCCTCGGGACTTACCATCTCGACACTGCCACGTCTGGAAGTGTCTATAGCATTAGTTGCGGTTGTATAATTTGCCAGCTTTTGGTCAACCAGGTCGAATGAGTCAGCACCATTAGTGTATGCAGGAAGTTCGTCTACGTCAGGTTCTTCGTCTACTAGTGGCTGCACTCGATAGAACAGCAAGTATGGCGACTCTTCCTTCAGGGCTTGCTGAATGTTGACCGGGACAACTCGCTCTGCGGCAAGGTCGTCAAACTTCAGCCACATATCATTCGACGCATCGTGCCGTTCTTGATTGTCAGACCGCAGTCCATAAGCAGAACCAACGTTGCCAGCACGGACAAAAGAGATGTAGTGTCCAGCCTCAACAGAATGACCACGATGGCACACAATAGACTGTAAAGATAGCTTGACGTTGCTCATCGATTTAGCCTCCTGTTCTGTCTTCTCATCTTCGGCAAAGTGTGGCGTGGCCATTTCCAGGGGTATGTCAACATGTGTCCCGAGTCTGTACGAGTGTCCATGATTGTTGACATTGTATCGTTTCAGACAGATACCAAGCATTGGTCGTCTTGATTCGAAGTGTTGTTTGACTTGAGCGTTGTTGTCTGGCGCAGAATTGTCCGCATACCAGGCTGGATCGTTGTCAGTTCAAGGAAGACGTCTAAAAGAAATGATAGCAACCTACGTATAAGGTTCAGGAATTGCCAAGCTGGCATCAGAACCTCTTTCTTCGTTGAATTTGCTCGTCCTCGCCCGGTCACGCTGTTCTCGCCGTTCACACCTGCATCCGCTTTGTGAACGGCTACTTTCCTTTCACTGAATATGCTTTCCGCCCTTTGCCGCATATGAAGTGGTCTTTGTAAGGTTGTGAGCGGAGCCTCCTGCTGATACCCACTATCTCTATCTGATTCGACCTCTGTTGTCTCGACAAATGTTGCTCCGCCTTTATCTATGGAGCTGTGCCGCTCGCCGGTGCCTGGATTCGAGTTTATAGTGCTCCTCCGCTGAAGATGCCGTTTGACCTCGACACGATTGTTGAAATACTCTTCCAAGCACATCTCCAGCGTCACCACTTCGCCTTGTGGGACGTTATCTGGTATTGCAACATCCAGCATTCTTTCTGTAATGAATCTATGGTCGTCTTTATCGTCACCGCCAGAGTGATAGATGTCAGTCTTGAGAGTCAGCAGAGGCAGCTGTAGCTTATCCGTGATGAATGCGAAGGCTTCAGAAGCATCCTGTTGCCGTATCCTGGCTGCATCCTGCCAGCCACACTCTGCGAGAGATTCCTGCAACTTTGCGATCTGTGCTGGGTATCAGCTGGGTTCTATCATATGTCTCAATGCTGACTTACGATATCAGTTGTGACGAGTCTTCCCGTCCGCAGAAGATTGACCCATAACCGCATAATGATGACCAGCTTCTTTCGCGGTTCATCCTCAAAGTTGTTGAACAGTATAGCCTCAAACACATCAGACTTTGCAAACATTGCGAACAGTAACGAGTCCAGGAAGCATGTAGTCTGAAATTTGTCAGCTACTGATCGAGCCTGGTGTTCCTCCTATCTCACCTTTTCCCTGTTCTCCGCACCCAGCATCTTAACACTAAGGTCGAATGGTCTTAACACCCCCGCGACCGAGTCTTCATAAAGCATAAGCAGCCGCAGTGCTTCCTTGACATCGCCGTGGACAGCCTTGGAGCGCAGCGCATATTCTATCCTCTGCTGGGGCACATCTAGTATACCGAGCTGCGATAGTGTCTGTGTGATATCCTGAGCTTTCTTCTCCTCCTCTTTCGATAGTCTCTTGGGCTTCTCCTCGATAGTGAATAGATTGTGAACGTCCAGCCGAGTCTTGCTAGTGTTTCTCTTCCTATCGCGCAGACTCAACACCCTCGAGAAGGCTGAGGTGCTGTTCATCGCGTTGTCGCAGGATGCTGGGGGACGCGTATTGTAGCTTTCATGAGGTCGTGGTGCAGTGCTTGGTGAAGATTATTTCTGATAGCATCAGAGGTGTGGTCGTCGAAGACAACCAGGTGGACGAACTAGGCCGGGCGCGGAGCCAGTGTGTGTCCCGCTAAGGATGAAACGGTGTAGATGGCAGCCTGGGAGAGATTCGTTCTCCCGCAAAGTTCTCGAGGTGGCGAAGATGTGAAGTCTTATAGAGGATTCAAGCGCACCAGGATGATTTTGAAAGAAGAAGAAGCTGAACCAACACAGCCCCCTCCTGTCTCGCCCGCGACGCCTAAATCAAATGCAAGCACTGTATACTTACTCCACGGCGGCTCCTACAACTGTGGGGCTGCGTGGAGTCAGGGTCGTTGATCGGCAACTGTTTCAAATTCGACCTCGAATAATCTACTTCGAAATTTCAAAGACATTCATCAAAGCAGACTTCCACCTTTACGAAGGACAGAGATGCCCGTCCATGAGCTAGGCGTCGCCGCACGTCGACTCGCCACAGCCACAGGATGTCGTCCAACTCGCCTCGCCGGCTGCGCGCGCAACGCATCTACTGCGACAACAGCCAACACTTCTGAATTGCAAGACCTCGAAGGCTCCTCATCCCTCGCAACCAGCTTCTCATCATCCCAAACCCAGTCATTCGACCCCGTCGCACAATCACAAAAACGAAAAGGACAGCTGCCCCCCAGTAGATATCAATTCCGCCCTCCGAAGTACTATCGCGGTCCCCTACACCCTCATCAGCCCCCGAAGCCATCCGATCCCGCATCCCGAGAGTTCGTCCCAGGCCCTTTCAGTCTCCCTCGCCTCCAGCAAACCTATGAATCCACAATCGCTTCCGATCTTATGGCTCTTTCCTATCAACACCACCCCCCGGGCTTTGAACCTGCTGTAAAGGCGCCACGTCTACGGCAATGGGATGAGAGCTCGCCGTATCATAAGAATCGACCACTACGAGCACCTCGCGGGAGCGACGTGTTGAACCTCTTACGAAGACCGATCACGTTCAGGAATTTACCGAAGCTCGATGGCGTGACTGTGCATGCATTCGTAAGAGAGGCGACGGAAGATAGTGCTGCGCTCCATGTGGCTAGTATGGTCATTCAGGCGATTACGGGTCAGAGATGTACAGCTCATGCGGCAAGAAGTAATGTGCAAAACTGGGGTCTAAGAGCAGGAAAGTACGTTGCGGTCTCCGTGGATTTGAGGGGCGAGGAGATGTATCACTTCCTTGGGAAACTCATTGATGTCGTGATGCCGAGGATAAGAGACTGGAGAGGAGTAAAGGGCAGCAGTGGTGATGACAACGGTAATATCAGCTTCGGCTTCAAACCTGATGTTGTTGCTCTGTTCCCCGAGGTCGAGGTCAACTATGATTCGTACCCGCCAAAAATGATACCTGGTTGCCGTAAGTCTTGGCTCAATGGGGAAGTTGGAAGATGAACTTGCTAACGTGGTATTCAGACATTTCTGTTAAGACGTCCGCAACGACAGACAAGGATGCAAGGATGTTGCTACGCGCTATCGGCATCCCATTCTACGGAAACATGATAAGATGATCACGGACAAATTGTAATACTATGTAGAGAAATATCTTCCTCGTGATTCGAGTCAGGCAAATACTCGAATTTTAAGCATGCAGTATCTGCCGGTGCCGATGTCTTGGTTTCTGGACCCTCCGCTCCGGTGTAAATGCTGAAGAGTTCTGGAGCGTGCCATACCTCCCGCGGATTCCCTCTGCCAGGTGTTGACTGGCCGTACTGAGCATGACGATGATGGTGATGGTGATAATCACATAGGGTACGACTCGAACATGTCAATGACCTTCAGCTGCTCAAGGTGCTTTATCAACGTCAGCTAACTCTTCAAGCACGATCATTGGCAGTTTGTTCTTGATTGCTTTTCCTCCACATGCCTTGGAGATGACCGTGCCTCTTACTTTATGCTCTACATGCCATAAAAAGAAGTGAGATCATCGAGCGACATTCCCATCTCGTCCTGATGAAGCTTTTGTAGCACATTGCCCAGATCATCATCCATATGCTCATCCTCATCCTCATCCTCATCCTCATCAGTTCGTCGGCGATAGCACATCCAGCGCCATTCGCCTATCCAACAACGCCACTCCTTGACCACACTGCAAGCGCGTGTTTTGGCGGAGTTACGTGCCTAATGTCCCATTCCACCCTGCATTGCGTAGCTGCCATCGCTAGCCTCATATTCTGCACCATACGCTTGTACCTCGCAACCTCCTCCTGACAACCACTCTTCATCCGGCTCGCCCTCTGCGTCCTCATCCGAGATGTGTGTCTCCACGATCCCGCTGCGAGCAAGCAGGAATTTGCCGATCCAGTCGAGTGGCTTCTCAGGTCTGGCAGGCGTTAGCTGAATATGTCTTACTTTTCAGGAGGAGGTTAGGGGAAGACGTACTCGTTGACAGCGACCCATTTCAGAGCCTCCATGACATGTGGTGTGACATTCTCGTTGAGCCAGCCACGCACATTGCTGCCATATTCGTTACCAGGGACGGTCATGGCGGGCACAGGAGCCGCGTGGATTGTGCTTGCAGTTGTAGTAGAACCTTTGATTGGAAGATGGATCGCAGTCGTAGTGGAAGCCTTGTTTGGAAGGTGGAGGGCCTTTTCGACTGCTGAGCTGTCGATTGGAAGATGGACGGCCTTTTCAGCTGGTTGATCCTTTGGCTTTCCTTTGTTCTTCTCCTTCAGAGACTCTCTGATGGCGGCGGCAAGGGCTGCGTCACTTTGTGGTGAATCGTGGCGCCTGGAGCGTGTGCTATACTTGTGTGCGCGAGATGGCGACGGGCGGGTCTTGGTGACTTTGTTCGCGGTGCTCGGTTTAGTAAACTTCAGCTTGATGATAGTGGGACCTTTGGTCGCAGCAGCAGGAGGAGGGACGGTTTTGTTGGCAATAGGATCGACCTCGGTGACATTGATCGGGCTGTGGTGGCTTGCTTCGTTGTCATCCACGATCTGGTCAATAGGCATGAGATCCATTGAGCTATCAATCTGATCAGGTGCCGAGTTCTGGATGATACTCTCATTGGCTGTCAACCTGGCTGAGCTCCGCGTACTACGCGCTCTGTTACTTTGCTTCACATCGCCACCCTCAACAGCAGCTACAGTCTTCACTTGTCTGACGGTGGAAAGTCGGTGTCCTTCATCCTTACTGGATTTTGGTGGAGTTGTCTCTGCAGCAAGCCCACATTCAAAGATGAAATCATGACTGGGTTGGAGGTATCCAATCACCGGATGTGTAGCGGTTCTTCCGGGCGTTCTTCTTCGGAGTGAGGGGTATGTGGTGCGTGCTGCATAGTTTGCGAGCTCATCATCACCGACATTAGCGAGATCACTATGGCGATTGACTTGGCTAGAAATTTCGAGGCTACTAGGATCTATCCCATCACTCCCAGTGACTCTGCTAGGCTCATGTTGAGCTCCAAGCTTTCTACCTGGACGGCGTCGAGTTTGCGGGATGTGAAGGTCGAAAGTTCTTGCAGCTGTGAGCTCTGGTACCGTGGCGGCATGTGGCAATCGAAGGATTGTTGCAGTTGGGTATGATGTGGGCCCTTGACCTCTGTAATTACCAGCCTGAGGCAGTCTGGCTGATGCAGGTTTTTGTGGACGTGTTACAGTTTGATTGAGCATTCTTGTGTCATTCTGCGTGACGAGTTCCATCGCATTGTGCGTCGCAGAGGTGATGACATCGTTGGGTTTATCTCTGAAGAGAGGCTGGCGCTGTTTCTTGGTTGAGGTTGCGTGTTCAATCTGCGACTTGAGTATCGGGCCATCGAGTACAATTGGCGAGTCGAGACCTGCAGCAGTGTTGCCATCTAAGTACGATGTGGAAAAAGGATTGTGGCTCGGAGGTTGAGGTACAGGTGTTGGTGGCGGAGCACCAAACGAACGACCTGCAATGTCCGACCTCCAGTTGAAATGAACTGCGGCGCTCTCTTGCGAGGGGAAGTCGAAGTGAGCAGTGGACTGCCTGATAGTTGGCTGAGATCTTGAAGTCTGCTTTGTTCTAGCCATCAGAGCTTGAACAGGAGGTAATGAGAGCGACGAAGAGAAGTGAGCGTTATCGAATACTTGCGACTGCTGATAGAGCTGCTGAGGGGGCCTCGGAAGATCGGCTGTCCAGTACGCGTGATCTTGCGTCTCGAAAAGTGGGTTCAGGTCGTTGTTGTAGCTGGCAAGATGAAACACCAAATTTGAAACTGGATCTTCAGGCATTTCGATAGTGTGTTTCGGCAGATTTGTAACATGACTGAGACGAGATCGAGCTGTCACAGCTGCAGCACTATTCAGATGAGCGCGCTCAGCATGATGCTGACTGTGAGTCGGATCCCAATTTGCGTGCTTCTGCTGGTATCGCAAGAGCTGCTGACTTAGATCTTGAGCGTGATCCATCTTGGCTTCCAATGTCACTCGCCACTCCTGACGAGTCGCACCTTTCTAGATCTAAAAGACAGGTATGCAGAACTTGCCCACTCCAGACAAATGACTTCTTTTTGTGAATTGTGCCGGGATCAATCTTCTGTGAACGATGTCATGAAAGGTGCCCGGAGATCGCCCAGGATCAAACACCTTGTTGGGTCACGTGCTCCATGCAGCCTGCCGGCAGCAAGCTCAAAGTCAAACCCTGCTTGGCATTCGTCTTCATCACCTTCCTACGGCTTCAGCCAATCTTCCTTTTGCCCCTCCTGCCGTTCTTTCCATTGCTCTCATTACATCCGTCCAGCTACTAACCGCACCCTCGACTTGCGTCAAATACCCCTGACTATTCAGTACATCTGTACCACCTAGAACCACGCGAACACCTGGAGTGCTCGCATTGACTTGAGCAACCGCTCTCGCTTCTTCGTACGTCGTCCCGCCAACAATGAAAACAATAATGTCTTGCGGCTTCTCTTTTGGAATCACCCCTTGATTGTCAAGATATGGATACGTGTTGGTTGGTAGTCTGCCTCTTGTCAATGATTCTAGGGTGGACAACAAGATGGGAGAATGCTGAGTGTAGACATTCTCCACGCCTTTCAAGCCACGCTGAATACGCGTTCTGGCACCAGCAAGCAGTGCAGTGGGTTGCGAAAACAAGTCGGGTATCGTCGGGACACCAGCAGCTGCCGTTGTAGTGTGCAGCGACCCAGTGTACGCAATAATCTTTGTGATGATTGAAACATCAGCTGACGTGAGAGATGTGCTTGTCACGAGCAGCTCGCGAAGAAGCTGTGTCGCGTTACTTTGATGGTTGTGATATCGTAGCGAATAGATAGCTACAAGGCGTAGTTTATTTGTATCTGGAATCTGAGGATTGCCGATGAGTTGTTGCAAAGCTCTCAGATCTGCCGTGTGGTTGTCGGAACATGCCAGACTCTGCTCTAGCTCACTGACATCGAGTAAAGAGTCCGCACCTACCCTTCGAGAGAGCTCGCCTACCAGAGTGACATGCTTGCTGACATTGCCCGACAGCTTCCTGAACTCTGGATAATCTTCCACGAAGCGTTTCATGTCCGAGATAGACTCCAGCTTGTGTGAATCTGAGGTCTTTGACGCAAACTGCTCAACATAGTCCTTTGCATTTTGACCAAGGTCGCCAAAATTCGCATACATGTTCTTCTTGAAGAACGGATCCGAGTCTTGCGAGAGAACGATTTCCTGTTCACGTTAGTAGGGATATGGTAAATATTGAGACTTCACGTACTTGAAGTTCGGTGCGCACGTCTGGCACATCTTTGAGGTCTACTCGACCCGTGTGTATGCCAAGAAGCTCATGCACCATCGCCTGATATGTCCATTGTGTCAGAAGTGGTGTAATCGGGTCCTCCCGTCTATCCAGCACAAGCAATACTGGCGGCGTGTCCGTGCGCTTGAAGTTGAAAAGCTGTTCTTCCTTTCCGATCTGATATCGAACTTCCGCTGCAAGCTTCTTTGCCATGAGACTGCTACTTCCATACCGTATCAGAGGCTTCTTCTTCAGCGACAATAATAATGCCACTAGTCCATCCGTCGAACGCTGTAACAAGTCAGAATCCCACAAATCCGGGCTGCTGCTCCATATCCGATGCCGTGGATATGCAAGCTCTAAGGCCATGAGGTCTGGATTGATAACCTGGAAATCAGCGAAGTGTTCTTGAACTGCTCGGACCACCTCGTAGTCATCTGCTTCTGCTAATCGTTCCAAAGCAGATTTCTTGACGACGTTGCTGAAGTCTAGCGACTTTGTCAGACTGTATGCTCCCAGTCGTGCTACAGCCTCGCTTACAGAGGTTGTATTCGCCATATTTCGGCTCCCTTAGCTCGTCTATCAGGAGTTGTATTGAATCTGGAGAAGGTCGTACGAAGCATAGGCATCGGAGGTGTCGCATATTCTCGCGCTTCTGGTTTTCGAGTCGGCTACCAATGACATATGAGTAAGTCATCGCAGGGATTGGTCGAGGCCCTCTTACTCCGTAAGGTATACATCGTGATTAAGGAGGGCGGATTGTGTCGTTGCTGCTGATATGATCTGGACCTATACAAAGTGTCAGAATGTGCGCAAGTGGTCTCCTAGGCTATTCGCACAGTCTCACTATCTAGCAAGAGGATCTTCATCTTCGCGCTGGCCGTGCCTGCTGCACCATCACCAACTATCATCATCTTGCTGATGTAGCCGGATACGGCTTGCATCACGTCCATGCTGACGATTGTCTAGTAGGGAAGTGGCCGACAGCGGCATAAAATAGTGAAAAAGAGGAGGATGTGCAATGCGCGCTCGATAGATCTTAGCGCTAAGCTGGGAAGGTTATGTTAGCTGTTGGCTGCTTGTCGATTATCACCATCACGATTGCCGTTGCGCGAATCTTCCCCCCACACAACGTCATTCCAAGCTATGTTTCAGTTTTAATGCTACACAGAGTAACTTATGCTGGAGCTCAGCCCTCTTCTAATTCCGGGTGAATAGTTGTGAAGACCAACATTCTCGTCAGGTCCGCAGAGATGTTGCCTTATATCAATGCCCGTATGTGGACAGAAATGTTGCATTCACCACCTCCTCATGCTGACAGCTTACAGCCTTCGACTACCTACAAACGCAGATGGGCGTCGCGCCTGATCCTCGTGAGTGTTTCGTTCCCTCGCACCGGGACCTAGTCTGAACCCAACGCACTAGTCAAGCTCGTCTTCTCCTTCATCCTCTCATACCCGCTCGCTGGTCTACTTAAGCGCATCCCAGACAAATCTCCATGGCAAAAGAATCTCTTCACAATAGCAGTCTCCGCGTTCTACCTTGTCGGCCTATTCGATCTATGGGCTGGCTTAAGAACCCTCCTCATAAGCTCAGCTGGCGCCTATATCATCTCAAAATACATACAAGGCCCATGGATGCCATGGATTGGCTTCGTCTTTCTCATGGGACACATGTCGGTCAGCCACGTCTACAGACATTACGTGAACGATGCGGACATTGTGGATATCACAGGTGCTCAGATGGTTTTGGTAATGAAGCTCTGCGCCTTCTGCTGGAATGTCCATGATGGTCGACTGCCTGATGAAGATCTGGAGGAATTTCAGCGAGATCGTGCTATCAAGGAGCTTCCGGGCCTTCTCGACTATGCCGGCTACGTTCTCTTCTTCCCATCACTCATGGCTGGGCCAGCCTTTGACTATGTGGAGTACCGTCGCTGGCTTGAAACCACAATGTTCGAACTTCCGCCAGGAACAGATCCTTCCAAAGCGCCGAAGACACGGAAGAAGCGAAGAATCCCACGTAGTGGGACGCCAGCGACAATCAAAGCTCTCAAGGGGGTGATGTGGGTCCTCATATACCTGAAGCTCGCTGGGATGTACCCAATAGGTATTGTGCTCGATGGTCGGAATGCTCAGTACAGCCTGGCACGTCGCATGTTCATCCTCCACATGATCAACTTCACGAATCGCACGAAGTACTATGGTGTGTGGTTCCTCGCAGAAGGCTCCTGTATACTGTCTGGTATTGGCTACAAAGGGCTGAATACGAAGACTGGTCGTCCGGATTGGGATCGACTGCAGAATGTGAATCCATTGGGTATTGAGCTAGCACAGAACAGTCGAGCATATCTTGGAAACTGGAACATGAATACCAACAACTGGCTTCGGAACTACATGTACCTGCGCGTGACTCCGAAAGGGAAAAAGCCTGGATTTGTTGCGAGTTTGGCCACATTCTTGACAAGCGCACTCTGGCATGGCTTCGAGCCTGGGTACTACTTGACCTTCGTACTCGCGGCTTTCATTCAAGCTGTCGCCAAGAGTGAGCACCGACTTTCCGAGTCCTCATCTTGCAATCTGCTAACACCTGACACCACAGACACACGGCGCCTCATCCGGCCCTTCTTCCTCTCACCCACGACCCTCACACCTCTGCCTACGAAAATCTACTACGACATCTTCTCCTGGCTAATGACCCAACTCGCCTTTACCTTCTGCACCACGCCCTTCATCGCGCTCTCCCTCACAGACTCCCTCAACGCCTGGCGCGGCGTCGACTTCTACTGTATAATCGGCGTTGCCATCGCCCTCGGTGCCTTCGCTGACGCCAGTCCCATCCGGAGATACCTGAAAGTGCGGCTCGCAAAGCGCGGCGGCGGTGGTCGCAAGAAGGCCGAAGAGCTCAGCGACAAGAGCGAAGGCCACGAGACAGAAGATCACGGCCATGGTATGGCGACCTCGACTTCATCCGCGTATTCGCGTTCACTTCAAGATTGTGATCCGTTAGATACCGCCGAAAACAGCGCCGGCGAAGACAATGACACCGACTCTCTGCACAGCACATCCCAACCCCACGACGCCGACACTCTCCGCCACCGCTCTTCACGACCGCGCTTCCTGGACGGTACAGGAGCATCCGGCTACAACGCTGCGCGCCACGGCGCTATGGGCGTGAGCGATGACCCAGGACGGGACTTTGACGACTTGATTGAGCAGGTGCGGGAGGAGGTGCGAATACGGCGGGGGAGGGGATTGAGTATGGGACCGAGTTTGCAGGCGGCGGTGCAGGAGCGATTTGGAAGCGGGGTTAGTGCGAGGGTGGATCGGGAGGGGAATGTGGATGTTGATGTTAGGAGGATGTGAGGAGGGAATGTTGGCTACAGGGAGATATGGCGAGACGGCGAGCCGTGCTGGGTGATCTCGGCCACTATTGATGAATGTGAGGTTTGAGCCATCGCGAGTGATTCATTACGACTACGAGAATCGCGTGTCCCGCTACCCTGCTCTGCTCTGTACTAGCAATGGTGATGGTGTCCGTAGGTCTCCTGTACTAATCTACAGCACCATGCCCATCCAGGGATTTGTCAGACCCATGTCTTTGACATTGGTGAAGAGCATATTGAACCCTTGAAAGCGAGTCACAAGGTGGTGGCATGACGGCCGAGCGGACGAGGTTGAGCACGGCAGCGAAGCCGGTGAGACGATTGTTGGTGGAAGCCACCCTGTACGTAGAGAGTGCTCCTGCTGCTGAAGAGGCAGAACGAGGATCGGGGATCGGGGTGTTGATGACGCGGACGCCTACGAGGATGCCTGGGATAAATAGGCTTGTTGATCGAGCCATGTCGCCAGGAGGCGGGTTGAGGTGATGATGATTGATGGTTTCAATGGCCCGTGATCTACGTCTGCATGGTTAACAAGTCACAGCACGTCTGGATGTTGAGGATCACTTGAGGATGCATGCAGGGTATCCTGAAGGAAACACCTAGGGCGCCCACCTCGTGGGCAGGATAAATACCACGTAGTCAAAAGCAGGGCAATCCAGTACCCGTTCGCCATGGTACCTGCATGCGCCGTCATCTCATCCTATCATCAGAAGTAGCAACAAGACAACCAAGGCGAATAGCAGATGGTCTGCTGGGGGTGACCTTCAGCTCGCACTCGCACCCGAAGTCGACTTCGGACCTGTGGCAGCTCTAGAAGCTCCTCGTTCGAGTTGTTCATACTACTTTGGCGCCGCGTGGCGTGAAGTCCAGAGGTGAAGTCCAGAGGTTCTTGGGCTTGGGGACTTCGCCAGCTCTTGCGCAATTACCTTACTCAACTAATCGCGGTAGAAGTCGTAATCGTGGAGGAGACTGCCGTGACTGCCTATACTCCAAGAATGTCGTGGAGCTTTCCAGCTTATCCTCCCCTCCTCCTCCTCCTCCTCCTCCTCCTCCTCC
>Ga0058698_10000480_pt1 | contig 22111 bp, 11 predicted proteins | sample AgamicAsSfe_FD_67288 | JGI IMG/M metagenome (GOLD analysis project Ga0058698, IMG submission 67288) | Agave microbial communities from Guanajuato, Mexico - As.Sf.e | ecosystem: Host-associated > Plants > Phyllosphere > Phylloplane/Leaf | place: Guanajuato, Mexico | collected 2012-05-30
CTTTCATCGAAGGGACCGGCGTAGTTCTGGCCCTGAACGACTTGGCGAACCGGTAAACTTCCTACAGGTGCGGTCTGCAATTGCTGGGTTTCGAGCAAATATTTGCCTTCCGCGATACCAGATTCCGGTGCTAGGGGGTTGATGTTGCCAGTCTTGTGGTCCTGGATCTCATCTTGCTCATCATCCTGGTATGGCATGTAGCGTAACCTGTCTGCGTCTTTGATCGTAGTGTCATCCCTGCCAATTTCGAGAATGTCGACGGAACCGTTGACTTCACCGACGACCAGCTTGCTGTAGTCCGCACTGAATGCAGCTGACATGATACCAGAATCACACGTGATTAAGTCTTTGATAAATGTGTTCTCTTCCGCGCGTGTAACATCCCAGACCTTGACCACGCCATCCGATGAACCGGAGTAAAGCCTCGTCGCGTTGTCACCCCAGGACAAGAAACGAACGCCGGTATCTGTGATTTCATGCTTGACACCCTCCTGTAGAGGCATCAGAGACCGGCTGTGAGAGAGTATTCGGAGCGGATCATCGGGCCAACGCGCATCCCAGACGTAGGCACGTCCATCTGTACAACCGACCGCGATGAGGTCTTCGTCATGTGGGCACCAGATAAGGTCGTTCATATCTAGAGCTGCGCACTCGAATTCCAAAGGACATGTAAACTTGTCAACTCTTACATCGTAGAGACGGACTGTCGAACGTGTGCCGCGGTTGACATTGGATCCCGCTGCGACACATCCTGCTGCAAACATCGGTTTACCAGAACGAATTGGGTTGAAGGTGACATCGAAAACATTCCTGTTAGACCCATGGATATAATAAGGAGCCTCAGTCTCGATGTCCCACAAGCATAGATCGCCGGTCATGTCAAAGCCCGTCTCCTTCATATTGGCGCCAAAACCTGCAAGCAGTTGCTCACCACATATCGGTTCGAACTGCAAAGCGGTAGGAAGAATCTTGAGATCCATGCGATCGACAGCCTTGTTTGAATGGAAGCTCGATTTCTCAAACTGGCAGGGCTCTTCCTCATCGATCCTGAGCACTCTGATTGCCTTCTGACTGGATGCCTTCGCCGCTGTTGCTATCATACCAGGCTGCATCTGATTGACTGATAAGATATCAATCTTGTCTTTGATGTTAAGCTTAGCAGCTAAAAGAGGCTGAGCAGAGTCGGCGTTGACGTCGGTTTTCCAAATACCAATATGTCCGTCGTAGCCTGACGAATACATGACGTGGCTGCTGTTCGAAAAGGCTACCGAGGTGACTGTTGTGTATAACTTCGGATCCTGGGATGCGAACATGGCATGACTTGAGTTGGCACCGCTCTCAGTCTTCTTACGTATCTTGTAGTGCTCTGCTAGCTCGTGTATTGTACCATGCATGAGGCTTCCGAAGAGTAGGTTGTTAGGTCGGTTATACTGCATAGAGTCCGGATCGTCAACAGCGACAGCACCGGCCGCAAAGTGTTCACCATCCGGTGCCCAGGCTACAGTATGGATATCACTTGAGGCGCCCGTCCAACATGCTGCTGGACCCATTGTGTCCATATACTTGTTCGTCACTTGATATGTGATAGGCTTAGACGCCGTGTGCCAGCCTCTTCTCGACTGACGACCGAGCTCTCGTTGACGTGTGATAGATGTGGTCGACGGTTTCTGAATCGACTGCATCTCCGTGTTCGGCCGTGCGGCTGCAAATCGTTGTATCTGCGGTATCTCTGCGATGTTGCCGGCCATGGCATCTTGTAGGAATGCTTCAATACTGCTTCGGTCTCGGCAAGGCAGGCGTGAACGAAGACTCTCAACGAGCCGGAGAATCTGTGTATCCGTGCAGCCTTTTAAGAGTTCGCGAAGTCGCCTTGTTTTCGTACTGTGCCGCGACCTTGTGTTCTTAATTGATGTCACAATTTTCTCTACTAGCTTGATCTCAACCGGGCTGAAGTCGACATGGAGCAGGCTGCCTTGCCAGTCTCGACTTGAGAGCTGGTCCCACTCTGAGCCGGTAGATGGACGCTGCATTGCTAAGCGTTGCCCTGAAGTCAAATAGGGCACATGCGTAGCGTGGGTGCCATTCCGGCGCGGTTTTGTGCAGAGGCTCAATCCAAGTGCTGCATCATCTGCATCGAATTGTACTTCCACCGGCTCGTTGTCGACAGCGACAGCCTCATTGGGCAAAGGCGCTTCATGGTCTTGCGGTGTCTCTGAACGAGTAGGAGCAGAGTCGTCCGCCATAGATCCAAGGACATCGTCGGTGTAGTCATCTACTTCATCTGCGGCAACACCCCGCTGTTTCGGCCATGTGTAATTGACTCTTTGTGCACGACGCGATCGCTCTCGACGAGGCGCAGAGTCGCCTCCTGATGAATAATCCCGTTCTATCGTCTGTTGAACGGGTAGATGTCGAGAAGGTTTCGCAGCATGTTGATGGGGAACAGTGGGCTGGTTGTTTCTTGGTCCTCTTGAGACACTAGTACCATGGATCTGATTCCAATCAACAGTCGCCTCTGCAGCCCACCGAGGGGGCAAGATCAAGGTAGATGGATCCTTTGACCTGTCTCTCTTGTTCAAGAAGGTGGAATAACGGGATTGTAGCGCAGAGTACTGACGTGTGGGCAAATCTACGTTGTACTCGGCCGTGATTTGGGCCCACGAAAACTGCTTTACCTCCTTTAGAAAGATGAGATATTGGTCCTGTTCGGCATCGAATGGGTTGACCTGCCTCTTTCGACCAGTGCATGGTGGAGGTGTAGGTACCTCCGAACCCCTCGGAAGAGCGGATGAATGGAATGGGGCTACTGCAGGCCCAAGTCCAGGAGGGGCATTTGCAGTCTTTGCTTTCGTATCCGATGCGTGTTGCAATGCAGGTTCTGTAGGCGACGAAACATCGGACATGACACTATCTTTGTCCTCGTCGGAAGGCTCCTCGGCAGTTCCCACGAAGTAGTTCGGTCTCGCGGCTGGCGAAGGGCGACTGCGCGATCGTCCTGGAACTCTACCTGATGTCACTGCACTTGTCTGCCGTGTTTCTTTGTGCGTAGCTGCGTGGCGGGGCTGTTCTCGTTGACTTGGTACATTCAGGACTGGGCTCGCACTGTTACCTGCCGACTGGCGACCGATATGCAGCGTGCGTGGGGTGCTCACCCGAACATTTTGCAGTATGGTCGCAGGCTCGGTGTTCTTCAAGGCTTGGTTGATGTCTTGTACCGACGGAGGCTTGTTGGCTGCACTAGGTTCTGACATCTTCATCCTCTTGGCTGGCCTTTCGTGGTGAGTTCCATTATGCGCATGCGCATGCCCAGGCACCGACATATAGCTATTTGGTGTGGCACCATGGCGTCCTATATTTGCTACATTTGTCGCCGTCGACGCGCTTCCGGTAGATGGGGGGTGTGGATGTGCGTATGTGGGTCGCGTCGTTGAAGTAGGTGGCCGTGATGATGGGGGAGGTACGGGCAGATGTGGTGTCATGGAGGGGTCGTGCGTCCCCAAAGGCAGCGAGGACAACGGGCCCTCGTCGCTTTCTTGCGCATCGTCATGGTAGGTGAGGCCGACTATGGAGGGTCGCCAGTCGCTGCCGTTGCGCTTGTTAGACATGTTACTCATGGTACGTTGCGAGAGGACATGGTAGGCTAGGAAATACGAGGGGGTCAATACCGAGGGAAGTACTCACTTCATTGCCGTCGGTCTGAGAGACAAGCAACACGTCCATGAGAGTCACCGTGATTGTCGCGTTAGGTGGTTGCGAACAACCGCGTAACCGTGGACCGCGTACCCCTGCTAGCCGTGGCTTTAGCGCTGTGTGGCGTCACCCCTTCACAAGAGAGCGGAAAGCTACCGTCTTTATGACAGCAACCTCAAATAGGATAGTATGCACATCAGACAATGCAAGCTGCGATAGAATCTCTCGATTACATAGGTAATGTAACGACCCATCTTACAACGTGTCGTATGTCCAGGAAATATCACACTCCCTCGCATCCACGCCCTAATAGACCTTACTACTATCTGGACTGCCATCCACAACCTTGTCTTTATCACCCCTGCCCTCAATATCCTGCCTGCTGTCTTGCACCGCCAGCCCCGCAACAACAGTTTCCTCACCAGGCTCCGCATCTGTCGGCACGGGCGGTCCGGAAAACTCCTTCCTGCCGCGGATGAAATACCACCCCACGCTAATTGCCGCGAAACCTGCAAACACTACACTCGCGTAGTTCATAGTAGCCGCCTCAACTGGTAGACTGACCGGCATACAGAACAGTACAACTGCGAGGCAGATCCAAGCGATCATGGCAATGTTGATGGCGTAACCGAAACGGCCGAGCGAGTAGGACGAATGGCGTACAGCCTTACGACCGCGTAGCACCGAGATGAGAATGGGCATGCCGTAGGATGTGGAAAGACAGATTGTCGCGACACCAGTGAAGGAGTTGAAGGCGGCCGAGGAGCCAAAGTAGATGAGGCCGAGGAGACAGTCGACGACTGTGGAGAGGACGAGTGCCATGAGAGGGATATCGAAGCGCTTGTCTACCTTGGCCCACAGTCGCGAACCGGGGATTGCGCCATCGCGAGCGAAGGCGTAGGTGCAGCGCGAGGCTGCGGTCAATGCACCCGTGCCAGCGAAGAAGAGAATGCCGAGGATAAGGAAGAGGAGTCCGAAGCCACCGCCTGCACTTCCAGTGACAGTCTTGAAGAGCAGGCCAATAGGTTGTCCATTGGCGACATCGAGAAGCAGTTGTACGTCGGGGAGAACGAAGAGGATAGGGATCAGGTAGATGACACCCGTGACACCGGCCGCAGCGACAGAGAGAACGATGGCCTTGGGAACTTCGCGGGATGGGTTGGAAACCTCTTCACACATGGCGGCGACCATGCCGTAACCAGTCAACGTGTAAGCAGCCTGTAGGAGACCGACGAAGAAAGCCCATCCGGATGGCCTAAAACTAAAGTCAGTATAACTGGTCCGAGACGCGGTTCGAGATAGAAGGGGCAACGCACCATCCACTCTGGCTGGCATCGTAATGCGCAAACACGAACTCGGCATCCCTCTTGTTATCCGCCATACTCAACAGCACAACCATAATAACCACCACGCTGGTTGCCGTCCAGTAGATACAAATCTTATTGATCAGATCCAGATACTTTGCTCCAAAGATGTTAATGCTCATGCAAATAAGCATAACAGCCCAGAACGCAAGCACAGTCTGCCATTCGTTCGGCACAAAGTCTTCATCCCAGAGCGTGATGGCGGATAGAATAAGTTGGCCACCTGAGAAATTGATCGAAAGCGTAACAGTCCAGTTTCCAACCAGAGTCAACCAACCGGTGACCCACGAGGCGATGGGCGCCCATTCGCGTGTCGAAAGCATGGCCGACCAGTAGTATACACCGCCAGCCGTAGGATATACTGCGCAGATTTCCGCGAGCGAAGCAGCGATAGCCAGGGAGATGAGAGAAACGAGGATCCAGCCATACAGCACGGTAACGGATTGACCATCGGTAAGCGTGATGTAGAGTGTTGTGGAAAGACCGAAAGGAACAGCCATGATGGCGAACGACATGCCGAGAACGCTCAACATGGATAGATTTCGAGGAAGCTCAGATTGGTAACCCATCTTCGCGAGAGCAGCGTCGGCGCCAGGGTCGTTGACCGACGCTCTTCTTCGAACGCCATCGTCTCCTCCTCCTTCGCTGATGGAAACACTCTTCGCCATGATTGTTTCGCTTTCCTAACGACCAATATTGTAGTGCCAAACCCGACTCTTACTGCGCGACGAATTGCGCTGCGATAAAATGGCGAAAACGACTCCAAAGTCCGGGTGTGGCAACCGACCAGTCCAGTCCAACGTTTATAAGGGCGCAACGACCGTTGATAACAGAAACGACGACGAAGGTGTGCTATTAGGGATAAGAACACGAGAAACCCAAGATAAAAGACGACAACACGCGAGTGACCCGACAAATTCCCCGCAGCTGGCAACCGCCGGCGTCAAGCCCGTCAAAGTCTAGACTAGGGTCTTGGGAGCTGGGAAACGCGCGAAATGCGACGCTGCAATCGTTCGCTCCACACCATGAGTCGGAGCGCGCCAGGAAGATAGGCGTTTGATTCGATATAGAAATCACCGACAACATCAGACATCAAGTAAGCGCGATAAGCAACCCTTGGTGTCTGCCCACCCATCATCATTGTCCCCCATCGAACGCCTGCAGGAGTCGTGATAGCAGATTGGCGTGTACAATCAACCCTGCCAGGCGCGCATGTCACCGATCGAAGCCGCATGCGTCATCTCCGTTGTCGGGTGTGTTTGCCGGACTGGGACGGAATCGGTCGCGTGCGTTCATGTGGGGTCAAGCCCGACCAGTGCCCGACTGTCGGCAGCGCCCAGCCAGCAACAGCCCCGAGCAAAAGGCCGTTCTTCGTATCTTTTGTGGAGGGTCGAGTGGAAAGCTGGGGCCGCCCCCAGGTGGACACGTTTATCGCATCACAGCAAGTTATCACGTTTTCAAAGGATACTACGATAATGCTGCAACATGGGATAGAGTCAAGGAGAAATCTGAGATGATAATATTATAGTACAAATGTGTCCCGGAAAACGGGCTCGACTAATTGCTTAATGCTCCATCTAATGCAGGAACCAAAGCATGCCACGTCTATCTTCGTACCGAATCCCGTCATGACACTATCCCATACATGTCGTGATCTGGTCCGGCTGATAACGGCAGTCATCCATCTATCTCTGCGTAACTTCCGTTTCCATGTCTTCATCATTCTTCATAGCGTTTCTACTTCGCCATGACATCGACATAGCGACCAGCCTTCTTCTTCTTATTTGCTGGTCCCTTTCTGGCTTGAGGTGCACCCAGCAAATCATCAATACTACTGGCATTGCTCATACCAGTGCCCGGTCGTGACGGCGGTCCTGATGCAGCACCAAAGCTCGGTCTGGCTAGCACAGGTGGTTTAGGTCCAGCAGCGAAGCCCTCTTCATCAGACTCTGGGATACCTGGTGTAGAGGCACGGGACGCAGCACCGCCCATTGGTGGTGGCATAGATGAGGAGCGAGGGTTGGATGTAGGTGGACGCAGGCCGCCGGGAGGACCCATAGGCGGGGTGGGCGCGCCGCCTGAGGCACTTCGAGCTGCGCCGCCGGGAGGACCAGCGCGTGGAGGCGGTGGTGTTGCAGCGGGTTTACCCGTATCTGCCGCACCGCCCTTCTTGTTTACCCACTTGCCAAGATCCGTATCGTAGTAGAAACTGCTCTCTTCTCCCAGCTTAGCCTTAATAGGACCGGGAGCGGCGTTGGGATCTTTCTTAAACCACCCAGACAGCCATCCTCCCTTCTTCGCTGCCGCGGCTTCCTTGTCACGCTGAGCATCTGCTTCGGCCGCTTTGCGGAATGCCTCGTCTGCCTTCTTGTCTGCTTCTGACTTGGAGCTGCCGCCTCCGCTGATCTTCAGAGCTGAGGCGCGAGCAGCAAGATCGTCATCGTCGTCGAGATCCATGAAAGATTTCTTCTTGGTTACTTGCTTCTCTTCCTCTTTCTTCTTATCGTCCTCATCGTCCTCATCGGGGTTGTAGGGCTGGTACGCGGGAGGCTCGAAGGTAGTTGAGGAAGGTCCATATCGATCGTATGTTAACTCATTGTCTGTAGGCTGACTCGGCTCATCGTAGCTCGCTTGCGGCTGGTAACCACCAAACGCAGGGGCCGAGGAAGAATCTTGGATTGGGGGAGTGGGCATGTAAGGACTGCCCAAGGATGGCTGGGCCGGACTGTACTCAGGACGAAGTGGAGAGTACGATTGTGCTTTGGCTTGCGTGCGTGCACTCGGTGGACTCAGTTGGGTCTGCGTAGGGCTGTAGATATTGGATGTCGGTGTCATAGGCGTATAATTGTCGGATGCTGCTCGCATGCCATAGCTATCGTTTGACTCCATTGACGGTCGACCACCGGGCTCGTAACGAGACCGCTGCTGTTCCGAGGAAGACCTTGGTGCGTATGCATTTGATGGTGCATACCTTGAGTTGCCTGGTGCTGGCGGCTGTGCAGGCACACCATAACCAGACATTGCGCCATAGAGATCCGCATTCGAATGTGAAGGCGTAAGGGAAGGGCTATCGCCGGTAATCTTAGCGAAAGGTCCAACCTCGGACCCACCAGATTTGTTGGCCGTGTTATCCTCGTCATCCCCTGCAATGAAGCTGTTAAACTTTGACAGAAGCGAGCTTCCAACCTTGTCCATACTAGGCTTTGAAATCCACGACGAAGAACCATCCTTGGGAGACTGCGACAATCGCTTGCCCAAGTCGTCGAGATTGGCAATGAAAGCAGCGTTGTAGTAGAGAGAAGGTGCTGTTGTAGCCTTCATAGCCGCTGCAATAGCGTCGCAGTATGCCTGCGCATCGGTTCTGTACCCATTCTCGGCTAACTGATACGCATGTGCAAGTTTATAGTTTTGCAAATGCGGCATGACGAACGAGCCGGTCGGCGATGCCAACGACATTGCAAATTCGTACACTTCAGTCAGCATTATCGGCTCCAGCTCGACACCCATCTCCAAAGGATTCAGGCGGTGATCAGCGCCGATCAGTACGAGATCAGCCTGAGGATCATCGACTCCGCTGACCTTCAAAACCGAACGAGCAAAGATGAAGCAAACATGCGCAGCTTCAACACGACCGTATTGGACCAAAAGCCTTCCAAGCGAGAGTAGAGCTGATGCATCACCTTCACTGCGATTGTTCAGGATCAGCGCAACCGTCTCGCGCCACTTGTCGAGGCCTTGCAGTGCGTTCTGTGTTGCACCAGCACCGTCAGCGCTCACCATCTGGAAGCCGGCACGAGCCGAAGCTGGAACCAGTTCGTCGATGCAGTCCTCATGGTTGCCAGCAAAGACTTCGTACAGTACAGCCAATGCTTGGTTGCTGCGTCCGGCTTTCTTGACTTCCTTTCGGACGAACTCTTGGACAACCTGCTTCCATATGTCTTTACTGAGAGTAGAAGACAACAACATAGCGTGGCCCCATAGTCGCTGGTCGACAGCGTGCCAGACAGCCTTCTCGCGATCACCCTTGACCAGCATGCTTTGCAAGTCCTCGACGGCACGGGGGTCAACAGGTTCTGCTTGGAGGTTGGAGGTGTTAGATCTTGACCGTCCGACAATATCGGCTGCTGTGGAGTATGAACCCGCTTCATCTGATGACTCGTCACCAGCTGGTGAAAGTAGCTTCTTGACGGCAGCTTCTGCTGCAGGAATACCCTCCAGTTTCCCATCATTGTCAATGAGAACCTGCATGAGTTTCCAGAGAAGGGTGCGATCTTCCAGGCGCTTGAGCTCGTCTTCACTCATAGTGTGTTCGAGTCCTGGTTCTTTCAACTGACTGTCTAGTGCTTCGATCTTGCGGCCTAGCCATGCTGATACGTCCTTCTTCTTGCCCTTGGCCTTGAGAGGGCCTGGGAACTTGGCGATGTCTTCCGGTAGAGGGAATACCTCTTTGATGCTCTGAATACGGACCTCACCAGGGTTGCTCTTCATCATCGGCGCGGACCCGCCACCTCCATACCTAGGAATTTGCTTAGGGAAGCTCGTCACAACATTACCCCCTAGACCCCAGGTGAACACAGGATGACCCTTCCACCGTTCGAGTGGATCTGCCGAACGCTCGTCTTCAGGAACGATAAAATCGTAGGTTGTGGACGCTTGCCGGCGATGAGGAATCTTGTTGACAGCACTGGAAGCGGTAGACTGGTTACCATAGATCGCAGATGGCATCATGCCATAAGGAGTCCCTGTGGACTCCAAGCTACCATAGCCGCGTACGGGCTGTTTCATGGTCTGTGTTGGAGATTGGGAGTGGGAGCGTTGCGGAACTGCTGGCTGGGCTGGCTGATATCTCGGTGCATAGCTGTCAGTCTTACGTGGTGAGCCGACTACTGATGAAGGTGTACTTCTTAGAGGCGGAGTCTCCGATCTTCCAGATGTAGGTGGCCTTGAACTAAGCATTGGCTCTGGCTCTTGCTCTTCAATCTCACTGACTTCTCCTAGCGGGCTTCTGATAGGTGGGCGGGGCATACCATCAGCCGATTGCGAAAGTTGATGGTTTGGAGCATATTGCGCATGATTGTCTGTAACCTGCTCCTGCTGAGGCATGCTGTGGAAGGCTAGCGGACTGGAAGTACGGGGCGCAAAAGGCTGCGAGGGAGTTCGCGTTAAGTTGTTATGTGGCTCGGATTGGTAACGAGCATGCGGTGCTTGCGATGGAGCAGGCGAGTATCGCTGGTTTGCCGCTGGTGCGCTTGGGGGTGCGGGAGAATATCGTGAGTTGGCAGCGGGTCCCGATGGAGGCGGCGCTGGAGAATATCTGCTCGTAGAAGGGGGCGCCGGTGCCGGCTGAGGAACGGGAAGACTGTTTGTTCGTGTAGGTACCGATGGCTGACTGGGGAACATGGGTAACTGCTCTGGTTGTCTGAACGGAGGAGGTGTAGCGACTTTAGCAGCATCTGGAATGAACTCGTTCCTCAGGGACGACGTGGAAGCCGTACGCTCCTTTGATGGCAGCTGCGGGGGTGGATGGCTAACTGGAGGTGAAGGTTGGACAGGGACATTCGGCTGCGGGGTGTAGCGTCCAGACGGGCGTGGCTTGGATGTGACAGGCAGCTCAGCGAAGAAGTCACTCGAAGGTGACTTTGCTACGACGGCAGGCTTTGGTGGTGCAGCCGGTGGTGGCATGCCAGTCATCTGAGAACGCATAGAGTGGCCCGAGGATGGTGGAGACAGACTAGACACTGACATGCTCGATGCCATGGGCGGCCGTGGAGGCCCAGGAGGCGCAGTGTTGGAAGACACACTGCTGGTCCGCGGTGGTGGTGGAGTTGGCTGTACAGCTGAGACTGTCGTTCGCGGAGCAGGTCGCTTTCGGGTAGTCACGATGTCTTCTGGCAAATCATAAGGCGAAGCGTAGCCTCCTTTGGACTTGTCTACGAAACTTTGTGCTGAGCTTGCCATTGGCGGTCGAGGCGGCTGTTGCTGCTGTTGCTGTTGATATGCCATGTTTCGTCCAAAGCCATCGTAAGCTGGTGCGGCTGGTGCTTGAGGAGCGTACGGGTTCGCCGCTGGGGTAAGCGCCGGTGCCACAGCAGGAGTTTGAGGAGCATATCGGCTCGCCGTTCCTGAGGGAGTGACTTGCGTTGGTTGCGCTGCGGGTGCCGGTACTTCGTCTTCGAGGAACCCCTCGTCGTCACTCAACTCGATGACAGGTGCATCCTCGGGGTCAGGCAGGAAATCATCGTCCAGATCCAGATCCAGATCCCACTCGCTTTTCTCAGGAGCCTTTGATTCGGCCTGTACCACATGGGCACCAGGTGTCTGATCTACGGCCTGCGCAGGTTCGATCTGTTGGCTCGCGACCACACCGAAAAAGTCCTCCGCCTCCTCTGAATTTCCCCAGTCATCATCGGCTCCCGTGTTGCCACCTACGGTGGTATTTCCAATATTGTCATCTCCGACTGTCGTCCCAACAGCTTCGGCCATTGGTGTCTCTAGGGGTGTTTCCTGTGATTTCCCACCAAGATCAAAGGCGTCGTCACCGGAACCGCCCCATTCGTCTGCTTCGGTGTCTTCTACCAGGGGCACTTTTACACTCTCGGCCATGGCATCCTCCAAAGCTGTAGTCTCGCCCTGATGCTCGTAGTTCTCCTCTGCATGTTGCTCGGGTTCCGCCTCTTCTTCCGAACTTTCCTCTTCGCTCTCCTCTTCTTCAGAACCCTCCTCGTCGCTAGACTCGGCCTTGGCTGGTGTCGCTTGTGGTTCGCCAATATCGAGTGCCTGCGTTGCATTTACCAGATCGTCCTCGGGCGCAGCGTCGTTTCCAAACTCCAGAGGTTCTTTTGTCTGGGGTGGTTGCGCTCTTGGCGGCGATTGTATGGTGTCATTGCGCTCGGGAGATTCGTCGCTTGAGCTTTCTTCTTCGATCTCGGGCTTGTTCGCAGGTTCTGTTATGACTGGCGCAGCTACTGCGGGTTTTGGGGGAGCCTCGTCCTCTTCCTCGCTCTCATCTTCTGATTCTTCGTCATCGTCATCAGCCTCTTCGTCTTCGTCGTCCTCTTCTTCTGACGAGTCTGGTTTGGGTTGCTCAGGTTGTGTTGCTGGCTTCGCGCTGGCTGGTACGCCCGCTCCATTTTCGCTGCGCAATGCCGGGTTCCAAGATGTATTTGAGGGAAGCGAGGGAGTCGAGGGGGTCGAGGGGTTCGAGGGCGCGCCACCGTAGGCATAGGAAAAGTTTGGGCCGTCTTCGTCCATTATGGAATAATTAGGTAAGTCAAAGGGTATCTACAAGTACTAAAAATCCAGTCAGTGCTGAAATTGGTGTTTGGCTGCTCGGATGTTGGGCCTGGGTTTCGGCACCAGAAGCAGGTTGACATGGCACGGTAGACGCCTCGTGGGACAAAATGGCAGCCACAGCAAAATATGCAGGAGAGAGTAAAGTGTGACAATTGAACTAGAGAGAATGCAGAGTGAAAGGCAGTCGCGGCGGAGAGTCGAACGCGGAGGACGAATGAGAGTGCTCGTCATCCCTTTCTACGTCAGTGATCGCGAAGACAGTTACGTACCTCTATAGAAGCAGAAGAGCATGGGCTCTGTATGTCGCGCAACAGCGAAAGACGCAGTCTCCGTCGAGGAAGGCAACAAGAATCAAACAGCAGAGGCGAGCCCCGGTCGCATCGCAATGTAGTCTGGTAGGATGAGTGAGAAAGCGATCTGGCCAGCTGTTCCTGCGCCTTGGACATTGAAACGGCCCGCCGCGGCAGCCCCAACGCCACACTTGCCGCCTGCGCCACACCCCAGCCCGGAGAGTGACGCGACTTCAAGACACATGGGCTCTACAATTCACACAGCACCACCTGCGCCCTTCACTCCCGAGCCCGTCACCCATTTCGAGGCATACTTGATACGTCGACATTCCCTGGATCCTCGTCGGCACTAGAAACTAAGCGTCCAGTCGCCCAGACATTGCATCCAGACACCCCCGAAACGCCGCGGACCCCCGAAGGCAGCCAATATACCTATAACCACACCCAAGCCCGTCGCACATGAGGTGGAACTAGCCAACCACTCCTTCCTGCACCGCAGCACCATCTTCGCTCGCCCATGAGCCATGGCTGCACCCCACCAGTACCACCAGCCAAATGCGCCAGATGAGGACTCGGACCTGGAACTCGACCTAGAGGAGCTGGACCCTCTGGCCACCCACTCGCAGTCCACCTCTACACCACCGCGCCGGCAATCCAGGGAGCAAACAAGGCCGTATCATGAACTAGGCGCGAGGATACCGCTGAGGAATCTCAGGGTAGGCCGGTTGCGCGCGAGCAAGAAGAAGGAAGAGCCGGAAGAGGATGACCTGAGAGGGCTGTTGGACGACGATGAAGGGTCTAAGAGAGACTCTGCCGGCAGTTATGGCCAGTCTGGAGACGACGACTCGCCCCTGCTGTCTGCACAACACACAGTACGGAGAAGACGGCAACCACCACCGAGCAAACTATCCCGCCTAGGCTCAGCCATGCGCCTGCCCAGCTTCCTCTCACGACAGAACAATGCGCCTATACAGCTGGGTGATGATAATGGAGAGTCAGATGCCGAAGAAGAGCATGATCCGACCACTCAGCGCACCATCTCCGTCGGCCAGCTTCAAACCTCGAGATTCCCTGCAAACGCCGTATCCAACGCCAAATATACCCCGTGGAGTTTCCTACCCCGCACTCTATACAATGAGTTCTCCTTCTTCATCAACATGTACTTTCTGCTCGTCGCTCTATCACAAATCATACCTGTCCTGCGAATCGGCTACCTCTCGACCTACATCTTTCCCTTGGCGTTTGTCATATCCATCACTCTAGGGAAAGAAGCTATGGACGATATTGCGCGAAGGCGGCGAGACGCAGAAGCGAATTCCGAAGGTTACACAGTTCTGAAGTTCGAAGAGAACAGCAACGGCAACGGCGTCGCGCCGGGCAAGAACTCGCAGAAGAAGAACCGTTTGAGGAAGCAGGCCAAGGACCGGGGTCGGTCAGCCGATATTGATGAAGAGGAGCAGCGACTTTCAGGCAAGGGTTTGGCCACGTGCACCTACTGGGAAGTTGTAAAACCCTCTCGGAGCCTCAAAGTTGGAGATGTCGTAAAGCTTGGCAAGGACCAGCGAGTGCCTGCCGACATGGTGCTTCTCAAGAGCTACTCCAGCGAAAATGCAGCACCTTCCGAAGACGGGTCTAAAGCGCAGAGTTCGTCGGCCGCGCTTATCGACGGTTTGGATTCTGAAGACACAGCCAAGGGAGACACAGCCAAGGTCGATAGTGCCATAGCTACCGGATCCTCAGGCGAGGCCTTTATCCGAACTGATCAGTTGGACGGTGAAACCGATTGGAAGCTACGCCTGACTTCACCGCTCACCCAGAACTTGGATGTTGGCGAGTACACACGGCTCCGCGTCGTCGCTGGCAAACCGGACAAGAAGGTCAACGAATTCTACGGAACCGTTGAACTGCCTCCCAAGACACAGCGCCAGTATGACCCTCATGAGAATGAAGAAGCGGCCTCTCCTGAAGAGGTACATTCAGCATCCTTGAGCATCGACAACACCATTTGGGCAAACACCGTTGTTGCCTCAAGCTGCAGTCTGTTAGCTGTCGTTGTATACACTGGCCCCCAAACCCGTCAAGCGCTCTCTACATCGCCTTCCCGGTCCAAGACTGGTTTGTTAGAGCTGGAGATCAACTCCCTGACAAAATGGCTCTGTGTCTTTACACTGTCGCTCTCATTCATACTAGTCGCCCTTGCGCGCTTCCAAGTCATCGAAGGCAGGCAGTGGTGGCAATCTATGCTGCGTTTCCTCATTCTGTTCTCTACCATCGTACCAGTAGGTCTGCGTGTAAATCTTGACATGGGCAAGTCAGTCTATGCGTGGTTCATCCAGCATGATGAGAGCATCAAAAACACCATTGTTCGGACTAGCACGATCCCAGAGGACCTAGGCCGTATTGAGTACCTGTTGAGCGACAAGACGGGTACTCTGACACAGAATGGTATGTCAAACAACAAAGGGACTCTGACATGACTAACAACATTCAGAGATGATCATGAAAAAGATACACGTCGGTACGGTCTCGTATGCAAACGAAGCAATGGACGAAGTATCGTCATATGTTCACCAATGCTTTACACCACCCACTGGAGAAGCTCCGTCACTCGTCACGCCATCTTCTGCAAATACCGCGCCTCTGACCTCAGCTACTCGTACACGCCGAGAGATTGGATCTCGAGTTCGCGATGTTGTGCTGGCTCTAGCACTTTGCCACAATGTAACACCGACTACTGAGGAAGAAGATGGGGAAACGGTAACTACGTACCAAGCCTCTTCCCCAGATGAAATTGCCATCGTGAGATGGACCGAGGCTGTTGGCTTGAAGCTACTGTCCCGCGACCGCGAGTCTATGACCCTACTATCGTGCGACAGCGGCAATACAGTGGTCAAGGTGCGCATTTTGAACGTCTTTCCGTTTACTTCTGAAGGCAAGCGCATGGGTATTGTTGTAAAGTTCTATCACGGTCCGGCATCATCACCCACCGATGATGGTGGCGAGATCTGGTTCTACCAAAAAGGTGCCGACACGGTCATGACCTCCATTGTTGCCGCCAACGATTGGCTCGACGAGGAGACAGCAAACATGGCACGCGAAGGTCTCCGAACACTGGTCGTCGGTCGCAAGAAACTCTCCGCGCAAATCTACCAAGACTTTTCCACCAAGCATGCCCAGGCATCCCTTGCCCTCAACAACCGCGATGCCGCCGTCGCCAGTGTAGTAAAGGAATTCCTGGAGAACGACCTGGAACTTCTTGGCGTTACAGGTGTTGAAGACAAGCTTCAAAAAGACGTCAAGCCCTCTCTCGAACTCCTCCGTAACGCAGGCATCAAGATCTGGATGTTGACTGGTGACAAAGTAGAAACCGCCCGTTGCGTAGCTGTCTCATCAAAGCTCGTAGCCCGCGGCCAATACGTCCACACAATTGCCAAGCTAAAACGCAAAGACCTCGCCTCCTCCTCACTCGACTTCCTCCGCGGAAAACTAGACGCATGCCTCCTCATTGATGGAGAGTCTCTCGCGCTGTTCCTCCAACACTTCCGCCAGGAATTCATCTCCGTAGCCGTCCAGCTGCCCACTGTCGTAGCCTGCCGCTGCTCTCCAACGCAGAAGGCAGACGTTGCCCGCCTGATTCGCGAATTCACCAAGAAACGCGTATGCTGCATCGGCGACGGTGGCAACGACGTCTCCATGATTCAAGCCGCAGACGTCGGCGTGGGTATCGTCGGAAAGGAAGGTCGTCAAGCCTCCCTCGCAGCCGACTTCTCCATTGAGCAATTCTGCTACCTCGTGAAACTACTGGTCTGGCACGGTCGCAACAGCTACAAGCGTTCTGCTAAGCTGAGTCAATTCGTCATCCACCGCGGTCTCATCATCAGTATTTGCCAAACCGTCTTCTCCATCTCAAGCAACTTTGAGCCCAACGCTCTGTACAAGGACTTTTTGCTCGTCGGCTATAGTACCATCTACACCATGTGGCCTGTCTTCTCGCTTGTGTTGGATCGAGACGTTGATGAGAGCGTTGCGAATCTCTATCCGGAACTCTACGCTGAACTCAAAACGGGGAGGTCGCTATCCTATAAATCCTTCTTCATCTGGGTCGCCGTATCCATCTACCAGGGCTCAATCATCCAGGGACTATCACAACTCCTCATCGGTGTTGGTCTTTCAACTACACCCCCTGCGGAACCCGACCCCACTTTCCTTAAAATGGTCAGCGTCAGTTTCTCGGTGCTGATTGTTAATGAACTTATCATGGTGGCTATGGAGGTTACGACTTGGCATTGGTTCATGATTGCTAGTATCGTGGGTACGGCTGTCATTTACTTTAGCTCCATACCGTTCTTGACGGGCTACTTTGATCTTGCGTTTGTGGGTAGCGTGGCGTTTTGGTGGAAGTTTGCGGTTATCGCGGCGATCAGTCTTGTGCCGCCTTATGCGGTCAAGTTGTTGGGGAGGACGCTGAAGCCGCCGAGTTATCGTAAAGTGCAAGGTGTATAGGAAGTGGGTTTGCATAGCGGGAGTTCTTTTGAGTTTGGAAGCAATGAGATTTTATTTCTACTCTTCATCAGTTTCTCTGGTTTTCCAGTGTGTGCGGCCTTTTCGAGCAGGCCCTTTTGCTTAGCTGGGCAACTGATCTTTCATCATAGTCCTGTTCCTCGATACGATTGCTCGTTTGAACATGTCCGCGACGAAGGCAGTTCATGTCTTAGTAAAGGAAAGAGAGAATGAGAGGCTTGCTGAAGATTTTGCACAGAACAGATATCACGTGTATAGAACATTTGAGACAATCGATTCAACAGACACTACAATTACTATGATGTTGTACAAGTATGAGAAAGCGCGAATGGCATATGAAGGTCGTCGTTGTGCTACCGTATGGTTACTTTGACTGACTTAACCCTAGAGCTTCTTCTCAAAGCGTTTATACATCAGAACGACAGCGTGCATTCCAGTACCCCCATAAACTTGGGGATTCGCCCTCAATTCTAATAAACTTCGCTGACTGACCAAATGATCGTTGATGTAGAAGACATTCTGAGGGCCACGTACGCTCGCAACCCAGTGACCTGCATTGTGTTTACCGCCATGAGCAAGTACACTGCTTAATCGATACATGAGAAGCGGTGGGCCGTCACCAACAGCTTGATATTCAGACAAATTCAGAACCTCGGGAAGATTCACGGGATTCAAGTTCGGTGTACCGTTACTGTTGACGATACTGAGCTTGATGCGGAGATATTCTGGTGATCCTTCAATACGTGTAGACTGCATTCTTTGCTGCGTGCTGTTACAGATGTGACAGTGGAAGGTACTGAGTGGAGTTGGTTCGAACTCTCGTCTCATAGCTTCTTCAAGGCTGTCTGGTGTGCCGTTAGAGAGAATCGCGATGTTGTTGAAACCGATACTGTCGGGGGCGGGATTGTTTGGGGGAACCTGCTGAGAACCGCATGGACAATTCCAGAAGCACTCTTGTTGCAGTATGAACAGGGCTTCGTAGCGAGCTTTCCAGGCCGTGTTTTCATTGAGACTGTTTGGGTTAGCGTAAGGTAATCTAATGTCGCCGAGAAGACTTACTGGTAATTAACAGACTCGAGACATGCTGTTAATAGTCGCGTTTGCATCTCCTCTGGGTCCTCTTGTGCGTTCCCTGCCCCAGTGTCTGCTCCTGGTGTAAATTGCCGCAGCATGTTGTCAACTTGGTGAACTCTGTCTAGCTCTGCATTGTTGAAGGGTAGACTATCAGGTACACCACCAGCATTGAGATTTTGGATACCCCAGTAGAACTGCGCTAAAGCCTTCACCGCGCAAGCGGGACAGTCTGTTAACGTACTTCCTGGGTTTTTCTTCTCTTTTTTCTCGAGTTTCTTCTTGAGCTGAGTCAACTCCTTTTCAGGCAATTCGTCTATACTAGGAATTTTCTTGTTCGACGATATAGTAGTACTGGACATATTCAAATCTAATTGTGCATGGATCACATGAGCGGGACGGCATGGGAAGATCCGGGTTCCATTGCGCATGCTATTATGAGAGATGATCCACTGAAGAAATCTTGGCAAGTGTAACAGTGCTTGTAGACCGCTGAGTCGGAAACAAGTGTTGCCATTTCGCCTCAGACCTCTGCTTTTTTTACTTCGGTTTCTTGGGATAGGCCAGGTATTTGGAATTTGTTTAGCAGCAATGTTCTTAGCTACTTGCCTCGCATGTGGCGCAGCCATTGGGTAGAGGCTCGTGCCACGCATATTGGGACGTTGCCGCGGCGCATTGTGCGCCGTACGGTGTCCCCAAGGATTTGTGGACATGTTTGGTCGTGACTGATAGAAATAATATCGGTGGTGGTATAGTCTTGTTCCTTATAGATGGTAATGTATCTTTTTTTGCCAACCAGCCGTACGAATGATTGAGAGATAGTCATGTTATACGACTTGACTCACAAAGCGAACAATGGTCGAGATGAATGGCTTTGTCAGACTCTGCAACTGCATCCGACAACAAAGGCATTGTATATTAGAGCAACTGATGAGAACAGAATCTATCGCGATACCACCGCTGCCTTGAATCTTTGTCTGAGCAACGTAGTGAGGTGTTGATGATTGATACCAAATTTGGATTTCTGGTCAATGCTGTTATATTTACATACCCTTGTCCAACATGACCCTGGGTCACTAATTTCCCATTAACTAGGAACGCCTTCATACTCCCAGCCATCAACCAGTCTTCTCTTCCGTCCTCTCTTGTTCTCCCTCCGATTTGCAGCGCATTTGACAAAGAAGGTTAACGCAGCCAAAAGAAAGATAATCACAGCCGCTACAGTTGGCACTACAACGATGCGCGTACGATTCGTGTCTGTCGTAGGAAGGTACGGACACGTTCCATTGAGTCCAATGACCCAGCAGTCTGGCACACTTAAAGCATTCAAGTTGATGTAAAGCGCGTCATCATTAGGAGCGGCGGCCTGAAAAGCAGAAAACAGGTGCGAGTTTTCTAGCGCGGTGTGTGGGACATTAAATTGGTATGGGTCTTTGCAATAGTATTCGGCGTTGCGATAGTAAGTTGAATCGTCGGAGATACGCCAGTCGTAAGGTTGTCGGGGATCGTGGCAGGCGACACGATGGTGTTGGTTGCAGTCTTCTACGCGCCAGCGCCCTGCATAGGGTGGTTTCATCATCATGACGACGCAGCGGTTGTCATTAGTGTCGTCCCCCTCTTCAGAGGAATTGAGGGGTTGACCAGGCGCGAACGACCATAATGTAGACTGTACATATGCGGCATAAGGCAAGGGATTCTTGTCCGCAGTGGTGTCTCCGAGGGTTTGATTGAGGAAGGGGGTTATACCACAGGCGGTAAAGTTAGTGACCGAGGGTATAATCGAGGAGAAGTCTGGGTTTGCGCTGATATCGAGTGATGGGACTTCGGCAAGGGCCCAAGATGAGTTCGTTGTCGAAGTAACGATGTTGTCGGAAGAAGAAAACAAGCAACCGGAAGTCACACGTCCATCCGTGCCAACTGATAGTGTCTTTTCATCGACAATGGTTCCAGGAGGGAAGACGTAGTCGAGATCTGGTCCTATGTTATAATCCGACATCTGCGGGGCAACAGTGCCATAACTAGTGATAAGTCGATATAGCTGCTTGAACTCCATGTAAGCTTCGTTTGGCCACCCACTTTCCGTGAACAAGTGTCCGTCAGCATTCTTGGAGTTCTCGTAGTAACCCATGAGTGGACGATTATTCCAATCGACGTTATACCACGAGCTATTCAAGTTCGCACGTTGGTCGGCCAAAGTAGACGGAGTGAATGTGTCATCAGAAAGATTACCCTGCAACACATCGCTGAGCAATTGCCCAGACTGAGGAAGTTGATTCGGAGACAGGTTCGGAGCTGGAGCGTCTGGATCGGTGATAGATGAAGCAGCATGTACGTTGAAAGTGAACATAGTTATCGCTGCACTAGTTGTAGTAGCTGTTGTTTCGAGGAACTTCTCTAGTGTGCCGGTAAGTAAGTCTAGCGTCATCAGAGATGTGCAATTGTAACTCCCGATTTGCAAAAGCGGCGGTCCATTGGGGGTTGGGAAATCGATTATGGTTGGTGTTGCTGCACTCGTTGAAGCTGAGGAAGTTGACGATGCGACCGAGGACACGACTGCTATCGAACTCGACGATAGGTCTGCAGACACCGAAGCCGATGTGGATGTCTGTTGACGCTTTTTTGCCTTGCCTGGAGGATCGAATGTAGACAGCGGGATCTCCGCACTCATACTATCACTTGATGGCGCTATTGTCGGCCCAGTCGCCACAGGCAGATTTCCTTCAGCCGATGTGTCTTCATTCGACTGAGGCAGCTCAACTGGGCACAAACTCCATACTGAACGCAGCGGATCCCAATACGTATCGACTGTGAATTTCCGGACGCCGACAGCCAACAAATTTGAAAAGCATTTTTGGAAAGCATTATGTTCGTACTGGTTTTGCGCAAAACACGCCTGTGCCAGCGATACGGCTGGAACAGTCTGAAAGTTGATCGGTACACGGAGTCCGATATCTCGTTGTGCCTACGACCGGTCAGCAAGGCATTCTCTAACATCTGCGTACTTCCAGAATAATAGCGCATTGACCCTGTGAAACCCAACACCTAGGACACTTCTCGCCGGACACTCTACACAACACGTACAGCTGACACTTACTCTAAACGCCTCGGTCCAGGGCTCTATCCAACGCGTGTTTACAGCACTCTGGTCCGGGTTATACAACCCGTTAGCCGACATTCCCGCTGTTGGACCCAAACATCAGCAACCGCGAAAACGTGGCACACACCTCGCGTGCAACAGAAGGGCAAAGACGGCACCAGGAAGCAGGGGAACACGACAAGATATGTTTAGAAACAATATGCAACGGGGTATATTCGTATATGCAGATGCAGGTGTTGATGATGGATAGGATGATGTCGTTGACGATCTACAGGGCTGCAAGGCGCGACGGAGGTGCGACGTCACGTGGTACGGTGCTAGTTTTCCCACCACTCCCGTTGCGGTTAAAGCACGACTGGCCAATGATGACGATTTGCATCACCAAGCTCACCGTTCAAAACACCATGTCTGCAATTTGGAAAGCGACGATTCCAGCAAAACGTCCGATGGCTTGCATCTTGATTAGGTAGCGGAATGCGTGTGGAACGCATGGAACGTGTGTGGTGTCATCATTTACCCATGATATAATCTAGGAAGTCGCACATATTAATCCCAAGGATTCGAAGGAACGTTGTGCGTACAAGCCTCGCACATACACTTAACACAGCCGTTATTACTGGGCTTGCGCAATACCGAGCCCGCGTTGCTGGCAACTCGCTACCTACAGTCCGTAAGCGAGAGCTCGTGTCTCACCGTTTCGTGCGACCTTGATCGACGTCAGAAAACTTTTCTCAGGGAGTTTGCTGGCTGGGTAAGATGCAGGTCAGCAGCGGGCGGGCGGGCTG
>Ga0058698_10000481_pt1 | contig 22053 bp, 24 predicted proteins | sample AgamicAsSfe_FD_67288 | JGI IMG/M metagenome (GOLD analysis project Ga0058698, IMG submission 67288) | Agave microbial communities from Guanajuato, Mexico - As.Sf.e | ecosystem: Host-associated > Plants > Phyllosphere > Phylloplane/Leaf | place: Guanajuato, Mexico | collected 2012-05-30
AAGGAAAGGAAAGGAAAGGAAAGGAAAGGAAAGGAAAGGAAAGGAAAGGAAAGGAAAGGAAAGGAAAGGAAAGGAAAGGAAAAGGTGGCGAGTTCCTCTATTAGCACGACTCCCATCTTCGACGACGGCCGGGTCTGGGTTGACACCAGGAATCTTTTCTCTTTAATAAACTCGCTCCAAGTAATTCTTCGACGTCGGTGATATCTCGCTTCATGATCTCTGCCGTTGCAAACTCTTTCTTCGTTATCTCTCTTCGCAATCTCTTCCCTGACAAGCTCTCTCCTGACAATCTCTCTCTTCGCAATCTCTCTCCTCGCAATCTCTTCCCTCATGATCTCTCTTCACATTATCTCTCTCCTCTCTCTCGCTCGTTCGCGGACTACATGCGTCATCAGGGCACGGTATGTGTTACTTACCAGTATATCGAGCTCGTTAGCCTTACTAGCCTTTCTAGCCTCACCGGTACCTCTTAGCCAGGATTCGTAAAGCTGGATGGTGAAGTGGTGAGGGGAAGTGGCGATGGGAAGTGTTCCCACGCGTCCACGACCCTGGAAAACACCATTGCTACAAACGAGACACGACGGCAGCGATGGCAACGTGGCAAAAGCAAATGATTAAGCCGGCGTGGAGGAAAAAAGCCGTCTCCTTTATTGCTCGAGTTGCTGGATTATGTCAGCAGCCTGCGCGTCACGACCTCTCTTGAGAGGCTTGATACCCGTCAGTAGCCTGCGCGTCACGACCCTTCTCAAGACCTTCCCCGCCGCCAGCCGCCAGCCGCCCGCGTCTCGAGATCTCTCTTGAGACCTCCCCAGCCGCCAGAAGCCCGCGTCACGACCCTTCTTGAGACCTTCCTAGCCGCTAGCAGCCTACGCGTCGCGACCTCTCCTGAGAGCTTGATGCCAATCAGCAACCCGCATTGCCTGACCTCTTTCAAGAGCTTGATGCCCGTTAGCAGACTGCGTCTCGCGACCTCTCTTGGGAGCTTGATACCCGTCAGCAGCCTGCGTCTCGCGACCTCTCTTGAGACCTTGATGCCCGTCAGCAGCCTGCGCCTCGCAGTCTACTACTTGGAGATCAAAACCTGTCGCGGCCTACGGCGCACGATTCATTCTAAGAATTTCCTACCCTCCAACAGCCCGGTTCGCGGCGCCTACTTTGTTGACATTGCTAAGGTATCACCTAGCATACGATTTGCCGAGTAGATCGTATGAGAAGGGGACTCAACGAGTATAGTCGTTCTTAAGTCCAGCTATCTGGTGCGGAACATTATCTAGGTCGATCCGAGTGTCGTATGCCTCTTCCCATTTCACCATTTCTATAGCCGTCGAGAGTCCCTTCTATCGTGCTTCCTAGTCCGCTTTTATCGTGTCCGGCCCAGGAGCTCGTCTCTCTATAGTACGCTGTAGCAGAGAACGGTCTCCATTACGGAGTTGTAAACTGTCAGCCGCTAGGTTCTACTGCGCGTCGCATCGCTTTGCTATCTTAACGCTGTCGGAGTGCATCGAGCCTTGGAAGAAGATTAGCTTGTCGAACATCTTGATAAAGACATAGTGGTTGTCGTTCCTATGGCGCTTCCAGAACTCCTTAATGTTACGCTTACCTATCTCTACGTCGACTATCGTGGATAATACCTCGTTAATATCGTACGTGTATCGTTCGTAGAGCTGTACGGTCTCGGCTAGACGGGAGTCGTATAGCTGCTCCAATCCTTCTTCCTCGTTATCGTCCTTTAGATATTTCTCCTTCCTCGCCGGTACCGCTTCTGCGTGCATCTAGCGATTCGATATCAGGACATGGCTTGATAGTCTAATAGTAAAGCGGTCGACTCTAAGCTTGAGAACCACCCAGATCATACGAAATTATCCGGCGTGATATTATCCAGCCTAACCACCGCACGATACCGACCTCTGCCGTCTGTATCGGGTGGCGCATAGTTCCATCCCAGCTATAGCATGGCAGCCAGCGTTCCAGACCATTTCACCATAGCTGTACCTTCATCAAAGGGTATTCTAGCTTTCTCAAAGGCGATCCGAGTCGCTTCCACAAGCTCAAGCCACATCTGGTGAAGTTTGTCGTCGCCATGGGACTTTCACTTAGCAGCCACGATCGTCGGGAGTGTTAGGTCTTGGCGGCTGGGCTGACGCTGCGTGATATTTCGAATGCGCCGTCAAGGTCTTCAATGACGCTGACGGGTGCCATGTCGGTTGACACAGCACGTTCGACGCACATCTGTGCGTAGCCTGCTTGGCCCCATAGCAGGCAGCCTGCTCTGAACTCAAGGCCTTCACGAGCCCACCTGCTCTGTGAGCGGTGCGCGAGTTGTATGCGATGTTGGTACTCGACATGCATATTGGGTGTAGAGTGTAGAGGGTGTAATGTAAAGTGTGGATACATATTTACATTCTGTGCGTCTACCTCGCTTGATACGGCGGCCGCCAGTGTGCTCCTACACGTTCTTCTGCTCTGAGACGGCGATGACGCACCGACTGCACAGCGGTGGCAATGGGGTCTTGGTCTGCTCGGCCTCTGCCTCTACTCCCATCTTGTTCTCCACGACTCGGTCAACCTCGCCCTCTACCTTATTTTCAAGCGGCACCGGCACGTCCGCGTTCGCCTTCTCGGCTTTGTACCGCCAACATCTGGGACACTTCGCACCATCGGGCGGCATCACCACCGCCACCGCCGTCCCCATTTCCCCTGCTTCATCTAGAATGTCAAAAGCCTGCTCGTACCTCCACTTTTCCTCTTCCTTCCCTATGTCGACCACTTGCTGGCCAGACTCCATTCTCACGATCTGGACCCCAGACACAACCAGCAGCGCCTCCAACTCTCCACTTCTTGCCAGTTCCTCGAAGAACGTCGCGGTCTCGTTGTATGCTGGTGATGGAGGTATCTTGAGCTCGACTTGACATTCCAATCCCGACCCCATCACCCTCGCTGTACGTGCCACCTCTTGCGCGGCTTTGACGGCGGAGGTTGCTGCGTCGAGGAGGGTGAGTGCCTTTTGCAGCGGCATGGACTGGAATAGGCCACTACTGGCGGAGTCAAAAAAGGAGGCCTGCGCATCAACTGTCGGAACCTCCCAGACCCTCTTGAAGGGATCCCGTCTCTCTTCCCGCAATGCCTCCCGCACCTTCTCAGGACTATATTCCACCACCTCCGCCACCAGAAGCGGAGTCACCGGCGCCAACATCGTAGTCAATCCCTGCAGAACCGCCCAGCACATAACCTGTACTTCACGGCGTTGCGCAGTTGTGCCGGCGTAGAGCAAGTCTTTGGAGTATTCGAAGTAGAAGGCCGAGAGGTGGGTGTTGATGTAACGCGTTAGTGCGATGATGGCGCGGTAGGGCTCGTACGCAGCATAGGCGGCGTGGGTGGTAGCGAAGGCGAGGTGGAAGTGGAGGGTCGCTGCTTGAGTTGCGAATGTGGGTCGGGTTGTTGGGAGGGACGACGATGATGCCGCAGGGATAGTTGCAGGATCAAAATCCTCCAGCGCGCCCAACAGCCACTTAAACGTGACCCTCAACTTATGTAGCAGCCCATTCACGCTCTTAAGCACAGGCTGCCCAATCATGACATCGCGGGTATAGTCACTACTCGCGACCCAAAGCCTCAGTGCATCTGGACCCATAGCATCGTAGCTTGGCGGATCGGACGCGCTCTGTCCCTTTCGTTTCTTCATGGGCGGAAGGAGAGTGCCATCGGTGATCTGGGAAGGGGCGATGACATTGCCGATTGATTTTGACATTTTGCGGCCGAGATGGTCGAGGATGAAGCCGTGGGTTATCAGAGTGCGGTAGGGTGCGGTTGGCGAGGTGGAAGATGAACTATTCGAGTGCTTGGCGACGTAGGTGAGGAGTGAGGACTGGAACCAGCCTCGATGCTGATCGGTACCTTCAATGTACACATCTGCTGGTGGTGATCGATCTTGTGGAAGCTGTGTCCAGCTCGTGCCACTGTCAAACCACACATCCATGGTATCTCTTCCACGGCGATATTTACCGGGCGGCAATGAGGACGGAATCCATGCTGCTTCGTCTTCAGCATCTGTCCACCATGCGTCCGAGCCTCGTTCTGAGATCACATTAACGATATGTTGAACAGTCTCTGCTGTCATTATGGCTTCTCCATTTTCACCTCTCCGATTGACGTGGTATAGCGCCGGAATCGGCACGCCCCATGCTCGTTGACGAGAGATGCACCACTGACTTCGACCTGCAACGAAACTTTCCAACCGTGACCGACCTGTTTCTGGCAGGAATTTCACATCTTTTAAACTGGCGAGTGCTTGATCCTTGATATTGTCGACGCCTGCGAACCATTGTGCTGTAGCTCGAATGATGAGAGGTTTCTTTGTTCGCCAATCAATGGGGTATTTGTGCTTGATGCGGTGAGTGGCCCAGACGAGATCTTTCCCACCTTCTCTACTTCCACTCTTCAGGATGTCAATCACTGCTTTACCTCCATCCGTGAAGATATCCTTGCCCTTGAGTATGTTGGGCGCATCAGGTAGGGCGGCCTCGGTAAAGCGGCCATGATCATCCACGGGAGCAAAGATAGGAATGTCATGCTTCAAGCAGACATTGTAATCATCGAATCCATGACCTGGTGCCATATGAACCAACCCAGAACCAGACGTGAGAGTGACAAAGTCGGCATGCAGTATCGGCTGCAAAGGTGCTTCTCGACCACGTAAAGAGTTCCAGTAAACAGCTTGTCCAGCTATCTCAGACCCTAGTATACCATCCTTGACAATCTCGATATCCTTCTCTTCTATACCAGCACGAGTGAGGACTTCTGGGATGCGGTCGGTAGCGCATAGTATGAGGTCGGTGTCCCACATCCTTCGAAATACTGAGTACTTTATATCGTTGTGAACAGCGATTGCACTGTTCGCTGGTAGTGTCCAAGGTGTAGTCGTCCAAATCAAAGCGTATAGTGCACCTTTCCCGCGAAGTGATCTCAAAGCTTTTGGCAGAGTTATGAGACGGAACTTGACGTAGGCAGAAAACGATACGTGATTCTCGTCATATTCCAGCTCGGCCTCTGCCAAAGCTGTTGTTGAAGATGGAGACCAGTAGACGGGTTTGAATTGTCTATAGATCAATCCTATCATGAGGCATCAGCTTCAAGTTCACCGTACTGTCAATAGGACTGGAACCAACCTTACCCTTCTCTACCATCTCTTGAAACACTTGAAGCTGCTTTAGCTCAAAATCCTTCTGCATCGTCTGCCACACGTTGTCCCAGTCTCCCATGATTGCCCATTCTCTAAAGTTCTTCTTCTGCTCTTCGATTGTCTTCGATGCCAACTCTCTTGCAGCTTTCCGAATCTCGACCGGGCTCATCTTGGTATGTGCTGCGCTATCCGTCGCGCCCTGATCACCCATCGCTGCCTGCAGCGCTTTCATCTCGATTGGCAAGCCATGGCAATCCCATCCTGGTACATAGTGCACTCTTTTTCCACGACTGAGCTGAAATCGACAGAAGATGTCTTTTAGGATCTTATTCAGAGCGTGACCAGTATGGAGACTCCCATTGGCGTAGGGCGGTCCATCGTGGAGGACGAACGTATTGGAAGCTGGGCGGTGCGCAGCTTGCCAGGCATAGAGGTCATCGGAGCATTGCTTGATGTAAGCAGGGCGCTTGCTGAGCAGCGGTCGCGCGGGAAGAGAGGAACGTGGGAGATTGAGCGTAGATGACCAGTCTGTTGCGCGGAGAGGTCGTGTGGCTTTGAGCATGCTATTATACTATGCTGTCATACTGATGTTGATGTAGGTGTGTTGAACAACATGTTTTTTGCCAAGGGATTTTCAATTTTCAATCTTCAATCTTCAATCTTGAAACGATGACTGTGGAGTTTCACTCGAGACAAGTCATGCAGTATCGGATCTGCTCACAAACGACGTTGCTTTGCATGGCTGATATACAGTTGATTGATGATACAGATATAGTACAGATAAGGTATACAAAGTACAAGCCTTGAAGTGATAAAAATACAATCGTAAACTCATTAAACCCCTCCCATTCATCCGAAAAAAGTACAATTACATGATCCTACAAATGCTCCCATGGGTATCGCGTATGTTTTCCTGCAACTGATAGTGCGCTACGAGTCAGGCCGCAGCACTGAAAAGTCGAGGTAGTCAGATAGTACAGGTCCTGTCGAGTGTCGTCGTGTTTCCGGCAAGGTAGCGATACTCGAGTGAGTGTTCTAGGTTGGTGTTTCGAAGGCAATAGGACGATGGCTTTCTCTTGCTTGTGGTAGTCCTTCCGGTTGTCGGAGTGTGCGGAGTCGGACTCAGATAGATATAATCTTCTTGGTATTTGAGCAGGTAGCGATGAAACGTACGCTGCCACTCGAGCGTGGTAACCAGATTTGTGATGCGCGAGCTGTCAAGCCATCGCAGGACGGCATGATAGAAGTGATAAGGCAAGGTCCAAGAAAGTAGGTTGGTAGCCCGGAATTGGAGGCGCATTGCATATTCATTGAAAGCGATGAGCGAGACCGAAAGTGAGAAGACAGGGTATAGCCGAACAGAAGGTATATAGAGCTTGGTGTACAAGGCAGAAGTTGGTCAAGGTCCGGACATGGGCGAGTTGACCGATTCGAGGTTGATTGTCCATGGCGCATGCAAGTATGAGCCATTTGCGAGGACGATTACCGCTTGGGCACAGGAGGAAGCGGCCTGGTCGGTGGAGGGCCAGGGCATGGTGGGTATTTGATAGATCCAGCAGGCATCGTAAGGTAGGGTGTGTAGGTAGTGTTATATGATGAGGAGAGTGTGAAGGCGGTGTAGAGATGTCAAGGTAGAGAAGGTGATCAGTGGTAGTGGTGGTGAGGGTCAAGCGAGAGTAGCAAGAGGTAAGACCGAAGAAAGAGGAGAAGGAAGAAGTGGTCGTTGTTGTGCGCTGTGCAGAAGAAGAAGGAGAAGTACGAAAGATGGGCAAGACGGGATGACTTATAGGAGATGCCAGCAGCGCTTAGATGCTGGCAAGCAATGATACATCGGACCGAGCTAGTATGACATGGTGACCAGGAAGCAGGATGGATTGCACAGAGACATTGTCACCAATTGGGCGCCATTAGGCCGAATGGGAAATCTATCTGTTCTTGTGTGACAGTGTCAGCCATGTTCGTTCTTGCGTCGGAACTCACATCCGAGGGACATTTCACTACATGACAGGTCGAGGATCTGCCTAGGGACAAAAGGGCATTTTGCCATCGACGACCGGACACATACTAACGACGATGTCCTATCTTCCGATCCTCGCTACTTTTCCATGTTTCTTTGCTCCTCTCTTTGCCGACTCCGCGCGACAGAATCATAATCATGGGGCGGAAGTTGGGAACGCGTGCTGGCATGGTACCTGGTGCTGGTGCCTGAGAGGAGATCCACGTGCCGAAATCATATTTTCGTTGTACCAAGACCTCTGTCGTTGCCTTCATCTTCATTATTCGTCCAACAGCTACAGCGGCAGTCTCTCGTCATCGGTCACATCACGCAACATGTCGCAGTCAACAGCCCCATTAGCATCACCATCATCAGCTTCTGTTTCAGCTACTACAGCTCCTTGTTGTTCCCGTCGACAAGTAGTACACAGTACCAACAAAAGGTCATCCCGACTTCGCCTTTCCTTAGCTTCAAACTGCCAACGCGCAAGCTCCAGTCGCTAGCACTACCTCCTCCTACGCCATCCCAACTTTAGCTCCTTCGACGATATTTCGAGAAGCCTGCTGTTCTAGGTAACCCTCCTAGAGCAATCTGGGTGCTGGTTTCTCCCTGCCTCATCTCGCTTGTACTAGCTGTCTCCATTCACTACATGCTTCCCTGTATGTGTCATGCTCGGAACAACGATACTACGCGCCTGAACGCTTGATCGTTGATTATTGGCGTCGCAGCTTTCGCTTACGTGCCGATGTTACACGACTAAGGTAAGTATGCACCGCTATTGCGGCTGGACTGGAGGGTTGCATGACTATGGTAACTGCTACATCATGATGTTCCCTCGCCATGAAACTGCTACAAAGCACGCAATCACAACCGGTCACATGAACGCACGGCTGGCTAGACTTATGCCTTCCTGGTTACGAAGGTATACTTGTGTACCTGCAGAACAACGAACTACTGCATCAAAGCCGCTCGCGGAAGATAACCCGCTCGGCAGCCAGAGCACATTCGACTCTACTGCTGCAGTACCTCATATCAAGTACAAAGTACAAGAAGCCGACCTATCCAAGCTGACGCAGAATCGTCCATGGCCCGTCACACAAGATAGCACTCAAGCCAGCACATTCGCGCTATACCAGCACATGACCTACTCCTACCTCCTGCCTGGCTCACTGGCCGGCTGGCATCGCTGACTCATTAAACTACTCTAGTTTGTTGCGCCAACACACCCACGGTCCTTGCGACGCGTCCAGAAGATCGCCGATGACGATACTGTACCTCCTCTTCGCAGATTTCCGATCGCGGCTCGCTGACCCACTTTCCCCAGCTACCCCTTGCCGGAGGCCGTGGCGCCGTTGCGTTCGAGTCGTGTTTCAACTGCCAACGTCGCTCCTTCGATCCTCCTTTATGCGCTGTGCCTGGTTTCGCGATGTGCTGTGCTCTGACCATTGGGTCAACAGCTTCATCAGTGCTGCATCGGATGGCGAATTGTGATGGCAATGCAGGCACCGATGCGGTGTCCTGGACAGTAATGTGTCATTTCGGGGCAACAGCTCCGGAGTGCGGTTGGCCAATTGTGACAACAAATGCAGGCACCACTGTCATATCTGTGATGCATCTGACGTGGAAGAGCTTTGACGGCTATATAGCACCCTGTGCAGATCCCACTACGTGTCGCCAGCAGGCGAGGTCAGCGATAGCGGCTGTGGGATTTCGTCTTCGACACCACTACTGCGAGACAACCAAGCACGCATCTTGGACGACTCATTCACGCTTGCTGGTCGCACGGTATACAGGCATCGAAACGGTAGTCTATCCTAGTATCCAACCTTACTACCCAAACAACCCCATACCGATGTCTCATGCGCCCAGTCAAGTGAAAGGCATCTTCGTTCTCGCACAAGAGGTATTTGACACTCCCTCACACCTTGCAGAGCTGTATGATTTCCCACGCCTGGAGTAGTCGCGGGATAACGCCACCTCTCCATGGTCTCCCTCAAATCGTCCTTCAGCCGCTCCGCTATCAATCGACGAGTTGCGCACAGATACAGAGACGCAAGTGACCCGCACGGCTGCGACTCTGGAGGACTGGCAGACTCGGAGTCGGGAATACCTGAGCATAGCAAGGCTATCAGTATAGCAAGGCTAGCAGCATCAACCTCAGAGCAGCGTCTCGTCTCTTGCCTCCCCACGCTCATGTCATATCCCCGACTGCGTATTTAGGTAACATCATCCACTCAATCATCAATCATCATCCATCCTCCCTCCACCTTCTGCCTGCGTCGACAGAAACGTGTCCAGCATCTGCTGTCCTCCTGCGTCTCCGTCCGCCCCTCCCAAACCCGTCCCTCGCCCTCGTCCTGTGGGCCCTCCCCGCCTCTTCACAACGAGACACAATATGCGTCCGTAGATGCTGAAGCCGTCATAGGATGTATTCAAGCCTAATTTCTTCTTGTCATCGGTGGAGTCGTCGCTGTTGTTTGCTTCGTCGTCGTTATCGTCATTGTTCGTGCGCCGCCGTCTTTTCTTGGTGTTAGGGGCAGGATTGAAGCCTTCGTCGGAGGAAACGTCGATTTCGTCGCGGATGAAGAGGCTGTCTTCCTCTTCTGCAGCCGTGGGATCCCCATTCCCATCATCGTCTTCATCCCGCCGCCGCCTCTTTGCTGCCCGACCCCCTGCAGCTACTTCCCCTCCTTCTGCTCCAGTCCCGCCGAACACACCCTCATCATCACTCTCCTGCCTTATGACTACCTCATCTCCATCCTTATTTCCAGCGTCTTGACCTTTACCTCCACCCCTGTTCGTATCGACATCAATAGCATCTTCGTGCGTCAACCCACGCTTCGTGACCCATGATTTGAGATTTCCAGCCTGTTTCCGTGTTGTTGGGTCGGCGCTGAATGTCTTTTGCTTCGTGAGTAGGGCGTGCCGTGTTTGGAGATCAGTGAGGAAGATGGAGACTTCGAAGTCATCTAGACGTGGGACAAGATTTTGTTAGCCATGCCCCTTCGATCATTTCACCATTCCCATCCACTTTTCCCGCATCTCCTACTTCCACTCCGATCCACCTCCACCTTCCACCACCTGTCCCCTCCTCACCAAACACACACATCACACACCCTCCGACTCACCCTCAACAACCACATCCTTAACCGCGCCCTTCTTCTTACCCTTCCCCTTTGCGCCCGCACGATCGTTCTCTTCTCGTAGTTTAGGGAGGACGAGAGGCCGGATGGCCGTGATGACGCGGGGGAGGACTGGGGCGCGTGGATTCAAGAGCCAGGTAGGACCCAACGCAGGGTTCTCGAGGTAGATCCGGACTTCGAGGACGGAGTACTTCGTTATGCGAAGGTAGCGGCGGATTGGTGCCATGGCTAGAAGCAGCGGGGAGGTGGGAAGAGGGGACGCGTGGGTTAGGCGGGGAGGTGCTCAAGATTGAGCTGGGATCATCGGATGTGGCGAATGAATGGGCGTAGATAGGTGGAAAGACAGTCCTGGAGGCGATGAAGGTGGCTTTGTGTCAACAATATGATGCTGTAAATTATGATGCAATATACATAAGGTAGCACGTGGCTTATCTAATCGATTGGCGATCTCTTCATCAGATCAAACAATTATGAAACTCTCCAAGCAACATGACACACACCATACAAATGGAGCTACACATCTTAGGTCCCGCGTTCGGGCTGCCATCCTTGGATCCTGACTGTATAGCTGCAGCCGTGTATCTGCACGAACTACTGCCTCCAGAGCAGTGGGTACTGGTTGCAGCACATGATACCTCGTTGAGTCCGACAGGTGAGACATGCCGCCTGTTTACTCATCGTCTGACATACAGCTAATCGCAATATATATAGGAGAGTTCCCACTCCTCATCGACGGCTCAAGTCATACGTCCGGCTTCGCATCCATTGTTGACTACCTCCGGACCCAGCACCAACTCTCCCTCGGTACCGACCTCTCCAGCAGTCAACGCGCAGACCTCATCGCGTACGCAAACCTACTCCCTCCAATACCATACATCCGATCCACTCAGCTAATCCATCCCACCACAGTCTCAAAGCCCACCTCACGCACCACGCCCTGCCCCTCATCGACCTAACCCTCTACACCTCCACAGCCAATTACTCCACACACACCCGCCCGGCCTACATCTCTATCCTTCCCCGCATGACCGCCACCGGGCTCGCCTCCACACGCTTGGCCTCCGCCACGTCCCGCACAGCGCCCCTCGGCCTCACCGCCGCAAATAGTCCTGACACTAATACCAGTGCAAGTACTCAACCTGCGTCAGGAACGCCGCAAGAGCAGCAAGAAGCAGCCATGAACAGCATAACGAGCGGGGCGCCGAGTCTGTTGTTTGCGAGGAGACGAGCGGGAGGACTGGCGGCGGAGCTGAAGGCACGGCAGAGTATGGCGAGGTGGAGGGTTGAGGCTATTGTGGAGGAGGTCTGTGCGCCGTTTGAGGAGATGCTGAAAAGGAGCGTGTCGGAGGAGCGGCAGGAAGAGGGAGAGGGGAAGGGGCATAAGCGTTACTTGCTGGGAGACGAGCTGACGAGTCTGGACTGTGCGGTTTTTGGACATTTCAGCTTGCTCTTGTGGCAGGGGTGGGAGGATGCGTGGGTGAAGGAGGTGGTTGAGACGAGGTTTCAGGGATTGGCGGAGTACATCAAGAGATTGAGGGAGGAGTTGCTTGGGCGGGGAGAATTGGGTGTGGTCAGTATCGACGCGGTATTGCGTGCGCCTCAATTGTCAGCATCCCCTTCAGCCGCGCAAGCAACAGGACTACAAGATGCTTCAGGCTCAGCACGAACAGTCGCCTCACTCCCCTGGCGACGCCCAGCAGCTCCCGACTCGGCCCTCTCCACCATCGCCACGACGTTGCGCAACTTCCCCACAAGCGTCATCCTCCCCTCCCTCCTGACCCCAGCACGCCGCCTCCATCTCCTTGGCGCCTCAACCCTCTTCTTCGCCTCGCCCTCCTCGCCACTACGGACATATCTCGATCATCAACTTCTCATCGCCCGCTCAAGCCTCACGTCGCGCCTCCTGATCCCAACGATCCTGACTCTCAGCGCCACCGCAGCAGCAACATTCGCCACTCTATTCCTCCCTACCACCATCTCCCTCCCGCTCACTTGGCCATTCGTCGACCTCCTAGCCTTCCTGCGGTCGCTGAGACCGGAAGGACTTGGCGAGCAAGTCAAGACCTTCTCGCGACCGCCGGCAAGTCGGACGGGATTGTCGGGTTTGGGCGAGGCGGGCGCGATGTTGTTTGGAGGTATTTATGGCTTTGGTGGACCTGGTGCGCCCGAGCGGAGAGCGCCGCATTTCTTGGATGATGACTTTGATTGGAGGGCGGTGGAGGGGCATGGGTATATGGTTAAGGATGATGTGGGTGGTAGAGTTGGGTTTGAGCGGGCGGCGCAGGATCGAGGTAGTTTTGATGGAGGTGATGGTGTTGGTGGAGGAGGTGGCGTTGGTGTCGATGTCGAGGTTGAGGTGTAGTAGTGTAGTCCCTCGAACCGGGTCAATAAAGACATCATGCCTTCGTCCGTCTGTCGCCACATCCGAGCATCTCGTGTAGTTCAAGATGCGCAATTCGCCCACTTCAGCAAGAGCAATTCGCCCACTGCAATCTTGCTGCTAATTCAGAAACATCGTAGTAAATTTCCACCTCACCACCCCACTGGCCTCAACCCATACGCCCTCACCGGAAACAGCTCCCTCGGCATCCCCTTCTGGACCTCCGTAGCCTTGACCTCCAATCCCGCTTGTGCAAAGATCCTCCTGAAACTGCCATCGCCTCTGGTCACACTACTATCCGTCGCATCGAAAATATCCTGCTCACCCGGCCCGGGTATCCTGCTACTCATATTCTCCTTGACCACAATCCAGCCGCCGGGACGCAGCGCAGTCGCGCAGCGTTTCAGGTAGGCGATCAGTTGGGTGTCAGTTAGCTGCCCGACGCACCATTGGTTCCAGATCAGGTCGTAGCTGGTCGGGACGGGGTGGAAGTCCTCAAGGCCGAGATTATGGATGGCGCCGAGCGTGCCTGTTGTTCCGTTGATATTTGTAGATTCGGTCTGAGCGGAGAAAGCGGCGGCGAGCGCATCTGTGAATTTGGCAACAGGCTCGACGATGTCAATCGTGCGTGCTTGGTGGATGAGGAGATTGAGTGTAATGCGACCGATGCCAGCACCGCAATCTACGGCGCGTTCGAAAGGGAGCGAGGAGCTCGGGGTGCCGCTGGTAGTGGCATTGCTCTTTTCGGAGTCGAGACGGCGCAGCTTTGCTAAGAAGGTCGACGAGCCTTGGATGTCGATGCGGGAGACTTGCGGATAGCCACCGAGCATGCCATTGTCGTCGGCGTTGATGCTTTCCCAGTAGGCAAGCGCGTCGACGCGCGACATGGATGCATCTGGGGCTGGAGTGGGTGCTGGTGAGATGTCCATGGAGGTGTGGGAGGTTCTGGACGGCATGCCACGGAACGTGAAGAGTGGAGAGAATGTCAACGTGGAGTGTTGATGGCAACATTGGAATGCGGGGAAGCCGGAAGGCTTTCGAGGGCACTCTCGTGACCACACACCCAGTGTGCTGCTTCTCAACACTTCAACCACTTTCTCGTCCTATTCTCACACGGATAATTATTCTCACACGGATAATGACACCGGTGATTGTCAATGCCATGGACATGAAGCAAAAAGGTGGAAACACTCGCGAGCTGAGGCTAGAAGCAGACAAAGCAACTCGCTCGAGGCTTTCAGTGTGATGGATGCGTATGCTGACAACGACTCGCTTTGCTCGAAGAAAGATGGTATCCTTGTGGACTGTCCAGTCGACTGACACTACACGTATGTCATTGATGCCCAGCGTGTCATGTTGAAAGTGGCGTGGCAAACTCTGTGCGTCCTGATATGAGCCTGGATTTAGGTAAGATCAAGCTATTCCACATATCATATCCGATGGTCCATGTCGGAAGCATGCTGGATCATGAGTTAGCAGGAGGATCGTCTCGGCATGCGCAAGCTGGACTGACCTGTTCGAGGCTGCTCTCGTTCGCGAAGCTCTAGCGGCATTCAGAGCACTGCAAAAAGCCTTCCCGGGAGCTCATACTCCCAATATCGTCTCGAGCGTGTTATAAAGCTGTGCTCAAAGACCCTAAAACTATTGACACTAGGTGGTGCCAACGCATTGAGCCTCTTCTCCGCGAACGAAAGACTGAGTCTTCCGACACTTCAGGCTCTTTGTCTGGACTGCAGCCAATGCACTGATTATCTGGACGAATCCAGCCCAGGCGACGAATTCCGTCCACTGACTGAAATGATGTGTCCAACGACAGTAAGTGCTTCCCGCACAACTGTGGTCTGTCCCTTAACGTCGATACCAAACATGAGACGCTACACTTTTCACAGTCACAGTGATGATAACCCTCAAGAATTTCCGAAAAACTTAGGCTGCAATTCTCAGGTGGGAAGTCTGCATATAACATGGGACTGATATCCTCCATGGGAATATACCTTTCCAATGACGCTATTCAACGCAACTTCCTGAATCCCACATCTGCAAGCGCTAAGGGTCGATGGAGCATTTGGAGGCCATTGGAGCAGAGGAGCCATATGCTCTCTCTTTACAAGACCAAGTCTCCTGCAATTGTACTTGCTAATACATGCTAACGATCATGCTATCGATCTAGAAATGCTCGGCAATTTCATGCGTCTGGGTAGTCTTGAAAATTCCAGAAATTCCTCTCTGTAGACCCTGAGCATTCTTTCCAGTTGACAATAGACGAGGTACCACAGTTGTCACGACTTCCCGGCTTCGTCTTGACGAGAATCAATATGTTTCACCTCCTTAACGAAGCTGAGCTTTTTGCGGCTGTCCTGCATTCGCTACGAGCGTGTATGCTGGGTACGCCCCTTTCGGAGATCGTCGATGGTAAAGCCCAAGCACTCTTAGCCAGACCATGTATGAATCACGAGGCTGGAGACGAGTTTGATCAACTCCCGGATCATACCCCAAGTATCACCGACACGCACTTATGGCGATTGGATTGAGGAGACTTCAACGAGAGGACACCATCAACTCCAATCATTCGCGTCATAGCTATGGTTGAGAACACTACTACAAGCGAGCGGGTTCTCATAGTCATGGACATGGGAGCATGAGCTGCGATCTTGGGACGCCGCCAGCACAACTCGAAATGTAGTCCAGGACAAAATATGCAACTCCTGATATGACGCAACCAATGAATGGTACAATGTTTGGCAGAGTCTCAAAGTTGTAGATGATAAATTCTCAGACGAGACTTTGTCAGACAGAGCTCGAGTCTTGTGGTTGTCTCCTCGGCGTGTTGACGGCGCGTCCATAATGTGAAACAAAGCACTGAAACTCTTTCACGTGACCTTGTTCCAGGCCGACTCGTCGTCGCGCGCTCTTGGATCTGTTGTCATCTCATCTTGTTCTTCCACATCTAACACCATCTCAACTCATCCGACTCTGTGTCGTCGATCTAGGATGCTCTGCCACTAGATGATGTGACCAACTCGTTCAACACGCCAATCTATAGCGGTACTCATCCTCATCTGGGTGATGCGCATGAATCGTGCGCTAATACTGCTGATACTTCCAAAAACAGAGCTGAATCATGGATCGAATGGCCGTTCATAACAGGATATCATGCCGCTGGAGGAGACCTGATCTTGAACTTATTCCAGCAGTCTTCGCTCTGAATAACAGCTTCTCGCCGCAATACCAGCGTTTTCGACCGAGCGCAAGATCCAGTACACAACTGCGCGCAGTATGGTCCCAGTCGTCGGCATCGTCTGACCTGTTCGGATTGCCTATCGAGATACTCGAACGAGTCTTGTTCTTCCTTAGTCCGGATTTGACTAGTTTCGCTCTGGTGAACTCCGACTGTCAATACCTAGCCCGTCCTCTACAGTTTCGTTGCACGAAAGTGAGACTCTTCGTCGATGATGTCAATACACCGTTTCGACAGGACCATGGCGCCTTGGAATGCTTGCTGCTCGCAACTCAACAGACGGGTAGTCCACTTGGCCTTGCGATTGCGCCTTATGTTCGTTATCTTCAACTACACGGAGCCGGTGTCAGATGTGATGCGAATGACGCGCTTGATAATCAAGGATTCGAAGTGTTTGAAGTTCAGCCCTCCTTGGTGTCTCTGATTCCAACACTCACCAACCTCGAAGCAATTAGTCATCGAATGCTCGATGAAGACGCATTGCTCCTCACAGCTCCTTACATGCTGGCTTTGATGAAATCTTCGATCAAGCATATTGCACTCCGTGGCATCCTGTGTTCCCCTGATGAAGTCTACAAGCTACAACGGGAAGCAAACTTGCCATGGCCTGTTGAGACACTAATCATCAAGGCTCATTGGGCGGCCTCCCATGGTCACCCAGACACTAAAGTTCCCAGTATCTTGATGACTTCGTGCTTTAAGACACTTAGACGACTTACTTTGGACTCCTCGAATGCTATAGACCTCTTCACCGAATCAGGAAATCATTTTCCAGCACTTCACACCGTCCATCTGGATCCTACTCTTGGCAGGGACCCCAGTCCAGCATCTGTGATACGCGGTCATCCGGTATTGTCGGCTCTACATAGCACAATAGCGTGTAGAGTGGAGTCGATACCGACTTTGAGGCGCTATACCTGCAGTATTCGCTTTGGCAATGAGGACGCGGAAATACTGGTGGATAACCTGAAGAGGAACTCTCAATTGGAAAGTTTCAGTATCACTGCAGACCAGGACATATGTTTCCAGGAAATATACCTGACAATTCTGATCAATACACTTTGCCAAATGCCAAAATTGCGAGCACTGAGTCCGGACGGAGAAATGAGCGAAGGCTTCTGTGTAGAAGCGCTTCAATCAATCGCGTCTATGTCAATGCTTCAAAATCTGCAACTATGGGGACCTGTGAGCTGGTTGGAGCTCTTCCAATGCATGCAATCGGGCTGCATGCAATCCTTGGAATGGCTCTCTGTCGGAACTGACATCGATTACGGGCACGCTACGGACAGCTTCTCGATGCCATATCCGACGCCGCCACTTCCAGCCGAGGCTTCTCGGAGGATCGATATGTATCGCACGCTCTTCGAAGCTGAGCTGTTTGCCTCCGTTCTCCCAGCGCTTCGGGGATGCATACTCGGTGCGATGCCTGTTCAAATCACTAATGGCAGGGCGAGAGCACTCATGAGTAGAAATTGTACTGAGGAGGAGGTTAATCAACTCTGGGATCACAGCTTGACCAGCACCCCAACACACTTGTGGCACTGGGACTGAGCGGGACCTCCAACAAGAGGAAAGCAGCGACTTAGGTGATTGATCACATCTATGAAATGACACGAGGAGAGCAGTGACGTGAGGAGAGCAATACCTTCACAAGACCTGTAGACATAGTAGCGATGTGGACAATCGATCTCAGGGCAGATGAAGCAGAACCAGCACGAGCAAGCGATGAGCCTTCCACAGAGAGCAATGAGCTCCCCGTAGAGATACGGTAGTATGAGAAGTGATCCCAGAATCTAATAGCTAGTCCAGAGCAAGCTCGGAAGCAATACATGAAAGCATACACGACCCTCGATACTGTCAGAGTGTGCCTTTCGTGAAAGATGTGTTCGCATCGTCCACTCCGCTATCTCCTCATTAAAGGCGCCACAGCAAACTCGCTGAGAGATCTCTTGACTTCATTATCGTGACTACCTTCTAGCTCGACGCCGCGCTACACATCTAGGTAAACTCTCTCCTTTCTCCAGCACGATCCAGGCTCATTGTCAATCCCCACCGCCATTCCATTTACTGAGCATAATCCCCTTCCCTGCCCTGCCCGTCCTCCTTGGCCATTCCCTCCTTCTTACTCTGCACACCCTCCGCCTTGCTCCCAGGCACATTGACCTCCACACCTTCCACTCCTTGTATACTCGGCACCCTCGTCTGCTCTCCACTATATCCAACCACCTTCCCCTTTCCAGCCCGCTTTCCACGCATATCAGCGACAATCTCTCGTGCCAACTCCGCAAAGAAGCCGCGGACTTCGATGATGGGAAGGAGGATTGAGATGAAGGAGGATGCGAAGACCCATATGAATGTCTGGGCGGACATGTCGTTAGCTGTGTATGCTCGTGCATCATATCGAGCCATTAAGGCTGTGAGGCCGCAGATGGGGATGGAAAGGACTTACAATAACAACCCATCCCATGAAAAATCCCCTACTGAAAATATAATGCGCGAAGAACATCGGCATCGGCACCAAAAAGTCCATGACGAAGCTAATCGCAAAGCTCGCCGCAATCGCCAACGTCAGCGCGCCCTTCAATTTCCTTGGCTCTTCCTCAAGTGCAGCCATTTCTCCCAGCTCTGCATCCTCCGCAGCCACAGTGGCCAAGCCAGCATTGTGTGCGTGTTTCTCATCGCCAATGTTGCGGTTCTTGGCGTTGATGCTGCGAGTCGTGGTCCAATCGTCGGCGGCGGCCTTGTCGGGCCAAAGCAGGGAGACAGATACAGTGACGATGAGGCCGGTGCAGATGGCGGCGAGGTTGCCGGCGAGGGTGGGATAATTCTCACCGGTTGTGGTGATGGTGAGCTCGCCGTAGTAGACTTTGGCTTCGACTAGCCAGGCTGTGAGACCCGCGATGAGGCCGACGATGGCGCCGCTGATGGCACCGTATTTGGTCTGTTTGAGCCAGAGGACGGAGAATGCGACTGGGCATGGGAGGTCAGTATGAAACAAGCAGGGAATTGGGGCCAAACTGACCTGGAAACACGGCACCGCCGATCAGTAAACCCATCACCAAGAAGAGCCAGCCGAGATCGATTCCGATGACGTTCCAGATGATGGCAAAGACGGCCATGACTACTCCCCAGATACAGATACAGACGTGAGCGACGAAGATGAGCTGTTCGGGCGTGGCGCTTGGCTTGATGTAGGTCTTGAAAATGTCGAAGGTCAGGATTGAGGAGACGGCAATCAGCTCAGCAGAGGCGCACGATGTGACTGCCATGAAAAGGACGATCAGTAGTGCGACGGCACCACCAGTCCCGAGGATCGTCGTTGCGGCATAGGCTGCTGATAGACCTGCTGATACTTCTGCAGGCGACATCGGGTTTGGGTAGGATGGGAACTTAGGGTTATCGGTGAGGGCGACGGCTGTCAAACCGAGTGTTGTGGCGAAGCCGAACGGGATCGCGAACCTGGGTTTCGTGTCAGCCATGTGCCAGAGGATAATATGCGTGTAGTACTCGTAGCATACCAAGCTAAACCTCCCAGAATATAAGCACGCACAGCTGTGGTAGGTCGACTAGCGATAGCCCTTTGCCAATAAGCCTGATCCAGGAATACAGTGCCACTACCACTGCAAAGCTGAATCACCCCGAAGATGAGCGCAGAGTTTGACTTGAGTGTCAAGAATGAGCCGTCTTGATTACCTGCCACCGGCATCTTGGTGGCGGCTTGGGACAGGAGCTCGTACATACGGTCGGGAGACCCAATGAGTGGATTCTCGGTGTAGACGTTGAAGAGGAAGTAGAGGATCACGATCATGAGGATACATGTGTGAGAGTAGTCACATAGGAAGGTCGCGCGAAGACCACCTGGGACATAGTCAGTGAGTAGCTCATGCATGTATGAATGACCATTTCATACCCATGATCACATATACGCAGACCCCGAGTGGGATGAGTATGATGGAGGCGTAAACGTTCATGCCTGTTAGTGCGGTGACAACAGCACTACCTCCAAGCAGGAGCTGACTTGACACAAGGACGTTTGTGACAAGGGCGAAGAAAACGAAGACGATGTGAGCCACTTTGCCGTAACGCGCTCTGATTATCTCGAGATATGTATGGCAGTATGGAGCATTCATTTTCACCTTGCAAGCAAGTATAGCGAATAGGAGGATCTGTACGGTGGCGCCTTGATATTGTCAGAGTGGTGCTTAGAATATTTAATCCAGCGTGAACTCACCAGCGGCGTACCAGAATCTATACAAGTCATCAGCATTGGAATTCGTCCGGCAAGAATAGATCCCCCACTTACGGCCCAGCAACACCATACTCGTAAGCCACGGTCGAGCTTTGTAGCAAGGTCGCAGCCCACGTCCATGAAGCTTGCGAAGTGTCAGCTCAGTAGCTTCAACAGATGGCGGGGGCGATCCTCGACGTACAGACAATTCCCGACGCGATCAACCCTGGCTTCACACTTCTTGAGGCAGTATTGAACTCTTCGCTCGTCTTCGTGTCGTATCTAGTGTATCTATTCTGCACCCATGAAAGACCCCACATGATGCCCGCGAAGAGGAAACCAATGCCCACGACGACACCATAGCCAACCCCTTGTGAGAGAACGAACTCGCCCTTGCTGGCCATTTGAATCCGGAATCAGGCAATTTTGGCAAGCAGAGAAGATGTGAAGACAATGAAGAGGTGGGAGGTTGGCTTTGAAGGAAAGTGATAAGGTGGGACAGAAGAGAGTATAGTGATATAATTACACGGTTGATATCTCGAGACAATACATCCTTCAGTCTTGCAAGCAGCCCGCCCCCAATAACCCTCTTGATGCATGATGACCTCCGTGGTGCACTGCCGGGTTGATATCTGAGAGATAAGGCATGCGAGTACTCACTCCTCAACGCTGATACGCTGCTTCTCCAGGGTTGATCGCAGATCTCAGTAAGGATGAAACAAATATGAGATAAGTCAGGCGAATATGTGATCCTTATCTGGGCTGCCAAAGATAGCAGAAGGAGAAGACGGCGAGCATGTCGTCCTGTCTTATCAAAGTCGGGGAAGTGTCGTGAGTGTTTGAGAGTGTCGAGACAGGAAGGTGACAGGAGGTTGAAAGATTGGCCCACGTGACCCTCTTTCTGAGAGTCGTTCATGCTGTCATCGACTTGTACTACTGTAAACAAACCCTTCGCGCCGCTACGATACATCTTGATCAGCAGCCAGGCACGATGCCGCTCCAATGGGTCGCACGACGATGCTCGCAGGAGCGCCACTGTCCTCACAAATTGCCGTGGAAGGCCTGACAATCGATGGCTGGCTCCCCGCCTTTTCAGCTTTCTTTGGCGATGTCCTAGCAGCAACTTCAGAAGAACCAGATAGTATAGCTCCCAAGCTGCTTCCGACATGGCGTGTAGTATCTCTAGAACGGCTGTCCTTGCCTACTGGGTTCTCTCAAAGAGCCTGGCTGGATGGCGCATTTGATCTTGCGGTTGATGAGCGCATCACGGAGCACGATAAAGAGCAGAGTATTGGACAACCAGAAGAGGAAGATGTGGACGCTACGACATATCTCACCCTGTCGCCATTCAAGAAGCCCCAACTGCCAAATCCCAAGCCTACCAGGCAGAGCAAAGCGCAGCAGGATGAAGTGCTACTCACTCAGTATCTGGAGCAGTCTTTTGCCATGCACGACGCCCTCAAATCTAGCCAAGTCATACCACCTGATGAGTCGACATTGCTCGAAGCAGCAGATCGGACTGTAACTCCTCGCCAAATTCATACCTTTCAACACAACACAGATCTGCAAGGTCAAACGAGGCGGGACAGTGATGTCAGCACAGTCGATGCAACCTTCTTGTCAGCGGCATCATCCCCTCCAGCAACGCAAATCGGCGACATCACGTTCAATTCGACTTTCCCTGGCAGCACCGCACAAAGTACTGCTTCACTGACGACAACGAGTACCGGCTCATCTACCAGCACCGCGCTCCTCGACCGGACCATCGACACTCCCAGACGTCCACCTCGAGCACCACTCGCGCCGCTTAAAGCTCCGCACCTCCTCTCCTTGTTTCAGCTACCCAACGCGAGCCACCTCCATGCGATTCAACCACAAACAATGACCGT
>Ga0058698_10000482_pt1 | contig 22035 bp, 16 predicted proteins | sample AgamicAsSfe_FD_67288 | JGI IMG/M metagenome (GOLD analysis project Ga0058698, IMG submission 67288) | Agave microbial communities from Guanajuato, Mexico - As.Sf.e | ecosystem: Host-associated > Plants > Phyllosphere > Phylloplane/Leaf | place: Guanajuato, Mexico | collected 2012-05-30
TGAAGTACCTTGGTCTCACGGATGTTGTGGAGAGGGCAGATAGCCCGGTAGAGGAAGTGGAGGCCACAAAGATGGCTGAAGTGGGCATCAAGCCAGTCAGTGCGCAAGCATAAGCATTTATAGACAAGAGTCTACGCAGGCGTTTAGGTACAGGTATATGACAGCGAATATCATTTTTATAAAATTGGACTGTAGGCTTACATATCGCGCATCTATTGGATATAACAGCGTCGCTGAAGATCAAGGTACAACGTAATGGGACATATTATGCTTATCCAAAAGGGAAAGCTGTCGAGCAACCAACGGGAAATCGCAAACAGTAACGACACATAAACCTCGGTTGCGCCACATGCATGCTGTGTGACAGCCCGTTACCTAAAATGTGTACAGAAATAACGACCCGCCTGTTTTTGGATGTGGTCCGGGATTCGTCCACAAGGCGTATTCAGGCCTCCGCATCTACGTATGCAGACACTCTCAGTGCTTACATGGTATACAAAGACCGTATATCCTCAGGACACGAATTCGAATCTACATAATCCAGACATCAACATGGTTCGTATTTCCCAGATCAAAGAGAATAACGCCCAGATCGATGAGAAGTCGGCACCTCGTGTTGCAGTGTTCGTTGGCGGAACATCGGGCATAGGAAAACTTACGCTCAATGCAATAACTAGGCTCGGAACACGCTTTAAAGCTTATGTCATTGGGAGGCAAGAGAGTGAGGCAGCATTCAAACCATTCATCGAGGAACTACATCTGGCGAATGCGAATGCGAGTATCATATGGGTTGAAGGGCAGATCTCGTTGCTATCCGAAGTACAGCGGGTTTGCGATCGCATCAAGAGACTCGAGGGCAGTATCGACCTCCTCTTCATGACCGCGGGGTATGTGAATTTCAGTGGAAGGCATAGTACGTTGCTCCTACGTATTTTACCCTTAGCAATGATGAGTCGAAGACTTATATCTCCAGATACATCCGAAGGCTTGGAGATAAGCCACGCACTGGAGTTTTACTCGCGGATCTGCTTCACGCAAAATCTCCTTCCTCTATTACGCTCTTCAGGTCGCGCGCGCGTGATGAGTATACGTTCGGGTGGGATGGAAGGTGACTACTTCTTCAATGCAGACGATCTCCTACTCGAAGCCCCAGGTGCATTTGGAGCCATGGCTTCGGTAAGACATATGGGCAACATGAATACGCTCGCACTAGAACGTATCGCTCAGATGCCAGAGAACAAAAACATTGTTTTCATGCATTGTCATCCAGGTGGCGTGCGGACGGGAAATCTCTTCCGTGGGTTTCAGGAAGGATCCTGGGGTTCATGGTTGGCTGCGACTTTCATGGATCCGGTTATATGGCTTATGGCGTATGGGGAGGAGGAAGCCGCCGAGAGGTACCTCTATCAAATTACGAGTGCGGCTTTTGGAGGAAAGGGTATACTATTGGGTGCAGGCGTTGTTGCGGGGAAGAATACAAAAGGAGGTAGGGAAGGGAGTCTGTTTCTGGTGCATCATACTTGTGAGACGACGCTGAATGAGGAAAAGTTGAAGAAGTTAAGGGTCAGCGCTCAGGACAAGGTTTGGATCAAAACACAGGAAATTGTTGGCCCGTATGTTTAGTCTCTCAAGCCTTACGTACAATTTACTGGCTAGTCTATTGAAATTGCTGATCAGGTCACTGGTGAGCAATTATGACCCCGGGATTCTGAGTGAACATTGTAATAACGGCTGAAAAGCAGATCCGTTGGGATTCATGGAGTTTGCGGGGATCCGCAAATGGCCTTAATTAGCGATGAAAGTGGTCAAGAGAGTCTTTTCATCTATCATGACACTGTAGCATTTCCGAATGTTAAATGTCAGCAGACTGATTCGTAAGTTGTGGGAACATATTCAGTGATCGTGAACGACTGGGTAAGTGACGGACAAGTACGGGGGATGAGAGGTGTGGCTGCAAATAGGGTACGCTAGGGAGGTGGAGCCCGCTATACCGCATTCCGATCCCCGTTTCGCTGCACGTTGAACTGACGTGCATCATGCACCATGCATCCCAAGATAACTCGCCTTATCGTCACTCATCTCATATCCATCATGGAACGTCTGACAACAATGGAGCAGTTTCTACAAGCACCCGCTTGCTCTGTGTTGTGGCCATTGTGCTCATCCGGCTGATGTTTGCCGCGCCATCCTGCCTCCCGTTTCCAATCTCCCGCACAGCCCGGCGCTCCGGAAAAGGGGCCACGGTGGCTCGTAATGCGAATAACCCTAACGGTCATCGTAATGTACGTCCTTTTGTGATGATACGACTCTGCTATCAATTGTCTGGAAGCGCTTGCGAAGGTCCTCAAAGCAATGGATTCCCACATATCATGCGCGTTGCAGAGATTGTCTCCAGTGGAGTCAATCGACGAGTACACGAAAACAACAACTTGCGCCTGTTGGACCCGCTTGCCACCCGCATTCCGATATGCTCTCAGGCGTTCTAGAAGCGGCCACTAGCTCATTTCCGCACATCTTGGATGTGAACGCCTGTTCGCATGCTGGCCGATGCGAGAAGGGGCGTGTCATGGTTGCACAACTAGGCACCAGAATAATCGGTATCCATCCGAGGCCCCCAGTAATGTGTCTGTCTCTTCCACATCGTGTTTACCTCTTCCATTTCGCATAGTGTTGACGCGCGCTGTGTTTCCTGTATTTGTAGTATCTCTTAATCGTACTCGCGCATTTAGCACGTTGTATTCCAGCAAGCGTATATTCGGCCCGAGTCATACAACCCCAGATTTTCCCATACCATGTTTCCCAGTGTGAAGGACCGAGCGCGGCAGTTGTTTGGAGAAGCTGCCATACCCGATACCGCACCACCACCTCCGGTCGCGACAGGAAGGAGAGGCGCGCCACTGAAGGCGGCTGCAGCTACGAAGGCGACCCCAGAACCCAAGACGCCTGCGAAAACATCCAGAGCCGACGCAAGGTCAAAGAAAGATGCCGCACCGGTGGTCGAGGAAACACCAAAAGCCATAGGCGCATGGCCGAGTCCTTTTGCTTCACTCAGCACGAGAACATCGCCACCAGCGACCACCACGCCGCCAACGCCATCGAAATCGAAATCGAAATCATCGTCCAAGACAGCTACCGCATCGAAACCAGTTGCACCCTCAAAGTCAGAGAAGCCTTCCAAGGCCGAAAAGTCGGAAAAGACGTCAAAATCTGAGAAAACCGAGAAATCGTCGAAGTCTGACAAAGCTGAGAAGGCTGCAAAGGCTGAAAAATCTTCCAAGTCTGACAAGAAGTCAAGTTCGCGACCGAAGACTCCTCCGACTCCCAAGCCTTCTGGGTCTTTCTTTGGGGGCGCAGCTAAGACTGCTACGCCTGTGAAGAAGAAGGTTGAGCCAAAACCTGCGCCCGAACCTAAAAAGACCTCGCGCCCTAAGCTCGATACCCGCACCTCGTCTCGTCCAAAAATGGAGCGAAGCTCGTCATCCTCTTCCCTCGAAGACGACGACGAATACGGTGATCTCCGCGCTGCCTGCCTTCGAGAAGTATCTAACGTCACCGGTCTCAAGGGAAAGAACCTGGCAATATCTTTGCGACAGCGATCCTCTGGTGGTTGGTATGCGGCGCTGAAAGATGTCGGCGCGGATAAATATCTGAAGATGTGGATGAACCGCGACAAGACATTCAAGACGCAGGACGAAGCGTTAGAGGCCTATTTGGTGTTCGTTAAGAAGATGAATACGGATATGAAGCTTTTTGGACCAATGAGCCCAAAGACTGGGAAGACCAAGGGTTTTTTCTAAACTTTTGACGAACGATCCGACGCGTCAACGTACCGACGCAACCTAGACGTGTTTATGAGAACACGCCACTGTAACATATGTAACACTACGGAGACCGGCATCATTTTTCAGCGAGGCGTTTGGATCCTTCTGCGAGCCCTTGCTCGACTTTGTTGTAAGATATGTAAGATATGTAAGATTACGCGCTATTTGGATTTTTTTTACTGGCGTTAAGGACGACGAAACGATCTTGCGCGGCGACGTACTGGGCCGGTTTGATTCGGTTCGCTATATACCCCACTCAAGATCTTTCACTCCTCACGAACGTGGCTTTGTTCGTTGATCGAACGGACGAATACGCCATTTACATACACTTGTAATCTATAATACTTCTTTCCGGTCACCCGGCTTTATCTCATTTGCCATCTACGGACAACTGGCCGGCCATACAAGATCACAGTGCTTAGACCTTTGACCTGCCACAGCTTTTATTTTCCATATCTAGTCCTGGCCATCTTCGTCTTTCCCCAGGTAAGGATAGAGGTGCTTTACACCCTCCAAATCCCCGTCGCTAACTTTCCACCGTACGTCAATAATCTCCAGATTGTCTTTTTCGACTCTACTCGGTGGACCGAACCCAATACCGCGGTCCTTCCAGAACGCCAACGGCACTTGCATTACATCGTCTACATCTGCTCCGTCGTTGGCAAACTCTGCAGAGCTATACAACATGATAGACTCATCATCAAACTCCAGATCGTGCTTGATGAACAAGGGCCAGGCTTTTCCATCTTTGTGAACGGGGTCAACATGGTCGATTGTATCAAAATCCTGGATAGCCGTGAAATCGTAGAGAAGAGCTAAACGATAGTCGTTGCAAACTTGCTCCATTCGGTGCTTCTTCGCTGCGTCGACTTTGGCTTTGGCCGCGGCATAACCCCGAACTTTAGAACAGTCAAAGTGAACGTAGTCATCACGATCATAACGCTGATGCTCATGCCAGAAACCGAAGATATGACCCAGTTCATGGGCAACAGTCGAGTGCCAATACTCCGCCGGGTACTTGTTCTTGAAGTTGATACTGAGATGCGTACCATGGCGACCCGGCGAATCACTCCATTCCGCTGGTATGTAACCCGTGACCGAAGAAGCCTGGACATCGAGGCTCGTGGACTCCTGGATAACGGCAACATCATGCGGATAAGCATCATTCCAGATCCAAGGATCGGAATCCTTTTTGCGTTGGTTGTAGCAGTGGGGCCATTGATCGTGTTGGACTTGGTACTCATGGAACTCAAGTGAGTGGCCGCTCTCACTGCCAGCGTTCCCAATCTTGTCAGTCCAGAGTTTCCAAGCTGCATTAATGTCGTCGGCGAAGTGAACGCGGGCGTTCATGTCTTCGAAACAGTATGTGATAAGGCCGCTGGGCCATGTCGTTCGAGGCCGTCCAGTCTGACACGACGGTTAGCTAGACAACGCATATTGGTGTGGATCCAAATATACCATGGTCACGATCTCAGTCCATCTAAGATTCAGTGACGAGGATTCATCACGAGGTATGAGTAGACTGGAGATCATCTGTGATGTTGTGTGGGTGTCATTGGCTAGATACTTGAAGCTGTTAAGGGGCGGTGGGCAAGCTGCGGCTGACGCCGAAAAGACAAGAAACGCTGACCAAAACATTATAGTAACAGTCAATGATGTGGAGGGTATTTTTGCAAGGGCTAGTAGGTGTAGAAAATATATACATAATGGGAAAGGTAAGGCAACCATTCCAGGTCAAACAAGGGAACGTCAACTCGAGCGAACGCTCACCTGTCAAAACGCTTTCCCGAAGAAGGCGATTTCGTGCATTCCAGTGAAATATTGGGCCTGCTGGCAACAAAGAATCGTGATAACATACCGGGCCGTGCTGGGCTGCCTAGACGATGATCTCAGGTGTGGTCCATCCCCAACTGCTACTTACTGTATGTCACAAAGACTCATAACGTCATCTAGCACTTTAGTTCCATTCCTTCAAATGGATTCTTTTCTGACCACTAAGTCACACTGTCCAACGAAATGTTAGCCTAGCCTAGCAAACACAATCTACGAAAAGACTAGGACATGTCAGCCAACGACTTTTTTCGACTCAGCCATTTGGATGCTAACATGGAAAGAATTGAATCTTGATCAATAGGTTCGAGATTATTTGTCAGAGGAGATGACTGATAAGTGTATGTTCTCATATGAGAAGTATCGAAGATATAAAAGACTGACAGCTATACGAGAAGAAGTATTGTGAAGAATAGATACAGCACAGATTGCAAAAAGGATCTGGATATGGCGAGACTCGAACCCGCATCTCCTCACGAACGAGGCCGTTGCCTCACCTGCGACTTCTCCTGTATACTTACAGAAGAAGGGTGGCGTCTTGACCGTTTAGACCACATACCCTTTGATTGACATCCGTTACAGGCAGGACCTTTTATACAGCTACAAAATCCCAAGGTTCAAAATAGAGAAACACGGTATAGATTGTATAGGTTGCGTTTATGAAGTTTCACCCATCTTCTGCATAATAGTCGTATCCAGAGCTCAACACAGATGACAATGTGATAATGAGAAGCCATATAGCCGTCTTCCTTCTGAACCGGTGCTCTTTACGAGAGTCCTCACTAACTCTTTCCAATCGAAAGAAATAACCATATTCTCCAAGTCGAGCTCAAACAAGAATCCACTCTCACTGTTATCCGCAAGACTAGTATCGACAGCGTCTGCAAGCCTCATACAGAACAATAGTTTCAAACAGCTCTCACTCTCACCTCGATAGGTTGCATATACCTCCATCTGCGTGTTGGGGCGATCGCACAGCCACTGCTCCTTGGATTGCTTCAGTAATTGTCGAACATGATGCCGAATGATATAGAGCTGCATTTGGTCCGTAGGTAAAGAGTTTATAGATGACCATTGAACGCAAGTTATGTCGAAATAGAAACGTCGGTGATCTGGCGAATATCTCATGAAGGTGGCACGACGACAGTCTATATTTCTGTTCCGATACTCGATAGACAAGCGTAGGTGGGTCGTGAGGAAGGTGCTTCTGATGTAAATCTCGACGCCGGTTCTGAGAGAGTGAGAGACGGGACGGCAGCCATTCCAGAGATGGTATGGGTCTTTGGAGTATGAGAAAATAGTAGCCCATATTTCTGGGGGTAGGTAACCCATCGTATGTGTAGAATAGGGTAGAGATCCGTTGCGAGCAACGTGGTTACAGTAAGGTCAATGAAACAGTCGGTATACCGCAAACACTACAGTAAGCGCATATGATACGGTTCGTGACGGTGAAAGGGAACAACGTTATTGATTGCAAACATATCATGTATCCAGTAGAGGTGAGCAAGACCAGAGTGGATTATCCTGTAGCTGTTACGTAAGCAGACCCTGGAGACTAGCGCGTGGAGCTCATAGTCGTGTTGCGCGACGGTTGTACAGCTACCATCACTCTTGTAGCCTTGCCATACACCGACCTTCTCGCGCCTGACCTCCTGCTTTATAGTGAGCCACGAATAACTTTGGGCTCCGCTTTCCCAAGATGCCGGCCACGGTCCAACCATCACACGCGCCGCCACCGCAGATCCCAGGCTTCCAGATCCCGAACGACGAGGCGCATTCACTCAAACAAACTGTTGCCGAACTCCTCGAACGCGAAAACCTGCGCTTCCCCGGAGCGCAACCCGTCTCATTCGCACGCGAACATGTTACTGAGCTTCAGCGCAACGAATACTTCATGTGCGAGAAGACGGACGGCTTGCGCTGCCTCCTCTTCTTACACTGGCGGGAAGGACCAACTGGCGCTTTCGAGCCTGTGACCTTTCTGATCGACAGGAAGAACAACTACTACAACGTCGAGCCTCCCTTTCGGATACGTCATTATCTGCACCCCAACGAACCCGAGCCCTTCTTGTTCGGCACCATCCTCGATGGCGAGCTGGTTCACGATCAATACCCGGGCGAGCCTGCGCCGCGCCTCAACTTCTACGTTTTCGACTGTCTGGCGGTGGATGGCACAAACGTGACGGGCAGGACACTGGACAAGCGGTTGGGTCGATTACACGATTGGGTCATCAAACCATACGAGGCCAACTTGACGAGGACCTTTGGAAAGAACATCACGCCAGCCGACCTCAAGCCGTTCGCTCTCAAGGGGAAGAAGACCTACTCTGCGTATAAGCTCGAGGACATGTTCAGCAATATCCTTCCAAACCTCAGACACGGCAATGACGGCCTGATCTTCACCTGCGTGTCTACGCCCTACCAGTTTGGTACCGATAGGCATATCCTCAAGTGGAAGCCTCCCCACGAGAACACCATCGACTTCAAGCTCCGCCTTGGCGAATTTCCACTCATGGACCCACAAGACGGTGAAGATGGCCCCATTACCGACTACGACGCAATGCCCAGCCCCATTCAATTGCTCGTTCAGCACAACTCGAACCACTACGAGGTGTTCGCCACCCTGTCTCTCACTCCAGCCGAGTGGGAGACCCTCAAATCGCTCAATCAACGTCTCGACGGTCGTATAATAGAATGTTACCGTACAGAACGCGGGCAATGGAAATACAAGGCGGAGGCAGATGGTACACCACGCTGGCGAGACGACAAAAAGGACGCGAACCATATCAGCACAGTTAACAGCGTGCTGGCTAGTATCGAGGCTCCTGTAACCGAGATGGATTTATTGGCCAACGCAGAAAATATCAAGCGGGAAACTTACCGCCTGCAAGGCAAGCTGGACCAATACCGACCTCCCCAGGACGGTGAGCGTGAGGCCAAAAAGCGGAAATATAGCGACTCAGGCTTGAACGGCCAATGATGGATGGAGTTTGTTTTTGATTCTTAACCACGAGGCTTTCTGGTGTACCATTAGCGTATCGTCGTTATTTCGATATAGGCGTTTATCACGGGGTTCTGGCGCGTTCAGGCAGTATATGATACCCACGCTCAATTCATATAGATGGGGCGGCTCAAATCGACTTTTGTTGCTCCTATTACTACTTTCCTTGGTCTCCTTCCGCCACAGGCGTCCGACATCTCGCGGCGCATACCAACCTTAATTAGCAGGAGTCAAGGACAGGGTGAATCGACTCATCTTTAAGTGGTATTTGGTCATGCACGTAGATTGTTGCAGTATTGAGATGACGATTGATATAGTAAAAAGACCTCAATTCTATCTAGCTCACAGGCTCGAGCTCGGTCTGTTTTCCATACAGGACACGGAAGAAAAGAGGTGTCCAATATCCCATTCCCAGATCATGCCATGTAGTGGTACTTTTGCATCGCATATATCATTCCACCTGAACACTCATATGCGCGTTTATATCGATACAATGATCATCCGATCGATCGACAGAGCCCATAAGGTAAGCCCTCCACTCGGAACCGACATACAAGAACGTTGCTCAAAGTACGCCCCAAAACACCAAGCAATGGCTAAGCGAGTGACGAGACAAACGACATGGGGCCAATAGTAACATGTCTGATTGAGTACATAGAGATGAAATTCGTAAAGTCCTAAGACGCAAGGAGAAACATTGGGAAGGATGGTGTCTGTCTCTTTGCATAATGCTCGCTAGCAGATGCGTGTAGGTGAAGATCCGAATCATATACAAGAAGATAGTGCTGCTTTTCCTGGCAACACCACAGAATCTAAGAAAAGATGAGAATCTAAACCCTCAGGCGAGGCAATTATCTCTAAAGAGATGTTAACGGCGAACGCTGTTCGCAGGGGACGCATTTCTGCTTACTCTGCCACGTCGCTGATTGCCTCCAGCGGCCTGTTGGTGCTGGGGTGGCATATACATGCCGTATGGTGGGTACATGCCTGGCATGCCCTGGCCGGCAAGGTTGGCGGGCTGCATCATCGGTGATCCGTTGAAGCTACCGGGACCTGCAACGGGCGAGGCGTTGCGATAAGCATCCATACCCGGAACTGGGCCTTGGAAACCGTTCATCTGAGGATAGAACTGACCCTGTCGGGCCAAGAGCTGCTGGTATTGCATCTGCTGCTGGTTGTTCATAGCCTGCATGTTTGGCATGTACATGGGTCCACCACCCATTGGGTACTGCTCGAAACCGTTGGACTCCATGCTTGCTGTGCGCTGAAGTGCGACAGGGTCGTAGCCAGGAGCCGCTCCTTGATAGAAGTTTCCAGGGTTCGGAGGTCCAGACGCAATGCTATCCTTAGATGCTGGTCGAGTTGCGGAATGTTCACGATGACCAGGGCCGCCACGAGTGGAGAGACCAACTTCATCCATAAGTCGCTTGTAGCCTTGTTGGGGCTGCGCCTTGATGCGCAGCAGCACATTGCGCACATTCTGTACCACGTCCGCCCGAATCTGCTCATCGAAGAACGGAGTGGTCAGCACCTTGAAGATCAAAGTGGCACCGCAGTTTTGGTCGGCCAAGATGCTTTCCAACACCTGGTCATTGGGAGAGAAGAACAATGCTTGCAGGATAGTATCGCGGGCCTCTGGTTCGTTGCGTTGGTTGATTATCTTCAACACGGTGAGATATGCAACCTTGTGTGTGCAGAGGTGAACAATGTGTGGGACCAAACGAGGAGCCAACACGGTACGTCTCCTTGGGAAGGTGCAAGTGTCGAGGAACCAAGTCAGGAGCAAAGCACCGTTCGCGTTGGTCGCAAGCTGGACGCTGTGGAGAGCAATCGCAGCAGCTACCATGCGCTGCTGATCCTTGGTAGCATAGTGGCTCTCCAAGCAAGCTCGCATGGCACGGGCACCGAATCGGCCCTGAGCGAGATCCCAAAGTCTGCCCAACATGACCTCGAAGATGAAGTCGTTGAACTTCTGGTACTTAAGACAGCCTTGCATAACGTAGTTACCGAACTGGTCGAGGAAGAGCGCCATGGCATATGGCTGAACAGCATCCACGACCATCTTCTGCATAGTCTCGGACTTGGAGACATCGATGATCTTCTGGGCAGCCCACGTTCCGTTCTTGTGCACACCAATCTTAGCAAGATGGGGAGCGATCTCGCGAAGCATGGCTTCCTTGGTAGGCTCCTCGCAGAACTCGAACAGCTTCTGCACCACAGTGTTACCGAGGTAGTCGGAGGACAGCTCTGCGATTTCGGGGAGCATGGCCATGGCGATGTTCTCAATGTCCTCCTTTGAACAGGACCCGTTATCGATGCGCTTGCGGATCTCTCGCAGTCTGGGAGCATCGTGGATGCGAGTGTGGCTTGGCTCCTCAACAGACGGGATCTCGTCGACATAGTTGTTGAATTGTACAGCCTTCTCAACCTTGTTAGTGATCCGTGACTGTTCATCGTCCGTGGCGCCCAACTCCTTCACGATCTGGATAATGTCGGTGCGGATGTCGCTGAGCTCCGGGGTTGTCAAAGGAACGTTTGCGGGGATGCTGTTCATCTTGGTAGCAGTGGCAGAGCCAGCCGCGCCCTCAGCCTGAGCCTTTGACATTGGGTCAGGGCTCGGTGAAGGGAACAGACCGTTGTGACCAGGGGTGGCCGCTGCACTTGGGATCTTAGCGTAGCCAATGCGGACGGGACCAGCACCTGGGAAGATCTCCTTTCCGTTCAGAGTCGACTTCGCTTGAATGGCGCTCTCGAGGTTCTCGTAGTTGACAAAACCGCAGTTCTTGTGGGTAAGCACTCGGGTAGACTCGATACCACCGTACTGGGCGAAGATAACTTGGAGCGATGAAACCGTGGTTGATGAAGGGATGTTGCCAAGCCATAGTGATCGAGTAGGTCCTTCCAAAGTTCCATCATCACCCAGGTTGTTACCTGGCAAGTGAAGCTTCTTGACAGCTTCAGTAAGATTGTACTCGGCGTCCTCAGTTAGGTCACCAGATCCCATGCCATTGTCGAACCGTCCCATAGCGGGCAGGTAGTTGCGCATCATGCCCCGCGAAGGAGCATCTAGCACACCAGCAGTACGGGCTCGCGGACGCGCGTTGGAAGCGAGATTTGCGAATGCTTGCACTTCAAGGTTGTGCTGTCGGACAGCTTCGTGGATGAGAAGAGCATTGGCCTCTGCAGGGGTTATGGCACCGCTGTACCCACCATACTGGTCCTCCTCGTCCTCGGCATACTTCTCCTTGGCATTGACAGAGTAGGATCGGAAGCGGTTTGCGCTGTTCGAGTTCTGGCTGTTGGCATTCCTCTGGCTCTCGAGGAGGAGCTCAATATCGGACGGAGCCAAGGTTGCTCGCGCAGGCTGGGGCGTATCGACTAAACCAAGGTAGTCAAGAGTTTTGACATCAGTGTCGGCAAGCGAATCACGCGAGAAGGAAGACCTAGGCGAGCCAGGCCCGTTGGAGGGTACAGAGGCAATGCTGTGAAGTGTGCTGCTGCGGTCACGGCCGCTTGACCAGCCATTGGAGAAGATGGGATTACCAAAGGCAGAGTTGGAGGGAGGCAAGTAAGCACCCGGTCGTTGGGGCATTGAGCCAGCACGGAGACGCGAGAGCAGTGCGGACTTGGCAGCAGCGTTTGTGGATCCGAGAGCACTGAAGCTCGAGCTGTCGGTCGGTGTACCCGGGCCGGGCTTGAAAGGGCTTGTGGAGGGCGTTGGTCGCGAGCTCTTGGGGAGCAGAGAGGTGCCGGACATGAGGCCGGGAGGGGCAGCGGAGGGGGAGAAGCGTGAGGGCAGAGTGCCAGCGCGGGCACGGCGACCCGAGGCGGGTGCAGCTTGTGTCGTCTCTGGCATGGCGTTGTTGAAGTCTGGGAAGCTCAAGTTCTCGCTGTTGGGGGATTCTGGGATAGTCTCACGCAGCGGCGTCGAGTTGCCGCTGGTAGGAGGTCCCCACATTTGCGGAGTTAGGCCCTCCTGTGCCTGAATCTCGCGTGCACTGTCAGGGTGTTAGCTCGAGTCGAGACTTGTTTCAGGGTGCGACATACCGTTTGGAAAATAGTCGGCCGCCATAGTCATGCGAGGGGGAGCCATTGCCGAGCCTCGCACCCGCAGCGGCGGCACCCAGTGGGTTGGCGGCATTGCCATAGGAGCGGAGAGAGCCGCTGTTGGGGGGCTCGACAGGCGAGGTGTTGCCGGTGGAGGAGCCCGAGTGTGGCGGCTGGGGCAGCTGGGGGATGTAGTTGAGGTTGATGTGGTGTTCGGGGCGGTTGGTGGGAGCCATTATGGATTACAGACCCTGTGGTGACCTGGGTAGTCTATACGGGAAGAATAGTCGTGGTGACTCGGTTACCAAAGCCAGGGTAATGGTGCGAAGGAGGGTTGGTGCCGGCCAAAGGAATGTGAGGCGGAGAGGATTATTGCCAGCAAGACCGGGCTCAGCGCAGCGCAGCCTGTGTGTACGGTGGAGACGACGACACCCGTTGGATCCAGTCCGGATGCGATGGTGGAGCTTCAGACGGCGGGCTGTTTGCCGACAAGGAGTGACGGAGGATTGGCGGTGGTCGATTATGGACCTGTACAGCGGCAGGCGGGCGGAATAGACAGATCACCGGAGTGCCTGGAGAACAGAAGTAATAGGATTAAGCGGACGATGGCCGATTAAGCATCCGAGCTCGGGACGAGGCCGATACAGCTAGTTGTCGCAGGAGGGGAGGGGGAGAGGGCGATGGAGCGATGGAGCGATGCGCAACAGAACAGAGGGAGTGGTGAGGTTCGCTTGATAGAAATGGGGAGCCACCAGGAACACGAGGGAAACTAGCTCAATTGGGAGGGCTGCCAGAACAAGCACGTTACAGGTTACGGGCACGATCTACGCGGTCGGCTACGGTTGCGGGCGGGCTGTCCAACGTCGAGTGAGGGTTTCTATTGCACGGCAGCTGCGCATTGCTTTTGTAGAGATTCAGGGGCTCGCAACTCGTCGACTACCAGTCCTGCAATTGTGTCCTTGGTCGGTGGCCGCGGGACGAGGGCAGCGCATGCCCGCTACCGTCTGAAACACAGAGGCGCGTCGAGAAAGTCCGTTACTCCAGAATCTGACGTGGACACTGTGTGCCTCTGGCCGCTTTGGGGCTGTGATTGGCCTGCTGCTGCTAAACATGGATTAACGTGCACCTGGGGTCCTGCATGCCGACCGACGGCCTATCAAACTTTGTCCTCGACCAAGCTGCAGCAGTGCCTCTCTCTCTACCGTCTCTACACAGCAATCTGCATTGCGCCCGCTCAATTGCAACTAGAGTATGGAATACATCACATCACTATAGCCTGCAAAGCATGTCCACGCAATCGAAACAAGCTCTCTTCTAGAAAACATGCACGTCAGACCACTGCGGATATGCCTTTGTCCTGCATGTCCTGCAAGTAGACAGCCTGACAGGCCATGTAGACCCAAAGAGCTTTAGTGAGGCGTTGACATGACATGGTGCGGTACCTTGGAACGACGTTTATCAATCATAAGCACGCTATGTTTCAGGTCCCATGGATCGTGCCAAGTCTTTCCCGCTGACTTGGCGACGTCTCAATCGCCCGTCGCGTCATTCGCAGGCGCGTGCTCTCGATCCATCGCCGACGACTGCATGCAATTCAAGACACAGTACAATCACGTCGCTTGAAACAACCCACCAAACCCGCATAATACCGCAACGCCAGACCGCCCCGCCGCCCTGCAGTCCATGCTGGATAGTCGTTCACCCCACAGTTGGAGCGCATAATCCGTGTCTCATGGAAGTCTTCTGGAAATCCGCACCACACCCTTGATCGCTGCCGTCCGACTCGCTTTGCCTCAGGCTCCATCCGCCTCGTCTGCACCTTCCGCGCCTGCCTCCGCGCCTGCCCTCCAATCTCTCTCGACCACCATGTCCGAGGAGCCACCTCAGATAGTCATGGAAGATGCCCCGCCCTCTCCTCACGATGACGAGTCCGAGGCATCCCAAGATGAGAGCGAAGAGGAAGCGCCCGCAGAGCTCATGGTCAAGACCAGAGCCCGGCGATCCAATGCCGGCAACCGCATGGCCAACCTGCTCGCCAATGCGGCCGAGGAGGAGGAGGAATGGGGTGAGGAGTGGGAGGAAGCTCCAAACGAGGAGGAGTTTCAGGGCGATGCTGTCAATGAGCAGGAAGACTACAACATGGATTCGTCATCATCAGACGAGGATGACGATGGCGCCGATGACGACGATGCGGGCGAAAAGGAATTGCGCAAGGCAGAGCGACAAGAGCGGAACAAGAAGCGCAAAGCCGCCACAAACCCCTTCACTGCACGAGTCGCCGCCGTGACACGCAAGAAAGTCAAACTCGATCTCCCGCGTGCACAATCACCCACGCTCGCCCCTCCGCGCCCCAAGAAGAAGTCTGAGAGGGCATCATGGCTGCCTACCGAAGAGGATGGCCCGGTGCGCATGTCGATGCGAAAACAGACGGTAGCCAACAAGGACGCCACACTGGCCAAGCTGAAGGAAAAGGACCGGAGGCGCGATGACACCCTGGCCATGATGAAGGCCGCAGAGGCGCGGAAGGAAAAGTCCAAGGAGAAGCCATTGACGCAGGCCGAACGGCTTGCTGAGGCTGCCCGAAATGAGCGCATCAACAAGAAGACTCTACATAGATGGGAAGAGGCAGAAGAAGCCAGGGCAGCAGAGAGGCAGGCGAAGATTGACGCCCTGAAGAACCGGCAAATCGACGGGCCCTTTTACCGATACTACAGCGGTCCGGGCATCTGGGTCGACGACAAGCTCAAGTACACAGGCAAGGATGCGCCAAGTCTGGAGCATCTCGAAGAAAAGCTCAACAAGGAAATTACGGCTGCGGAGGCGCCAACGACACAGCCAGAGTCGACAAACTTTCCGGTACAAGCGCCTGAAATTCATGCGGATGAGCAACCATCATTTCCGTCTCTGGATCCATTCAGTAGCTCATCACAGATACCTTCGATACCAGCAACGATGCCACCACAACAAGATAGTTCACATCAACCATGGTCAGCAGCAGCATCACAAGGCGGTGACGTTTTCATGGGCTCGTTTGGCATGCAACACCCTAGCACTGTCATGTTCGCACCTCCGAATCAAGATTCGTTTCTCTTTGGCATCGACCAATACGCTCAGAACCCGCAATCCCAGTCCATGCATGGCGACGAACTTCCTCCTTTTCCCTTTACGGAAGCTTCTCCCTTCCAGAACCAATATGCGACCTCACAAGCAACTCTCTCCCAACAACTACACCCATCTCTCAGCGATCATTCTCTACTTCAGCAGAACGGCGATCCAGCAATAGGGACCCAAGCCCTCATTGCACAATTCCAAAAACCAGCCTTACCTCCTCAGCCACCACGACGCAAAGTCATACGTCGAGCTCTCCGCAATCTACTAATCCTGTCAAACTTTCCCAACCTTGACGCGCCACAAACAACATCATCGCGAGCCAGAACAGCAGCCTCACTCCTCAAGGAAAAGGACAGGTCAGCCTTGGTGCAACTCTATGCTGCGCTGTTCAACTGGACTCCTGCCGAAGCTACAGACTACATACAAAAGACGCTCATCGCGCCACCGAAGCCACCACGGAAGAACGCTGCGCCAAAAGCCGAGCCAGAAATCGTGCTCAAACCAGGACAAAAGCTCTGTCCCATTACCAACACAATCGCCAGATACCGCGACCCCGAAACAGGTATTGCGTATCGTGATGCACGCGCTTTCGGTGTGTTAAGAGGTGTGGTAGGAGGCGGTTTCGTGTGGAGTGGTGATTTGGGATGCTACGTAGGAGGTCGGGCGAGACCACTAGAAAGTATGGGAGGCAAAGGGTTTTTGGGTATGCCACCAGCAAAGAACGTGCCGAGACGATTCTGGGAAATGTCAAGTCCATCAAGAAAGGTCATGGCGCCACCCCCGCCCACGCCTACTCCAGCAACAAAGCTGCAGACGCCAGTCCAGGAACAAGTGCAGAGTGTGGAACAGTCAACGCCGGTGGGACAAACACATGGAGATACCATTGTTGTTGCTACACCGTCTGTGGGTGGGAAACAAAGTTCTGCGCCTGTCAAGGCGGAGTCTGCTACTGGGTCGTGAAAGCTGGATCCGTAGATACCATTCTTCTCTGTAACAACACGCACGATATCCATATAACATCAATAATATCATTCTGACACTCCTGGTATCCATCACGTTACATAACCACTTATCAGGGTCTTCCCGAGAGATTGTTGAAATCACTGCTCTTGCCCTACGACTCAAAAACACTGAAGATCCTAGCGGTATTATCTACAATGTTACTGATACCGCCTTTCTTACCGACCTTTGGTATATGTCAACTATCATCAAATCAGTTCCCACGGTGTTCAACTGTTTACAGCATAGTGCAAACAAACTAGAAGTGGAAGTGAATAGTGAGAGTGAAGGCGGTTTATGATTAGATCGGAGGGCCACACCGGTACCATCTCTTCACTGACTACTACTACGCTACGGACTGCTTACCCCAGATCACCGTCCTGAATGCACACCGTAAGTGTCCTTGTATGTAAGTGAGACATATACTAACTTTATGCGCTTACATATAGACTCGGCGTCGCAATACACATACACGGCACTGATCTCATCACCCAAAGCTTGCCCATATCCAGGAAAAGCGTTCCTGTCAAATCAGAACATTCGCAATCGATCGATTTGGCACCCCGATACATCATCAAGACGTCTGCGCACGCCAGTACAACGAGAGAATCCATCCATCGCCCCTCCCGTAAGCCGCGTGTTTTACCCAACTACCCACGATGAAGTATATTCACGCTATCATACTCACACTCATCCTTGTCGCCTTCTTCTGCTGTTTCTTCGGCTACTGTCTGATGAGGAGCTGTCGGAGGGCCGTTGATCTGGAGTTCCAAGAAATAAACTACATGAGAGATGTTGAGGCGCAGGCTGGAGGAAGCGTTAGTGGAGGAGCGAGGAGCAAGGATGGTAGTAAGACGAGGAGTAAAAGTGGAGGAGCAAAGAGTGCAGGAGCAAAGAGCGAAAACGGACAAGGCAGCAAAGCGACGAAGAGTGCTGGGAGTGGAGGTGGAGCAGCGAAGAGCAACGCCGGTGGTGATGTTGCAGGATGGAACGCTGGTGGAGGTGGAGGAGCTCCGTGGGACGCCACGCCTGCGGGAGACAGTGGTGTCAAATGGTAAAAATGGCTGAGACAAAAGGAAGCATGTTCATGAGTAGTTTGGAGATATGGAAGAGGAAAACAACTACGGAGACGGAAGACGACTCAACGATACTGCCTGTAAACTATCATAACCATGATATGATCGAGGCGCCTGGGGAAGTCGTGCACCGTGTAACGTCTAATGCGAGCACGAGCGTCTAGAAGACGTTGTACAAGTTTGTCCCTCGAGCATGTACCGCACTTGATATTAAGTTCTCGGGAGCCTTTCTCCCTCGATGCTAGATGGGAAAACAAGCGCTGAGTATCGAGCCATTGAAACTTAACTTACCAAAATCATTTGTTTTGGCGTGTGTTGCTACTGCGTTGGTGTGTTCGATGGTTGGATGCTATATTGCACAACGTACCGGATGTTTGCTGCATCGTTGGTCCTCGACAAACTTACTACAGCCTAGCTAAACGACAGCAGATATCTATCTGGTTGACAGTTGCTCCAATACAACTGTCTTCCTACTCCCCACCTTTGTTGGCGTTTGAATGCTCTTGCCCTGCTTCAATCCTGTTCCTTTATTGCCCGTCATGGCAGCAACCAACCTCATCATCGCGCTTGTTTTCGCAGGCGCCTTCGGCGCAGCCTTGATCTACGTCGCCCTTTGGTTCATTCATCGCTACATCCATCAGAGCTGCTGTGAAATTGAGCATTGGTGTCACACACTCTTTTCAAGCCAAGCAAGGCCACCGCCATGTGTACACATCGGAAAAGGGGAGCAGCGAGAGCCGCCGAGGCACCAGTCGAGATCCACGAAGAGGGAGAGAGAAAGACCTGAGGGATCGCAGACCAGGAAGTACTACGAGCACCGAGATGGAGAGAGCCACGCTGCTCGTAATGCGGATGCAGGCTGGGCGAGGCCGATGCTACAATTCAATAGCTCTACGCAGCCACAGCAGCAACAGTCATACGGACAGTTATACTATCCTTCGCTCGAACAGAAACAGTGGCCTAGTGTGAACCAAGTCGATTACCCGTCGCGAATACAGCAACAGATCCCAGTGCCATGGCAGACTCAAGGGGTGGCTCATATGCCACCTTTCGCTATGCCTACAGCGGTACCGCAACAACTGTTTCCGCAAATGACGGCAAGGATGCCTGAACCTCAGCACCCAACTCAGTATCCGCCTCAGTGTCAACCCCGAGAGCAACCTAACTATCGACAGACCTACACGGAGACGATGAGTTCGGATATACCCAAAGCCAGCCAGCCCCGGACCCCTCCAGTGAAGCCGAAGTCTGCCGCTAGACGTGCACGTCGAGTCGAGAGAGTAGATTTTATCCACATTTGTGATGAGTATCCACCTATCGTGTTGGAGGCGCTGAAGAAGGCAGCCCCTCAGTCATCGTCATCGTCCTCATCAAGCTCCAGTGACACATCGGGCACCACGCAAGAAGTTCCACGGGTATCGATACCGCGAGCGACGCCTGGTTTCGCGGACACGTTGCCGTTCGAGTTCCCGCAATATCCGCATACGGCAACGAGAGCTTGGAATACTCCTAGATCATATCCTCGACAATGGAATCGCGACACGATGGGGGTTGATGGGCCGGATACTTCAGCCAGGTACGCACCTTTTACGCCGATGAGCGGGTATGCAGCGAGGCCATTGGGGTTGTACACGAATAGGAGGCGTTTAGCACCGAGTAATGCTCACCCTTATTCCGCTGCTCGTTCGTAGACTGGAGGTTACTGTTCATGAAATGTATGCTGACATTTGTTGTAGAGTCTAGCGTTGCGAGGTCTCGCTCGTACGAGCGGTGGAGACAGCGGACGACAAGTCCGAGAGACAGCGGACCAAGGAAGGACCAACCTGGAGGAGAAGCACATGCTGTGAGAAGAACGAACACGAAGCTAAACGAAGACACACGCCAGGGGAACGAGAGGGAACGGGTCGTTACTAGTGTCCGAGATGAGTTCGGCGGACGGTACGATCGACAGCCCGAGCAGAAGCCAGGCAAGGAACGTTCACCAACAACACAAGAGGTTCCACGCTACTCTCCGATGCCTATTCCAGTAGTCGAAGAACCATCTACGCCAACGTCGGTAGGCCACACAAGTATACCGAAGGTACCGTCGGCTTCCGGCAACGCTGCTGGACCGAGAACTAGCTCAACGCCACTATCTCCTATTTCACAAATCCGAAATCCACTCAAGTTGCCTAGATCATCCGTATCAAGTCTGAACAAGGGCGAGTAGTGGTAGATGCAACGGGGGAACTGAGGATAGTCTTGCGAGGGTAACGTGCGTAAAGGATCACAGCAAGGGTTGTTGTGCGGGCACTGTCCTCCTGCAAGACGGCATGGAACAACCAATAGTTGGAAGTGTTGTAATCAAATGCGTAGCTTGACGAGGCTGTGATGAGATGTGACATGTATACTGCGTGCAAGCCCCAAAGATTACGGTAGAACCTATTGTTAGCATGACAAGTCCGCGTAACCTGGGAATGGCATAAGCCAGTGGTTTGAGGTGTGTGGAGTGATGTCAGGCAGTGCAGGTGTAGATACGCATTCGTATATGGATACGCCAAGTACGCGTCCTAGAGCGATGGAAAACTCCGCGCGATCTCGGTAGATGTGTCTTCGCTTACTGAATCGATTGCCAATGCAATGACCGAAGACCAAGAGGCCGAGATACAGGCCAAGGACCCATGTGCAGATTCTGATGGCGGGCAATGACGGACCACAACCGGTAGAAGCTTCAGCTGAATAGGCTCATGGTGCGAATTTGAGGCGTTACTGGCGAAGGATGCATCTCGGTCCCGAGGTGAGGTCAGCTGGGAGCGGGAAGAAGTTGGGCGCGCGCGATGCTCTGTTTAGGGGGCGTGGTGCGAGTGGGCAGTCTGGAGCGTTGGGAAACAGCGCCTTGTCAGATCAGCCCGCCGTAACTCCAACGACGCATTCGAAACGGCTATCCCGCTGTCGCGACGTGCTATTCGCGACTATTGTGTGGATGCCGGGGCTATGTCAAAGGTTAAAAGGTTATCCACAACTAGGTTCGTCGGCGGCGAGTGGTGCACGTTCACGCTGCTCCACTCGGCTGGGTGCTGGACCCTGGCATGAGGGAGACCCCAACCAGGCCGTGAATTGCGCGTCGTGCGTGCGTCCCCAAGATCGGAGCATGGCAGCTGCTGGACAACATTGCGCCGTACACCCACCACCCTCCCGCCTTCCCACCTTGTGACTCTGCGAGCTACAATACCACACTCCTTTCTGCGGTTGTACTTAACATTGCTGCACGCCTCCACCCAACGCCTGTACTCGCTCGCTCTCGCTTGATGGCGGACCCGAGTAACTAGGCCCCTTTCACTCACCAAGGAATCCTTCCGATGCTTAAACAATCCCGCCAGCCCATACACGAGTATGAGCTGGTTCCACGCGAATCTCTCGATGGCGACGACGAACAGCTTGTTGGCCAGCAGCCAGGCGCCTCAGGTTCGTCGCGACACTCGTGGCTGCACCGTCTGAGCAGCCGCTTCAATGCTGTCAACAAGCTCTCTGATCGCGCTGTATACGCTCACTACGTCACACCGCGCCGCCGGAAACGGTCTATATTGCGGCTGGTCTATTGGACTCTGTTCTCTGTGCCTTACATCCTCATAGTCCTAGTGCTGGTCGCCGGCATCTTCTTCCCGAGTTACACAGTCAGGCCTCCACACTACGAGGAACTGCGCAAGCGAGCCACTACCACGGGGCGCGCAAACCCCTACAACGAGAAGATCTTCATAGCCGCCTCGCTTGCCGAGACCAAGGGCGACTTGACGTCTGGCGCATGGGGAAGGGAGGTCCTGGAGCTGGTAGAGCTGCTGGGACAGGAGAATGTGCACCTGAGCATATATGAAGACAATCCCGATCCAGTGACGAAACAGTCGTTAATCTCCTTCCGCGAACAGGTCAAATGTGAGGAGCTCCGCCCCCTGTCCGAGACTGAAGACGACTAACCACCCAGCCAGGCAACTCCACCATTGTATCCGAAGATCTTGATCTCGCTACCCTTCCCCACATTACGCTACCCAACGGCGACAAACGCCTCAAGCGCATCGCCTTCCTTGCCGAGGTGCGCAACCGAGCCCTTGCCCCGATCGACAAACACGGCGTCAAGTTTGACAAGGTCCTGTACTTGAACGACGTCAACTTCGAT
>Ga0058698_10000484_pt1 | contig 21935 bp, 28 predicted proteins | sample AgamicAsSfe_FD_67288 | JGI IMG/M metagenome (GOLD analysis project Ga0058698, IMG submission 67288) | Agave microbial communities from Guanajuato, Mexico - As.Sf.e | ecosystem: Host-associated > Plants > Phyllosphere > Phylloplane/Leaf | place: Guanajuato, Mexico | collected 2012-05-30
CATTGTGGAAGCTGAAAGTAGGCAGATGGTACATGACTTCTGGCACGAACCAGGAGGTTTTATGATGCATACTTTGCGATTCAGTAATAGTATCATTAAGAGTTTGGTTTATGGGACCAGGACCAGACATGCAGACGAACTTCAAGAGTATACAGTCATGTTCGAGAAGTACGTCGAATTGCTTGAGGTTGGTGCAATACCGCCGGTAGACTTATTACCTTGGTTGGTATACGTACCCCAGTGGATGTGGCGGGGACGGTGGAAGAATTGGAAGAATAAAGGGGATGAGAGTGGACAGGCTGTTAATTCCGTCTTTACGAAGATGGCAGAGCCGGTGCTGGAGAGGAGAAGGCGTGGGGTACGTGCAGGTTCTGTGTATGACTTCCTGCTGGATGAGGGAGAGAAGGGTATCAATCTGACGAGAAGAGATCTGGACACTCTTGCGGGCTCATTGATTGATGCTGGGAGTGATACGACGGCATCTGCTATACGGGTTTTCATACAGGCTATGATCAAGTATCCAGGTGTTCAAGAACGAGCTCATAGGCATGTTGATGAAGTGGTAGGAAGCAAAAGATCGCCGATTTGGAGCGATGTCGCGAAGCTACCGTATGTCGTTCAAATCATCAAGGAGGTGATGCGATGGAGGCCAGTAGCGAGCATCATGCCGCATCACAGTACCGCTGGTAAATCTCAGTCCACGCGCGATATATATCGATAATGGCTAAAGTGAAACAGATGACACCATCGACGGCTACTTCATACCTAAGAACACGACTGTCCTCATAAACGTCTGGGACCTGAATCACTCACCAGCCGACGTCAATACTTGCGAGTCCCCAATGTCAGACTTCGATCCTGATCGATACGCAACTCGCATTCACGCCTCATCTCACTACGCAGCGTCCCCCGATATCGCTTCGCGGGACCACTATACCTACGGTGCTGGACGACGTATCTGTCCTGGTATGCATCTCGCCGAGCGCAGTCTCTTCATTGCTATTGCGAAGTTGCTCTGGGCTTTTGAATTCAAAGAGAAGCCTGGAAGGCCGGTAGATGTTGACCCCGAAACAGGATTCATGGATGGTATTGTGAGGACGCCAAAGAACTTCGAATGTGAGATTCGAGTTCGGCAGGAGCGACAAGAAATCCTTGAGAATGAATTTGCGGAGGGGAGGAATGTGTTGGGGAAATACGAGGTCTAAGGACAATGTGTGGTGTGTAAGAATTTGATGCTAACACAAATTCACTGGAAGGAAATCGGATTTGCTATTGAGTTCCTCAACTTACCTTGCAGTACGCACGTACAGCTACAACGATTGCTATCATGCGCTTCGAAACTGTCGCACTTACTTCTTGGTGATAGGGTACGGCTTCCAACTCTCTTTCTCGTACAGGACAGCACGATGCACCTGTAAGCTCATCGCGCCCGTAGCGGTCAAGAGCGTGCGTGATCGTTGCCTCTAGAGATAGAATGCTGTACAGGTACACCCAGCATGCACCTTCCACGCGAGCATTTCGCCTGCCTACTCGTACCTCACCTCATCATGAACAAAACTGGAGCGCAGTACCTACGTTCTTCATCCAACTTATTACCCAACAACTCGCCAACCACGGTGAACATACCTCCCATCCATCGCTAAGAATATCACAAGATGTCGCGTATTACCGACCGTTATCAACACATACGAGCGAAAACCATCATGGCACCACGTCGCTGGTCCAAAAGATTGTATCGTTACTGGAAGCCGGGACGCCCGTCTCCAGCATCGCCAGTTCCGCCACCAACGGCTACACTACCAACGGTTCTACCATCAACATCTCCAGCATCAACGGCTCCACCGTCATATATTACAGTACTGCAGCCTCAAGCAACTCCACATCCGTTACCAATTTATGCAGAATTCATGTCACCGCCTTACACTCCAGCGTCAACAATTACAGATACAATTGCTCCATCATTGAGGCCTCCATCACTGGCGTCTTCAGCATCCGTATATCCAGTACCAGAGTATTCAACACGGAGATCTCAATCTTCTACATCTCAGGCATCAGAGCATGCATGTTCGCAGTCTCAAGTATCGTCAGCTCAACCACCACGATCACCTACATCTCGATCGCCAGCTGCTCAATCACTGGCCGCTCAATCACTAACTGTTCAGGTATCAACGTCTGAATCATCAACATCTCTATCACCAACGTCGCAGTCACCAAGGTCACAAGGATCAACATCTCGCACAACGCCATCTCAGATACCGACTTCTCCAAACACCCCTTCCGCCTCTAATGTTGAGCCACCACCGAAGCAGGAGGAATCCGGGTCTCCGAACAGCAAATCTCATCCTCCGCAGACTCTGAAGGGGAAGTTGTTTGTTATATCCGGGGCAACATCAGACGTTGGACGTGCGACAGCTAAACTGCTGGTTGCAAGCGGAGCGAAGGTCTCCCTCGGGGACACCAAGCTAATAGAACTGGCGCAGCTTTCGAGTGAACTCGGACCGAATGCGGAATTCACAATGTTGGATGTTACAAACGAGAGAGCCGTAAAGAGCTGGCTAAGATATGCCCCTTCGAACTAGGGATTGGAGTTTATCGATGGTATGTGAACATCCTGGCCGTCTTGCAAGGCACGAATCTGCTTATGGAAGTCAACGTCCGGATATGTGCTTGGGCTGACGACGACGCAGGTGCAGTGAACCTTGCAGCTATCTCGGGCAACAAGGCCCTTGTAAAAGACCACGACCATGACAACTACAAGAAGGTCTTCGCAGTCAACGTTAAGGGCATGTTCTTGTGCATGGCCGCCGAGCTTCGCAGCATGCATCCCACAAGTAAAGGCGGACAAGGTGGATCGATTGTAAATGCAGCATCGACAGCAGGACTGGTCGGCAAAGAAGGCAGCTCAATCTATTGCGCGTCAAAACATGCCGTCATTGGACTTACGAAGGCTGCTGCAAGGGAGCAGTCCAAGACTGGCATTCGGATCAATGCTATCGCACCGTAAGTGATGCCTTCAGCCTATCTCAGGCACTGGTTCTCTTCCCACCACTTGTACTGTCGGAGCAGAGCCGGTCGTTGACACTATTTTAGAAGCTTTGGTGACACACCACACCTGGACGCCTTCGATATTGAGAACGGCTTCACACCCCCCAACAACGCCGTCCTCGGCCGCGTCCCCAGCCCTGAACAAGTCGCGAAAGTGATTCAATTCCTGCTTAGCAGCGACGCAAGCTTCGTGACTGGATCAGTGTGGCAGGTCGACGGCGGCGCATTGTGTTGAGTTGAGATAAGGAAAAAGAAAGTGCGGGGCGAACTGGTGTTGCAGAAGCGATGGTGGGTACACGTTCTCTGGGGTTAGTTTGAGGTTTGATGAGTGTGTGTGGAGCATACCGCATTGGGAAGACGACGATGTTTGACACGAAACAGGCTTATGTACTTGCCGAGCTGTCATGCGCTATCCTTCTCAGCCTTACAAAAAGAAATTCATCTCGTCGTTAAGCTTGATACACATGCCGGAGACCCGTACCAAAGCTGGAAGAATAGACCGTTATCAATGTAAACACGAGCCCCGCACGTATCATATACACTATTCTCGAAAGGAGGCAGCAATTTGTTTTACTTAGATATACAGGCGTGATGGTGAACTGATCTTTAGCTATAGGTTGCTTTTTGCATATCGATAGAAGAAGCGTCGATACTCGATGATGACATGATTGCAAGATGCACGTCGGTTGCGGATTGATGGCAGACACCGGTAGTGCCACTTCTTATGAGTTAAGTGCCGCTGCAAGACCCTTCTGAATCGGTAGCGATCGGCACCCCAGCCGTGCAGCTTGCGAATACGCGGCTCGGAAGACTGAGCGCCAACCATAGAGTTCGTAGATCACTCCTATTGGCGCACCTTAGGCACGCAAAGCTAGAAGGCAAAAACAAGGAAACGAGGAGCAGATCTCGGAAGACTATTTAGTGCACTGCTGGATATTTGTGGCTTGGAAAAGTGATGCACTGTTACTTCTTCTCGCCTTAGAGAAGTTGAAGGAGGGTTGGAGGAAGGTTGGACTAGTTAACGGATATCAATGCCGCGGTCCCAATCCTGATGTTGAGCGAAAGCGTTGACCCGACCCAACGTTTGTGAACCAAAGTTGATGCCACCTTAGACACGGAAAACGTACCCGACAGGAGACAGTGCTCGATAAAATTTTGTCAGTAGCTATGGAGATCAAGAATTAGGATATCAAAATAACGGCAGGCAAAATCAGGTGACACGTAATTTCAAATGACTCGTGATAATTCATTTCATAAGCGCGAAACTCTAATTCACAGAAACTCTCCCCTGCCAATCACAGGCGCCATTATCTCCCCATCGACTTGAAAACCTTCTCCCGGCGAGGATCTGTGGGTAAGGCTTGTATAACGACCGAATCAAGCTCGCGATCGGATCCATTTGAGCCAATCCGATCGTGGTATTTCCACTCCGACTCCGTGCTTCGAATGGAAATCGCGTCACGGGAATTGGGCGTGTGAGTCCCCCGCACGCGATCTGCGAGGCTTTGGGATGCGGTGATGAACCAGGGGAGTCTGCCAGCGGGTTTGACTGGGTTTGTTTGTTAGTGACTGGTATCGTTGATGGGTGTGTAGTAGGAAAGTGCGCCGACGAAGCAGGGAAATGTGGTGAAACTTACTAGTCCAGTATTCGCGGTGATCTTCGTCTTCGGGAACGATGTAGCCGCCGGAGATAATCTTGGTCAAGTAAATCATGCCATTAAGTGCAGTGTAGACCATCAAACCCGCAATAAGACCGTAGGCCGCGCTGTATCCGAAGGGAATGAACATCACGGTTACGAAGGCTGGAATCGCATCGCCGATGTACCGCCAATTGATCGAGGAGATTTGTCGCATCATGAGGCAGCCAACCTATGTTTTTGTTAATGATGATGTCTTGAAGATTTGATAAAGAAAGGCTTACCAGGATCAATGTGCTTCCAGTAGCCCATGGCGGTATCGAAGCAAAGATAGGAGCGAAGAACATGGATATGAGAAAACAAACACCACAGGTCATGGCTGTTAATCCAGTTTTGCCACCTTCTGCAATCCCAGCACCGCTCTCGATGAAAGCCGTCACAGGTGAACAACCAAGGAGTGCACCCATGGAGATGCAAAAAGCGTCCGTGCAATAAGCAATCGTTGATCGTGGAAAATCTCCAGTCTCCGCGTCCACCACGCCGGAGAAACGTGCCATGGAATAAAGTGTAGCCGTGCAGTCGATGATGTCGACATAGAGGAAAGTGAATAGGGCGAGGGCGAAGTGGCCAGGTGCCCGGTTGACGTCCCAGTCCAGAGCGTTCAAAGTGCGATTGATGGGATGAAAGTCGACCACCTTCTTGAAGAATTCGAAGCGGTTGTCACCAACCTCGTTGTAAGGAAAGAATGTGACTGATGTACCTCGTGGCCATGAGATGATTGACACGAGTAGGATGGCCAGGATCATGGCACTCTTGACCTTGTATGTCATCAAGTAAGCTGTCAAGATGCCCCCACCCATGATACCTAGCCACATCTGCGAGAGGTATTAGCAACGTCTTGTGAGGAAGTAATATAGGACATACAGTAGGAGAGGTCATCTTGTGGCTTGTACATGAGCCAAACTCATCCTTGTACTGATCTGGACATCCCGCTATGTCAAGTGGAGTACTCTTTGAGCCCGCAATTGCACCAATACCTGCATTGGCGCTCAGTCCAACCTCGGCGAGAAACAGCCCTATACCACACGCTGCAGCAATCTTAAGTGACACTGGTATGATCTTGACGAGCCATTGTCGCATGCCGATTAAAGATAGGAATATGAAGATGAAGCCTTCAGCAAAAACCGCAGTGAGTGCCAGATTATAGGAGATGAGACCGGTGCCATGGAAGCCGACAATCTGGTAGGCGAAGTACGCGTTGAGACCCATGCCTGGTGCGAGACAAACGGGCATGTTGGTGAAGAACCCAAAGAGAAACGAGCTGAAGCCGGCTACGGCCGCGGTTGCGGTGATGAGGTTACGGTTCAAATCTGAGCTTGGGTCAGATAATTTACTGAGCATTTAGAAGGTCCTTACCCTGCTTGCAGATGAGGTACTCGGTGTTCGTCAAACATATAGGGTCTGTTGCATCGTTGCATACGCAGTTGCCTCCAGTGTCGGCAAGAATAGTGGCCTAGATTCATTAATATGTCGAACAATACACGACTTTAGAAGCTTTACATTGACTGCTATGATGTATGCCATTGTGAAGAAGGACGTAAGTCCTGCCCGCACTTCGGTAGTGAACTTCGTATGTAGGATCTCATCTTTCTGCGAAGACAGTCAGCCATATCCAATATCACCAATACCCTCGTTAAACATACATGCCCACAGCCGCCGAGACGAAATATCCTTCCGAAAGTTGACCGGCCGATGTACACATTGAGTGACTCGATTGAGGAACGGATGGACTCCATGATTACAGACGTAAAGATGGCCACCAGTCGAAGGTTTCAATGCTCGGTAGATAAAGAGGGAGGGATCTGCGACAGATAGCCCTGCGTCGACTATATTTGTGTCACGCACGTCCGGTAGAAGCAAACATGAACGATTCGGAACGAAAAGGTATATGGCATGGATCAATCGCAAATGCGATCGGTTATATTGGCGCCATAAGCAAAGTTCCTGCAGGAATGCTATAGGAAATATGAAGGGTAGGGCGAACTGTACTAAACAAAAGACACGCGCAAGGCGGAGTGGCATGTAGCGAAAGGGATGGGCGGGGAAGTCAAGGCTATGCATAGCGCGCAGCAGGGTAAAAAGCACGCCCTAAGAAGGTTTTGGACGGAGTGACGGCATGACCACTTGGGACCGCCGCATCATGCGTAGCACAAGTCAATGGTATGGCGGCAGGAGCGTTGTCGTGCAGCTGAAGCGGAGAATCTTGCAGCGTACTCGAGGGTGGGTGGTCTAGCCTCGTGCTATAGTGGCTTGACAGAAGCGAGTCAGGGGCTGACGAGTCTAGCTTGCGCTAGTCAGGTACATCCGATGTAGATCAGACTGAACCATGACTGGTCGGAATGTTGTCTTTGGTGCCCCTCCCGCATCTGCAGCAAAATGACGGGGCGACTAAAAGCCTTAGTAGAACCTTCTGCTCACCCTTGTGGATTCCTTCTGGCAAGATTGACAACAACTATACTCATCTGGTTTACAACTTATGCCGCCATGTCGGTTCAGCGGCCTTGCTGCTTGTTCTGTCCATGGTACCGGTGTTCCCGTTTGACCCTACAGTTCCGACCAGAATGGATCAGCTGTGATCACCATTCTAGTTGGGTTCGCAGTTTGTAGCGAATGCAAGTCAAGGTTGGCGGCATCATATCGGTTATTTCCCTTAGCAGCCGTCATTGCGAATGGTAGCCAGCCACAAGCGTTTCCTGCAGAACCTTGGGCGGAAAGACCGAGAACTGGAAAAGAGAGCCCGATAAGCTGGCCAGTCGCAACTGCTGTACAGCCCAACTGTTTGCTTTTTCGGGGAAGACCCAAATTGAGATGGGGTTGCTTTGCACGCTCACACCACGCGTAGCGGTATCTCTCTCCAACAGTATGGTTGACAACCGGAAAGCTCACGGTGCGCTGAGTGAATCTGCGCTGTGCATCGAAGCACAACAGAGTAGCGCTAGTGCATGTGTTCGGATCAGGGAAGCCCTGATAGTAGTCTGAAAAGGTCAATAACGCCACGGTCCGGGTGGTGCGACAGCGTTTCGATGCCGCGGAAACAAGGGACCGTTGCGTAACTCGCTTTACAGTTGCGACACGGTCCACCCAGGTGCTTGACTACTTTTCCGTTCAGAGGTGCGACTAGTCCTGAGGGTTTGATAGCCTTCAGGCGATCATTCGTTCCCACTCCTTGGATCATCGACTTATAGTGGCCCCGCTGCACCCCGCTAGACTCGCCACTGTAATCGAACATGTTCGCGACCGACTTACCACTGGACAAAGAGGCGGAATCCGTGGGTGCGCGGAGGGAACGAAAGACCAAGGAGCGATCCATTAGGTCAAACTCCATCAACACTTCGACTTCACGAACATCAATTAGTTCGACAAACTCGGGCTCTACCGATCGTGAGTTATGGTGGTCTTCGGGCCTGAAGAAGGCGAAGAGTATGAAACCAAAGATACTACGGCCATCAACTGGACGGACTACGGACTCACAGAGAACGGCAATTACTGTGACAACTGAAGTTGACTTGACCCGCACGCACAACCTCAAGGATCCCGAGCTGCAACCTGGCTGGACGTACACAAGTTCTCTTTCTGCAACACTTCCATCCGGAGATCCTATGCATCCACGTCAACATGAAGTACCAGAGCTGGAAGGTGATATGTCATCTCGAAATACGGGCTCCACCAGGTCGCGCATCTCGCGTAAGTGGTCTAACGTAAGCATGATGTGAATATGTGCTTATGACATGTGACAGATGACCGACAGCGCGAGGTGAAAACTCCTACTATGGTCGACAGCAGCGATGATGCGACGCAAGGAAGCCGCGTCAGTCCTAAGTCTTTTGTAACGAGCCGAACTCGTGCCAGTACAGCGAGCCCTGAAAATGAACATGCTATACCCATCTCAATGCCAGAAGCAAAGAGAGTTGACAGCGGGTGAGTCGTCTTCTTACAACTTCTGGGTTTATGCTTACTGTTCGTAGATGGCCCCAGCCCATGGAGACTGAAGCGACTGTCAAACTGGAAGCATTAGAACTGCGTGATAGCTTCCAGGAGGAGCAATCACATGAGGACGTGAGGCACATGGTCAAAGTGAATAGCGGCGCAAATTCGGAGGTCTCCTGCAAGCCTCTCTCGCAATGGCAGTGTCTCACTCCAAGAGGTGTACCTTCGGAGATGCAAATACAGTCGCGTCTGGCTCCTAAAAAGGTCACAGTCTCTCAAGGTACTACATCAGAGCTCAGTCGATTCCAACGCTTCATCCGCAGGATGGAAGGCGCTGGTCCAAAGGTTATCTTGGATCGACTTAAGGAAGACTGGCAGTGGACTGCAGGCGGAGATGTTGATGAAGAGGTATGTAGTAATCCTGTAGATTTGTACCGAGTCCTGCTAATGGTTGAACAGTTGGTCCTCGAAAAACAGCTGTGGCTGTTGACGGGTTTCCAAATGCTGAACTTGGGTCGGGAACAGACCCTGCCGCAGCCCGAATGTAACACCGGGAGAATCCTTGAACTATATGGCAATCTCTGTAAGTGAATGTTGTGCCCTTGTGTCACGCTGCCGTGCAAGCTCTAACGGTCGACGCCAGCTGAGGTATACCAACTGTCGGCTATGCATCCGTCTCAAACAGTACACTTCCTTACCACCAAGCCCCCACGACCTGTTCAGTTGCCGGGCAATGTATCGTACTTGACGGTGCGCAAGCTCGGTGCCGTTCCACTGCCTTACCCAGAAGACTACTTCTCGCATATAAGAGCATCGACGCTGCCGTCGCTGGTCCCATCCGCCACGCTACCAGAACTGTTCAGCGAATGTCACAAGCTGCTCGCTCCTGGTGGCTTCCTAGAGATCAGGATCATGGATGCTGCCCCAGTACGCAAGACCACCGGCCCGCTGATGCGGATGTGGATTGAGGATAGGCTCTCTGTCAACTTGGAACGGGACTTCAGATGCTCGAAGCCATGTTCGCTAGTTCCAAGCTGGCTGACAGCTGCCGGATTCGAGATGCTTGTTCAAGAAGACGATCAGAGCATGACGCTACCATGTGCTATCGACCCCGATGCGGCCAATGTAAACGACGAGCTTTCAATGATTATCGGCCGAGCCTTCTGGAAAGACATCTGGGGCAGCTTTGTGGACGACGCTCAAGACGAACCGAAGTGGTGGTGGGAAGACGAAGAGATTGTGCAAGAGTGCGTAAAGCGCCAGACCTTGCTTGAGTGCAGGACAATCTTTGCATACAAGCGGTAAGAGCTAGAACTTGTGGCACAATGGTTGGTGCAATGTGTTGATAATGAAGACTCGACAAGATGGGATTGGCGTTGGCGTCGAAATGGAGCGTCTGTACGATAGGATACCCGACGCGTATTGCTGTCACTACCGCCTACGATGATACCTCGTTTAGACTTGTAATTAGATAGCGATGCATTTGGTACGCCGCGCAAATGGATAGTGGGACTTGACCATCATGGATGTTTCGCTCGCCCAAATGCTAACCCCGCACTGCTTAGCGTTCTTGTCACGTGACACCGCGAATAAGGCCGTTCCTTGTCAAGGATGCCAGGACCCATCATGCTCGTCATGATGCCACAGAGTTGCGCAAGCTGCAATCTGCCAACTGTAGCACTATGGCTTGAACTACGGTCGTCGGACTATTTCGACCCACCTCCCCGGACGTCAGATTAGGAGTCCGTGCCACAGCCTCCGTTTCAGATGCATGGTCCGCAACGCGTCGTGGCTACAAGATCAGCACTATGTCGGCACGACCGAAAGCTTTTCCGCACATCTTCTACACTCGACGGCGCTTTTGGCATGCCTCTCTCCTGAACTAATTAATCCGTCCCTCCAGCTCGTACCACATCTGCATAATCTGGCATAATTCCCACACGACACGGCCACGATCCTACACAACCTGGGAATCCTACACAATCATCGGCACACCTAGAACGGCTTCAGGGCGATCGGCATCCGAGCTACGGCCGCCGAACAATAATATCAGGAATTATGTTCAGTTCGCTAGGGACCAAGATAGCCCTCCGGAAGGCCGGATTAGGCAATGTCAAGCTCCCAAAGACCGACGACTTGTTTGGTAGTGGGAACACCAAGAAGGGGAGCACCAACGGCGCCGATGGAGGAGACACAGGCTTCGCCAACCCCTTCGCAAACGTACAATGGGGTGTACCAAAAGCCCTACAATCTTGGACAACGCCTCCACCGCCCCAGACCCCGGTGCGCAAGCCACCAAACATTGGAGATCGAGCACAAACACACACGAAGCTGCAATTTCCAACGGCCGACGGACGGCCGACTATACTGCTGTTCCTAAGGTTCTGCGGGTGTCCTTGTGAGTATTCATTTCCTCAGACGTTCTAGTCGGATGCAATGGCGGCAATGGCGGAAAGCATCTAATTCCTGCAAAAGTCTCCGAGAAACTCTTCCTCTCGCTCCGAACCCTCGCGAACCGCCATACTTCGATCCACTTCGTCGCAATCTCCCACTGCACACCCGCTGCAACCACAGAATGGCTCAAGAAACTCGGTGGAGCCTGGAACGTAGATGTAGTAGTGGATCAAGACCGGGAACTATACGCGCTATGGGGTCTAGGCATAGCTACTTGGGGCCATGTGCTGCATCCTAGAAACGGGTACAATCAGGTCATGCTCCGGAAGAATGAGGGTGTCTGGGGACAACAGGTCGGAGAAGGAGCATGTCGATGGCAGATTGGCGGGGCATATGCAGTCGATGGGAGGGGCGTTGTTACATGGGGCTCACCGATGCAGTCAGTAGACGAGGCGATACCATTCGAACACGGCGTAATGTCACTTGGATATGGAGAGACGCATAGACTGGGACTGTGAAATTCCACAATGGGTATTCAGGCGTTCGAAATTTCACAAGAGGGAATGTGGGGGTGAGAGATAAACATTCGTCAAGATGCGAAGGGTTCGCGTCTTTCTTGTATAGTACGTTCAGCGTTCAATCTTTCTGTTTCAGAGGAGCTTGCAGTCCGCAAGCTAACAGTGACAATCTGGGGCAGCCATGCTAAATTCTAACGGACTAGATACACAGCTTTCATTCTCTAAGCGAAGTCGCTTGCCTATTAAGGGAGAGTCTCATTCTCTCTTCAAGGCCTCGAGGACCGCCGCTCTGACCTCAGTCCATCTTTGCGAGTCTTCCTTTGTGGAAGCTACGCTTCGTGCTTGTTCAAGACCCCCATCCTGCTTGATCAATTCTTTCATCATTCGTTCGGAAAATATGTCTCTCCTCAACTTCTTCACATTCTCCACCGACTCGCGAAAATAGGTCAAATCCCACAGAATGCGAGGTGGCACTCCTGCAGTTAGCCAAAGCTGATTGGAAATCCACTCAAGCGTGACCTTCCGGTTGCGATTACATGGGGAACCCTTCATGTGTGGTTTGACTGATTTCCACAGCTCATCGATTAGAGCTATGCTTCTTGGATCCGGTTTGGGATACGAGAAGAGGATAGACTCGAGATTCGGCAGGACAGAGCAGATCTGTCGTAGGGAAACTTTGTCTGCCATTGACCAGGACCCGCGAATTGAGTCCTTAAGAGACTCTTCAGTTGGCAAAATCTGAATTTCGAGCTGGGTTATTCGATGTCTGATCTTCGATCTTCCGATGCTCGTGTATCGGTCTGCGTAATCTTTTGAGGTATCGCATGCGAAGTGATTTTGGGTCGATGCTAGCCCTGTAACCCTGCTGGCTTTGAGTAGGAGTACGTGCCGATCGAAGCAATGCTTGTCGACCTCGTCATGTAACTGTTTATTCGTACGCATTATCGCCAAATTCTCTGGTAACGACCTATCCGTTCTTGTATATTTTCGAGAGAACATAGGGATGTAGGCAAGATGCGGTATGAGACAATCGTATACTTGGAGACGAAGCTCATAGGGAAGCCGGAGAAACGGGAGAGGTTTGACTTGAGCATAGTTAGACTCATTCACGACTCTGAATAACGTGGTACCTACGTGTCTGCTCTGCGCTCGAGAAGATCTCTTCAAGTGAAGTGTCGCAAATGGCGTCCAACGCCAATAGTAAAGTCCTTACGTCGGAGAAAGTTGGACCGAATCTTGCAGCGGTTCTTTTAGAGCTATCTGAAGATCTGACGAGGCGAACATTGGTGAAGTGTCGTGAACCTAATACTTCAGTGTAAGCCCTGACATAAAGGTCAGGAATTTCGTCCGGTCGTTTCAGTCCCTTGGTACAGAAGTAGACTTCCTCCGAGCCTTGGATATGCGTGCAAGACGATGTTCCCTGGAGGATGACATCGAACTGTAGCTGTTTGTGACGATGAAACGGAGTTCGAGTCAACACGTTACTCAGTGCCTGTAGCTTCGCCTTGAGAAGCCCAGCCCGGGCTACCGTGTATGCGCCTGTGAACTCAGTCTTCTCTGCAGATAGGGTGTCCCTAGGTCCAGAGTCAGCATTGTTGATATCGCAATAATTGTTGATGGTCGCTGCTTACATTGCTTGTGTAAAGTCCAATGATAGCGGCGATCTGGCTGGATTGCAGATATTTTGGAGGACCTCGAGAAGAAGCGATTTTGAAGTTATATTACCTAGGTGTTTAGAAAGACCATGTTCAAGTCAGGGGCATTCACCAAGCATATAAGTTACGAAGCATCGAGCTAAGGGAGGCAGCAGCATCACACGGGCCGAATATACGAAAATATTTCCCAGTTGATACGAGGTCAAAAGTCAGACCCTACTCAGTACTTACGAGTTTAGTATAAGTAGTGGAGCTCAATACCAAGACTGGTGCCTGGCTAACATCAATAGAATCCGTCTAAGCGTGCCGGTGTAACGAAACGCTTTTTCTTCCACTCTCAGATCATTTAGAGCGCGTTTAAGCTCGAATAGGCACAGTACACACGTATTCTGCAGCGCTTGTTCTCGTAGCAAGTCGATCTCTAATACCGAAAAGTGTGTTATTGACTATGCCGTCGCTCGTTCTGCTGGTGTGACTACATAGAGTGACCGCGCATAAGATGAGCTACTCTGACAACATAAGAACTCTAAAGTGACAGGGCTTATAGCTGCACGATTCAATAGATAGCTCTGCCGGATACCCAGGTTTGCTGAGCACTCTGCTGAGACCTTACTGAGTCCTCTATTGTAGTAAATCACAACCTACTTTAGCTTGGATCTGAAGTTTGTCAAACCAGGTGCGGTTGAGCTACCAGAACAGATGTTCAAAAGTGCGAATAGGTGCGGGATTCATGCTAGCGAGGTTCAGCGGCAGATACATTTAGGGTGATTTGGTGTCCTTATTCTTTCACTATCATGCTAGAAACTCATATAACCTGACTGTATCCTAACTTTCCGTTATAGAAAATCCTCTTCATGTTACTGATGTCCTGGAAAGCGCTGTTCGTTACAACAGACAGCACTATGAGCGCGACCTCGCAAAAGTCCTGAGGATTGCTTGAGCATTACCGCTTGTGCCACTACACAGTATTTCTCTCAGATACAGCGCATTTAAAGTGATTTTTACCGAGCACCAAATGCACACTGTAGAATATTGGAGACTTCCCCGAGTATCCAAGGTCGAGTGTGGAAACTTTCTCGGAGACATTCCAACACTGCGCTGACAGTACGGAGCCGGAGACTTTAGGTACTGATGGACAGCATGCGCGATGCGATTTGTTCTACTTGAAGCACCAAATAAGGCTGCATCTTTATGGTGGACATAGTCAAGACCGTACTTGCACCGGAGATTTTCTTGGGGATTTTCTCGCCGCATAAATCTGGTGCTTATAGTACCTATATTAGGCCGGCTGGACAAGCGACGAACGAAACATAAATTTCCACACACTCTCGAACTCTCAGATCACCTTGTCTCGCGCAAGACCTACCCGCTTCTCGAAAGATACATCAAAGACGCTATATAAGGTAGACATAACAAGATGGTGCTCCGAGTTCGACCCCAGATCTTCGACATACTCATTATCGGCTCAGGCCCAGCAGGGCTGAACGCCGCGCTCACCTGTGCAAGAACACGTAGTACAGCTATTGTTTTCGACAACCAGCAGTACCGTAATGAAGGCGTTACACACATGCATACGGTAGCGTCTCGCGATCACTTCAACCCCCGAGAGTTCGGTCGCATCGCTCGCGAACAAGTCGAATCCCGTTACGATACCATTTGGTTTCAAGCTGCGACAATCACCCATGCGAAAAAGAAACAGGTGTCTGTACCTGATGAGAAGGGCTTGTATGATGGCTTCGAAGTCACAGATAGCGACGGTCACTCGTATGAGGGAAAGAAGATCATCCTAGCTACCGGTTCAAGAGATGTTTTCCCCGAAATCCAAGGCTATAAGGAAAACTGGCCAGCGCATGTATACCAATGCTTAGCTTGCGATGGCTACGAGCAACGCGGAAGTGCAGTCGGCATCCTAGGTTTCGACAGCCCAATGTACACTCACTTTGTACAAATGGCCATCCCACTCGAACCCACTTCCATCACCATATTCAGCAACGGGCCCATCAAGCAGGAAGAACCAGTACAAGAGGCTATGAAACTCGCAAAGGCCTTCGGCGCAACGCTCGACGAGCGGAAAATCGTGCGCCTGGTAAACAACGGCCCGAGCCACACAGATGGCGTAACAATTCACTTCGAAACCGGCGAACCAGTCACCCTCGGTTTTATCGTTCACAAACCTGCTACAGTCAATCGTGCGCAACACCTCATCGAGCAACTTGGTGTCGACACTGTGGAACCAGCGATGGGTGGACATATCAAGATTGCAAACGCAATGTTCAATGAGACAAGCGTCACGGGCGTATTTGCTGCTGGCGACACCATGTTAATGATGAAGCAGGTTGCGATTGCTATGGCAGAAGGACTCAAAGCAGCGGCAGGCGCGGGAATGCAGATTGCGCAAGAAAAGGCCAAGAGTCTTTCCAAGACCTTTGAGGAGAGGGAGGGCACGGTTGAAGGAGAGAAGGATAAGGCAGAAGTGGCTTCATATTAAAAAGAATCAATGGGTGGATTAAGGGAGCAAGGAAGCTGTTTTGAATGTCTACATGTATGATGTTTGAGCAGACGATAGGTTCGTGGAGGAGGGCACGACCATTGATTCCTGACACACAGTATGTAGTTTCCTTTGAGAATGTAGAACATCTTCTTCCAATATACTGCTATTACCATAGATACATATCACTGTCACCAACTTGGAAGCTGTGCTTCATACCTATCGCTGTACCAGTAGCAGGAGCGTTTGCAGCCAGCACATAATTCCTCGAATACTCTCGATATCCACGGCGCCTACCATATCTGCGACGTTCGCCACGCCACTACTCTTAAAGTTCACACCGTCACCTGTAGCTCTCCTCAACAACATAAAGTCTCCCAATTCGCTGGAACCGACCCCAGAATGTTCGTCGCACCATTCGCAGAGCTCAAAGCCCGAATCAATGGCCTGATCGTCAAGACTACTTCCATGTCCTCCTCATTATCTGAAACCTCTACATCCGCCAGAGATAATGCTCGTGACAAGCCGTCAACCCAACCGAGATATGCCATCAAGAAACCTTCCATGCGCCTGTTCCCTAAGACACAGGCTCCACTACCGACGGTCAATATTATGACAAAACACAGCCATACCTTCAACAGCTCAACAGCAACTGGACTGGACAAATTGGGACAGCTGCAGTTTGTAGAAGTATTGAAAAACTGGATCGTTGGTATGTGGTATCATCTATATATCGGAGTTCAGATCAGATGAAGAATATAGGATGGTGTCAATGGGAAGCAGATGAGCGGATGGCTAACATGGCATCGATGGACAGAAGTTGCGCCTTTCATCGCCACTACGAATTCCGACAAGAGCTCGTCTTACAAAGTCGTCTTCACTGCGAAAAGATTGAGTACGGAGAATACATCGGCCATTGCCTCAGTGGCTGCAACTTCTTTGTACATAGCGAAACTTTTTGCTATCAGGCCAAATCTATGGGACAGTGATTGGACGCTTGTAGAGCAGAGCAGCAGAACCGATACCTTGATTGATGCAGTAGAAGATTTATGGGAGAGGGTCATGCATAGAGCGGATAGTTTGGCTTGTGAGTCTTGGTGTATCATGGTGAACAGAGTCTGAAAGGTCATGTACTAACGATATCAATCTGTTAGATGGAACGAAAGTCGGTGCGATGGTCGATAAGAGGATGAGCGGAGATGACAAGATAATGGCTAGGAAGAGTGCGGAGTGGTAGTCATGATCAGATGCAGGGGAATGGAAGGGTTGGGGATGGTAATGGTTTGTTCATAGCAGATGTGATCTGCGAAACAGGGCTTTTGGGCATATAAGTTTTTGCCTCACGATGGCGTACATACTGAAGTATGAAATCATGTGTATCTAGAGTCAACGCATTCACGTAGCATACATACGATTTCCTCCCATCTACAGTATCTATCTCTTGCTCGATATCTTCGACGTCAATCTGACGTTCTTCCAACATCTTACTCCTCCTTCTTATGTATCCTTGGCAACCCGAGCCACAACACCAAAATTACGCCCAATAGCGCCAGAATAATCGGCTGCAGAACCTGTACACCATGTGCCTGCGCGATAGCTCCAACCGCAAAGGGGAAGATGGCAGCTCCACTCCCACCAAAAGCTGCCGCAAAACCAATCGCACCCACATGTAGATGGCGTGGTAGAAGCTTCGTAGCGGCGACAACGACAGCGGGGAACAATGGACCAAGGAAGAACCCTTGGAAGCTTACTGCAACGGCCGAGACGTAGAATTGAGGGACGAGCCAGAAGATAAGTTCGAGAGCCATTGTGATGGGTAGGTAGATCTGGTGCTTTGGATTAATATGAGGAAGAAACAACATAGGTGTGAAGAAGGAACTTACGGTAATAGCCAACTTTTCCCCTATCCTTGGCGTCACAAAGCCCAGCACAACCCTTCCTACAGTAATCCCCATCCAGAACCCAGTCGCTACCATTCCACTCGCAAAGTCCTCACCATCACGCACTTCGAGCATGAATTTGACTATCCAGCCACCAAGCGCAACTTCAATACCCACGTATCCGAGTAAGAAGAGTGCACAGAGCCATGTGACGCGTGCATGCGGGAGACGGAGGAGTGCCTCCTTCATCCGATTGTCTTTCGTACCACTGGTTCTTGGGTTGGCTGCACGGAATTTGTCACCGGTCTCGTGCCAGAAAGCTGCTGTCGAGGTCGCTAATTCGATGACTGCCATGGCAATCATGACATAGTAGAATGTGTACCAGGGCAGTCTGCTCCCTTTTGTGATCATGGTTGTTGCTATCAAGGGAGAAAGCACTGCACCTACACCGTAAAAGGCGTGTAGGAAACCCAGCACTTCGTTCGGGTTCGCCATGTTACCCATCCAGGCATCTATTTAAAGTCGGTCAGCCATTTTCCTCTTACAACCTGTGGAGACAGGAAATGAGACAGATACTCACTCCATGCAGCATCAGCAAGACCATTACCAAAGCCAGCCAGCATGAAAATGACGACGAGCACCGGGTATGGAGGATGCACCGCAATAACCACATACGCGATTAGATGACACGTCGGTGCTATGACCGCAACACCTCTCTGGCCAAACTTGAGATGAATGGTGTTGTTCAACAATGCGGAAGCCGTGTAGCCGACAAGTGGAGATAAAAACACTAGCGATATGACGACGAAAGTGAGGCTATAGTATTCTTGCAACTTGAGTCGTTGTCAGCATGCACTCTCCACGCCCTCCTCTCAAAAGTACGACAAACTTACATAAGGTATCAAAGCTCCATACGCTGCATCATTGCTCCCCATAACGACGAAACTCCAGAACGCCGCCGAGGTCTTGAAGAAATTCGATCGAGGGTGGTTCCATTGCTCCAACTTGGCTGCTGATTGGGTCGTTGGGGACGGTAAATTTTCTATCGGGTCACTTTCTTGGGCGCCTTTGGTATCTGAAAGTCGCAAGCCGCCCGTGTTACTCGAAGTGGCGATTTGGGCATTTTGAGGTTTAGAGATGTAATTTGAGACGTCTTGAAGTTCAATGGGCTGCTCGAGACAGGTCGATGAGGTGCCGTTTTGGAACGCCATTGTTGGGTTCTTGGGACGGTGGGAAGGGTTGACAGCCTGGTTGCCGCTTAGGACTTTTGAGGTGCGAGTGGTTGACGAAGGAAGCCTGAAGACCGAGCTGGGAGGGAGGAGAGGTCTATGATAAGTAAGTCCAACGCTAGTGGACAGTATGAAAGTTTTGACGCGATTGGCGTAATACGAAGGTGAACCGTTCACACAGAGGCTATGACGTTTTACTCCTGCACGCTCAACAACCCTTCAGCCAACAGCCGCGTGATGCGCAATAAAAACCACCCCTACAGGTCCCTTGAATTCTCCAGTGCTCGAGCTTAGGCTCATTGCCTCGCAAGGTTTACTCAAAGGAGCGGAGCACTGCGAGAACACTGCATCCAGACATTTCCTAGCCTACACCGACGTTCTGTTAGCACCAGAAGAAGCATGCTCAAGGCGGGGAAGCGAAGGGTCTCCATATTATGTACGCAGCCAATCAGCACAAGGCAACCCTGAACTTGCAGTTCGCAAAAGGAAGCGACCGGGAAATCTTCGGCAATGTGACTTTTCCGCCAGTAAACCGCCGCTAGCGAGATGCTGTATACGCTGTAGATATCATACTTGTGATTCTCGAAAGGCTAGCGATGGAAGACCTGAACAAGTTTCGTTACGTCGCAAGTCTGCGTTCAACATACGTGTTCGAAGTTACTCATAGTGTGGCACCCTTTACACACGGAGCGCCACCATCCGACTGATCTCGCACCAAACCTAAAGTGTCGAAAAAATGCGAAGATGAAACCCATCTCGTTGGAGCCCCCAACACAGTCACAAATCACTCTAGTCAAGTCACTCTACGTCGCAAGCTGCATGTCACTTGTATCACAAAGCCAATGTTTAGTCAACGCTTCGAAAATCGTTAATCATTTTCATGTTCATGCTATACCTGCTATTATTACCTGAGCTGATTCGCGGAACCACGCTCACCCGTCTCCTCCATGCTCGTACCGCTCGTACCATGCTTGGGGTATCTCTCTCCCAACGTTCTACACAACAAGCCGTCTGAAAGGAAAAAAGAAACACGAAAGGAAAAAAACCGTTCTTGAGATCAACGCTTGTATTTCAACGACTGTGGGGAAAGGTAAATCGTCCATATACACATACTCGCTTTCTACAGTCGCGCATTTTGCTCCTGTGACGCTCTGCTCGCTCGCCCTGGTCGTTCAGCCCTTGTCTTTGGTGAAAAATTAAAATAGAAGACAATGTGAAATCGTCATGCTGGTGAAGGCATCTATGAGGGCTGGATAACGGAGGGACCGGCAAGGACCTCGGCGTCGGCAACGGACTCGCTCTTGGTGATCATCATGTAGACTTCACCCTGGAGGCCCTGGGGAACCATGCAGTTGCCGTCAGCAATCTTGGTGAACTGGTTGCCGCCACTGTAATATGTTAGAAGGTAGATCTCATAAGGGGGATATGGTATGACTTACGGTCCGACGAAAGCGCAGAAAGAGGCACCGGCTGGCTGAGCGGGGTCGGCAAGCTTCAGGTTCTGACCAACGGTAGCCTTTTCGGGGTTCTGGAGAGCGATGGCAGGGAAGGCTTGGATGTTGAGGTTGGATCCTTCGGGGCAAGACTTGATGAATTGAGCGGCCAGGGTGAAGACAGCGCGGGGCTGGAGAGCAGTGTCGAAAGCGGCAGGGACTGGCTCGGCGCCAGATGCGATACGGATGAATGCCTGGTGACGGGCCTCGACAGTGACGATGGAACCGGCAGCCGAGAGGATGTCAGAAGAGTTGACAAGGGGAGCGGCACCAAGGTAGGCAGAGACACCGACAGCCTCAAGAACACGGGCGGTCTTGACCATGGAGTCAGCGCTGGCAAGGGCGGCGTCGAAGTTGTATTGGCAAGGCTCGACGGGCTTTGCACCTGCTCCTGCGATGGCGGACTGCAGAGTAGTGACGTGAGTAGCCTCAGTTTGTCCAACACCCATCAGAGACTTGACCTGGCCTTCACTGAGGCCGAGAGCCATGAAGTCTGACATGGAAAACTTGGCGAAACCCTGCTTGTAGTATTCAGATTCGAGATGCTCGGCGGTCAAAGCACTGTTGCCATTGTCAGATCCTGATTACTATGTTGAGGGAATTAGAACTACTCACAAGTTGAGGATGTCAACATCGCTCAATGTTGCTGCTGCCGCCGGTGCAGCAGCAGCAGGAGAGGCGGCCTCTCCTGCGGTTTCCGTAATGGCTGCCGCCGCGGGAGTAGCGGACGACATGACCATTGAGCTCGACTTGGAAGCCGACTCTTGACGGGCATAGTTTGCGGGAGCGGCAGCCACAAGAGGCGCCAGGGCAACTAGGCCCTTGAGGATGGTTGATACGCTAGGCATGTTGAGTTGATTAGGTTTGTTGAATTTTTTTTTTTTCGAGTAGACAAGTTCGTAAAGAAGGACCTCCAGCAAAGACTCGCTTTGAATTCGATTATTAAAAATTGTCTAAAGTCCAACCAGGGACTGAGAAGGTAAACCGTAAGGAATGTGGTTGATTATTAGGTAGGAAGGTAGAAGAGGCTCGCCGATGATCCAACTGAAAACGAGTATGGAAACAAGGTGGGCGGCCAATGGACCTTATACAAGCAGCTACGACTCCTAGGAGGTATCTGAGACGCCATAGTAAAATTCGGAGGACGGATGTTGAGCATGTGGCGGACAACTGGATCCCGCCGACGCACTGGCTTCCATACTGGATCCGTGACCCTACAAGCTTCAAAGCTTGGCAAATCGACCCATTGATCGTCCAGGAACTGCTCGCTAGTAGTGTTGCAACCGCTGAGCGCGTCCGGCATGTAGCGATGGGGCTCGTGGTGCAGGCGTGTGATGTAGCAGGTCCGGGGCCCTGCGACGCGAAACGGGAGTCATGAAACCCTACAAGTGCCAACGCGTGCGCGGAGACAGCAGAGCCGCCCTAGAGACAACCCGGGTACAGCGATAGTGCATGGCGATTAATGGCGGTATTCAGACTTTCCGTCCGGAACAGTGAAGTGGCTCACCACTTGAGGCTTGAAGCAGTCGTCTCCCTCATGTCGCTGGTGGGGTGTGTTTCCAGCAGTGACGACCTTGCGAAACGTTTCAACACCAAGTTTTAGACAGTA
>Ga0058698_10000485_pt1 | contig 21925 bp, 18 predicted proteins | sample AgamicAsSfe_FD_67288 | JGI IMG/M metagenome (GOLD analysis project Ga0058698, IMG submission 67288) | Agave microbial communities from Guanajuato, Mexico - As.Sf.e | ecosystem: Host-associated > Plants > Phyllosphere > Phylloplane/Leaf | place: Guanajuato, Mexico | collected 2012-05-30
CACGTCATCCTTCCAGCCTCTCGCTAAATCGAACATCGGCATTAGAATGTTGGTCGAAGTGACGAGTGTGTATAACGAGCGGTCAAAGCCCGAGGCCCTCGTGTCAGCTGGCTCTCTAGCGATGGGTCGTGAACCTTGCAAGTCCTACCCAGGTTGGGGCATAGTTACACCTGCTCTGGGCAATGCCTCCGCCAAGCACATATATGATGAGCGGGAAGATAAGACGGGATGGATAGTAGGACGCATTAGTCAAGAGCACGGTATCTTGACATGGGAGGGCGATAGGAGCGAATGCAACGAGTTGACGATTGGTGATAGGGTTATGGTTTGGCCAAACCATGCATGCGTGGCTGGTGCAGGATTCGGATGGTATCTCGTGGTCGACTCAGAATCAGATGGAGATACGGTGGTGGATGTCTGGGTTAGATGGAGGGGCTGGTAAAAAAGGCGACGGACATTCACATAATTCGCATGCTCCATATCGTTCATCATGCCACTTCCGCCAGCCCTGAAAAGTATCCAATTGCTGTAGTGAGAGCATTCCAAACAGCCTCTGAGCCGTCGCCCTCTTGACTCTGTGGTTTTGGTGTAAGGACTATGGGTAACGAGGACTCAAACAACAAAAATTTCGGGATCTCTCACGGCCTGGCTTGCGCATGCATTCGATCGCCGTGACATCGCCCAGAGTTCGATTCTCGCAGTATCTGGCTTCGGAAAACCTCACGCTTCTTGTGCTACCGGTCGCGAAAGGCTGCTGACGACTGTCGTCACATCTGTTCCCGCTTCTCGTATGTGTCTACACTGACCTTTCCGTGATTTTCTACCCACGTAATTTAATGCGGGACAGGCTGCATCTCGCGGTGTGTAGCCTCTGGTGCGGGTCCGTCTTGTTCGTCGGGGCCGAGTTTTGTTGACGGGATGGAGACTACGTGTTAGGTCGTCTGCTGCTACGACATCGCAAGAGGGTAGTTCGCGCCATTGTTTCTCGCAGTTCTGGCCATGTCGTCTAACTTTCTCTTCTTTGGCGGGTGAAAGCCAATCTCTGTCTCAGTGTCAAAAGTATGTTGCACGGGCTGGTAGGCGTAAGTAGCAATGGTAGTTGGTGGAAGCGCAACGGCTGCGACGTGAAGTTTGCGTGTCGTGTGCACTGTGATTGGACACCCGTGGCCTCAGCCGTCAGGCACAAGCACGAGATTGTAAGTTTGTGCTTGCAGCCCGAACTCGAAACATCCCGCTGAGATCGGCCAGGCACCGTGGCGCTCGTTAAACTTACGCTCGAAGCTATCGATGACGTCTCCTATGCGCTGCGCCGTTTCGCTGACTAGAACATCAATGGGGCCACGACTAGCCTCGGCACTTGGTGTGCCCGTGGACGACGACGGCAGCATCGCGGGATCATCACTCAGGGCAGCCATGGAAAAGCTTGGAGGCGTCTCTTAGTCTGGGCCAGGCGAATGCATTGCATCTTCTAGCGCACACAGAGGGCCTGGGTGTTGGGTGATGATCTGGCCAAATTACCTGCTTGACACGCTTGCACCTAGGTAAAGGTGGCAGCGGGGCCAAGGAAACGGATAACTGTAGTGGTGCGCGCCGCTGGGGATAGCCAATGCCAAAGTTTATTCTTGTTTGAGGCTTGTTCGTCTACTTCTAGTTGCGATAGCTGTGTGGTGGAGAGCGGCCACCGCTTCCCCGCCCTGCCTTTGAATACCAACCGTCCCGGGCACTAAGGCGTCCGCCAGACTTGTTGCGGTCAAGCCTCCTGCACCACCTGCAGACCTCCTGGCGACCAGAAACCCCCGTCTCTGTGCCAGATCCCCAGGCTGATCTGTGACCTGTGACCTGATGACTGACGAACCGAAGGGGTCCTTGAACCTTGGGACCGTGTCCAGTCTTCTTTCCGCCATCTCCGGCACGTTGAACATTTCCATCCCCTGCGGCGTCGACCCTCTTCACACAATGCCATCCTTCACCATGCTTCTTTAAGAAGGCCCGACGACGATACACCATTGCCCCGGATCCTCCCACTCTGTGTTTCGTGCTTATGCACAGCCCGGATCCTTGAACAGCGAGTTGCGGCTTGCATTGGCTTTGGCTCTTGTAGCACCATAATCCGAGCTGCTAGTCACATCAACTCGCCGCCTCGCCATGGTTCCTTTTCGACGCTTATCGCAGAGGGGTCGTCGCAGCTTCGAAGACCGCGACTCCTACGAATGGCAAGACGAACGAGATCAACGCATCATGACGGCAACCTTCCCCATACACCCGCTCGCCTCCATGCAGGCGCCCTTCGAGGAGTCCATGCTCGATGCAACCGGCGAGACTGGCCATGTCCCTTTCGTCAATCCCAAGAAGAGCGTCAAGACACGCCAACAGATGTTGTGCAGAGAAGAGAGCGCGTCAGAGCCTTCATGGAACTTTACATACAACTGTCATTGGAGAAACAACCCGAAAGGCAAATTTCATCCCCTGACGAAGACCGTCGCGCAGATCGTCTTCGGCGTCCATCTGCTGCATCAGCATCTGGAAAAGTCGGTCGCGGATGTAGCAGACATCCTGCTGAAGCATGTCAATGAGCTTGACAGCTTCTTGCAGAGGGCAAACGAAGATCTGGAAAGCAGCATGAAAGACATGCTCTTCCGACATAAATGCTTAAAAGTGCCCATGGAACACGTAAACGAATTCGATCGCCTCCTTGAAGACCGTTCATACCGCGCCCAACTTCTCGACGGCAACATCGTAATCGAGCGCACCATCGGGCGCATGTCGCAATTGCTCAACGACTATTTGATCGATATAAACGTATTTCGCGAAGCCAACCAAGAACTCGACTTGTACCTGGGCGACGTAGGCGACGCGTGGACATACCGTAATGAGGACATTGGGCGCATATACTCAGCCATGTGTGGCAATACTGGAGGCTGGTCGCAGTTTTTGCAAAGCCTTGTGGCAAAGGCTGAAAGACTAGGTGTTGTGCTCGTACAAGTGAGCAGCTACTGCAATGAGATTGAGAAGCGGTGTGGTGCTGCAAGTCGCCGAAGTTTGGTATGGCCGCCTATGATTCCCCATCCCATCTTAGCATCGCCAGCCGGATTCTATGTCTGAGCCTTGTTAACGAGTTTAGATTGCAACGCGTTCATCCTCACGAAACTCGTCCAACTCGCGCGAAGCACGTCCGTTCCGAAATTTTGCCAACAACAAACCTCTTCCTACACCTCCGCCCGAGCGCCCGCCATTCATGAATGCTTCGTCCTCTGGTAGGGAGACCCCTGCCAGTTTTGGCACTCCTCAGAGACATTCGACCATAAGAGCAAGACCTCAACAGCAGCCCGAGACCACGAACGTGTCCGACTCCACAGAGACGCCAAAACGAAGCGAAGACTCTTCTTCTGCGTCAGCCATCTCTAATGTTGACATGGATGTGCGACGTCAGACAAACCAGACGGGGTACTACCGTGATGCCTGGCACAATGGAGAGCAGCGTGGAGGAGCGTCACTACAAGCAGAGTCTAGTCGCACAAGTCAGCTCTTGGGACATCAGCATAAAGTGTCTTCGCCATCTAATTTATCTGCAGAGGAGAGCTCACCAGCAACGAAACGTCTATCAGCGAAACCACAGAACGGAGATTATAGCCCACCTTTAACCGGAAAAGATTCGGCATACTCTTCCGTGTCAGGCGCATCGGCCATGTTACCAGGCTTCGCATCACCCCGCTCAGTATCTTCCACGTCCTCTCGACAGACTGCCCAATTCGGTCTCTTCCCTAGCAGAAATCTAAGTACGCCGAAAGGTTCGATATCTAGCCGACTAGGTGCTAGTTCTCCGGCGTTCGATCGTCCGGAACAGCACCCTAAACCCGTGGATATACCGAATCGTCCACCGACCTCCTTGTCCACCTTCTCAGACGCCTCGACCAAGCGGCTATCGAAGCGAAGTAGCTTCACATCTCTCAAACGGTTATTCACCAAGAAGAAATCTGGCGATATAGGCCCCATCGCTGAGTGATACCCTCCTAGTTTGATCTTTGTTGTTCCCTGTGCCGTCTTTGATCTTATTGTCTGGCGTTGCAAGGCTATATACCCCTTTGACACTGCGTTTTTTGTATTGCGCAATCCAAATCTTATAGTCTCTACCGTGGCTTGTGCCCGGTCTTCTGGATGGTTTACTGGGGCTTCTGGATGTATATATTCTTGCTCTCGTAGATGTGATGCGGAAACGAGCAATGCGTAATGGGTTTGGCTTCGTGTATGGAGATGGTTGTGTCAGAAGGCACAGTCGTGCGGATGAATCTGGAGATGCGGTGGCCCGTTATGCTCGTTTGGGGGTAGTTTGTGGTGGTCGTTGCACACTGCGTGTATCGCGTGCAGTGAGCAGGCGAGGCTCGGGAAGGAGGCGCAGGAATGCTAGCTGCCGATTGCTGTGTTGGTGTCTCATTTGATGCTCCCGTCCTGGGGATATGAGAAGCTGTACACACAAGTAAGTAGGGGCCACTCAGTCTCGTATACATCTCTGCCACTGATTCTTTCTGCATCCTTCCTGCATTCTTCTCGTCGTCGACGTCTGTACCTTCTTCCTGAACAATCGTGGTGGGGTAGCTCCTGTCGTAGTGGACGTGAAGTAGGCGCGGATCTCGCCATCAAAACAGCGTCTCCACCGAGCTCCCTCCGTCTCTCCCCCCTCCCCCACCACAGCACTCATATTCTCAACAGCACTCTCCTTTTGGCGGAGATGTTGGCGAGAGTTGTGTAAAGGTCACTCGCTCTCGTCTTTCTTGGATATCTGCCGCCTGGTGCAGTATCGCCTCTTCTTTTTGGTCATACCAATAATTCCTACATCTTTCTGCAATACCGCAGCTAAGAGAGCTTCCACCGCAACAGCGTCATTCTCGCCCTGCATACAGCCCTTGATTGCTTTCCCTTCACAGCAACTCTCGCGTCGACGGCACTATGTTGCTCTCTGAGCAAGATCCGAATGGCGGCGGCCGCATGTCTCGAGCCTCCAACGTGTCCGCCCTGAGCCGAACATCAGGTAAACCCGCATCGCGGGCACCCAGTTCTGAGATTCAACCTGCTCTCGATCGCGGTGTCTCGTCTATGCTCCGAACCGGGACCGAGATGGGCAACGTCGGCATCGGCGCCCAGTTTGACGACTTGTCTGGCATCAACAATATGCAGCGTCCCATGCGTTCGCGCGCGACCAGCAGGATGTCGACAGCTTCTTCCATGTCCAACACCTCTAGCCGAGCCAGCAAGCAGCTCCGTCACTTCCCTTCGTCTTCTTCCGCACCGCGCCAGCCAATGTCACATTATGGGCAGCAGTATGTTACCGATACGCTCTCTCCAACAACGATGAACGCCTCCGGCTCATCGCCTTTTAATGGAAGGGCCAAGAGCGACAGGGACTCGCATCGCTCGCATTCGATGACGCATACCATACAGCCACCCAGGTTCGGCCTCGTAAGCAACAGGTCTCTTACCAGTCTGCGCCCTCAGCCGGCATCTCGATCTTCGAACTCATACAACTACCCGATATCATATGGGAGTGGGCTCAGACCGCCTGGTCCATACCAGAGATCAGTCTCACCTGCCTTGGGCGACGACGCTCGACTACCACCCCAAGGATTACGAGCGTACGACGACCAACGAGTTTCTTATGCTGTCCAACCACAGAGCCATGGCAATCCAGTACGTGCATACTACAACCATCCGCAGCAGCATGCTGGGCAGAGACAAGAATATCGTGGCTACAGCAGCCGGCACAATCCAGGACATATAAGGGCCGCGAACCCGTCTTCCCGATCTACCATGAGTCTTGAAGATCGTGCCGCCGTCGAGGACGAAGAATTCCCTGTTTACGGTGAATCCTATCATCGCGATCAGCCCAGGCAGATGCAGAACCTGAACAGCGGACATCTGATCCCTCGTAAGGCGCTGGGCAACGTCATCCGCGAGGCTCGCTTAGAAGATCGAAGGGATCATAGGCCTAGGGGTGGTGAGCCTCGTTCAGAGGCTCCGCCATTGCCCGTTGATCACAAACACCGTATTGCTGTCGAACAAGCTCGTCTCAAGAGGTCTGCGCCTGCTTCCATGTCCAGTTTTAACACGAACTTGCGTACAGACTCAGACCCACCATCGTCTGACATGGCCCTACCGCCAACTCCGAAAGATGGCATCTCTATAGAAGTGCACCGAAGCCTCGATAGAACCAAGGTCTTCAAAGTCGCAGATACGAACCGCCTGGTCGTTACAGAAGAACATTCTGCGGTGCCACATCATGGGATGGATGAACAGCTCGAACGTAATGAGGCTGGAGAACCAGGAGCTGAAGCGATCCCTATTAGCTTCACAGACCGGACCAAAATCGTCGTCCAACAGTCTAGTCCTGGTGAAGCGACGTTGAAGAGTGATCCTTTTTTAGGACAAGAGGCACGACCAATGTCGATGGAGGTCGTGTCTCCCCAGTCATCAAGCATCGGCCATATCGTAAACGGCGTTGCGGAACTCCCAGCGTCCCCAGTAGCTCGCCGTATCACGAGGCATTTGATCCTAAGAGGACTGGAGGCTTCAACGACGGACGATATCCAGTCTTCCATAAAGTCAACGAGCTTTTCGGGGGCATCTCCATCGCCCGCGGGGAAGCCCTCGTCGCCGTCAAGAAAGTCATTGGTTCCAAGGTCTCTGTCCCCGAAGTCCCTGACTCCAAATTCTCCGACGACGTCAAAGACGAGTGAGTCCACTCAATTGGATCGCCTACCTGATGGAAAGTACTCTGCATCCGATATGATATCCGGAGCCGCATTGGGTCCGGTAGACAGCCCAGATAACTGCCATAGCATCTTGTCGCAAACTGGATCCAGCCTTCTTGATTCGTCAACACTTGAATTTGCAATTCAACATTCCATACCAACAGCCAAAAGCGGTGGCTTCCGAAATGAATCTGGCGTTCAACCTGATGTTTGCAAGAACACTGTCAGTCCTGGCCACAGTACCGAGGATGGCATGTCGGATGTCCTTGCAGGCTACCAAGGAAACGATTCCAAGAATGGAACTGGCGCTCTTGTGCGAGTCGGGACGATCAAGAAAGACATGAGCGATACGGAAGAGCATACAGATGTTTCGACAGATCACGACTTGAAACCACTGCCACTTGCTCTTCGCTCCAGGAACAGCCACGTCCAAAAGTCGTCCGATGAACTGTCCTTCAAGTCGTGCACAGATCAACCAGAGGCATCTTTAGAGTCGACATCGTTCCAGATGGGAAAGGACCCTGGCAAAGGCTATTCTGCGTCTGCGATCGATGTTGTGTCCCAACAAGATAGATCTTGCAAGGAAGCAGATGCCTGTTCTGTCGAGATTTCTGCAAGTCCTGTCCGGGCTTCCTCCGTATCATCATCTCGACTACCGTCGTCCAACTTAGGGACTCTGGTCATGAGCCAAAACAGGGCGACTACTGAGGTGCCTCGGTCAAAGCCTTCCTCTGCTATGCTTCGCAAGCAGCCGCCAGTGCCTCGCCGAGAATCAAGCTTCTCCATCGTGGCAAACAGACTGCGGACCAATGCAAAGCAGAACATGAAGCAAGGCTCAGTATCGGTGTCTGGTTCGTCATCCACGCTTAGCACCACGCACATGACGCCGGTGGTCCCACCACGTGAGTCTTCTACTTCAAAGGAAGCTCAACGTGTGCATGCTGCAGTCTCTTTCTTAATGCGCCCACTACCATCGCGCTTTGCTAGGTCTCGAAAGTATTCCGAGCAAGGCGATCTGCCGAGGTCAGATGAGACAAGTCCATCTGCTCATGATGTGAATCAAGACGTGAGCGATGCCACGAGCTGTGATGAGGTCGCAAGTTCATCCCTGCCTGTTGTGGAGGTGCACGATACACCAAAAGCTACATCATCGAAGCCAAAAGGGGTACCTGCCGTGAAAACGCGAGCCATTACCTTTGATACACCACAAGCTTGCAACCCGTACAAGGTACTTGGTAACAGCCCGCTTCCTGTTGCGCAATACGGAGATCTCAATAGCCCGACCCCTGCCACCTTGGAGCCCTCATCTGTGTATTCAATGCAAGATAACTCTTCAAACTCACATGCAGACTCAACGGATGGAGTTGCGGCTGTTCCGGTACCTAATTATCGCGACAGCCAGACTACTACACACTTAGAATGGCACCGCTATGCGCCCTCTGCGACAGGTGGTGGAGCTCAGCAATCGCTTCCGTCAAGCGTTATTGCGACTCATTCCAACTCTTCTGCCTTGACCCCCTTAGCCAACATTCAGGAGGACACTACAACGAACCTCAGGCTGTCCGGATATAGGTATCCTGGTCCATCTCGTTATCTGCCTGATCTGAAAGAGGAGTCGCACGAGGACTCGAGCCTCAACACGAGTGCCAGCAACCTAAAGGGCTCGAGTTTCCGCTTTCCGTTTGGGATACCGTCGGGTGTTCGGGCTTCGGGAGAGGATCCGATCAATTTCTCGAGAAGGTCTTCTATGGTGTCGCGTCGTCAGAGTGTTATCGGTAGCAATGTTGGCAGCGCGCTTGGTCAGGCCCACGGCTTGCCTTCGATGCGGTTCAGCCGAATGAATCTGTTTGATGGTCTGACCGACGAGCTCGGCCTCCGCTATTCAAGGTCGATGGAGGAGGTGCCTAACGCGTCGCATAGAATGAGTAGAGGTAGTCCACTGCGACCTGCATCAGCAGGTGATGTCACTGGAATGCGCCTTTCTCTCGCAGAATTGAATGAGGCCGAGCGCTCAAGATTGTCAATGCAGCCTACCGCCATGATGAGCTTGTTCGCCATGCATCGTGCGCGTTCGCCGGAGCTCATGGTGGAGATTGAGCGGCTAACTATACCTTCTGTTGGGGGCCTCACGCAGCGCTTTTCGGAGTTCTTTCCGTCGTTGAGGGAGTACTATCAGTGTGGTGAGCCATCTGAGTTTCCGATTGAGGAAGGGATCGAGAAGCACGCATTGGAGGAGATTCACGAGATTCATCCGACGCAAAAGCGCTCTTCAGCTCGACTTCGGCCTATGCGTGGCGTATCCCACATGGTCGTTATGGAGGACGATCTCTACGATGAGATTACGAGCAAGGAGAAGGGGAGTGGCAGTCCAGGTCGTCCCAACGATGGGGGTGCTGCAAACAGCGCTAGTGAGGCAGACTCAATCGCAGACGAGTCGGCCTACGAGGACGACGTGACTGCCACCCCAACACACAACAAGACAGCTCCGCTTCCAAAGCTTCAAGTTCCGTCACCTGCTGTTTTACGTCCACGTTCCCATACTGTCGGTCCTCAAGAGCTTCGTATCTCAGGGGATTCGGCTCTGTCGTCAAGAAGGTCTCTGAGATCGATCGTTTCGACACCCACAGCAACCGAGACGCGTCCTTGGAACTCGGACAAGAACTATCCCTGGGCGACGTCAACAAACCCCGCGATCGAGATCTCACTCCCTCGTCCAACCGTCTCAAAGCACTCCCCTCGCCCTGGTCCCTCCCATCTCCGCAACAGAGTCTCTGACGCGAGTACTGCGAGCTCTTTCTCGACTGCTCAGACAGCTACAGCATCGCCCTTCGGTTCACCATCTGACAGCACTGCACACGCACGTCATCATCGCTTCAGCGCCTTTGGCCGTAACGGTGATCAGCCGCACGCAGTCGGAGAACGCTATCCTACGTCAGCTTTGTCTCCCCCTACGGCCATCTTCCGCGATCACCTTTCTGCCTCTGACACTTCTGACGACGAGCATTACGACACGACGCACAAAACCAGGCTCTCGCTGCGGAAGCGGTTTTCGTCAACTCGCAAGGCTAAGCTTGATAACCAAACAGCTATCCGAGCTAGCAGAAGCAAGACCAACGCACAAGACCTTGCCTCGCCCGAGTCTACCAAGCCGTCTACGAATTCGATCTTGCAGGACTGTGTTGGTGAAGCTCAAGCGTTCACGTCATCCACTACTGCAAACCGCCATACCTTCCGTAACGCGGAGGGCATGAGAGCAGTTGACTACCGCAAACATCGTATCATCGACCGCATCAAGACTTGGTGGCACAAAGGCTCATATTTGATTCGGCAACTATCAACCCGCAAGCAATCCTCCACTACGGATACTACAACTACTTAACAGCCATGAATATGTATACCCAATTCACGGTCTTCATCACTCCCGGTGGTCTGATCTGGGTGATCCCCCACTATCAGCAGCTTCCCTTGTATCCTCCTGACACACCTCCTTCGTCTCCGCGTCCGCCGCCCAATACGCCGGAACCCGGTGCGGACGTGGAGGATCTGATCTTGTACGCACCGGCAGTTGGTCCTGATGAACCTTACCGCTACTACTGGCACCATGTTTGAAAGGGTTATGGTGGTTCTCAGTAGTTTACCTTCTCTAATCATCATGTATACTAGGATATGAAAATGGGTGGTCTTCACGAGGATATGACACACGGTCTTGAGAGATTATAGCTAGCTGACTAGCGCTTCATACTAAGAAAGTCTTTGACTGGATAAACACTATCTTCATGGTGACATGTGATGTTTGCGGAGTCTCGGTAGTCGCTTAGGTACACTTATGTCTGGATATACGTACGTGGTGAGCGTGTTGAAGGCGTACAAGCCTCATCATTCGGTTTGAGGCTGTTGGCCGATAGTTCTGTGAAGGTCTACATGCACGGCAATGGCACATGGTAATATACAAATAAATATTACCGCATGATCCTCGATCTACTATGACCTCACTACAGGTCAACATAAGAGGCTTCGGATACTATAAAGCTATAGTTTTAGAATGTATCCAGGCGTTGTGTGATGCGTTGTAGGTATACTGGCGCTACATCGGAGGGTAGAGCAAATACAGGTATGGTAATGTTAACGTGTTCCACTTCAATCTTTTAGTCCTCGTCATACAAGAACGATGCTTCGACCGGGAGTATATATACGTATGCAGCGACTGACTTTGGTATTCATTCGCCCCAGCTAACGTGGCCCTGTCCATTTATTGATCAATTTGATGATTATACATGGTCTGAGGGAGCAGCATCCTTGATATACCAAGTTGAGAGGAGAAAGGAATAATAATACGAAATACTGAACATATGTAGCTGTAACTCAGATTGCGTTGAGGAACGCTCTACGTTTTTTCCCATTCGTAGCAATCCGTGATCATGTTCGTCATCCTGGAATTTACTAAAATTACGTCTCGGGTCGAATGTCAAACATGTGCAGGATGCCTAGTGTGTCGTCTCACGGTCAAGAGCACATATCTCCAAAGGAACGCGTAATCAAGTCTGAATCATTCCATTTCGTGTATATCCAGCTTCTAGAGCTGTTCATAGCCACATGTCTGTTCAGACCCTTGGCACTCTTTCATAACCCTTGTGCGGACCAAGCCCTTATGCGGCGATGGTAACCTCAACCTCGACACCGGCCTCGATGTTGATGATGATCTGCTTGACGACCTCAGTGGGGGCGTGGAGGTCGATGAGGCCTAAGATGGCAATTAGCTGCTGTTCAAACCAACTGCCTGGAGCGGTATGCACTTACGCTTGTGGATGCGCATCTCGTATGTGTCCCAAGTCTTGGAACCCTCACCGCAAGGAGTCTTACGGGTGGTGATCTTCAAGTGCTTGGTGGGCAGGCGGACGGGGCCCTTGACGCGGAGCTCCTTGTTCTTGGCACGGTCGATGAGCTCCTGGCAGACCTTCTCGAGGCTCTTGACGTTGCGGGAGGTGAGGGTGATGCGGATCTGGAACCACAGTCAGTAAACGGCCTTGCGCGCATAGCATTGGGGGAGACTTGCCTTGTGGATCTTGGGACCCTCACCGAAGTCCTTCTCGGGCTTGTTGTAAGACATCTTGTCGGGTTGGAGTGTTGTGTTGTTGTAAGGTACTGAGTTAGATTCCAGTCACGACCTGGATCCTCGATCGCGGTAATGTGATGACTGGGGTGGCGTTAAAATTGGCGACGGCGTTCGGAGTCGATAAGTTCTTTCGCGACATTTTGCATCTGTGGGCGACGAGCGCCAAGATTGCGGACGCTAGAGCCGTATCGGGTATCGCTCCCTTTGGATCGCTCGGCAGGCGGGCCCATGAGCCATCATGACTACATGACTGCAGACAAACACCAGAAATCGAACCGTGAATAAGCTTCTTTTACTCCTCCTGCATCGCCTTGCACCTCACGCCTCAGCCTGCGCTTCGAACTTACTGCATTTCCAATAGTGATGTCGCTACCCCACTTCGCGCCTTTTCCAGATGCAAAAGTCAGAAAGAGCATACTTCCCGACGAATGGCAGTTATACCTGGACTCCTGGACTTCACTAGCTGAGCTTTATCTGAGGTTAGAGGACCAGCAGTTCTCAGCAGCAATCAAAGAGGAGGGTTCGCTTACACAATTCCTGCTGTCTTTCTTCCATGAGCTCGCCCTGGATGATGAGCTAGCATCCAAAGTTGCGTCATTGCGAAAGAAGGCTTTCTTTTTATTACACAGGATCTTGACCAAGGAAGATGCACCTACTGCCTTGCTCAGCTGGTCAAATCTATCAGATATTTGTCATGTATATCCAAAGAGCGAGCAGTTTCGTACGCTCTTGCAGGGGTCCTGGAGGAGAAAGAGCGCGGCCATCGAGAAGTCGTTACAGACTGCAAAAACGTCTCTAATCCGGAATTTGGAATCGAAGCGGCCGGAAGAGGCTGAAAAGACACTTGACCGGATTGCGCCTCTTCTCAGGGCCTCGTCAGATGCCAGCACCTTCATGCTCACAGGGTCAGACTTCCTCGATTCTCTCCTTGCCGCATATCCACAAGTACCTCAATCAATGCAGAAGAAGCTAGTCACGACAGCATATCTTGGTCTCACAGCTGCATTAGAGGGGCCAAAACCTAATTACTCGTTGCTTTCCGATCATTTGTATAGCCTGAAATCCAGCGAAGAGCAAGATCAAAAGAAAGAGCCCGGGAAGAAGACGTTGGTGGCTGATCTTGTCACAAACACGCCGTTGCTGGAGAAAATAAGAGAACAGGCTACTACTCCCGAAGCTGCAAGAGTAAAGAATACTGCAGCATCATTAAGCGCATTTCGGCAATCGGGTCTAGCTCGGCCAAAGAGGCTAATTCGACGAAAGGTAGATAAAGGCAAAGCCAACGCGGACCAAGATAGTTATGGACATGGAGCATTCACTGGTGAGATCCATGTTCATCGCATGAGTATGATCAGTCAAATACAAGATCTCTTCCCAGATCTTGGTGCAGGCTTCATTGTGAAGTGCTTGGATGAGTACAACGACGATATTGAGCAGATTACTGCGCATCTCTTAGAAGACTCGCTGCCGCCGCACCTCTCCGAAGCAGATCGGAGCGAGAAGCTGTAAGTTTGTCGATTATAATCACGCAATTCTGCCTTTAAACAGAATCACTAACGAGTATTAGGCCTACGCCAGCTACGCCTTCACAACCACTGCCCCCACCCAGATCAAGCCAACATATTCCAGAACGGCGCAATGTGTTTGATGGAGATGAGTTCGATCAGCTCGCAATCGACACATCCCGACTCCATATGGGCCGAAGAGGTCAAGACCTGAACGCCGACAAGATATTGTCTGACCGCAGTAAAGCGCCCGCCAAGTCAGCCATAATGGCAGCTCTGGCGGCCTTCGATTCAGACGACGACGAGCGTGATGACACATACGATGCGGAGGATGTTGGCGCATCTGTCGACACTGCCGCACCTGGGCCTGGTGAGGATGCTGACCTGGGCGACAAGAACGAAGAAGCTCTATTCCGCGCCTACACCATGTCACCTGAGCTTTTCGGTCGCGAGTCAGAGATAAGAAGGGGAAAGGCTCGAACAGCACTCAAGAGCGAGACGGGTATGACGGACGAGGCGATTGAAGGTTGGGCTATCATGATGGGACGCAATCCCAGGCAATTCCGGCGACTCGAAGCGAAGTTTTCCAACTTCCATGGTCAACAACGGGAACTTCAATCAACATCATGGCGGGATAGTCCTGCAGGATCTGGCGACGAGGGTAGTGGTGACGGGCAAGGTGGTCGTGGAGGCAGAGGTGGCGGCGGTAGAGGTAGAGGTAGAGGCCGCGGACGTGGTGGTGGAAGAGGTGGCGCTAGCGTCGCAGGTCCCGCTGATGATAAAGGCACGCAGATCTCGCGGCAACGAAAAGAGGCCAACAAGAGTTCGAGTGCCAACCATAATCGTAAGGCTCAACGAGGGAAGAAGATGGCTCGAGCTGGGTTCCCAGCTAGCTGAAGGAATTGTGTCAATTCACAGATCCATGGTTAATAGATATGGTACATGTCTTCCTGCACACCGCGTCTTGAAATACCCAACAATAGTGCGATCATGATCGAGCGCTTGAATTAGAGAAACATGCACACCCTTTCACGGTCGATTATCACACAATTTCTCTTGAAGTTTTGAATCCAAACAGTTATGTAAAGCAAAAAGTGTTGTAGCATTATCAAGGGACCCGATGGCGGCTGGAGCATTGGTCCTATCTAACAACCCCGCACTCTTACCCAAAAAGTTACGGAAGCCACGCCTACCCCTCTTCGAATTCCCACCGACAAAAAAAACATGTCTGACAAGCTCTCCGACGGGGAATCGACTGTTGAATAATTAGAACACGTTCATCTGTTTTTGGATAAGTGTACACATACACCCCGGTCTCCCGCGCTTGTAAATCCTGAAGACTTGACAAGCGGAAATCATGACCACTAGACCATCGAAGATATTGCTATTAGCGTCATATGACGTAAGCAGATGGTTGTTTGTACGATGAATAGAGAGGTAAATTTTGCATATATAAACCACCCAGTATTTCTATCATGGGTGATTACTCATTTCCGATCAATTAGAGTGCGGGGTTTGCTGATGAATGGTCTTGTGATGCAATCCGGGCTTTCCGAAAGCCGGCCGGCCACCCAACCAGCCAGCCAGCCAGCCAGATGGGGGACGCGGGGCCACGATGTGACATTAGTTGGCTGAGACCACAAACCTCGAGAACACATGGTTGCGCAGAAACGCTGGTATCAAACACAACGACAACATGTTGTAATTACAGGAGTAAAAGACTTCTTTGAGCCTCTAAGTTAAATCCATTTTTTTTTCTGTCCTAGAGGCGAACATTCGCCCCTTAACCCGCTTCTCCGCATGTGAAGACGCTGATTCGTCAGGCTTCCAGGCGCAGTTTGGAGGCAAGGGCTGCTTGCGCATATCTACATACTGAAAGTGTCGGGCTTTTTCAACAGCATCATGAACTTCCTACGCTGCTCATCGTATGTACCGTTTGCAAACGCCTAATAGTGGTCGACTCCATCACAACTTACATGGATCCTTAATTGATGCATTCAATCACGATGCCGTAAGATTCGTAAAATTCATTTAGCTACCCTATGTCAAAGCGTATCCTGTTCTACCCCAGGCATCTTCGTGAAATCGGGAATATCATACACATCCTCCATGGAAAGCCAATGCAAGACGTAGCGCCACTGCTCAAAGTGGCCGCAAGTGCCCGTTGTACCTCTCCAACTGTTCCAGACACACCGCAGCAGCGACATACTTCCAGCTCTTCAAGTTCCTGTAATTCTCCCAGCCAACGGTCTCTAGCGCTACCATAAAGCATGCAACTGAGCGCGGCAGCGCTTCCGAATCAGCATCATCGTCCCCATCTGTGTCAACCTTTACGATACTCTTGATTATACTGTTAACGTCACGATTGAAGCGCTCTTGAACCTCCTGGTTGGCTTCGCGGATGTAGCGTGATGGCGCGCGCTCTTTCTTACCCAGGATGTTACCACTGAACACCTCCAGCTCGGTGAGAGGCTGGCCGCGAGTCGGTCGAAGCGTATCCATGATTTCGAGTAGATTTTCCTCGTATGCTTCGCGGAGTTCTTCGGCGAAATCCCAATAGTGTTCCCATTGCACACCCTGAATTTCTCGGACGATATACCGCTCGAGCTTTCGCACCAAAGACTCACCAATCCTGGGACGACGCGTCTCGAAATTGTCCTTCAGACGTGCGAAGAACTTCTTCTCATCGATGGCGCGATACAGAACTCCGAGGATCTTGTCGCTCCGATAGTACCGACTTCGTGCTTTGTCTGGGTCAAGCACACTTACGCTGTCAGGATCGTCAATATCATCGCCCTCGAGCTCTTCAAGTTCGGTTGCACCCAATTCGTTGATAACTAGGTTTGACACGGGCGCCATAAAGTCCGGACGAATATGGTCAGCACCCCGCGGTATCGAAGCCATGTCGGCAGGAATTCCGGACTTGCTAAAGTCAACAGCGTCGGACGCGAGCTTAGCAAGAAGTTGACACTCTGTATCTTGAGTCCCAACAGGCGCTTTGTCAGCGCGAATTTTATGCTTGTTCGAGATCTGACCTAATCGATCCATGTTCATGTATTCTATGAAGAAGTTGACGATGTCATTGACCTCTACCGGACGGCCTAGATCTTTGGCTGGTGTCGATGGGTAATCCGCAGGCGGTACGGTGAAGTCGGGAATGAGTCGTGGATCGAAGATAATGTGAAAAAGATCTCCATCGAGATCACCGCCACTCAGCTGCGAAGGCAGATCTCGTGGACCTTGTTGCGAGAAGACAACGCAGTTGTGGAGCGCATGGAGGGGTGAGCCGTCCGGAACATCAACGGCGGTAACAAGCTGGACATCTCCTGGATGGAGTGCTGCAGAGATGAAGATGCGCAGTCAGTATCTGGATCACGTCCGTTTCGTACAGTCAAAACTTACCGGGTGCCCTGGTAATCACTACGCGATCACCGACAAGACGTTTCGTCTTCAATCCGCCATTCAGATCATAGTCTCGCGTCGCGATATAGACTTCCCCTTCGCGTAACGTGTTCGTCTCATCCATGATTCCGTAGAGAAGATAGCCTCGTTCGACAGGAATACGCGCGCGATATTTCATGCTCCTCAGATTCGCCATAGCTGTGACTTCTACAATGTCGGTAAGGAACTTATCTTCGTGAAAGGTCAGATTAATCTGATGCATCAACTGGAACAACTTGGGGACCTTGGCGAATACGCCAGAGTGCGAATATTCTGGCGAATGTTAGTACATTTCTTCATAGGGTGCCTTGGATTAGCTTCGAAATGACTCCGGTCTATGATGATGTATGTGCGTACTACACCGGATAACTTACCGAGAAAACTTGCAGCATTCAAAGGATGCTCTGTCATTCGCTTCAGGGTACTGACTGCTTCGTCTTGCACAGCCTTAAAATTCCTTGCCGGAACACCAAGATCTTCTAGGATCTTGATGAACTGATGATTTAGAAACACTTGTAAGGGCCTGTAGGCAGCTCCGCACAGCTCGAGAGCTTGCCAAGTTTCATTGGCGATGTATTTTGTCATGCTCTTTCGAACATGCAACTGCTCGCCTGGAAGAGATTGGTCGAGCGACAAGACACCCTTAGCCCCTCGGTAGCGGATCTGCAGTATGGTCGGCCTGAGGCTTCTTCGATCCGGGGGTAAAGCCTTCCACACTTTGCGCATCAGTTCAAGGGATATCGTTCCGCAACCGTCGCTAAATGTCCGACCATTGCGCACAATGTCGTCTTTGGTTTCGGTGGCGAACGCGGTCGATGGAACTTGAACCGAAAATATGGTATCTACATGTTGGTATACGGAGTCAGCATATCTCTAACATGCATTTAGCACTGATGTGTTACTTGCCAGAAAATGCTTGCCCAATTCTAGCCGCACATTTAGCGCTACAATGTATGTGTGTAAAGTCGCCCAAGTCGCGAATGACATCTCTTGCGTGAACAGTGATGCCGTTCTTCTCGAAAGGAGCCATGAACCAAGCTTGGTGAGTTCGAAGCGATGCGTGGGAAAAGCCGAGAAAGTGAAAAGTCCGCCCGGCGACTGGAATACCATCCTGAAGCACGCCTTTAAAGCGTTCGTAGACCGTTTCCTGTGACGCTCGTGGGTCGTGAAATACCGACAACCCGTCCTCGTCGGCGAAGAACACACGCATGAAGTATTCGCTATGGGTGGCATACTTTCGCAAGATGCGATTCGAGGTACCCCAGTCAGGGCCACGCAGCAAGATACCTATATTTAATCTCAGTCATGTATTCGAAGATTTTGGGAACCACAGTGGGTAGAAAAGCCCATACCTGTGGGGGTGACCGTAGCCTTGTAAGTTGACACGAGATGTTGCTTGCTATGTTCAACACGCAAGTCTCGCGAAGTTACTTCGTGGAATTTACTCTTTGCGATGCTTTCACTGAGAACGTCCGTAAGAGTCTTGATCTCGAATTCGGCTGCCTCGACCCCTGGAGCAGGCGTAGGTATCTGATTCCCTAGGCGACGAACTGCGCTTGCAGTGAGATCTTCACCGTGCTGTCTCGCGATATTTTTCATGGCAGGTATGAGTTCGAACATCTTTAGCGGCGTAATTGTGCCCTCTAGCACGAGTGCTAATAGCTGATACCGGACCCTAAATTCGAAGGCCTCGCGAAGTTTGTTCTCGACAAACACATACTCAGCTTCGATGCTGTTCGTCCGATATGCGGGAACCATGGTCTTCCAACAGTGTATTTCCGGTACTGAGAAGTCCTTGACGAAGTTCCAAGCGAACCTTGCGGTTTGGTGGTTAGGAAAAGCAATTTTGTACACCATGCACAAAGCAGAGTTCTTGTCGTTCGCTTTGCTCAACTTGCAGAGCCTTTGCAGACGGAGAACCTTTTTCTGTGGCCTCATGTTCATCTTCGCTAGCAGGGAAGAAATGTCAGTCGGCTCGTGCGATGCTTGCTGGCCAGTATACAGGTGCAGATCATCTGTAGACTGGATCTCGTAGAACTTCGGAGGTGACTTGAGGGTGAATGTGATCGTTTCGTGTCTGCCATTGTCGGCTGACGGAATTGTATGCTCTATGATCGCGTAGGGAATGTCGATTCTGCAGTGCCAATTGAAGGTTTCGGAGACACCTGCTTGGAGATATATCTGATCAGGTCAGCAGCTGTAGCCCTGTCACGGCTGGGCTAGAAGAATAAGCTTACCACTAGAGCGCTCTTGCCAAACGTGATGAAACCATTCCTTTTATCCTTGAACTTCTGATCAAAAACGAGCTTGCCTAGGCGATCATAATCCCAAACACCTGTCATCAACGTACGAAAAGACAGTGTCGATAGTCCTGAAGGGCGCTGCAGCTTCAAGGTAGACGCCTGACTTCCCAGCTTCGATCTCTCAGCTTCTTCTCTTTCTTGCAATGACTTGACCTTGAGGGGATCCGGTTGACCAGGCCTATTACTCAGTTGAAACACAAGTCGCTGACCGTGAAACTCCAATGATTGAAGTGCTACGCGTCGTCCTCGACTGCCATAAAGTTGCAGAAATTTGTTGCCTTTAGCTGTGCTCGGTATGGTGAGAATGGCGAAGTGAGGCTTTCCATTGTGACCCCCATATTTCTGGATGTCGAACGCGAGCACCTCTAGTTTGAGGAGTAGGTCTTTCAAGAAGATCTTCAACTGGACATTATTGGCGTTCTTGGGAACCTATAATTAAAAGATCTGGTTAGCTAGCTGTTTACTACTTGCGCCCGATATTCGCTAGCCTAGTACCGTGGCTGGGACGCTATTAGCCCTACTCCAGCGTCGTTACTTACCTCTGGAATATAGATATCCATCGCGAAGGCCTGCGGCGCCTCGACAGGCTGATCCGCAGGATACCGAAGGATATGTCTCTGTTTGTACCGAAAGTCGAGTAGAACTTAGGTACCGAAGCAAACAAGAAGATACAGCTCTCAGTGAGTTGGCCAATTAGGAAAGTGGGGATGGCGCTAACGACCCCGAGAACCTGCGGACGCGTCCTCACGTGCGGGGTCACCTTCACCTTGGTTTTGGAGCAAGAAAGACTACCAGATATGATCGTGTAGCTACGATACTACGATAGGTAAAGCTGTGTTGATATCAAGTTAAGGGATGTCCGTCTTGTTGCCTAAGCCAATACGACCGTGGGATGGGTGCTTGCAGGACCTCGAGCTGCATGTGGCGTGGCACGATACGACAGGGCATTCTGCAGAACACATTGCGACATGTCATTCTCAGGACCAAACATAACTGACCGGTTTGTCTACTTTCTTAGCCTAGATGCAGCTTTCGGGTATTGGAAAACAGGCATCTTACGGCCTTCCCGGTCTGATCGCTACTCGTACAATGCAGCCATACGCATTTGCACATACCCCCACGCCGTGACAGGCTCATATTTCTTCGGATTTTCCTCATCCCAGCACCCTGGTAGTGCATCAATGATAGTATCCATGTTCGGCGTCGCAAAGACGGGGATCGAATAACGATCTGGTACCACTACTTCGCCAGCCTTGCCTCCCCCCTGAAGCGTTGGCGGTAGTCCCACCCGATGAACACTGCTCTTCCAACGATCATTACTCCACCTCGCCATCAGATCTCCAATGTTGACTAACACGGTGTCTTCGATCGGTTCCGCCGCGCGGAAAGTACCTGGTTCAACAGGATCTTGTACCTCCAGTCCTCCAACTTTGTCTTGGAAGAGCAGGGTCAAAGTGCCGAAATCCGAGTGGGCGTTGATCCTGCTGCGTTCGTTGTTGCGTAGCTGTTCGGCGTCAATAGAGGGGTAGTGCAGGAGCCGGAGTTGGAAGAGTGACTCTGAATGTGTTGGGGAGAGACCTGGTTCAGGAATATTGAGGGCAATAGAGAGAGCATCCAAGATGCTGTGGATCAGACTGGCGCATTCAGTAAAATACCTTTCCATGAATGCGCGGAAGCCTGGAAGCCTTTCTTCTGGAAGCCAGATGTTTGGTTGTGCTTCGTCTTTCACGTTACCAGATTCGTAAGATTCTTTATAGTCAGGTATCTGAATTCTATCAGCATGCAATTTGTAGCCTGGTGATTGAAAGGGCCTACCTCTCTCAATTTGTTCAGTTCATTGACATCATAAACTCCCTGACTAACCTTCTCTACACCCGGCGCCGAGTAGCCACGATGATGACTTCCACCCGGTGGGTGAGGTGCCAACATCTTCGTTTCGAGCGGTAAATCGAAAAACTTTTTGGACCAGGCGAAGCATTCCTCCACCACCTTCTTCTTCACACCACTAGATGTGGGTATACAGCGTTAGTACATGTCTCACATACAGTTCATACAGGGACGCTTACTGATTCCTCAAATACACAAATCCGACCCCACGGAATGCATCGTCAATTTCTTCGGCAATCCTCTTCTTATCGCTTTCTCCGCCCTGTAAGAAAGCGCCGAAATCTACAACTGGTATCTCGCTCATGATAAAGAGGATGTTTTATTATCCTCGGTGCACAGTGTGTGACCTCTTGGAGGCAATGCAGATAAACGAATAAGCAGTGACAGCTCACAAATAGAGTGCAACGAGGCAGGTGCTGATTCGCACGTTGCTCCTTCTTTTGGTAGACAGGCACGGCAAGTACCAGGTAGGATAGGAGCGGGGGTGGGGCAATCGATAAGACGGATACATTCACTAAAATCTGACACTAGCGACGTATAGAAATAGAGTTGGTTCTTGGTGCAAGCTTCTGATATGACATCTAACAAGCAACAGCACAAAGAAACCTCTTGCCTAACATGCAATGCTAACGCGACGTCTTCAAGAAACCAAATATCCATGCTATGCATACCAGTCATCCTATATCCAGCCTGCCGTTTCGTGTCGTCCCAATAATGCTTTCCCAGTTCATTCACCCCATTACCGTACTGCAGTACCCAATACCCTTTTTTCCAGCCGAGTTGTCTCTCCCCACTAGGAAATCGTACCTAAATACTATCCTCCATCTGAGACAATGGTCACCACCCACATTGTATGTTTACGGCTCTCCAAACATGTCTGCCACTCCTGCCAGACCTGGGGAAGTTCCTCTGACTATAGTTGGTTGCTGATCT
>Ga0058698_10000486_pt1 | contig 21907 bp, 25 predicted proteins | sample AgamicAsSfe_FD_67288 | JGI IMG/M metagenome (GOLD analysis project Ga0058698, IMG submission 67288) | Agave microbial communities from Guanajuato, Mexico - As.Sf.e | ecosystem: Host-associated > Plants > Phyllosphere > Phylloplane/Leaf | place: Guanajuato, Mexico | collected 2012-05-30
GCTTGGGTTGCGTCTTGTAGCAGAGTCTCGTCTACAGTCTGGTCACCAGGCGCACGCTCTCGAAGCTCTTCCGGAGGTTGTAGGGCGTTGATCTGAGCGTCGACATCGTCCAACCTCCGTGTCCAATCTTTGCTCGATAGTAATCCACCGTCAAAGGTAGTAAACGGGTGAGTTGAAATAAGCTTCGCGAGCAGCTTGACTGCGTTGCGACGTACGTTGCTGCTTTTGTCTTCCAGACTACGCGCGGCAAGTTCCGCGACCTTCTGTCTGCGCTTGGTATACTTCTGATCTAGATCGCAAAGCCTGATATAAACCTGCATAACTCGAGCCCGGCAATAGGGATTGATATCAAGGAACCTGTCCTCGAGTACGTCGAAGAAGATACGGATCTGCGCTTTGTGATTCTCGCTGCGGTCGTCCTGGCTCAGCTTGCTAAGCATAATGATCAGATTTCCACAGACTTCGATAAGGGCACAGCGAAGGGTATATGATTCGCTATCGAGCAAATTCGCGAGCAACGTCATCTGGCGAATGACGAGGTGGGGAGTGAGCTCGGAGATCTTAGTAAGAAATGTCGAGATGGATTTTGGTCCCTTCAGGTCGGTAGAGCTGAACTCTTTGCTACTGATGTCCTTCAAGACATCCTCGGTGAGTTGTGGGTAGTCGAAAGCATCGGCAAGCGTGAAAAGAAATTCAGCCATGGGTTCTGACAGGTGCTCGAAGTACGTCAAGCTCTGGTTGATGGACGTCTGGGCAGCTACCACAAGTGTCAGCATGAGCACCCCCAAGAGGCTTCTCGTACGTACTGTAAGCATGTCCATGAGATTTGACAGCAAAGCACAAAACCCTGAAGCAGTGATTCCGTATCGCATTGTTCTTGACTCTTGCCTCGTTTTCGAGGATGTGGTATACTGGCTTGGTGAAGAGGCCAATGAAGGTGTCCCGCTCTGACGTGGTGACGAATATGCGACCCAGCTTGAGTCTTAGTACTTTGCTCATGCGATCGAGAGCCGTCTCAAGCTGTGCTGAGGCGTCCCAAACGACGTCCTTGCCAGCACCAGACTTGGGCTTTGCAGCCTTACCCCGCCCCCTCGCTGCTGGTGCAGAGGCTGATTTCTCGAGCGCCCTGGTCTCGACGGCGGAGATGGTCCATCTGAGAAGGAAGCCGTACATTTCCAGTAGGTTCTTGTGGTGCGGTATCGCATCTTGGTCTTCGGCTTCGAGGTCTGCGTGGATGATGTCGGCTTGCGTGGACAAGGCGGAGGTTATGAGGTCGAGGATCTTGCTCAGGATGGCGGGTGGTATTTGCGACGAGTGCCTAGATAGCCGGAACAGGTTACTATTGGGCTCCCTCTCATATGTTCTTGTATCTTTTGGATACGCGGGGACGCACTTCAAGAGGAATTGCAGCGTATCAAATACAGAGCTGCGAGTGATCGCATCTGGGCTCTCTGCCACAGCATCGACCACAGGGTTCAGTTCGCTGTTGATCAATCCGGGCGACGACAGCGATTCTGGCTCATCTTCGCAGTCTTGCAGCGCTTGCGGGGCTTCGGGGGTGGGAATCTCAGCAGGGTCGCTGTCGAACAGCTTGACCGCCTCATTGATGTCAAAATCCACCCGGTCGTCCATGATGTTCAGAGTCGCTTGGGGAAATCAAGAATCAGAAACAAGGAGCGACGAAATGAGCGCCGGGGTTGGGTGGGGTTGTTTGCGCGGTGAAAGCGAAGATGCGGCCGCAACCGTCGCACCTGCCCCGAAAGCGCGTGGGTGTTTATCGGCCCGTGCGTTCTGTCATCAGTATGCCCCTTTCGGCTTAGCAAGACAGGGTCCAACGCGTCTGCCGTCCACACCGCGAACAAGATTCGCGCATCGTCCGACACAGCTTCACAAGCCACCACTACAATGGCAAAGGCACGCACATCACTGCGCCATGCAGAGACCATCGACGTTCATGAGGACGACATGAGGGAGGACGAGGCCGAAGTGACCCAGGACGAAAGCATGAACCCGCTCGAAGAAAGTGGGCGCACCATCGACAGCAGCGACGAGGAAGTCGAAGACTCGGTTCAAGAAGACATGGCGCGCTTTGAAGAATCATTCGCCGGTATCAACAAGCGGTTCCGACTTATTAATCGCATTGGAGAGGGTATGTCTCATATTATTGGCTTGCGGCATGCAGGGTAGCGGGCTCGACTAATACTTTCGCACAGGAACCTTCTCAACCGTGTACAAGGCTGAAGACCTCGAGTATACAAAGTACAACAACAACTGGGACATCGACGAGCGAGAGAGAACCAAGTCCATGCCCCTGGCACACAAGAGGCAATCCGCCCGAAAGCCCCACTACGTCGCCATCAAGAAGATCTACGTCACGAGCAGTCCGATACGCATCTTCAACGAACTCGAACTGCTGTATGATCTGAGGGATTCGGACTCAGTATGTCCCCTCATTACCGCCTTCCGCCACCAGGACCAGGTTGTTGCTGTATTGCCCTACTTCCAGCACCGCGACTTCCGCGATTATTACCGCGACATGGACATCTCTCATATGCGCTGCTACTTCAAGAGTCTGTTCACAGCACTAGCGGCGGTACACCAGAAGGGAATCATTCATCGCGATGTCAAACCTACCAACTTTCTCTACAACACGTCGCAGTCCCGTGGAGTTCTTGTCGACTTTGGTCTCGCGGAGCGCGAGGGTACAGACTGGCACCACTGCCCCTGCCATTTAGAGGAGGAAGAGCGCCGGCGTAAGATCACGCACAGTGTCTATGCGCAGACCCAGTCGGCAGGCCACACCACTTCCGCCTACCCAAAGAACGATACGCGGAACAGTCGTCGTGCTAACCGCGCAGGTACCCGAGGCTTCCGTGCGCCTGAAGTGCTGCTCAAGTGTACTCAACAAACCGTCTCCATCGACGTCTGGAGTGTCGGTGTCATTCTGTTGACCATGCTTTCAAAGCGCTTCCCGTTCTTCCACAGTGCAGACGACATTGACGCGCTTCTTGAGATCACGACCATTTTCGGACGAAAAAAGATGCGGGAGACAGCCCTTCTGCATGGTCAGGTTTTCGAGACGAATGTACCCAGCTACAGCGAGGGCGGACATAGTCTGGAGAAGATCATTCTATGGTGTACAGGCCGCACCGGCGATAAAACACAACCGAAGAAGGAGCTGGACGAAGATGAAAAGGAGGCTGTCCAGTTCCTGTACCAATTGTTGGAATGCAATCCTGCAAAGCGCATCACGGCGGCTGAAGCGCTCAAGCACCCCTTTATTACGAAAGCTTACGAGGAGAGCGAAGTGGACGAGGATACAAAAGAAGACTTTGCAGAGGACTGAAGTCATCAATCACGACCATACGATGACGATGTACGAGTAATAGCATAGAAGGCGTACGACGGTATGGGCATACTACAGGAGTTCTTGGCCATTTATGGAGCGGCGGCTCAATGAGTTATTGCGATACCCTTCCACACTGTCAACGGCATGTGAAAAATATACTTCTGTTCACGAACACTTGTGGCCGGCCGTCAAGCAGAGTTTAGTGTATGATAACGTGCATTACTGTTTCATTCTCGTATCTCATTCCAAAAGTCTTTGGTGGTATTCACCTGCAGAAAATACCGCACCCATAAGGTAGGTCGTCTTCCGTCACATTTGTGATTCTGCCACTTTCTAACCACTTACTCATCCTGAGCACATGTCTGCGTAATTTTACGAATCTTCTCACCGAAAAGGTAAACAAAGATACCCAAAAACATTAATGCTGCAATGATGCCTGCACAAATGTTGAACGCACCCTCGTACCCAGCTTTCTCCACGAAAGCAATAGACCCGAAAGAGATGCCGAAACCAATAAAACCTCTTAGCGAGCAAATGAGAACAAGAGCGGCATCGATGCGTTGAGGATAAGCGTCCATGCAGTAGACAAAGCTTGACACTACGATACCGACGAAGCCAAAGTATTCGGTGTTGAGTGTTACAGCGATACCGGCCCAGCTCCAATCTGCGGGGTTTTGGGCAGTCATGCCGTAGATGATTGTCGAGATCAGTATGGAGACCAGCGGAATGATGAGAGCAAGCATACGGTACTCAGGTTGACTAACGCCGCCGTTCCTCTTACTCATCAACTTGACAACCCAGTCGCTCAGGGCGCCACAGAAGAAGGGTACCGCAACGGCGGTGGCGACCTGTCCCGCGAAAACGTATCCGAGCATGTCAAAATTCCAGAGAAAAGGCGGTTGGACTAGAACACCGGCGAACAACGCTGACATGAGCACGTAGATGCCCAAGGCGGCAGAATTGATCAGGATCAACCAGATAATGTTGGGGAACCAAATGATCTGAAACATCTGCTTCCAGCAGTCGATTGCCTTGGACCAGTGTGCATGGCCTTTCCAGGGGAGCATGTCTTTGACGAAACTACGGGGTGCGTAGTTGACGGTGTCGAGTGGGCGCTTAGTGTTGGTAGTGACTGGAACCAACGTGCCTTCTTCTTCGATGCCTTGCCCGCTCAGGGCCTCTAGGGTGCGCTCGTACTTGGTCTCTGCGACGAAAATGATGCTGAGCACGGCTATGGCCCCACTCAGGCACCCGAAGACGCCGTACCACCACCTCCAGCCTAGATCATTGGCAAGATAAGAACTTGCTACAATTAGCGCTGCGGTACCAAGTGTCTGCAGCGAGCAAAACCAAGCAATGACGTGTCCTCTTTCGTGAAGGTAGAAGATTTCCTGTACGATGATCGGGCATAGTGCCTCAGCCTGCCCAGCAGCGATCGACATGACATCTCTGCCTGCAATATGCGACTCCAAGCTTCCACTGTAGGCGCACCAGAGGCATCCGAATGACAGTACGATGGTTGACATAAGGTAAACAGGTCGACGCCCAACGGCATGAGCTACAGGAATTGCGAGGAGGTTTCCGACACCCATGTAGAATGCCGGCCAAGTTGCGAGGTCGCTGGTTTTTGGGTTTCCACCGTACGAGGCCTGTACAATGGGAAGAATGGCGGTGATGCCACTGGCCATCAGATTTCCGGTAGCCGCGTAGAGGCCGACAATAATCAAAATGATGTACTTCTGCCATTTCGGAAGGTTAAGAGGATCTTCACTAATTAGCTGAGTTGATTTTGCTGGCTCTGTAACTTACCATTAGGATCTCTGCTTGGAGTCGGGATCAGCACAATGCCGTCCTCATCGTACAATCTGATGGTACCGACCACTGGCCTCGCAGCTTTTTTGTGTGCGTCAACTATCTCGATGTGAGCACTCGCTTCATTCTTGGTGTCGTGGAGCGCCATGGTGTGCAGCTGCTGATGCAAAAAAGAGAGACATCTCGAACAATTTGTAGCATCTGAAGGTCCGAAGCGGACGCAGCCAAATGGGCCATGACAGTTCCTTGGTGGCTTGGAACGCGACACGATATCAGTGCTCACCCGGACCTCGCCCGCACTGGGCCGTCCAGTCCAATATGAATGCGAACGGATTGTGGGGGACGCGGGCTAAGCCGAAGAGAGGTGTGCAGTGTGGGGAATTAGCCCGGTCCAGGTAGGGGGAAAAGACATGCGGGGTACGTACTTACTGCGCCGAGGATTTTGAGCCTCATGCTCCTCGGCAAATCAACAACACCACGTACGTCACATACCATGAGCGAAACGGGCATCAAGACGTCGCAGCGCGTGTCGCGCTCGTGTGTCGAGTGTAGTCGTCGGAAAATTCGTTGCGACAAGAAGAGCCCCTGCAACCCCTGCGTGCGCCGCAATGCCGGGAATTCCTGCCGTCGGCCGATCGTGCGCGTCAGGGGACAGCTTACCGTCTACGCCGATTCGGATGCGGGAAGCGCAGAAGACGTCCAACTCGAGGATTTGCTGCGCGAACGAGGCGCTTTGCGGGCACAGATTGCTGAGCTTGAGACTGCCCTTGCATTGTCGAAGCCGTGTGCACACAGCCGTACCAGCGAATCTACTGATTATTCGGCACCGTCGGCATCACTCGAAGACTTGGTCCCGGCCTTTGAGCAATTCGACATCGGTATCACGACCAATGGCCCACGCGAAGGTGGCGAGAAAGATCTTATAGATAGCCTATATGAGCCTGCTGCGGATCCGATCTATCTGTTGCTTCCTAGTAAAGACGCTAGCGTACAGCTCGTTACCTTCTCTCTACACAGACTTGGCTGGCTGCACTGCGCTGTTGATGCCGACGTGTTTTTCGGAGAACACGAAGACTTTTGGCAAGGTACGCAACTGGGGACCGGCATCGAACGCGAACGAAGACCATGGCTGGTCGTCTATCTTGCAGTTCTGGCTGTGGGTATACTCTATTCCGATCCGGAGGAAATCCCCGATGTCACCCAACTTCCCCAACTTGGCATGCCTTTGGCCGATCCCGTCTCTATTGCAGTTCACACGTCACGCCTCTGGTATGAGGCTGCGCTAAAGGAGCTCGAAAGATATGGATTTGCAGGTTCACCGTCGCTCCCCGTGGTTCAGGCTCTTTCAGTACTGACCTTGTGTCATTCTAATTTCGGAGAACATCAGCGAGAGTGGCTGATTACTGGGTTTGCAACCAATATGGCACGGTGTCTTGATATGCACAAGCTTGGCAACGAAGTAAACATTTCCAGGGATCTCTGCCGGAGACCGGAGTGGTCGACCCCTTCTCAGCGAGAGCTAGGGCGTCGGCTATGGTGGGCTTGTGTCATTCGGGACTGGTATGTACCTGCCCTGCAGCTCGCGTACTTGTCAGTATAACCCATGTAACTGAAAATCCATAGGCTCGCAAGTTGGTCACGACCCCCTTCGATCTCACCCGCCAGTTTTTGCTGTTATGTCTCGACCATCAGCAGGCAAGATGATTATATACTGCCTAGAGGTCTCGTGACTGATAGTCCCGCCTCCCACGAATCAAATACCTTGGCTCCCCCTTCTCCGGCGCACTACCACTCGATCATGTGCCGTGTTTCTTACATCATTTATCTGTACATCAAAGCGAACACGCATCAAACGAACTTGAAGTTCATAAAAGCCATAGAAGAGGTTGAGACTGTCCGGCGAGATCTGCCTCTGCACTTATCGCCAAGCTTTCCGGCCAACGAAGATGATAGAATTTGGGAATCGCAGCACCCCTGGATACCTTTCCAGAGGTATCTGATTCATTACGTTCTTGATTTCATAACGCTGACGATAGCGCGTGTGTTAATCCCGAAAGATGCAGAGGACGATCCGATAAACTCCAGGCACCTTGCTCTCCAGTCGGCCAACCGAATCCTGAATTATTACGCAGCACCCGCACCTAGAATGTACAGACTAGTATGGGTTGTGTCTGCTTCGACGGTCGCGTCTGCTATCTATGTCTCGTTGGACATGCTTGCGAATCCCCATGATTACCGAGGCGATGCTAAACTTCGAATCATCAACCTTCTAAGAATGGCATTCCTGGAATTGAAGAAGCACTCAGAGGTTGCCATTCATGCTGCAAAAGGCTCGGCTGTACTCGAAGGTCTTTTGCCTGTACTAGAGAGGCACGACACTGAGCTTCCTGGAGTACCGCGTACCATCCATGAACTACTTCAGCAGCTATCCATGGCCGCCCATAGCACCAGCAATGACTTGTCAAACTCAGCTCCTGCAATGGACGGTTTTGCCCACCATGGAAATTACGAGAACATCGACATGTTCGATGGAATTGGCAACACGCTTCAGGAAACATTCGCTTTTGAAGACTGGGACGAAGTGTTCGCACAGATGTGAGGAGTATGCTATACAAGGCTTTGCGAACCAGTCTCTATCAACGAGATTCATATACTACAATACGCCGATCTCAATATGGCTTCACACCCGCCAACTTGAGCAGCTTTTCAGTCAACTCTGGCTTCTCCAACGGCTCCGTCCGCTCCCACGGGTCGAGTTTGCCATCCACCTTAGCCTTTCCTTGCGAGTGGATGTTAATGTGTGGCCAATGTGTCGTCGCTTCCCACTTCTCAAAGATCTCCTTCTTCTTCTCCAGATCTTCCTTGGATGCCATGGCAGCTGGGGTGTAGCAGGCATATATGATTGTGCGGACATTGTCGGTCTCTGGGTATACAGCGTAGTGCATCTGGCGCGAGTCCCACAAGATCAGATCACCAGGCTCAGCACAAACTTTGACCATTTTGCAGCCATGGTCCTCATACCACTTCACATCCGAATCTTGGAACGGGTAGAAGTCGTAGTGAAGAGCAGCCAAGGGGCCCTTGGTTCGGTCGGGTGGGTGCTCTCTGAAGAACTGGTCGAAGAGCTTGGCGCTACCTTCCATTACAACAAGCCCGCCGTCTTTGGGTCCGGCCTCAGAGACTAAAGATGACATTAGCAGTTTGACTAAGGCGAATCCACGAGAAGAGGTTTGGCATACGATTGATAATGCCCTGTACGCAAGAAAGGCCTTGCCGTTCGGGTGCCTGATCCACGTGCGGCCATGGCTTTGAACCAGCCATCTTCGACGCATTCGGCAATGTCAGATTGATAGTGTCGTATGACACAATAAGCTCGTTCGTATTCCAGATTTTCTCAAAGGCTTCCAAAACACCAGGTTCCCTTTCCACAAGAGTATCAGCTACCATCATTGACGCGTCTTTAGTGATCGAAAGTACTCACTGTCTAGCCTCCCAGACATATTTTTCATGTGCAGCACAGTAGTTTAGGTACATTCCATTCTTGAAACTTTGGGGAAGATTTTCCTTGGTCCATGTCTCTGGGTTCTTGATATCGAAGTCGTTGGGGAAGGTGCCAAGCCAGTCCATCATCTTGTTGCGGTACTTTAGAGCTCGCTCTTTGGGCACTACGCCCTTGAGGACTACATAGCCCTTCTCGTAGAATTCATCTCGCCAGTCGCCATACTTTTGCTGGGCGCTCATACTCTCGTTCTCGTCAAGAAAAGGTGCCATGGTTGCAATGCAATGTGATGCTGAGTGTGAAGTAAATTTGTGAATATGAACTCAATGGTCATTAACGGTCACTTATTGATATACTTCGCATCACTACACAATTACCCGGAGGCATGATCCCGGCTCGCCCGTCCACGGCCGCTTGCTGTGGGGAGAGACAAGCTTCTGTGTGGGGTAGACCCTGCGGCTCCATACATCACGGTCGAGAACGGGCGAGATTTAGCGCCCATTTGCATCTCGAAACTCCCCACATGCCGACACTAAACCTCCAAGACTGTTACAAGAATCAAACAAACGGTTTATCGGCAAGAGATGTCGCGGCCGAGAACGGTCGGGCGGTACTCACGCGGTGACAACTGGGTCCCAGGCCGAAGTCGCGGTCTTTCAAAACCAAGATGAATCCTCCTTATGATGTCGCCGCACATCGCTCTCAAAAAGCTACTCTCTTGTTTTCATCGTTCTTCAATCATGCCTCTCTCCTTCCAAGTTGCCAATCTTGCGGTTAAACCACCCAAGGTGGGTGAGAATGGATACCAAGGATTTAACCCGCGCAAAGAGACACTTCCAAAAGGATACCAAAGTCGAGATGGGGCACGCGCGCTCTCTGAAGATATGATCGCTGAACACGACGTGGCCGTCAAAGTCAGAGATGGCTGCACTCTATACTGCGATATCTACCGACCAGTCAGTAGTGACAAGAGTGATGTCAAGGTGCCTGCGATCGTGGCCTGGAGTCCGTTCGGCAAGAAACACACGGGCATTGACATGATGTCAAAGGTATGTGTTTCACATGAAAAGTGAATTTGAGCAAGAGCCGTAACTAATGCCACCCAGGTAAAATGGGGTTGCGGCGTGCCAAAAGGTTGTCTCAGTGGTCTTGAGCGATTTGAAGGACCAGATCCGGCGGAATACTGTCCTCGTGGTTATGCAGTCGTTAATGTGGACGCAAGAGGTGCAGGCGACTCAGACGGAGACATTGTTATCATGGGAAAGCAAGAAGGCGAGGATGGGCACGATGTGATCGAAGAACTGGCAAAAATGGACTGGTGAGTATCGCGTTAGTCTCCAGCACGACACAAAACTGACCATTGACAGGTGTAACGGTTCGATCGGACTTGCTGGTAACTCACATCTCGGTATCGTACAATGGTTCATCGCGGCGACACAACCTCCATCACTCAAAGCCATAGCGCCCTGGGAAGCTTGTGGTGACCTTTACCGAGAGCAATTTGTACGCGGAGGAGCGTGGGACAACGGACTATTCGACTTCATCACTGAACACGTTATCCGTGGGAAGAACGGTCTCGAAGATTTCAAGGAGATGTACCGGCGGTCATCAACCATGAACCCTTACTGGGCAGATAAGAGGGCAGACATCGCAAGCATAAAGATACCCACGTACATTGTCGCATCGTACTCGAGTTTTGTCCACACGATGGGCTCAATACGCGGCTGGATGCAAGTGGACACCAAGGATAAGTGGCTACGCTGGGACCCTTACCAAGAATGGTACGATCTCTGGGCAGTTCAGGAATCCATTGACGAGCTCGCTTCCTTCTTCGACCGCTATCTCAAGGGCGAAAAGAACGATTGGGAGAGTACACCACGCGTGCGCATGTCGTCGCTTAACTACGGCGACAAAGAAGCCATCTACCCCATTGTCGAAGAAGACTTTCCCATACCGCGAACGGAGTACCGTACCCTCTACCTCAGTGACAACAATACCCTTCAAAGCAGCGCACCGACAAACACCAGCACGCTCTCCTACGATTCCGAAAGCGGCACCTCGCCCATCTCCCACGCGGCATTCACCCTCAAGTTCGACAAACCAACTCGCCTAATGGGCCTCCCCAAAGCCGTGCTGTACATGTCGTGTCCAGACTTCAACGACATGATTGTCTACGTCTTGATCCGCAAACTAGATAAGCAAGGCAAGCCCATGATCGCCATCAACATCCCTTGGTCCGCTGCTCCCTACAACAGCGCTGCCGACATCCCAGAATCAGACTACAGCAACCTAATGATTTATTACGGACCCACTGGAATCCTCCGTGCCTCGCACCGCAAGACCGATCCTTCGAGGTCTATTCATCCGCAGTATCCCTTCCACACTCACGACGAAGTGCAAAAGATTACTCCAGGAGAGGTGGTGAAGCTGGAGATTGGACTGTGGGCCATGGGCGTAGATTTTGAGGCTGGAGAGAGTATCAGTGTGCAGGTTAGTGGCGAGTATCCGCTTGTACAAGAGTTTGGGCCGAGGAAGAAGGTAGAGTTGGAGGAGAGGAATAAAGGGGTGCACTTGGTGCATGTTGGCGGGGAGCATGCAAGTCATGTTGTGCTGCCTTTTGTTTGAAGGTAAAGACGAATATGAAGACACATCCACTTTACCGCATACGAGGTTTTATGAAGTTACTGCCTGCCACCTACGTAGCTGCGCCAACGCTTCAAAGCTCATGGCATCTGCAAGATATGCCGGAAAATCCACGACAGTGGAGCTCATTGTATATGGCCAGGCTAAAGAGTGGCTTCAAAACAAGTGTTAGTCTATGGTATCATTCCAAGCTCAATCAATCCCACCACCATCCCGTAAGTGTCACAACCACGCTAGTCATCCTCATCCTCGTGGTCATGATCCGATGTCCAGACGTAATAGCCGTAATACCACCTTATGGTCTCAAGCGCATCCACTACCTAAGAACCTCACGCTTCCTCCTCATAGATCTTGACCTTTTCGGCATACTCCCTAATATTAGAGTGAATAGTCTCGTTGATCAATTCACCTCTTCCACCAGCAACCTGCAAAATCAAATCGTTCAACGACATCCTCCCAAGAATATCAACGTGATCCGCTAGTTTCACAAGTCTCGTCAGCAAAAACCCTACAACAACAACAAAAAACATGAGAAAGAGGAGACAACATACCAGTATTCGGACCGCCCCTAGGGCTAAATCGATCAGGTTCATGTTTCATTTCAAACGTTGTGACCTTGACGCCGGCTGGGTTGTATCTCTTCATCTTCCATCCTTTCGTGCACATGTAACCTGAACTAAGGAGGTTGACTGTTCCATCTCCCTCACCCATGACGACGCCGTGGTCAACATTATCCTGAGTGTACATGGTATCGAGCGTTACATTCAAACCCGACAAAGGATCGTCATCACTGCGGTAGTAGTATCCACGCTCCGTATCTTTACCGATACCATAAAAGCAATAGATCTTGAAGTTGGGAGCGAGCGGCAGTCGCGTCTCGAGAGGGTTCACCCATTTAGCGGGGATAAATTGGTTGTCCTCAACCTGCTTGGTTGTATGCGCTACACCATGGGAGTAAGATGTCTGAATCATCTTCTTGAACCAGGGTTCTGTGTTGCGGAAGAGAAAAGGCAGACTTTCGTCGACGGTAATATTCTTTTGCGTCATGGTAGAATTGGCGTTGCGGAAACGAATGAAGGGGCCAAAGGTGACGTTCTGGCCAGGTAGGTCGTCGGGCGCACCATTCTCGTCGCCCCAAACGGCGTTTCCACCAAGCGGCAGCATGGAAGACAAGCCGGGCATTGCGCGGAAGATCTCGGCGCGTTCGTAGCGGGAAAGGAAACGTTCGAGACCGTAGACCGCAAAGGCGTTTAGTTGGGCAGTGTCCTTCATCTCGCCGGAGAGGACGGCGGGCATGTCTTTCAATGCGCCGAGCATACATCCGCTGATGTTGATCCAGCTATCGATGTATTCATCCACCCAACCCGACCCACCATTTCCGTATCCCTTTGCTTCCACCCAATGTAGGAAGTAGTATAGTACTTGAGAGCCCATGGAGTGCGAGAGGAGGACGACCTTCCTGTCCGATACGCGCACTGCAACTTCGATGTGGGACTTAAGACGGGTAAAGTACTGATCACGGATCTCGTAGTTCATGTATGACATGCGCCAATCGTAAGCCGCCGTGAAGGCGTTCCCGGGATCGTAGCCTATTGTAGCGAGGTTCTCGAGGATCTTATTCCATATCCAGTAGCCCGTTATGAAGAAGTCAGCTGCGTCGAACCCCTGGGCTGCTCGTAGCTTTACGCCTGGGGGATCAAGACCAGTGTCTTTGTCGAGCATAATATGCCGTTTCCACTGGACCTTGTCCAAAACGAGTGCGCGCATCATTGTCCACGAACCCCATAGCCTCTTGCGAAAGTATTGTCTTGAGCCTTCTTCAGTACCCCAAGATTCAAGACCTGTCGAGATGACGCCAGGAATCATTATAACGGGATGTTTCGCTTTTATGCCTTGCTTCTGCGCATGGAGACCGACGGCGAAGGAATCGTAGTTTACGGCGTCTCGTTCTGTTTTCTACTGAGTTGGGGCAGTCAGCCTCGATTCCTGACAACTCGTAGTTGCTGTAGTGCAGTCGATTCTTGGAAGAAGCGGAAATATCGCGCACCTGCAACTGCTGCGCACTCTTCACAAAGTTGTCCGGTAGCGCTTCCATGATACTCTCGAGGTTGACACCCTCCAGACTGCTTAGATCAATCATGTCGTTACTGCTGGCAAAGAAGCCGGCCAGCAGCAGCCCAAACAGGCCTCCAAGTCCAAACACCCATACATTTCTTCTCTTCTTGTGCTGGCCCTTCTTCTTCAGCGTCTGGAGCTGCTCGGCGGTGATCAGGCGTAGGTTCGCAGGTCGTTTACCGTCCGGTCCGGGCGAGGGCTCGCGGGACAGGTCGGGTGTCGAGATCTCGCTATCGTCGCCGGCGCCAGCGCTGCCACCGCCGAAGCGGCGTCTTAGAAAAGACATGTACACAAAGTTGTAACGTCTAGGCGGGGTTATTCGAGGAAACGTGGGCGCCTGCCACGAGGGATTTTGTCTATCTTTCCCAAAGACCGAGACCTCCGACATGTGACGGAATGATCGGCACAAGGATGCAGGAGAAGCACGTTCCTGATGCTGCCAAGCCGGAGAGCCTCCCGCTATTGAAGCCCCTCCACTTGCCGCGCATCACTCTCATGTCCTACGCGCCATGGCCGACAATGAAGATGGCGACGTCACAAGCAATGCGCCGGCAAAGAGAACCGACGCCAAAGAGCTGAGCGAGTCAGACCTCCAATACGTCCAATACGAGCCCTCGAAAGAAGAGCAATACCTCCCCGCCATCCGCCAACTAATCTCCAAAGACCTTTCCGAACCTTACAGTATCTATGTATACCGGTATTTCTTGTACCAATGGGGTGACCTGTGCTATATGGTACCAGTCCCTTCTTCACCCCTCTATCTTTCAGATAAACTGACTCCTACCCACAGGCCCTCTCCCCCACTAACACTTTAATCGGCGTAATCACATGCAAACTCGAACCGCACCGCAGCGGCACCTACCGCGGCTACATCGCCATGCTCGCAACCCAAGAAGAATACCGCGGCCGAGGCATAGCCACGCAACTTGTCCGACTGGCCATTGATGCTATGACCGCGCGCGACGCCGACGAGATAGTACTAGAGACCGAGGTGTCGAATACTGCGAGCTTGAAACTGTACGAAAGATTGGGGTTTATCAGGAGCAAACGGTTGCATAGATACTATCTGAATGGCAACGCGGCGTTTAGGTTGATACTCTACTTGAAGGAGGGGACTGCTCTCAAGAGACCCGAACATGCTGGGCATGGCGAGATGGGTGGCATGTCGGATATGAGGAGGATGGACGATGCAGAGCTTTACTCTTGAAAGAAGAGACAAAGACATACAAGAAAACCCTCTCTGTTTTTCTTTTGGTGGCTCACAAGCCGCTACTTTCGAGACCAACAAACCAAGGTTTTTGAAGGGTATGCTTCAATTCATACTACAGTCTATGCTGATTCGTTCGTGCGCCAGACGCCCATTAATGCTGCTGAACCGACTTTTTGACAAGTGCCACTAACCAGAATACGCCATGAAAATGCGCAAACACGTTTCGATCATCTTCGTTTACATTCCTCGATTCTCCCAACTCTTTACGGCCCGACGTTGAACTTGAGCCTGACACCCATACTAGCCAGCTCAATGTCAAGGAATTTGAGCACACCAGGTACTGCAACCACAGCAACGTCTTCGCCACCAGAGTATCGCAGGCCTTGTGCGTCCATCCACAGATCGGCTTTGCTGCTGGTGTTGTCGGCCAATACGGCGCACCTTCTGCAACGGATGGTAATGTCCTTGCCACTTCTATCCTTCTTGCGACCGTACTCGCTGACGGTTGGTGTTGTGCTGAGGAAAGAGCCGCAGGTACGGCAGATGGCTGCTTTGGTGTAATCGGAGCAGTTCATCAAGCGGTCCTGGAGAAGGAAGGCTGTGCCGTGAGCAAGTAGAGAATCACGTTCCATTTCTCCGACACGGATACCACCTCCCTTGCTTCTTCCCTTGATAGGCTGCCCTGTCGTGGACACCACAGGACCCGTGGTTCTGGCTTGGAACTTATCATTGACCACTGCGTAATTGTAAGTAAAAGTCTGGATTGTTGTTAGAAGAATGACTTACTGTGTCGTAGACGCTGGTAGTAGACGACACCGATATAGATATCTGCGTGCAATTCTTGTCCAGTGATACCCGAGTACATAGGCTCGTTGCCGTAGTAGTTGTAACCAGCCTTGGATAGCTGGTGACCGAAATAGTCGACAGCAGTATTTTGCTCGTCAAAGCGGAAGGGCGTTGAATCCTGGGCCATACCGTGGAGTGCTCCAGACTTTCCAGCTAGCGACTCGACGAACATACCAATTGTCATTCGCGAGGGGAAAGCGTGAGGGTTGATGATAACATCAGGCTGCATACCGCTTTCCGAGAATGGCATGTCTGGAGTGGGGAACTTCTGACTGACGACACCCTTCTGTCCATGTCTGGAAGAGAACTTGTCACCTACGACAGGAGAACGAGGAATGCGAAGCTTGATGCTGAGCTTCTGGCATGGTTGTGCTCCATCCTCAGCGCCGATGATACGGACTTCTTCGACAAAAGCGAGTTCATCGTCCTTGTATTTGAAGAACTGTGTCTGGCCGTCGCGGTTGATGTAATCGCCGGTAGCTGGGTCGTACGAAACAGTGTGCCATGCAGCAATGACGTCGCCAGATCGCAGCATAGTCCCAATACGAGGAAGACCGTCTTCATCGAGAGTCTCCTTGGCCGCGGCTTTCACCAAGCCTTCGGGAGCAAAGCCAAACAGCTTGGTAACTGTCCTGCTTGATCGATTCCTTCGGCTGCCTTCTTCGAGGTCACAAATCTTCGTCTTGTAAACAGTGCCGTGGCCGAAACCGCGCTCGTGTGATGACTTGTTCAAGATCATAGCGTCGTCCATGTCGTATCCGGTGTAGGAGATGACAGCCACAACTGCATTCATTCCGTTCGGGAAGTTGTCCATGCCGTACTCGTTGTGCAATGGAGGCCGAGCGATGGGAGTTTGACCAGTCTGTAAGCGGTAGGTCTTGTTGTCGGTTCGGTAGGCCATAGCAGTTCCTGGTGTACCCATCGATTGTTTACCCATCTGACACTGAAAGCGTGGAGGTAAAATGTCAGCGTATGTCTCACATGCACTTCGAACGATTACAACTTACCTGGTACATGTTACGTGGAGATTGATTGAAGTCCGAGAAGGGTGTTTGGTTGGCGATGATACTGAAGATGTTCGTGGGCTCGATCTCCACGTGCGTTGAATCACCGGATACGATCTCGGCGTCCGTGCATGCAATCGACATGTATGGTTGCTCGAATGGTCCTACGTAGTCTGTCTTGCTGAGAGGCAAGTACTTGACAGGTCGGTACATTCGCGAGCTTTGCGAGAACATGTAGACACCTGGGTACTGGCCACCGTTGGATCCGGGGATGTAACCAATTTCCATCTCCAATGGTACATTGTGTGAGCCTTCAACCTTCCAGTAACGAAGCGTGTCCGCGATGACCTTGGCTTGCTTTGGCGAGCAGAAACCTAGGACACGACCGTCTAATTGAACAACCACACTAGCTTCCAGGGAGGCAGACGACTTACTCGATACGCCCAGTTGCGCAACGAGATTGGGAATTGCTGAGACATCGAGGTTGGAAGTCGCAATCTTGCATTTGTGGGCAAAATGGTTGAGAAGTCCACAAGGACTACCGTCAGGGGTGTGGACAGGACACATGAAGCCCCATGACTCCGGCAGCAATTTACGAACCGTGGTTGTCTTAAGCTGGGCGAAGAAAGCACCTCGATGCACCATTCGGAAATGGGAGATGAAACGTGGAAAGTTCAATTTCTCAGCAACCACAACATATCCGGATGTTTGTTGCAAATCGAGACCAGTCGGACTGATCAAATTGCCTGTACTGAGGAAGTACTCCATAGCTTGACCAAGGTTCATTTGTGTTCTTCGGAGGATCCTCGAGTTCCAATCCTTGGTGAAATCTTGAGATGTAAAGGGCTTGTACTCCGTCTTCCTTCCCCACTCCCTCAGGACTAGCTGAAAGCTGTTGAGCCACTCCTCCAGCTTCTCCTTCAGAATCATGCCGTAGAGTTGGCCGCCTAGCAGAATCTCCTGGTTCTGGACGGCATCCGGGTTGTCGACAGCGCAGTCGCCTTCGACCAAAGCATAAAGCTTCCTGGCCATGAACAGCAGCATTCTGAACTTGTCCGCGTCCTGACTCGGTGTGACATTTACGCAGCCTAGATGAGGTAGAACGATCTTGCGGAGGAATTCTGTACCGGCCTCCTCGTCGGTGACGTCGGCTGGCAGACCAAGTACGACCTTGAACTTCCCACCAAGATACGCGCGAGTCTTCGCCTTGGTGTGCAGCCCGTAGACCTTGTATGTTCGGAGTAGCAGTTCCACGCGATCGGTAACGAATTGCTTCTCTTCCAGACCTTCTGAGCCGGCGGCGCCAACCAGACCCTCGAAAATCTCGCGGTCGTTGGTTTCGACCAAGGCCTTCATCACCATGACGATGGGGACCAGGTATTCGGACTTGCGCCAGGAAAAACGGAAGTTGACATTGCCGTCGCTGAGGTAGTGCAGGGCGTTGGTTTGCGAGGTCTGGTCGGGTCGCATCGATCTGAGCTGGATACCGAACTGGGTGTAACCGGGGCCACGGTTGGTAAAGGCGCCACGCTTGATGGCCATGGGGTAGTTGCGACGATTGACCTGGAGGAGACGGATAATCTTCTCGATGCCGTTGACGATGAAGTAGCCGCCAAGCTCGTCAGACTCTTCTTTCGCCTTGACTAGTGCCGCTGGCGACATGCCCTCAAGCTGGCAGCGGTTCGATCTCAGCATGACGGGCACGCCGCCGAGATCCACGACGTCCTCCTGCCAATCTCCGTTGTTGACCCGCCACTCAAGTCGCGCGCGCATCTTGCCGCGGTATGAAGCATGTCGTTCTCGGGCCTCGGCGGGATAGATATTTCGGTTCTTGAGCGCGACCTTGTTGGAAGGCGGCAGGACTGGCTTGTCGAGGAAGACATCGGAGATGCGCAGAGAGAGGCGGTTTCTCTGGCCAACGTCTTCGGGCGCGGCGTATGGGTCGCCATCGAGGAAGATCTTGGTGCCAATGTCTCGTATGCCCTGAGCTAGCTGGCCGCCGGGAGTGAAGATGGTGTTGAACGAGTTGATGTGGGGGTCCACGGCGGCAGCGAGCGTGGGATATGCTGTCTTGTCTTTGGGGGGGTTGCGGAACAAGTCGTGCCGCCTGAGCGTGTCAAACTGGATTACCTATTAGATATGGGGTTGGTCAATGTCGAAAAAAGTAGTCGCTTGCCTTGGTCGACCATTCCTGCGGGCTGTCGGCCCTTGCGGCAGGCGCCATGGTTTGTGCAGGTGGCTGTTTGTCACTGTAGACCGGGAACAAGAAGCGCAACTCGCAGCAGTATGCGCAGAATATATTATCCCAGAGTATTGGGGCGGTCGCGTTTGGCAAGCTGCAGCGCGATTGTGAAGTTGCGACGCCAATCTCGAACTTTTTTACTAGACTAGTCCGATAGGCCACCCCTGCCTAGCGCGCTGGCCAAAGTCACACGCCGCGGCGGCTCCATCACTGTGCTGCAGCGTGAACCACTCCGGGCTTTCGTTAGGGCGGCACAGCTCTGCTTCTCTACTTCCTCACAGCATTGCCTGCGCTCTTTGCATCCGCTTTCTACTTTGGAAACTAACTTCATTTGCCCGTTGCTGCTGCTAAGACTACGGCGATCACGCCTATTACATGCCCCGCAGCAAGGATCAAGGTTCCCAGACTTCCCTCCATCGCCCGTACATCACCACTCCTCCCGACCAGATCACGACAACAGCACCGAGTCAGAAATCGCCCTGACAACCGCCATGGCGAACCTCTTCCGTCGCATCTACGACTGGCTGCTCCGCCTGTTCTGGTATGCCTACCTGTCCTTTTCTTACCATGTCAAATGCCATCGCTCTGATGCCTGCCTGATGCGCTATTTGATACTCTGCCAACTGCTCAGCTTGCGCCCACGAAAAAGCAAGATCACGGGCGACGATAACATGGCCTGGCTGATGACCGCTGACACCGTACAGGGCGACTGAGATGGACATCACCATGATCGGGTTGCAAAACGCTGGCAAGACTTCGCTGTTGAGAGTTCTGGCGGTGAGTCTCTTCCTGATGCGGAAACAACCTCCTGTATCGACATCATCAGTCTCGATGCATGCAAGCTGACCCATTCGTGTATAGGGAGGAGAGTTTACTGTCGAGTAGGTCTACATCCGTCCCGAGTTGCGCGAGCCGGCGGCGACGTTGTTTCATCCGTGTCCCGAAGCTACTGCTTTGCGCAACCATGAACGCCATCGTAGCTGGGCCAAGCGCTGACTGGTCCTAGCTCCATCCCGACTGTTGGCTTCAATATGAAGCGCGTCCAGAAAGGTCATGTAACCTTGAAGTGGTGAGTGCTTCCCATGTTCTCCTTGGTCACGCATGTCCGGCTCTTGCAGCGCCAAGCCCAGCCTTGCGGGGTGCAGGACGGTCTACTAGTCCGGAGGCGCATCTGCTGACCAGCGGCAACAGTTGGGATCTCGGAGGCCAACCTAGGTTCCGTTCCATGTGGGAGCGGTACTGCCGCGGTGTGAATGCCATTGTGTACGTCTCTTCTGCATGTGATAGCATCCTGTCGCTCATTGCCATAGGTTCATCGTCGACTCTGCTGATAAGGAGGCTCTGCCAGTTGCTGGCGAAGAGCTAAAACTCCTGTTGGAGAAGCCGGCTCTAGAAGGCATTCCTCTTCTGGTCTTGGGCAACAAGTCCGACTTGCCCAACAAGCTCTCTGTGGATGAGCTGATCGAAGCGCTCGACCTCAAGTCAGTGTCGCACCGAGAGGTGAGCTGCTACGGCATCAGCGCAAAGGAGGAGACCAACCTCGATGCTGTTCTCCAGTGGTTGATCGCCCGAGCCAGCAAGTGAGGTATTGTGTTGTTCGTATTCGACCGACGTAACGTGACCGCGTCGGTCAGGTGCCGTTCACGACGCATTCGACTGGGTTTGGTGTTTTCGCAACTTCACGATGTTGACGTGCCTACGTTCTCACGAATTACGGTCGTCAGCTTTACATGACATCTTTAATGATTCTTACGACTTGATGGAAGAAAAGACGGGCAGATCGCTCTGCAGGCTAGCGATGGCCATTCCAGTTCCCCAGCTCGACACGTTTACTTCTTTTCATATCATTATGACGGCGACTGCTCCTTCCTCATCATGTATCATCCTCTTTGTTCCATATTCCAGCGAACATGTAGCGGCTAAGAAAAGACGGGAAGAGTTTGGTCCATGTATGAATGACATGTACGGCTGCGCATGCTTCGTCCCTTTTTCCGCTCCATAAGGAGTGATCTGAGTTTGCAGCGATATAATGGTATATTCGTCTCTGTCGTGTGTCGACCGTGGACTAGTGCTGTCCTGACCCTCGTGACCTTGGTATGCCATGTGCGCAGAGGCGCGACAATCGGCCTCGTAATGACAAGCTGTCCGGATACGTGTTCGTCGAGGAATACAGTGCAATTGCGTGCGCAGGCGCTCGTCGCGGCTCTTTCCTCAAGCAGGCCTCCTCACGTTCTTCCATTCATATTCCCCTGCTGCACATGGCTCAATGCCTCCGGTACTTTGTAGCGCCGCGCAAGCAGCAACTGGCGCCAAATATTGCAACAAAAACGAACAACTCCACCAGGCAGGGAGGGGAAAAGAGGAGAGGATTAATGCATAAGAGGAAAGCAAACAACTATTATTTCGCACAACTCACCCGCTGGCAGAAAATCGGGGTGGGACCCAAGCAAAATCCATGCCATCAACAATTGAACAACTCATCCTGCATTAGCGTCTCCCAGGGAATCCTGAGTAGAGGGCTTGTGATTGGTTGAAGGGTGTTTGAGCAATGCGAACCCCTGTCTCCCCTTTGAGAGGAATGGCATGCTTGGATGGACAACCGATGAGCTGGAGGGGTGGACGGGGAAGTGGGTAGAAGTTCGCGATGGTGATGGGTACAGACGGGGAGAGGGTTTGTGGCGTAGGGTTGAGTGGGTGTGGCGCTCTGAGGGTGTGGGGTATGGTTGTTGTGGGCGGGTTCATCTGTACATGTACATGAAGCAGTAATGAGACCCCGTCGTTCGAGTAATGTGTTACGGATGATTACACGCTGAAGCACCTCAGGAGAATCTTGGGATCGTTGGTGTTCCGTTGCCTCTCAAGGACTCGCACAATGGCTTGATCCTCACTGGCCTTGCGACTTGCGATCTTTTTAATCGGCCAGCCTTGGTCACACGAAGAACACCGTCGAGAGCACCCGACAAAGTATCATGGACCACGTGTGGTGCGACCATCTCACGACATCGGCAGCTAAGTGAACACGCAACAGAAAACCTCATGCGGACTGCTGACATGATCGGCCACGCATGTCTCGCAACTAAGAGGCGGAGATACGTACTCTTAGCCTGTCTGGACTCGATACAACATTACGAAAGCAACAGGCGCAGCAACCCAAAGGTCTCCGGGAGCCACCGAGCAAAAATCGCTC
>Ga0058698_10000487_pt1 | contig 21875 bp, 24 predicted proteins | sample AgamicAsSfe_FD_67288 | JGI IMG/M metagenome (GOLD analysis project Ga0058698, IMG submission 67288) | Agave microbial communities from Guanajuato, Mexico - As.Sf.e | ecosystem: Host-associated > Plants > Phyllosphere > Phylloplane/Leaf | place: Guanajuato, Mexico | collected 2012-05-30
CCGGCACCCCACCCATGCAACCCACTCTTATTGATGAGAAGAAGGACGATATCAACATTCAGACGACCGCCGAGCTGTCCGGCAGTGATTCACCTCGCAGCAAAAAGCAGACGAGCTTAGGCGATCTCAAGTACGCCAAAGACGGCACCACTGTCCTTGTGCCACAACCCAGCGACGATCCGAATGACCCTCTGAACTGGTCGTGGATGAAGAAGCATGCTGTCTTCACTGCACTGTTGCCTGGTTGGTATGTATCGCGAGTCGAACGGACAAGCAACTGTAGATTTGCTAACATGTCCAAGCTTCCTATCCGACTGGATCATCACCTGGGGAATCACTCTCTTCGTGCCTCAGGCAATGCAATGGCACATGACTCCCACTGCAGTCGCCAATTCCATCTCAGGTGCCGTCTTCATGCAAGGACCTGGTGGTCTTCTTGCCGTCTCCCTATGCCAGCGCTACGGTCGTGCTCCTGTTCTCTTCTGGTCTCAACTCTTCTCTCTCATCTGCACCATTGGCGCCACTTTCGCAACCAGCTACGGCGGCTTCACTGCATGTCGAACACTGCAAGGTTTCTTCGGGGCCCCACCTCAAGTCATCGGTCTCAGCATCATCAACGATATGTTCTTTCTGCACGAGAGAGCGTCTCATATCAACGTCTGGGGTTGCTGCTTCCTCATAGGTATGTTCCTTCATCCCTGCCGTTACTATTGAGATGCTAATATATTCAGGCCCTTACCTCGGTCCCTTCATCTCTGCCTTTGCTGTGGAAACCCTCGTGTGGAGCAAAGTATTCGGCATCCTCTGCGGTTTCTACAGCTTCAGCGTCCTTGCAATCTGCCTCATGTTTGACGAAACTCTGTACGATCGTACGAACCCTCGCACGCGTGCCTCTGGTATCGGAGGCAGGATCCAGAACCTCATCGGCATCACCGCTATGAGGGAATCTGCGGGACGTCCTTCCATCTTGACTGTCATGGGCCATCAGCTCAGTCTCATCATCAAGCCATACGTCTTCCTTCCCAGTAAGCTGTTCCTCCAACCAATTTGCATCTGTAATACATACTTACAACATCTCCAGCATTCGGTTTCAGCATGTTCATGACCATGTGGACTATCGGCATCGTCTCCACAATCTCCCTCCTGATCCTCCCACCCCCCTACCTCTTCAGCGAAACAAACTTCGCTCTCCTCTTCCTCGCCCCAATGATCGGCACCCTCGCCGCAGAAGCATGGGGCTACTGGTTCAACGACTTCCTCCTGAAGACCTACCTCCGGAAAAACCCAAACATCGACGACTACCACCCCGAACACCGTCTCCGCGGCGTCTACATCCCCTGGATCATCTCCATCGGCGGCCTGATCCTCTTCGGCCAGTCGTTCCAGCATCAACTCTCCTGGATCGGCGTCGCGTTCGGGTGGGGCATGCTCTGTTTCGGCACGCTGGGCACCACCACGGCTGTCTCATCGTACATCCTCGACGTATTCCCGCACCACGCCGCGCTCGCATCGGCTTGGATCCTGTCCGCGAGAGTGCTGGGCGGCTTCTGCGTCGTGTACTTCCAGACTGTGTGGATCGAGAGGAACGGACCTGCGGTTGCGTTTGGTGCGCAGGCGGGCATTATTGCGGCGGCGGTGCTGAGTATTGCGGCGACGCAGTACTTTGGGGCTGGGTGGAGGAGGAGGTTCCCGGCGCCTGCGCCTGAGAATTAGGGGTACGGGAGAGGGTGAACAGGGAAGCGGAAGAGGCGGTGCGAGGTATTGAGGGATTCGTCTGTATATGGCTGTGTGGCCAAGCTTTATTCGGTTGCTTTGATCTATTGAGGAGGGGAGGGCGTGGCGCTAAGGTGTTTGTGGTCCGCGGCGGGCGGATATGTAACATCACGACTTTGTATACATTGTTTCTCTCCAGTGAACGTCTTTCAAATATCAAGACTTCTTCAGTACAAATACACGTACCCGAAGATATCTGCAAATCCACAGGCTGGCTGCATTCGCTCCATGTGCATGTAGCTCCGTATTCAAGGACATGATTACAATAAGCTGCCCGATCGGGGACCACACGGTAGAAATACAGTAGCCATGCTCATATATTGAAACTTTCGCCATCACAGTACCAATACCTCGACGACGCCTCTCCCATGCGCACCTCCCAGAACCAGAGTTACCGGACAAGACAAGACAGGATCTATCTACCATCCCAGCACTCACTTCGACCGTATGACCAGACCAGACCAGACCAGACCAGCGATCCGAGATGGAAAGATGGTATGATAGACGCCTGGCTGGCTACGAGCGTAGTGCAATCACGACTTCGAGTTGAGTTTCCGGAAAGGCAATTCCGGCTTCGAGTTCCCTATAATACACGATCTCATTCGAGCAGGCCAAGTCTCAACGAGGGCGGAATCTCTCTCTTTTCTCGATGCTCTCGAGACACTTCCGCGCACAGCCGCCCATCACCACTTCCCACCTAGATGTATGCGGATGCGCGATCCGCGCTCTAGAAGCATCACAGGACAGGACGAGGAGGTGCCCTGGCCTCTACAGATCCGTCCGGCTTTTACGATTACGGTTCCTGTCGCCAAGTTTCCCCGCGAGGCAAGGGCGCCTTCGTGTTGGCTGTGGCGCTGAGTGAAGGCGCAGAGGACTCGAGTCCGAAGCCTGAAGCCGCGCACAAGGGAAAGCGAGCTCAGACACTTGGGGTAGGTACAGCAAGAGTGAGCAGGGGAACAAGGGAGAGCAATTAGCACGGAAGAGAAGTCCCTTGCGGTACCTGGTATTGTCCAAACATCCTCGCAGCTTTGCCCATGCTGGTCTGGAGATGGCACTCACTTACAGCGTGTGCGGGAGCATGGTCGACTTGACTCTACGAAGGTCCTCGAGTGGCGTTCTCGGAATTTCTGGGACCCTGTTTGGATGTTTGGCGGCATGGGAAGGGAGGGGGAAATGGGTGGTCATTATAAACAGATTCATGTCTCTATGCTACGCTATGCTACTCGAACGCTAGGTATTACGCTTCCAGCTGGTATCTGACTCGAAAACGTGGTCGTGACGTCGTAAGACTCTTCCTCCCATGCGCGACTGGTATATCCAATCCCCAATCACCAATCACCAATCACCACTCATCCTCCACGCTCACTTCCCCACCGGTCTCCTCGGAATCGAAAACCGACTCCCTCCCGTACTCCCACTACCTCTCCTAACGCTCACACTCGCCGTCCTCCTCAAACTGCCCAATCTGTCATTCAAGCTCTCCCTCCTCAGACTACTCTTCCTGCCAGCCGACGGCGGCGTTCGCGATGCTTGTCCTAATGGAACCATACCACCAGTGCCAGCCTCATCTTCCGCTTCTTCTTCCTCCTCTTCTGGTGAAACAGCCATAGGCGCATGCTCATCAACCGAAGTAGACGGCGACTTCCTGTACCCCGTAGCTGCGATACCCGAATCCGGCCGTTCAAACCCGAAATCGAAACTTTGCCGCTGGTCCGCTGGGTGGTAGAAAGCCTGCGATCGCCTCGTACCACCCATATACATCCACGGCTTGACAGCACCCGCCACGACCGAAGGCGGCCGCGCCGTCCGCCTGGCCTTCGCCGGCCATGCTGCACTCGGATCCCGCGCCTCCGCTGCCGGATCATCCTGATACCGCTCCCCGTGCCCAACTAGTCCCAGATCACCATACCCCGACCCGCCTAGCTCGCCGTAACTGTATCCATCGCTGCTGGGACGGCTGGAGTGGCTGGGTTCTGCGCTGCTGTGTAGCGCGGAGATGGGCGGGCTTGACGTTTGCGGTGCGGGCAATTCGTGGGATATTGCCATCGTATGCTTCGTGGGCAGCCCAGTGACGGGCGCATATCGACCTCGCGTAGGCGCAGGTCCAGTTAATGCACCAAGTCGCTCTTGGGAGCCCATGAAGGGGTTGCGGGCGTGGTCGGGCTCGATGGGACTTGGTTCATAGGGTGTGTCTTGGCTTGGGTGCCGCGATTCTGGCGGTTGGGTAGGTTGGGGCATGTGGAGTGTTGTGTCTGAGGGGATAGGTGTGTGTAGAACGGGTAGTGTGGCTTCTCCATGTCCGAGATATGCTGTTTCGACCATATTTTTCTCCTGATCAACAGGCGAGAAAGTGCCTCTAGATGCATCTCTATTCCGCCGCCGCTTGCAGAGGCATAGGAACAGGAAGATGGCGAGAACGAGAACTGCGAGGATGGAGATGACCACGGAGAGTCTGATCTTGAGGAGTGTGTTGTTATTGGAGAGACCGCCGGAAGAGGCCGAAGAGGAGTTGTCCGATAGTGAAGCGGTCGGTATCGGCGCTGCAGCTTGCGTGAGTGTGATGCCGGCAAGAGAGGTATCCGAGGGTGCTGGGAAGGCGGAGGAGGAGGAAGTGGTAGATGCACTGGATGTGAGAGATGTCGTAGAAGATGTGGATATCGGTGATGAGGACGACGTGGTCGAGGGAGTCGTAGAGGAAGATGATGTCGTTGAGGAGGTCGTAGATGCGGTCGATGTTGCAAGAGTGCTAGACCCAGCAGATGAGGAAGATGTGGATGATTCTTGTGTTGTGCTGCCACTCGAGCTAGTCGAGGAAGTCGTGCTACTCAGTACACTTGCGCTAGTCGAGGAAGTCGTGCTACTCGACGAAGTAGTGGTGCTGGCGGTACTCGACACGGCCGAGGAGAAGGAAGAGGATGCCGTCAAAGCATTACTACTCGGAGTCGTCGCAGCCACAGTACCACTAGGCGTAATCGACCATATCCAAGAGACAACCTGGTCATCTATCGTCGCCGTGACCCATTGCGTCTGCGCAACCGCCGCCGTCGAAAACAGCAGTATCGCAAGCTCTGCCGGCAGTCTCATGATGAGTACCGTAGCAATATCGTTCACACTTCCAGATGGTGCCACTGGCAAGGTGTGATGGAGAGCATAGACACCTCACAGCATTAACACCAGACGCTTGTCGTATGTGAAGCGTGCCTTTGCAGACGGTGTCGAAGTCGAAGGAAAGTGAGAAGCAGCCGGTCTGGCCACAGCTCACCAGCGCGGGCATGCGGCGGGATTATATCACATCTTACAAACTTGCATGATTGACATGCACGAAAGCAGGGAATAGAGTAACGTCGATCGCCTCCCCCCCCCACCCCCACACAACCTGGTTCGGTGGATGTTAGCCCGCTTGCTCTTGCTCAGCCTCCATTAGCCGATGGTCGAGGTTGAAGAACTGCCGCTCTATCGGCATGCAGGCGTGCTTCTAGAACGATGGACTGGGGACAGCGTGGACGATTTGCTGCTTTTGATAAAGTGGCAAAAGTAGTGACATCCAGGAGTCTAGGCTGAAACATGAATCATTTAGGACACTCCGGCGTCTTTTCCTTCAGTTGCCTTTGCTCCAGGAGCTGAATCTACTTGTGCCTTCATTGCGCTATCTCTACAATCAGACGTGTGATCAGTCCGCAACACTGCAGACTCCATCCTTCTTCGACAGACGACCTTTCCCACGTCTGATTCAGCTCGTCTGATTGTTCATTTTGGCCACTCTTCATCCCAAATCCTTATATCCGATAACATTAAGCTCACATATCTTGTGGGTACGCTCCACTTCATTTGCCGCGCTTCCCAACGCTCATCCTTACTGCGAGCAAGCAAGCAAGTAAGCAAGCTTCAACACTGCCTCATTGCCACCCCTGCCGCTTGTCGATCTAGTCTCCCTCTCTACTCGCTAAGCGCGTGTGAATATGCATTAGCTTCTGCAGCGTTTCTATTCTTGGGAAATCTTGGGGAGGGAGAGCATGGAGGATCACTTGCTGTCGGACGACAATCCGCGCTTGCTTCGGATTTTCTTCGACTTTAGACTCCGAAACAAGCGCGCTATTGAGATTGGTCTCGGGTCAAAGACTGAAAGTCGGGGAGAGTGCCGTCGATGGTCTGCTCATATCCACATACCTGCGGCTTCGTCTTACCAGTCATAAGTCTTTGTGGAACAGAGATGCTTTTTCGAAAACAGGTCAAAGGACGAGAGTCGTGTATTTCAACAGACTTGATGAGAGTAGGTAGCAATATTGATCATGACTTAGGTCGGGCTAGATAAGTGGTTACTAGATGTTGAATACTAATTACTAAATACTAAATACTAAATACTAAAGATATGTAGCGAGCACGTACAATAAGCTATATACGACCACCTGTACAGTGCCAAATAATAAATATTTTCCGCCTGCGCCTGCCCATATACCACGTCCCAGCTCTTTCATTCCACTCATCCATTGTTCATCATCATAACCACCACCTCCTCTTCCTCACCATCCCCAAACCAATCCCACCACCCATCTCAAAACATAGCCCACGCCGCCGCCGCCAAGCTGCCCCCTCCAAACAACAGCGTCAATATCCCCGCGCCTGCCCTGTCCCCCTTGTCAATGACATACCCCACCGGCAACGCCGCCGCAGTACCCGCTCCCGCATTCGGATTGCCCTGACTCGTGCCTCCCGTCCCACTCGTCAACGGACTCGTTACAAACTGAATCAAATTCGCCTGTATAACCTCCAGCGCATTCATCTGCTGTCCGATCCCGCTCGTGCCATCCCAGCTCTCAATATACCACTGCGTACCACACGTGGTGCCGTAGCCCGGGGCGCCTGCGCCGGTGCAGCTGGCGGCTGCTGCTTGGGCAGAGGGGGCGAGACGGGCCATTACGAAGTCGGTGGTCCAGGGGGCGACTTTGGTGGTTGCGGCCATCCAGCGGGAGAGGTAGGCTTTGAAAGAGAGCTGGTCGGAATCGCAGTTGTTGTTGGGCTCGCATTCGATTTCCCACATGATGTAGGGGGAGTTTACGGCGGTGCCGGCGGTGTTGTTGGTGAAGAAGGTGGCGGTGGCGTTGAGGAGACCTTGGGTGCGATCGTACCAGAGTTGGGATTGTGTCTGTTGAGGTATCGTGTCAGTGGAGGGATTCAGAAGGGATCAGACTCTAGGACGTACAATATTCCACATGTATGCGGCGCCAATGAGGAAAACGCCGACATTGTAACTCCATTGTAGATGGTCGACTGATGTGCAGTTCTGTCCAACCGCGGCACTCGTACCGTCGTATACGTTGTACTTGTCGTCAATCAGACCAACCCGCTCACACCAATCCCAAGTTGTCTCTGCCCATAGGGAATATGTTGTATTACCGGTGTATTTCGCTGTAAACGACTATCAGTCCTAGCACGATGTCTTGCGACCACGACTGACGTACCTAGACGTGCGCCCATATTGAAGAAGCAACCATTGGAAATTGAATTCTTGTAGTCATATCCATTGTTATAAGATTCAACCTGCCACCGAAGTCCACCACCACATGTAGCATTGTCCCATCGATTGGCTTGTCGGTTGAACACAGCTTGTGCAAGTGCGAGCCACTGTGGCTCACTTGTTGGTGGGTTGGGAAAGCTGCGAGAAACGTCAGTCTTCGTACTGATCCTCACCAATGCAATCTCAACATACTTGTACTCCGCGGCTGTCAGGGCGGCCATTCCCCAGAATGCTTGATCGTCATTCCCCAGATCGAACGACTGATTCGCAGGTTCATAGTAGTCACCTGCGCCAACCTGGAATTGAAGACCTTGTGTTGTGACGTTGTTGTACGTAGCATCTCCAGTATAATACCAATAATCAATAAGCGCGCCAAACATGGCGCCACCTACTTCAATAAGCATTGAATCTTGCAACCAGATATGATCGGGAGCGACTGACCTTCCCACCAGTAATATGGACCTGGCAGCAGACCAGGTGTGTTTCCCGACTGATTGCCAGTATACATTTGCATCATATTGAACGCCGCTTGGCTAGCAGCAGACTTGATCGAGTCTGGAATCTTTGATTAGAGGCTGTACATTGGTGCAACACTGTGGCAACCTGAACTGACCTTGCGATGTGAGATCAAGACTGATGGCGGAGCTGACAGTGGCATGGAAAGCCACAGCTGAGACGAGCGCATGCCGTATGGTCGTCATGGTATGTTGTGTATGTTTGTGTCCGCCGTGAGGTTATGTACAGGATCCCTTCTTTCTATGTGATTGCAATGCAGTGCCGCGAATGCGCCGAACAGCTTGGCAATTGCTTGGCTTCGATTTGAGGATGCCTGGGGAGAGGGTGAGGTATACGGCGCGAATGCAATTGTGATGTCGAGCAGTGTCGGAAAAGGCGAAGGATATGTGGAGGAGGTGGAGGAGGCGAGATGAAGTCCGGATGATCGTCCTATGTATAGATGTAGTGGCAAAGATCGATTTCGGACTCGAGATGCGCTGAGAAGTGTAGCGAACTTGGGATCTCACTGGAATCACACTACAGTGATCGCGGTACAGGGGAGTGTAGTCCCAGAGGTGTGGTCGAGAATAATGAGATGAGATGACAGAGCATGGAATCGAGAAAGCTTACTCTGAAGTAAAGCTTTCCGGCTGGAGAGTGCCATCAGACCAAAAGTGGGCGGGGCGTGGGGGACGGAGGCCATCCTTCAGATCGGTGCAGTGGAGACATGCACGCACGAGCTTTCTGGGACAACTGACGTCTTCCGACCTTGCGACTGAAGGCTCACGACAGGAACGAGGTATCAGTACACCAGTACACGTGTCTCAGAGCAATCAGCCTATTTCATGATTGCAGTACGTCTGCTTTCCAGGCGAGCGAATAATGACTTGTTGCAGCATATGTCAGCATATAGTGCCGAAGCATGATACTTCTGCGGCTTCTTTTCATTGACATAGAGTGTGAGTCGTGTTTCCCGACCACAGGATAAGACTCGCGGAGAGTACCGTCGACAGAATGATTTGTAGAAACTATACTCGGACTATGGTGTAGTACTGTCATGTAGCAGTGATAATGCTGATGCGCCTCGCCTCAGAGCATGATGATCTAATCTTAGGACAACTCAGCCCAACCAGTTGATATCAAGCCCATACAGGCCCTCCGTTCACCCTGCCTCTGTCCCAAGACCCCAATACGCCGCCCCTGCCTGTCCCGCGTGTCGTTCTTCGCCTTGTACTCTTCACTACATTCGCGTCATGTCCTCCCGCGTGGGATCCGCCTCAAGCCCTTACCCAATTCCAACAACACCCTCTTCCGGCTCATCCCAGCCTTGTCCAGAAATACTCATCGTGAGCAAGTACATCTATTCCTCACCAAACACGACCCGGGCATGTTCGAGCATACACTGCACAGCGAGGCGCTGGGCGGTCATATCAGAGATTTCGCGCTCAATGCTCTGCGGGCGCATGATCGTGGGCGCAAAGACCACAGCGAGGTTGAGTGAGGTCATCTAGAACATGTCTGTTAGTCACGGACCCCAGGATCAACGAAGCCATTCGAAGCAGAACTCACCAAATTCTCCCCCTCCATCTCCATCACCCTCCCCAAATGATCCATCAAGAACGCCAAAGTCTCCCTATGACTATTCGGCAAAACTCCTTCGACCACCTTCGCAATCCTCCTCGCCATCGCCTCATCACCAGCGCCCTGCACCTCCTTCGCGGCGTCCGGCCCACCGACCGCCTCCAGCAGCGCATCATACGCCTCAAACGTGATCAGCGGATTCGGCAGTCTTCGGAAATACTGCTTCAGCGCGCTCGTAACGGCATGGACATCTAGATCCGGGTCCGCAATGTCAAAGTGGTCGCAGTCGCGCTCGAAGCCGGCTTGAATTGATTTTATCTGCGACGAAGAGCCGGATTTGCGGTAAATGCCTTCCGCATTCATACCGCGGGTCTCGACTTCGGCAATGCAGCGTTGCACGAGGGTGGGGATGATGCGTTTTTCGAAGTCACAGCGGGCGGAGAGGTCTGAGCCAAAGACGGAGGTGTCCGCGGGTAGGCCTGAGGGGGCGAGAGCTACGGTAATGGCGGATGCGTTGGTGGGAGTGCCGTCGCGGGAGGAGGGCTTGGCGCCGGGGCCTGTGGGGCGTTGAGCGGTGAGGAAGTTGGACCAACCTGGGTTGTTGGTGTTGTTGGTGGCACCCGCGCGATAGGGCGCGTTGCCAACGGTGGGCATCTCCCCGGGCGCGATGCTGCCATACGGAGCGCCCTCGAGGAAGTGCTCGTCGCGGCTATTAGGGTGCTGAGCTGTCGAACTGAAGGCGCCCTTGAGACCCTTCGACACATTCTTGGCTACACTTGCGCCACCCTTCTTCCAGTTAAACTTCTTGGGTTGGCCTTTCCGGATGTTGACGACTTGAGGCGCGTCGAGCATCGTCCCTGCTTCCACCTGAGTCTCGCCAGAATAGTTTGTATCGGCGATGCTAATAGACTTGGCATCGCTTGCCATGCTGTCTTTATGACTCTGTTGAGTATAGATGCCGAGACCGTTCGGTGGCAAGGTGCTGGTCTGAATATGCTGAACAGGTAGAGGTGGTACCGGACCTCCTGGTTGACGGCTCTGCTTGTACATGTCTTGAATGTTCTGGATCAGCTGGTTGTTGACTTCAGTCAATTGAGCATTCTTCGTGCTCAGTGCTTCATACTCCTGGAAGCCCTTGTCTTTCATCTGTATCAAGCTCGAAATCTGTGTTGTCACATCATTTTTCCTCTGCACCAACTCTTCAATCTGCACGCTCATCTGATCCTTTAATCTCGATAATGAGGCAGCGAAATCGCGCAGCACTTCTTGTTGTAGTGTTTCCACATTAATACCTCTGTTGCTATCTTTCGCCTTGGACATATGATCAGTCATAACCTCAAGCTCCCGAATGACCATCTCGCGTTGTGTGTCCAGGAAAGCCATTGTTGATCTCTTCTCCCGCAGTTCGGTATTCATCTGCCTCAAGTCGACGGTGCCATTCACTCTCTCCTCGAGCGCATTCTTTTCGGCTTCAAGCTCAGTCACTCGTTGTTGTGCAAAGCGCAGCTTGTTTCGCAGCTGAATAGTCTCTTCTGCCGTGTTCGGACTAGCAAGTATAGGACTGCTGATCTCCGTTGATCCATTTCGTCTCCACCTAGGTGAAGGCAGCGCACCGATCTTGTCACTATGGCTTCGCCCATGCCTGACAGCTTTTGACACTTTGCGGAAAAGACCGCCATGTCCGTCTTCGTCGTTGACATCTTCTGCTGTTGGGGTAAGCTCACCAGTAGAGAAATGCTCACTCTGGATGCTGCTGATCGATGCATTCTGGCGATGTTTCATATCTATTGGTGGTGGTGGCGGCGCATTCCTAGGCGCAACGAACTCCCTCTCCTCGTCTGGTCGTGCCGATCCAGGTCTTCGTGGACTTCTTATTGGTAGCCCATCTGCTGTCAGAGTACCACTCACGCTAGACGCAATCGGCCTTGATATTGTGCCTTTCGCAACAGAGTCTTTCCGTTGCAATGCCGAAACTGATCCTTTACGTTCCTGGAGTGGTTGTGCAGTATCTCCGTTCGAGTTCGGGACTTCCTTCCTAGAGATAATCTTACCAAGCGAGTCATCTCTCGCAGGTCTATCAAATGCAGAACCCTGCAGGATAGGGCTTGCAAGTGGTGAACGCTTGAACGAGCCACGTCGTCTCAACTCTGATGTGACAGAGTCTTCAAACGTCCCATTAGTCGTGCTACTAGTTGGCGAACCTGTATTCTGGATGGCAGATAGTGAAGTGTGCCTAGATTCTGCGCCTAGCGATACTCTTGACCTTGGCACTTCTTGACCTCTCTGTCCTATCCTATCTAGTGGATCCTGAGGCTCGTACGACGGAGACAGTCTCGTCCGATCAAAGAGAGCTACGGTTGGCGATGTGGTCGTCGAGGTAGCCTCATTCGACTGTCTTTGCCGCATTGTGTCCACCATTTCTGACGAAGACTGTCTTCCTCGTTGCAGTGATGCAATGTGCTGTGCAGGCAGGGCCGGACTCGTGCGCTTTGGACGATTTCCGTCCGTCGAAGCAGATCGGGAGGATCCAGCTACCAGGTCTTGATAGTCATCCCGCATAATTGCAGATACTGACGAGTGCTTTGTAGGCAGATATTCTGCTGTTGCTGCCTGATTGCGATTCGACGAAAGCATGGCAGGATCTTCTCGATTATCAAGCGCGACAGGGAATGAGAATCCATCATCGACTGTAGGTGTGGCCATGGTTGGTGCAGTATACACGGCTGACGACAATGTCACGTTTTCTGCTACGCGAATTAGCGACATTCCCACTGATGCAACATTCGAGGGAGCTTCTTCACCTTTCTGTGAGTCTTGGTGCGCTGGGGTCGATGGTGATGGCTCTGCCAAGCTGCCTGCCAACGTCACATTATCACTATCCGGCGGAAACGCACTTGCAGAGATCGCATGCGGCGGCAACGCTGGTAGACTCTTGTCCAATACCACAGCTCCACTAGAATTCGAGTTCGCACTCGCCGTCCTAGGCATTTTGCTTCGTTTCCTTCGTCTTGCCATCAAGCTCTCATGACACGACATGCAGAAGATGCCCTGGCTGGTCCTTGCGTATCTCAGGTTGTCAATCTTTCGCTTGCAGTTCCGGCATTTGAAGCAGTTTGCGCAAAAGGCTTGATCACCTGTGAGTATGGCGAGATCTTCGATCTTATTGTTGCAGGCGGAGCAGCTGTAGGTGCAGTTGTTGCAGATGAGGGAGCCGTCGCCGAGGAGGAGGAGATTGGCGTCAGAGTCGAGGAGGGTGCCGCAGGTGTTGCAGCGGAAGCAGTCAATATGCCATCGGTTTCCGGCTAGAATATGTTAGTCTTTCTTGCGTTCAAATCATCTGCCTGAGAGTGTGTAGGGTGTTGGATCGTTGATAGACTTCGACCACGCGACATACCTAATTCGAATGCCTTTCCCTCCTCAAGAATCTGCGTCACACAAAGTCAGCTGGCACATCCCTATCGAGCAGGCAGGCCGCGGGATGAATGCTCTTTCCGTACCTCGCCGCATCCCTTGCATGGGTAGATTTGGTCTTCTGACTCCATCTTGATGTGTACTTCGTGCTGGACCTGATGTCTTCACTGCACTGCCTCTATCGTCCAAGCCAAGCTCGCGATATATGCGCGCTGGGTTGTCAGAAGATCTTCTGGCGACGTTGTTCTCAAGCCGGCCAGCAGCTTCGGCGTTGATATCTAGCGCGACGCGTTCATCTGAATAACGACGCGGAGAAGTGATGAGCGCGAAGGCTTTGCGGAAGTCAAAGTGGTACAGGAGAGTGGAAATGTTGGAGCTGTTATTGTTCAAGGACAATCGAAGTCGCACGCCTGATCAGCGCTCTGTCGATGCAGGACGGGGGTCAGGCTAAGGTGATTTGTGGGGACATATATCTGAAACCGCCAATAGCTTATATGGAACGCTCTGACCATCTGATACCTTACTGTCGCTTACACTACTCCCGTTCGTCAATGTGCGACATCTCTCTTCAACGGTAGGCAGTCATCTCTCAAAAGCTCAGGTGCATGATAGTGAGAAAGATGTGTGATAAGCACTGGACGTTCTGCGTGATCGGTGCGTTCCGCCAGCCGTCCCTCAGGAAAGCTCCGATTCAAACTCAATTAGAAACACCACCTCTCTCCCAAAGGTTACTGTACAATTGGAAAAATTCCCAGTGTCATATCTGACGTCTTTCGTACGCCGGAATGCGCTTCTTCGCGAGCCTGCCCACCTACCAACACCTCATGCGTGGCCAGACTGTCTCATACCCCATTCGTCAAAGTGGCCTGCCTTCTTGCCATATAGTACGCTAGCAGGTTCAACTGCGCGTCACTCACGCCCTTGAGCGTCTGCCAGAACAGTGGCTCCTGCTCGCCACCCATCGCGGCATGCCACTCGACACAAACCTGCGTGTTCGCACGTCTTACATCAGTGTCCATGTCATTGAAACAACGGCGGGCAACCTTGCCAAGTGTCTGGATCGACTGTGCATCTAGTTGCTGCTCACTGTGGCCAACCTTTGCAAGCACTTTGCCAAGGCCGCTTAGTGAGCTGATCAGGGAGTCTTTGTTGGAAGTTGCGTGATCTGTAAGTGCTAGGACGGCTTTGAGCGCCGGTATATGGTCGTGGATGTCCGAGCTCAGTATTTCGTCCATTGCTCTTTCGAGGTCGAGTGCCAGGTGCGATTTGTGGTCATATAGCCCACTCGCCGTGAGAATAGCACAGAGTGTTTCTACACCTTTATCTCTGCCGACGCCTTGACTTCGCAGTAGTCGAATGGTTGTGAGTGCTTGCGACTTCTGCGCATGCGCTTTGACGCTGTTGACTTTCAGGTCATCGTCTGTTGATTTTAGGAAATTCAGTAGAGCAAGATACAGCTCATCAACCCGTAGTTCTTCGCTTTGTGGATTCGCTTTGATTAGGTCCTGTACTTTGCGGAAGCCGTGAATGTCGAGGGTTCGCGCCTTGATACGGTCGATGCCGCTGGCAAGTAAGCGTCTGGTCTTCAGCACTTCAGCACGATCCGGCATTGTGTCAGTAGGCAATGTTGCTAGCGACCTCTTCACAGGTGATGTTGATCTTGTTCGTTGTGTCACGGGCACTTGTGCCTTCGTGTCATGTGTCTCATCGCCGTTGGAGAACTGCTGATTCTGGTCGCTCGCTTGTAGCTCTTCTAATGCTGCTCGTGTTGGGCTAATCCCTGATGGTGCCATCATCTCATCATCCGCAGGGTTGTCCTCAAACACGATCAAATCCTCGTGAGTGGGAGAAGCAGTGTTCGCAAACGTGGCGAGCTGAGTGGATTGCAGATCAACCGTGTCTACCAAAGCATTCGTTAGCGCTTCAGATTGCATGATCGGCATCGTCATAGTTTTCGTGGGTTCATCCTCGATGGTCGGCATGAGGTCGATTTGTGTATTGAGTGGAGGTAATTTCGATGATCCTGCCATGGGTATGATCATGGTAAAATGATCGTCATCTGCAAGCATCGACAGCTGTGTTTCCTCAGGTTGCGGCTGTCTCGAATCAGCTTGGATTATCGTCTGGAATGACATGCCAGTGCCGGCAATGGTCGGTGGAAATATCATCGTAAAGTTGTCTTCTGTTGACGCTCCGAGAGGACTCAATGGTCCAGCCGCGCCACGCGCATTCGTAGTATTACTCTGTGGCGGCTGACGTGACATCGACCTTACAGGACTGACACGAGGACTATTCGTCCTTGAATTGCGTCCTGAACCAGTGCCTCGCATGGATGCTGCCGAGTCTGGACGAGCATGAGCGCCTGCTAGATTTGAGGATCGAAAGTTTCGAGGTGGACTTGGGATAGGACTCCTTGGCGGAGTATCTGCTTTGAGCTTCTGCCGATTCGAGTATAGATCAGCAGTCGCAGGTCTTGGGACATCAGGTCGTCGTGGTCGGCGCATAGGGGCTGAGGATAGTGTTGCTTGACTCATACTGCTTGCTGGCAGTGCTGGGCGTTGAGGAACCACACTAGAGGCTGCCGATGTTGTCGATGTTACTGGTGGTGGACGACCTCTGGTGGCTGCCGACACTGTAGGTCGAGTTGCAGGTGCAGCTTCGCGAACTGGTGAAAATGTCGACATTGCTGAGGTTGGTCTTTCCGGTGCACGTTGCTTTGCTGCGAGTGATGCCTTGCGTTGTGCGGCGATCGTGTCCTTCAGCGATTGACGACTACCAGCAGCGCGTACGTTTGGTGCGGTGGCTGGACCAACACTGACTGTAAAAGCAGATGCCGAGCTGGCTACGTTGGGATTAGCTGCGTCTTTTTCAAGTAGTTGTCTGCTTTTCGGATCGAGGCTGGTTATGATGCTGCTTGCTGTCAGTCTACAAGTAACATCGGCCGACGCAAAATTACTCACGCCTCTGCCCGGCTCGGCCATGTCTGCGCAAACAGCCAGTACGTTCCACGCATGTTCTCTCTGACTTTCGGATTCGCGTCGTTCAAACCTTTCTTGATCGTCTTCTCGGCAGTTTCAGCACCACCGGAATGCTCGAATTGAGCTTTGTTCGAAACCTGCTTGCGTAATATCGTCTTCAGCCAATCTGCTGCAAACTGCCTTGGCTGGACATTTTTGTCCTGGGCCGCCAGCCAGATGTGCTGCATTAGTCGAGGATGATATGACACGCGTGCCATCACCGTGTCTACAGTGACCATCGCGTTCTGTGCACTGATGTGCTTAGTGGCAGCTGCCATTTTCTCAAATCCTCGTAGAAGTATTTCGACCATGGGATCCAAAGACGCTCCTAGTGTAGTAGCAAGATCTTGAACGAGTTGACATCCAGTTGTGGACATCGTCGTTCGCAGCGTATTGACGACTTTCAAGATACCGTCCAGCAGGTCTTTGATACCCGCGACAAGTACGGCGTGATGTTCTTGTAGCGCATTGCCAGCCAACAAACGTCTTATTTTCACTACATTGCTTTCGCGTATTTTCCAATTATCCTCCGTCTCCTTGTCCTCGAACGCAGGATGCATTTGCCGCAATATGTCTTCCAGCTCTCTTTGTGACGATACGTATAGAGGCTCGACTGGTGCGAGATCGGTGGTTGGCGGATGCCCTGAGTCTGTTACTGTGCTTCTGCTGAACCCATGATCCGTCGCGGGAGTCTCGGGTCGACTTGTCACTTGCGGCACGGCATGTTGCACAGTGCTAGTGGCAAAGTCGGCCGCGTTCGGGACGCCTAGTGTCGACAGTATGTGTGCTGTGATCGATCGGCGCACATTGAATGCCACCAGCTGTTTCTTGAGGTCGGCCTTGGCAGCGTCGCGCGCAGTACTGGATCTGGCATGAGACACGAAACCACCACAACTATGCTCCGCACATACCTGAACAGCTCAATGATATTCGTCTTGGCCGACTCGCGCACTTGACCATCTGCATCCTCCAGACACTCTATCATCGACGCAACGAACGGCTTGAATTGGAGGTTTTGCTCGGCGTGCATCTGCCTGCTATCAGCATGACACATTCCCGCACCCAACCATGTTCCTGAATTACCTTAGTCACCCACTGCATGCCCGCCTCTTTCCCACGCGCATGACTGCCCTGTATCGCTCCTTCACGCACAAAGCGTTCCACCTCCGCTTGTCTCGCCGGCCAGAGATCCACCAGCGCCTGCAACGCCGCCGTCCTATATCCCTCTTTTGCATCCCCAAGCCTGTCTACCAGTGTTTGTAACAAGCCATGCCGCGGCGCATACAGCACTCCCACCTGGTCTTGTATTGTCAAGCGCTTAACCAGGTGGCCTAGTGCAGAGAATCCGGCTTGCACGAGCGTTGTGGATGTTTGCGCAGCGATGGCGAGACGGACACATTCGACAATGGCGGATTGCGCGCTCTCTGGCACCCGCTGGTGTTTGATCTGTGATTTTAGATTGTTGAACTGCGCGGTCTTGACGTCTGCGGAGACGGAGGATCGCTTCAGCGTCGAGAGAAGGGAGGTCGCTAGGTCGTCCATTGCGTGATCGTGAGCAATGGACAGGAAACGAGGCGAGTTGATCACAATATCTGAAGTTGTGACACCGCGAACCTGAAGTGCATGTAAACAAGGAGGCACCACCCCAGAAACACCGCAGCGGATCGCCATTCCGAAAGCACGTGGTAGATGACAAAAATGCCTCAATTGGGTATGTGGTGGCTGCTGACTTCACTGAGGCACACAAATTCAAGCGAGGCCTTCGACACTCTCCAGAGGCGTGTGGTGCTGGCCGGAGAGCTACAGTCGTAAGTATGACGAGATCTCTGCGGTGCTACGCCACATTACAAAGCTTGTTCTGGGACAGTATAGACATATTCATCGTTATGCAGATCCTATCCTGGCTCCCCTGTGTTATATCGTGTTGTGTCGCCAAATCGTGTGCATGGCACTCTCACTCTTCTTCTTCGATGCCAGCCTCTCCTTCGGCACTTCCTAAGTCTGAATAGAAGCTCGACGGCACTTTCCCCAATGGTCCTCTTTAGATTTATGATCCATGACAGGTACTGGTACCTTAGGTATGACAAAATCATACTGCCTCGTTTTGATTCGGATATCGTCTTGTCCTGCTTCTCATTACGACCGCACGCGCTCCACGCTCTGTGCCCACTATATTCGAGCCAGATCTTCATCGTGCTCAGGGGCAAGTCGACAGTCTTCCTTCGTCACGTAATCAATATCACCAATCTTCAACTTCATGTGCCCCGTCGGATCTTATACTCCATGCTATACGCTCGAAGCCAGGCGCCTAGGTCGTGAGGATAGCGTATGCTTCGAATGTCACAAGTCGATCACGTCTTTCCCACCCCTCTCAGCGTAAGATACACATCCGTGCCCCAGCCGAAAAGACTCTGCACCGCAATGCTGCCACCAAAGTATTCTGCATAAGCGCGACCCAATGGAAGCCCATAACCTAACCCAGCCAACGAACCGCCAGGACCTGACCCCGCAATGACCCCGTAGGGATCGCTGACAGACGAGACGACATCGGAGGCTTCATTCTCTGTCCATGTCGTAAAGCCGTACTGCCAGAGTGCCGCATAGTGCTCTTCGGAAATACCACCGCCACGATCCCGGATGCGGATAGTGACACCCGGGACTGCGTTTCCAAGACCTGTAGCGACTCCAGGCGAGCCGCTCTCGCCCTGATCCTGGTTCCGTAGTGGCTTCTCCGAGGGATATTCTGGTGATGGCGCGATAGTCACCACGATCGGTTCGCGTTCATTGCCTTCTTCTGCAACAGCGCGGAAGGAGTTCTTCAGTAGTTCGGTGAGGATGTACTCGAGGTGCGTGGGAATATATGCGATCTCCGTGTCAGGCTGCCCATCGATGACGACGAACGGACGCACGCCATATTTCAGCTCGACCATTTCAGCGACGAAGCTTTCGCAGTCGCGAATGATGTCAGCCGGGCGTAGTGCCGTATCGATGACGCCAATATTAGTAGACACTTTGTCCTCGGTGGCGCCGGGTTGAGAAGCGTAGTGTAGTGCTAATTGTTGCTCTGCGATCAGTCTTGTGCCGATACGGGCGCGGAGATGCTCGTCCAGGAACTTGGTCACGGTGTCTGTGGGGACGTAATTTCGGACTTCCAAAAAACCGCGGGCGATCAGGGGAATGGTATTGGAGTGTCGTTGGAGAAGGCCGGACATGGCGTCTGTGACGCCTTGTTGCTCTTCTGCTGTCTTAATTCCACGGTCGACGAAGGGCATTAGCGCAGATAGTGAGTGCATGTAGTTATCATGGATTTTGGAGATGTTGGGGTTTGTGACGACGATGAAGGGGAGGTTGCGGAGGGCTTGGATCCGATGCGCGAGGCGAGTTGGGAGGACATCGAGGGCGAAATTGGAGGCGGAGTAGAGCGATTGGGGTGATAATGGAGGTCGTCCAGGCCTGGAGGTGCGATGTGAGCTCGCCGTAGATCTCAAATTGCACGAAGCATGCGTCTAGCAGGACTCACCTGACAAGATCTGCCAACGTAAGAGGATGCAGTGGTCTGGCTGCCAATCGTGTCAAGTCATCATCGTTCACGGCGATTGGTGCCTCATGCACCGGCCTCGTGGCAAAGGCCTTCCGGAGCCATGTCGAGAATTGCGATGAGCGCGCCACATTTGCGCCTCCAATGTACCGCATGCTTCCATTGCTGCTGAAGCAAGAGCACGAGCAGATTCACACATCGGACGGATGTCCTCTTGATCATACAAGCATGTGAGACGGCGGCAGATCTACGGGAAGTGCGCTTGTGCTGCAGGAACAGCCGAGCAATGCATCACGTTTTTTGTATGGCATTTTTATTTGAATTGCAGCTTCAAGTGTTTGTATTAGCTTGGCGTCTTGTATAAAGTTTTCAGTGCTACAGTCCACGGACGTGAGCTGCGCGTACTCGCGGCCTGTATGTACACCTGCGTCAACGACGCGACCCTTTGCTGGACTGACGCGCTGACATTTGAACTGATTGTTCCTTCCATCCTTGTCTAGCAGTGCCAGCTTTCCAATCTTTGTACAAAAGCCAACTCTTCCAGGTTTCTTTCGTCCATTATCTGTACAAATGAAATCCTGTCATGTACTACTGCCTCACAGTCACCGGAGGCTGGGGCGAGCGACCGTCTGTTCTGATTTCCTCGTCCTCGGTATCAGCATCTGCTATTTCATCCAACAGCTTATCCACGTCTTTATTGCTTTGCAGCCTTCCGAAGCTTCTTCGCTTTGCTTGCCGCTCGGCTACATCACCAGCACCCATGGCCTGCCTGTTCTCGCCACCAAACACATCTTCGCTGCTCATACTACGATGACTGACGATGCTTGGTATTTTGGTATGCCCATACCCTGGACGGTGGTGTTGCTGAGGGACTGCGAACCCAGTTCGTCCAGGACTTGCAGCTTTAGCAAAGTTTGCTGAATTTGCTGGACTGCTCATGAGGAGCAAGGTATCTACAGCGTCTTGCTCTTGCTGCGTGGGCGTGCTCGCACGTAATGCTTGGGTTCTCGCATGCGACAATCCTCTCGCAGCATACGCATTCTGTGCAGCTTGTCCCGAAGAGCTTGATGATTGGCTTTGAGATGCTGCCATTAGCTCTGGCGCTGGCGCGAGGCGTCCGGGGCCATTGCTCACAGGACCGTATCCTGCTGGACTTCCCTGAGCATAGCCTGACCATGCAGATGAGGTCAGTGAAGCCATGTTAGCCTGGGCTGATTGAGGTGTGGCAAAGTCTCGTGAGTTTCTGTTCCTGTTTGTCACCGCGTCTCGAGGTGATTGCCATTTATTGCGATATGGCGCGTTCGCTATCGACGCGGGAGAGGACATTTGGGACGTGACAATGTTCTCAACCTCATCCAGCGAATGCTGCTCCCATCCATTCTGGACCTTTACCATTGCATACTTTAATCGAGTCTTCAGCTGCATTGACAACTGTATAGCATTAGGATCCATATTCTTCTCGGGACTACAACAAGCTACGCACTTCATTGATCCGACCTGACGACGAAGACACGCTCTCTCTTCGTGCATTTCCCAATGACGTCCCCGGACTAGCCATGGCAGCATCATCCGTCATCTTCATCAACCCATTGGCAGTACGTTTCGTCCCTCGTGTCGGAGAGCTTGATGATCTTGAACTTGGTGACGATATAGAACTCCCAGCCCTCTGTGACGCGCTCGGCACTTCTAAGGATGGTGTGTACGGACGTGATGGTGAGATGCGTGGTGTTTGTGTGGAATTTATGTTTGTTTCGATTGGCTTCTCTTGCGGTGCGGGACTTTGACTCGAGGGCGGCGTCGCTATCGTGTCGGCTGCACTTGAGAATGAGGTCTGAGGTGCTGGTTCTTGAGTAGAGACAGGGGCGTTTGACATCTGAGACTCTGGTTGCGAGTTTGGAACGAGTACTGCTGCAGACTCCATAGTGTCTCGAGTCTCCGTGGGGTGGCCAATCGCGTGGCTGGGGAACACGCGACGTGAAGTTGACCAGTTCTCGAATGGCCCTGTACGAGAGTTCTGTAGATTATTGTATAATTAGTTAGGTATGTCGGTGCCAGCACAGTAGTAGCAATGTGAGCAGCAACAGCTAGTCGGCGGGCAGATGCAGAGTAAAAGTGAGGTGACGCAAGATCGAAAGATGCTTTGAGATGCGGAGGGACCCTCGTGCCTTTACGACGCGCCTATTTCGTTGGAGAGATAGCGCGACGACTCGACTATCTGAAACAAAATTTCTAATTCATCCTGGCAATAGTCGGGAAACGCATGAAATACAGTCTGATAGTCCTATCCAATTTCATATACAACTACAGCTCGTGCACCGCGAGAATATCCAAACTCGACACCTCACGATCACACGGGCGGAAACGAGAAATGATGACGTTGCTCGCGTCTCGATCACGCGTTATGAACGATCTACGGTATTGGTGAACCATAATTGACTGATCAAAACGCCTTCGCTATGTACAGTACGGAGTGAGTGAATTCCTGTACAGACGTAATGGAAGGTACACCACATTCACCCCCTCCGTCCCCTCTTCCCACCACCAC